>FWPU01002441.1_pt1 | contig 51544 bp, 49 predicted proteins | sample 2228361 | NCBI WGS metagenome assembly FWPU01 (sample SAMEA103939777, study PRJEB20133) | metagenome | reverse complement strand
GCCTACGAGAAGGTCGGCTTCGTCCGGGAAGGCGAGCGCCGCCAAGCGCTCTTCCGCGAGGGCGAGTATCATAACATTATCCTCATGGCCCTCTTGCGGGACGAGTGGCGCCGGGGGTAGGGCCGCTGGGCGGTGCAGGTCTGCACCCGGCGGCTTTGGCAACCCCTGCTGCGCGTGCTACAATCCAGGCGCACCGTGCCGGTGTATTCTGTCCTCGTTTTTCCAAACAATTTTACATCTCGTGCGCTACGGGAGGTCCGGAATGAGAGCCTGGGCACGGCAGTTTGCGGTTTTCTTCTACATCGGCTTCATCGCCCTGCTTGCCGCGCTCGCCAGCAGCCTCGTTACCGATGGCATCCTCTTCGCCGCTCGCCCCTTTGTAGCCGCGCTGCGGGCCTTTGGCGTGGGATTCATCGCAGCAGGGATGGCACTATGGGTTGCGCTGCGCCGTGACGAAGCCGGTAAGGGGGGGTTGAACCCGCTGTTTGGCTTCCTGATCTCTGTGGGAGCGGTTCTGCTGATAATTGGCCTGCTCTTCCCGCATAGCGTCCTCGGACCACCGGCCAGCCTGGCGGGCCTGGGTTTCATCCTGGCTGCGTTGGTGATCGGGCTTCTGGCGATGCTGATCGCCCCGGCCATGCCCGCCCCAGCCGCTAAACGTTGGCCAGAAGAGGCCCAGACCGTGCTGACCCGCTTCGCCGTTAAGGTGGAGGAAAGCCACGCCGACGAGTCGCCCGGTAACCAAACGCCTATTGAACCAGACGATCTGACTACCATCGAGGGCATTGGCCCACGCATCCAGGCGATCCTGAACACAGCCGGCATTACAACCTTCGATAAGCTCGCCAGCTACTCGCCCGATGAGATCCGCCGTATCCTGAAGGCGGCGAATCTCAGGGCGCCTGCCGATCCCAGCTCATGGCCGCGTCAGGCTGAGCTTGCCGCACGAGAGGACTGGGACGCACTGAGGTCTTTACAGGAGGGATTGGTCGCCGGGCGCGCGAAGTAGTGGTGAGGGGCTGCTCAGGCGGAGAAGCGGGCGTTCATCCCCTCCCCCCAAGGACGATCCCAACCGGAAGTTTATGCATCTAAGGAAACGGGATCGCATGTCCCAGCAGCGTGAGAAGCGCTCAGATATGATTAGCTTAGGGATAGTGCTCTGTAGTTATTCGCTGGAGGAGGCACGATTAGGATGCGAAAGAAAGTCTCGATCATCGGAGCGGGCAACGTCGGCTCAACCGCCGCGCACTGGATCGCTGCTCGCGACCTGGCCGATGTGGTCCTGTATGACATTGTCGAGGGGATGCCGCAGGGCAAGGCGCTCGACCTTTCGGAAGCTGCTCCAGTCGAGGGTTTTAACCTCAAGATCATCGGCACCAACGACTACGCGGACACCGCGGACTCGCATGTTGTGGTGATCACGGCAGGCGTGCCGCGCAAGAAAGACCCGAAAACCGGCCAGTTTCCGAGCCGCGATGAGCTGGTCAAGGTTAACCAGAAGATCGTTGCGGAGGTCTCGCATAACATCGCCCGGTATTCACCCAACGCTGTGGTGATCGTCGTCTCGAATCCCCTGGATGCCATGTGCCATGTCGCGCTGCACGAAACGGGCTTCCCGCGCAGCCGCGTCATCGGCCAGGCGGGTGCGCTTGACACGGCCCGCTACAAGACGTTTATTGCGATGGAGTTGGGCGTGTCGGTTGAGGATGTGCACGGCCTGGTCCTGGGCGGGCACGGCGATCAGATGGTGCCCCTGCCCCAGCATACATCGGTGGCCGGAATCCCGGTGCTCGAACTCATGTCTCGCGAGAAGCTGGATGCGATTATTGAGCGCACACGCAAAGGAGGCGGTGAGATCGTCTCCCTTCTGGGTTACAGCGGGTATTATGCACCGGCGGCTGCAACGGTGAGCATGGTAGAAGCAATCGTCAAGGACCAGAAGCGCGTAATCCCGTGCGCGGCGTATCTCCAGGGCGAATACGGGTACGAGCGGCTGTTCATTGGCGTGCCGGTAGTGCTGGGGGCAAACGGCATCGAGCAGATCATCGAGATGAGCCTCAGCCCCGAGGAGAAAGCACTGCTCGACCGGTCGGCGGAGGCTGTGTGCAACGTGGCCGAACTGCTCGGTTATGGCGACTGCGCCTGAGTGGGGGATTAAATTCATGCTAGCTGCAACAACCGCCGTGCTGAATGCTCAGACGGCGGTTGTCATCTGCCAAGTGTTCCATGAACCGCGCGATTGACCTCCCGCAGGGCAGGGCTTACGTTGTCACCGATCTGCATGGCTCGTGGGAGCCATATACACGCTACCGCGACCATTTCCTCGCCCTCCGCGAGCAGGGCCGGGCGGATGTTCTGATCCTGCTGGGCGATGTTATCCACGGCTATGGCGCGCCGGAGGACGACTATTCCGTGCCCATTCTGCTGGATATCATGCGCCTTCAGCATGAGTTTGGCCCGGAGACCGTCATCCTGCTGCTCGGCAACCATGAGATGTCACACATCTACCACACGCCGCTTACCAAGGGTGACATGGTGTTCATGCCGCGCTTCGAGCACGCGTTGGGAAGACACCGCCGCGCGGTCACACCCTTTCTTAAGTCGCTGCCGTTCATGGTGCGGACGGCAGGGGGCGTCCTGCTTGTACACGCCGGGGCATCCCGGCTTGGGGCGCTGCCTGAGAACGCGAAGCGGATGCTGACTTGGTCTCACGAGGCGGTATTTGAGAAGGTGGAGCGTGTGCTGGAGGGAGAGGATATGACCGAACTGGTCGTCAGGTTCGGACTGACCAACGGGGACGACGACCGCCAGGCGCGGGAGAACTTGGCTGTGACCGGGCCGGATGACCCTCGCTACTACGACCTGCTCCGCGGGGCTATCGCTCGCAGCCTCGAGCCGGAGTGGCCGCTTTTGTGGGATTTCTTCTTCACCCAGTGCGAAGCCGATTACGGCAGGCTTCTCTACGAGCGGGTGGTGGACCGTTTCCTGGAGCTCTATTCGCTTCCGGGCATACCCCAGCGCGTCCTGGTCAGCGGGCATATGGTTGTGAGCGGCAGCTATGATATCCCAGTTGACAGAAACCTGCGGCTGGCAAGTTGGACACACGCGCGGCCCAACACGGAGGGGCGCTACCTGCTCCTAGACGTGGCCAAGCAGGTACAACAGGCGGCTGATCTGGAACCCTATCTCTATCCCCTGCCCTAGCTGGCCCCTACGGATGATCTGCCCGTGCCCTGTCACTGCGTCTGGGATGTGCCGGGCGTCTCCACCGGTGGGGGACCGAACGTGTTCAGGGGTTCACGGCAAACACAGGCTTCACGGTATTCTTCACCCCGCACCAGCGCACCATCATACTCGGTCCCAAACGAATAGGCTAGCCAGCCGTCAATATTGAGCTGGGGCGCGGGCGCGGCCAGCGGGCAGTTGGTGCAGTCGGCGGCGATCCACTCACCATTGTAGCGGCGCGCAACGTGCAGGTGCGAGGCGAAACTGACGCCCCCTTCACAGGAGGGGTGGCCGATGGGGTCGCCCTGTTTGACCACCTGTCCTTCGACAGCCGGGCGATCCTGGCTGGAGATGTGGACATAAACAATCGTCCAGCCCGTGCCCTCAAAGCCATCCCCATCGAGGTCGAGGATCACCACGCCGTGTTCGCTGCGGGCAATAACCCCGTCGGCCATGGCCCGCGCCCATTCGCTGGACACCGTGCAGTCTGTGTTTACCTCGGCTGCCGACACAAAGTCCAGGGCGGCCCACGCGCTCCCTGACCCCCACCCGCCGTGCGGCCCGCCGGTGAAGTACCACGTCTCATCAGGGTTCCAGGGGAAGGTGAGCGGCGGTTGCTCCAGGTCAGGCGGGATCAGTGGCTCGACCGCGTACCGGAATGGATCGCCAAACAGGCTGACGAAAGTTGCGAAGAAACCAGTGTGCTGTGTCGCCTGCAGCCAGGCGTCGGTCGTCCGGGTCTGCGCGAGCAGAACCTGGACACCCGCCGTCCCAGCATTGATCGTTGGGTCCAGCCCGACCCGCGTCCCATCGGCCAGCAGTGTGGCAGCCAAGCCCCGCTGCCGCCACCCATAATAGCCAACCTGGAGCATCTTGGCGGCCCAATCGAGCTGGCGGTATAGTCCGTAGATCTGAGCCGGGCGCTCGTGGTAATGCATCGGATAGATGGCATCTTCTTCAGAAACCTGCGCCTGGCTCAGCCAGTGGCTCTCATATTCGAGCAGGGCCAGGAGCAAGCGCGGGCTGACGCTTGCCTCAAGGGCAACGCGGTCCACGATCTCGGCCCCGCTCCACATTCGCCCGTCAAGCTCCTCCTGGTAATTGGCCCAGAAGCTGCCCGGCACCGCCTCGGCCACCGCCTGCGTGCTGAAACCACGCAGTGATGGGCCGTATACCAGTTCGCTGTCGGGGATGATCTTAAAGCTGGGGCCGAGGGTTTGGATGCCAAGGGGAATAGTCAGCGCCTGCCCAACCTCCAAGACATTGGCATCAGGGAGCTGGTTGGCCTGTACGATGGACTCAACGCTGACGCCGTAGCGCTGTGCAATGGCGTTCAGCGTATCCCCTCCCTGCACAACATGCACCTGATCCTGTGTTGGATCGATGATGGAGGTACGTGTGGGGTTGGGAGTGGGGATAAACGTGGGGGTCGGCGCGACGGCGGGTACAGGCGGCAAGGCGGTGGGCACAGCGCCTGTGACATCGCCCGTGCTCTGCTGCTGAGGGATGATGGCTGAGACGGCTTGCGCGTCAGGAGTAGCTGTGATCAGGATAATGTAGCTGCGATTGGGCAGGCATGCCGTGAGCAGCCCCGCCGCAAACAGAGCGACTGCCAGAGATCGGACTCGCGAGGCCATAGTGTGAGACTCAGGCTTCCTCCGCAGCCAGCGCCTGGCTGAGCAGCGCCAGGGAGATGTCATAGCGCCAGTTGAGGTTGTAGTGCCCGCCGTCAAACTCTTCGTAGGTGTGAGGGATTTCGTGCTCCTCCAGCACCTCGTGCAGGCGGCGCGCGCCCAAGAAGAGATTATACTCATCCCGGATACCGCAGTCGAAGAAGAGTGCCCGCAGCGACCGGAGCGCATCGATGTGCCGGCTGGCGGCGCGCACAGGGTCCTGTGCCTGCCAGCGCGCCCATACCGCGTCGCGGATCGCGCCTGTGTGCTCCTCAAAGAGCAGGTCAAAGCCGTGAGGGCTGTCCGGGTTGGGTGAGTAGCACGCGCTCATCGCGACCAAGTTAAGGGCGTTGAACCAGTCGCGGCCCTTATCATGGGGGCGCGTGACATGTGCCAGGCTGCTCAGGAATCCCTCCAATCCCCCCGCTGCTTCCAGTGCCCGGACTGCGCCGGGGATGTCCGGCCAGTAACAGAACTCAAAGAACATATCCCCGCTGTGGCAGCCTGCCGCCCCGAACACATCCGGGCGCTGCATGGCCAGTGTGAGCGCCCCGTACCCGCCGCTGGAATACCCGAGCACCCCCCGGTGATCGCGCCCGGCCCACGTGCGAAAGGTCGAATCTACAAGGGGGACAAGCTCCTCGGTGATGTAGTCTGCGTACCGCCCGACGGCTGAGGAATTGACGTACTGGCTGCCGCCGTAGCGGGTGAAGCCATCGGGGAAGGCGAGAATGGCGGGCGCGGCTGCCCCCGAGGCAACCAGCCGGTCCATGCGCTGCACGATGTTTTCGTCCCATGCCTGGAGATTAAAGAACCGCTCGCCCCAGCTTGAGAAGGGCGCAAGCACCCAGATCACCGGGTAGCGCCGCCCAGGCTGCTCGTCGTAAGCCGGTGGGAGGTAGACTGGCAGCGTACGCTCATGTGGATCGTCAAGCGGGTTGCCATCGAGCGCCCGCGAGTGGTGCTGAAGATATGTGATCCGCCGTCTTATCATCGCGATGCCTCGCTTCTGGCTCCAGCCCCGGCAGCCAGAGGGCATTGTAGCCCGTGCTGTCTGGGGCAGCAAGCGACGGCAAAAAGGGAGCAGGCCAGGGCGGCCTGCTCCAGGAACGGCCAATGCGCACGTTAGGGCTGGATGACCTCCGGTTCGGCGAACAGGAAGTGATCGTGATAGTAGTGGATCCACAGGAAGCTCAAGATGGCGATATAGTAGGCGCGGTCGAAGGCGTAGTCAAACGTGGTGCGGAAGAGGCCGTACATGATGAAGAAGATCGCCACGGCCAGCATCACGTCAGCAACGGTCAGCCCCACATTGAAGAAGTAGTACCTGCGGGCAGCGCCGTCTTCCGCCAGCCGTTTAACGAAAGGCGAACGCTCAAGCTGGCCACGTCTCTGACGAAGATTGATGAGCATCCAGGTCAGCGCCAGGTACTGAAGCGAATGCCAGACGTTCATGCCCTGAAAGGCGGTATCCAGATTGCCCAGCGCCGGGACGAAGAACGAGGCAAGGACTGTAAGCGCAATGAAGAGCGTCTTGGGGCCGTGCAGCGTCCCCTCCCGCCACTCCATGATGGATTTGGCCAGCCATACCACCAGCGCTATACCGAACATCCCACCTGCCACCCACACCATCCACGGGCCGAGCGGCAGCCCCACGATGCCCAGGATATTGCCTACGACCGCGCTGATGTTGTTCAGGCCGATGGTGAAGTCGTTGATCGACATCTTGTAGGCGGCCAGCGGATAGAGTGAGGTGAGCACGACGGCATAGTCGGCAAAACGCGAGAAGCGCGTCAAGCTGGTCTTCTGCCGGTGGTTGTACAACTCAACAATGTAGATGATCTGGTGCAGCACATGAATCGAGGCCCAGAAGAAGAACAGGGTGAGCAAGAGCTGGAGCGAGGCCAGCGCAAGCGCGACGACAATAATCGGGATCAGAACGGACGACCAGATCACTTTGCGGTGCTTGGCGACGTAGTCTCGGTCGAGCGCGGTGCGCTGGAACGTGGCGTACATGTGCGGCCCACCAACAAGCAGCGCAACAGTGCCATTGATGATGTTGCGCGCCAGGTCGTCCACCGTCGTGCCGAGCGCGCTGGCAATCGGTTGAAGGGCAGGTTGAAGCTCAAGAAGACCCAGGTAGGTAAGGTACGGGACGGTGACGAGCACCACACTGAGGGAGATAAAGGTCAGGTCCCAATCGCGGCTGTGGAGCCAGCCACCCTCGCTGCTGACTTCCCGGCCTAAGGCGGGGGTGGAAACGCTCATTGGTCAGTCCTCCTGTACATGTTTGAGAATTATTACTATTCAGATTGAAGATATCATATCACATTCCGGGCAAACTTGCGCTTCGTACCTTGTTTTGGGGTGTATTTCAAGCCGGGGGCGAGGCTCCACGCGATAATCGCCCTGATCCCCCAAAACTAGAATGCACCCTTGTTTTCCGCCGAAAGTGTCCGAAGAGAGTTTTCCGGCCAAGCCCCAGGATGGGCTGGAAGCGCAAAAGCAGCTATCATAGTAAAAAACACCGGCCAGGCGGGGGAAGTTATGATCGCGTCCGTTTCCGGGATTTTACAACGCATCGACGCTCACTCAATTGTGGTACAGGTCGGTGGGGTTGGACTGGATATTGCGGTACCGACGACCGTACTCAACAAACTGGGGCAGATTGGTCAGCCGGTTGAACTAGCGACCTACCTAGTTGTCCGGGACGACTCGCTGACACTGTACGGCTTTGCCAGCGAGGAAGAAAAGGCTGTATTCGAGCTGCTGCTCGGTGTGCCGGGCATCGGGCCGAGGCTGGCTCTGGCCGTGCTCAATGTGCTCTCACCGGGGGCACTCGCCGACGCCATCCAGCGCGATGAGCCGGAGATCATCGCGCGCGTCCCGGGCCTCGGCAAGAAGACCGCCCAGAAGATCGTGCTGGAACTCAAGGGCAGGCTCGTGCCTGAGGGCGTGCCCGCCGGTCTGGCCGCTGTATCCACGCTTGACACCGAGTTGATCGAAGCACTGACTGCGATGGGCTTCAGCCTAGTCGAAGCCCACGCGATGCGCCGGAGGACCTCGAGGAGCGCGTGCGGCTGGCGCTCGGCTATTTCGCCCAATAGGGAGAACGGCGAGGAACGGATGACATGGACCTTCAGCCGCCTCCACACGACATCTTTGAGGGCACTGTCGCCCGCGTGGGCGACCCTCCAATGGCTGTTTTGGTGATCGGAGCGCCGGAGACGGACGTGCCCGGCCAGCTGCTTCACATGGGCCGGTTAGTTGTCTCGTACGGGCTGGCCTTCCTCTACGAGCCGGACTTTTTGCTACCGCAGTGGGCCTATGATGACTTTCGCCGCGCATACCACGCTGACGCCGCCCTCGACTTCATGATGCGCAAGGGGGACGCCTTCCCCCGCGCGGACGTCATCGGGCAGCGCGTCTCGACAGGGGCGCGCACCGCTCTGTTCCTCAAGCAGCTTGATCTGGGCCGAGGCGTGCTTGCTTTTGCCTACGCAAGCCTCGATGCGCCCCGGCCGCTCGCCCGGCTGGATGCCGCGCTCTGGGTAGAACCGACTGCATCGGCGTGGGGGGATTTGCCTGGCGGGGACGAGCGCCCGTCTGTCTGGCTGCGCCGGGCGGTGCCGTGTTTTGTCGCTCCGCCGCGCGATCTACCCGCGCTCCCTGCGCGCCTGCCTGCGCTGCGTGCTTGATCCCGGCTGCCATGCTAGATAAAATCGACCCATTATGACCGCAAAGATAGTTTTCCGCGATAGAGAGTTCGAGGTGAAAGCGGGCCAGACCATCCGGGACGCGATTATTGCCTGCGGCCTGCTGCCTGAGGCAGTGCTGCCTGTCAAGGACGGCGAGCTGTTGACCGATGACAATATCGTTGAGGAGGGCGACACCATCCAACTGATTGCCGTGATCTCAGGCGGCAGTGGCGGGGTGTTTATGATGGGGGTATAGGGCACAGGTGAGGCGCGATGAAGTGTCGTAAGTGCGGAGGCAAAGCTGTCATCAACATGCGCCAGCACAAGCTAGCGCTGTGCAAGGTACATTACCTGGAGTGGATCCCGGAGCAGACCGAGCGGGCGATTCACAAGTACCGTATGTTCACACACGACGAGCGGGTGCTGGTCGCCGTATCCGGGGGCAAGGACAGCCTTGCGCTGTGGGATGTCCTGCTCAGGCTTGGCTACCAGGCCGACGGCCTGTACATTGGCCTGGGCATTGATGGAAACATTGGCTACTCGGATGCCTCCTATGAGAAGGTCAGGAAGTTCGTCAATGCCCGGCCGGGTGTTCATTTGGAGGTTGTGGATGTTGAGCAGGCCTACGGAGCGTCTATCCCTGTGGCCGCCGACCATACGCAGCGCGGCAAGGGGCGGCCCTGCTCGGTATGCGGGCTGACGAAGCGGCACATCATGAACCGCGTGGCCCGCGACGGGGGGTACGACGTGCTGGCAACCGGGCACAACCTGGATGATGAGGCGGCGGTGCTGTTCGGCAACACCCTCCACTGGCAGCTTGGCTATCTGGCCCGGCAGGGGCCGGTGCTGCCCGCCTCGCATGAGGGACTGGCTCGCAAGGCCAAGCCATTCTGCCGCCTGTACGAGCGTGAGACGGCAGCCTATGCGCTGCTGGCAGGCATTGACTACATTTATGACGAGTGCCCGTACGCCGTTGGTGCTACGTCCATCTACCACAAGGAACTGCTGAACCAGCTTGAGGCAGAGAGGCCGGGGGCGAAACTCCAGTTCTATCTGAACTTCCTGCGGGCCAGAGAACAGGGCGCCTTTGGAGCCGTTGAAAAGGAGGTTGAGCTGCTCACCTGCCCGACGTGCGGTCAGCCGACGACCGTCAAGGGGCAGTGTGCTTTCTGCCGCATGTGGGAGCGCGTTCGGGAGCGAATCGGCGCGGCTCCCGTGTAGAGCTGGCGGCCACCCGCTGCCCGGACACCTATTTGCCCTTAGTGTTAATCAGCACCACCCCGACCAACGCCAGCGCACCGCCCACCAGTGCAAGCGGAGTTGGCACCTCTCCGAGCCACACCCACGCCACGAAGATCGCCAGCACGGGGTTAATATACAGGAAGCTTGAGACGATTGATGCCGGAGCCTTGGAAAGTGCGTAGTTCCATGTGGCGTATGCCACCGCCGCCGGGAAGATGCCCAGGTATACGATAGACAGGGTGGCATCGAGCGGCGCGGAGCGCACCGAGGCGGGCAGGCCGGGCAGAAACACCAGCATCAGGAACGTCCCCGCCCAGATGCTGTAGGTTGTGAATTCCAGCGACCGGTAGCGTCCCAGATACGGCTTCTGGAAGACGAAGTACACGGCGCTGCTCAACGCCGACAGCATGACCAGCGCCGCACCGGGGTCGAAGCGGACTCCACCGCCTTCGCCGACTGCAATCAGCGCCACCCCTGCAAAGCTGATCAGGATGCCCACCCAGCCCCACACGCGAAGCCGCTCGCGCAGGGCGATGGTGGCCAACAGGGCGCTGAACACCGGCACGGCTGCGATCAGCAGGCTGGCTGCGCCTGCCGTAACCGTCACCTCGCCGTAGGAGAGCGCTACATGATACACCGTGATCCCGACAAAGCCCAACGCCGCGATCCCGGGTAGGTCTTTTCGCCGGGGAAGGCGCATACGGGTTACGGCAGCGAACACGGCCAGCACCGCCGAGGCGACCAGGAAGCACAGTAGCGCTAGGTGCGCTGGCTGGTAGGATCGCAGACCGGCGCGGATACCGGCGAAGGCGGATGACCAGAACAGGAGAGTCGTAAACAGGGCGGCAAGCGTATGACCGTCGAGACGTTGCTGCATGGGAATGGCGAGTCCTTTCCGCCGGGCAGCGCTCGTGTTTGCTGGCGAGATGCGTGGTAATGTAAACTCGTATATTATAGCCTGCCCATTGGCCGCCGCGAAGAAGCGCGGGAGAGTCGCGCCTGATTCGACCAGGCAGGGCGGGCTGGGTGCTGAGGATCAGCAGGCAGGGGTGACAGCATGGACGAGAGGCTGCGGTCTCTGGCTGCCGCCATCAACCGGTGGCGTGCACGCGACATCACCGAGTACTGGGTGGCAGTCAGCTACATCGGCTCAGCCGTTAACCGCTTTGGCGACCACGAGCTGACCTTCGTCGATGGCACACTCTGGCATCGGTGGGATGGTGGCTGGCGTGCTATCGAAAAGGGATCGGATTTCTGGCTGTTCTCAGTGCCGGGCGCGTTCGCCTGGGCGCGGGATGCGCTGACCAAGCTGGTCCCCCATGAGGCAGGGGCAGACGCCGTTGAGCTGGAGTTTGACGATGAGTACGGCTATGTGAGGCTGCTGCGCGTGAGGCTGCCGCAGCGCGATGTGCACAACTTCACCTTTGAGGTGCGGCGCTTCGGGGTGGGGCTGCATCCGGAGTTTGCGAGGTAATGGTATGCCCAAGCAACGCCCGTCCGGCAGGCCGGGCGAGAGGCTCGACGAGCCGCGCCGGGCCTATCGCTACTACGACTTTATTATGGCGCTCTTTGTCAGCGTGCTGCTCATCAGCAACATTGCTTCTTCGGCCAAGATCGTTGATTGGGGGGTGAGCCTCGGGCCACTGCCGCTGGCCTTTGACGCGGGAACGCTGCTCTTTCCGGTCAGCTACATCTTTGGCGACATCCTCACCGAGGTCTATGGCTATCGGCGCTCCAGGCGCGTGATCTGGGCAGGCTTTGGCGCGGCGGCGCTGATGGCCTTGACGCTGCGTCTGGTGCAGATCATGCCGGGTGAGGCAGCATGGCAGGGCTACGCTGGGCAGGAGGCATACACCGCCATCCTGGGCGGCGTGACGAGCGGCGGCATCATCATCGCCAGTCTGGTCGCCTACTTTGCTGGGGAGTTCTCAAACAGCTACGTGCTGGCCCGGATGAAGGTCTGGACGGAGGGGCGCTTCCTCTGGACGAGGACCATCGGTTCGACGCTCGTTGGCGAGGGTGTGGACACTGTCCTGTTCATCGTAATCGCCACCCTATTCGGCGTTTTCCCCTGGGCGCTTGTCCCTACTCTGGTTGTCACAAACTACATTTTCAAGGTTAGCATTGAGACGATCATGACCCCCGTTACGTATCGGATTGTGAATCTGCTGAAGCAAGCCGAGCGCGAAGACTATTACGACTATGACACGGACTTCAACCCGTTTAGGCTGAGCGCGTGATGGAAGAGACGGGTATGAACGAGATCGAACGCGCGGATGTGGAGGGGAACAGCAACAGCGAAGGCCACGCCGACGTGATTGCCGAGAATGAGCGCCTGCTGCGGGAGTTCCTGGCGCAGGGTGATACAGACGCGCCCATCATCGAGACGGATCTGCCACGCGAGCACCGGTCGGGCTTTGTGGCAGTGATTGGCAAGCCAAACGTGGGCAAATCCACGCTCATGAACGTCTATTTGGGGGAGAAAGTCGCCATCGCAACACCTAAACCCCAGACGACGCGCGAGAACCAGCTGGGCATCCTGACCCGGCCCGATGCCCAGATCATATTCGTTGACACGCCGGGCATCCACGAGGCGCGCAACAAGCTGGGTGAGTATATGGTTGAAGTCGCCGCGGGGACGATCCCCGACGCCGACGTGGTGCTGTTCATCGTTGATGTGTCCGAGATGCCCACTCGGGCTGATGAGATCATCGCCGGGATGATCGCCGAACAGGCCAGAGGACCGGTCATCCTTGCCCTGAACAAGTGTGACCTCGTTGGAGAAGCCGAAGCGTCCGTGCACAGCGCAGCTTATCAAGCTCTGCTTCCTACTGCCGAGCCGATCTTGCTGAGCGCTACGCGCGGGGACAACCGCGAACGTCTGCTGGAGATGCTGATCGAGAGGTTACCCTACGGGCCGCGCTACTACCCTGCTGAGCAGCTAACCCAAACACAGATCCGTGACAACGCGGCTGAGTTGATCCGTGAGCAGGTCCTGCTGATGTACGAGCAGGAAGTGCCGCATGCCGTGGCCGTCAAAGTGACGGAGTTCAAAGAACGCTCGCCCGACCTGACGTATATCGCGGCAACGATCTTCGTCGAGCGAGACAGCCAGAAGCGCATTCTGATCGGCAGCAAGGGCAGTGCGCTCAGGGAACTGGGGCGGCGTGCCCGGGCCGAGCTTGAGGCGATGCTGGGCACGCGCGTCTACCTTGACCTGTGGGTCAAGGTTCTGAAGAACTGGCGCAAGGATGAGAGCGCGCTGCGACGGTTGGGTTACTGGCAGCCGCAGTAAGCAATGAGGACGCAGGGGTGGAATATGTCACGCGAAAGTCACAGGCAGGAGCCTGAGATTGTTGACGGCGAGATCGTCGCCGAGTACAGCGAAACCGTGCTCAATCTGCCGCCCATTCTCGAGGAGGATGGAAAAATGGACGAGCCGGCCCCAGAGGAGATCGTTGCCGACCCGGGCCGGAGGGGATTTGTGCTACGTCTGCTGCTCGGTGGTGCGGCGGCGGCGGCCGTGGGAGGCAGCGCCGCGCTGCTCTACCAGCAGTACCGCCCACGCGGCCCACGCATCGTTGTCGTCCCGAACGGGACCCCCCTTGACTCGACCGACACATCGGCGCTGGTCGCGCAGATCGGGGAGATAGATGCCGCCCTCCAGGCCATGACCGCCGACCGTGACCGGCTGCTGGCCGAGCTAGCGGACGCAAACGCCGATCTGGTCGAGCTGCGTGCTCAGCTTGACGATGCCGTAGCCCAGATCGAGCGCTACCGGGCACTCAATAACCTGTGGCAGCGGCTGGACGACATCGGTCTGGATGAGCTGCTTGAGACCGCGTTGGGCGTCATCGGGGGCGCGCTGGCTGGCGTGATGACCGTCGTCCGGCTGCTGCGGGCCGGTCTGGCAGCCGGGCAGAGGGCCATCGACAATTTCACAGCGCTGCTTCCAGGGCCGCAGGACGGCATTCTGTGGCTCCAGCGTCAGGTCAGCGCGCTGGCGGCGAGTCTGGAATGGCTGAGCGAGCAGGTGCAGGAGGCCGTCCAGCCGGTTGAGCCGTTCGCAAACCTGATTGCCAGCTTCGTGCTGTGGGTACTCGATCATCTCCCCTTTGGCTTTGGTGCAAAGGCGCGCGCCGGGCTAGAGGCTATGCAGAGCATCATCACCGGCTTGCCGGACCTGATCGCAGGTGTCAATGAGGACGTGCTCGATCCGCTGGCCGAGTGGTTCGGGCAGGACGAGGCACGGAGCCTGGCCGGAATCCTGCTCAAGCCCATCACCGAGAGTGTGTTTGCTCCAGCGCAGGATGTGCTGGATAAAGTGGCCGAATTTGAAACAACCTACAAGCAGGAACTGACCGAACCAGCGCAAGAGGCGCTTGCCCAGCGGGCCGAACTGCGCGGCGAGATTCACCAGGCGCAGGCCCGGCTGGGTCTGAGGGTCTGACGGGCAGGCACCGGTATGCCGCAAGAGCCGTCCGGGCAGCCCCGCGAAACACAGGCGCCCGTCCCAACCGAGCGCTTTGAGCGCGTGCTGGCCTTTGCCTCGGATGAGGCCGACGGCCTGGGGCATGGCTTTGTCACCTGCCAGCATCTGCTGTACGCGCTTTCCCGTGAGAGCAAAGGGCTGGCCAGCGCCGTCCTCAACGGACTGGGCATCTCCGCAGACGGGCTGCACACTCTCCTTGACGACACGGCGGCTGTCCACGACCGCCTGCCAGTGGGACGCATCGACTTGGCTGACGAAGCACGCGACGCGATTGCACGGGCGGTTGAGGCTGCCCGTGAGTGGGGCCACCGCTGGCTCGACACCGAGCATCTGCTGTACGGGATCATCATCGCGCCGACTTCCGCCGACGAGGTGCTGGTTAGTTTGCGCGTCGAACCCAACGCGGTGCTGAACCGCCTTTACGCGCTCCAGCAGGCTGCGCCGCCCGCCGCCATTCGCGACGAGGCGACGCACGCCTACCGATTCGCGCTGGAGAGTGCCTGGCTGCTTAGCCTGGCAACCGATTTCGCCCGGCGTCTCGGCGCGAGCAAGGTATCGAGCCTGCATCTGCTGGCGGCGCTGCTGTCATTGGAGGGACCTGCCCAGGACGTGCTGGCGGGGCGTCTGGGGCTGGACGCGGAACGCCTCTGGAAGCGGCTGGCCGCTGCGCCAGTTCCCCGCCCGGCGTCGGTGCGGCTGCCGCTGGCTGAGGATATCCAGCGCATCCTGGGCTATGCCATCGGCGAAGCCTGGAACCGGGGACACCTGTCGGTCACGCCGCTTCACCTGGCAATGGGGCTGGCGCGGGCCGACCGGCACGCCGCCCTCGACGTGCTCGCCGAGTTCGGTGTCTCCCAGTCGGAGCTTGCCGATGCGCTTGAGCGCGACATGCCGCCGCCGGTTGCCCGGCAGAGCGGCGGCTAGACAGCGGGGGCTACGTCCCTCATAAGCCAAGCTGCCTGATGTGGGGCAGGACAAAGCTCTCCACTTCAGCCTCTGTGGATGGCGTGGGCACGTCGGCGACCAGATGCCACTGTTCCACATGCTCCACAAAGTCACCTGGCTCAACGCGCGTGAGCGGCCCTAGCGTCTCAAGCTCTATGAAGCTTGCGTCGGTATAGACTTCCGCCGAGCTGCCCAGATCGGGGTAGGCAGCGCCCGGCACCCGCACGAAACTCTTCACAAACATCACCCCGGCGCGTGCATACGCCAGCCATCCCTGGGTGTGTGTCAGGCCGATCTTCTGCTCCGCCTGCGCCGTCGGGTCCTGGCGAGCCAGCACATATTGCCTGCCCCACACCCAGCGCGGGTCGGACAGGTCTGTGTAGGCCCACGTGACCACAGCCGAGGTGGGCAGCAGGTTCTCCTGGTGCGAGCCGCGCGGGAGCAGGGGGATGATCCCGACTCCGCCCGGCGCCATCGCCGAGAGCGCCCAGGGGGCCAGCTCAACCGCCCAGGGGTTACGGTTGTGCAGACGGTGGGCGACAGTGACCCGCGCCTCATCAGAGGCCATGCTGAGCGCGATCTGCTTTTGGATGCCGGTTGCCGCTTCCGTAGGCTGGGTCAGGACCGCAGCGCCGTCCCACTCGGCGATCTCGACCGGGCCGTTGTCGGGGGCATAGGTGCGCGGCGCGACCTCTGGGGCATGCCATAAGCGGTGGCCCCCATACAGGCGCCAGCAATCCCCGCCGACCAGCCCAGCCTCCTCGTCAATCACTTTGAAAACGTTGTCACCGCCCACCAACCCAAAATGGATCACACGCGGGCCGATGTCGGTCGTGACGACCAGCTCGATCAGGCCGTTCCGCAGGCGAAAGCAGTTCGGCCAACCGCGATACTCGACCTTCTCCACACTACTCTCTCTTTCTCCTCTGCATGATGGGTTGACAACGCCCTGAGGGCGTTCCCGGGGCGGCGTATTATGGCGCTGGGAACTTCACCCTTCAGAATAAATAATCACCTCAGCCACCCCATCGACGGACACGCGCACGGCATAGATCCCAGGCTGGTCAGTGGCAACGATCTCGGCTGGCTTGCCGCCGCACTCAGCGCGATGCGGCGGGGCAGGTAGTTTCAGCCACACGGCTCCATCAGCGCAGCGTTCCAGTTGGATGTCAAAATGCAGGCTATCGCGCCGGACATCCCAGTGGACGACCTCCTGCCCGCCGCTGATGTGCAGGTCGGTGCCGACAAGCTGTGGCCCTGGCACGAGGGGCCGCAGGTGCAGGAGCACCACGCCGTGCGGGGGGACTGGTGCGCTCTCGATGGGGCCAGGTGGCAGCACACTGGCTCGTCTGCTCCAGAAATCAAAAGCCAGCAGCGGTATCTGCTCAGGCAGGCCAAGCACGTCGCGGCTGGCGCTCAAACGGGCGGGCACATCCTGCCAGTTGATCAGCGCGAGCGCGAGGTGCGGCCCGGCTGGGCCAGCATACCGCCTGATCAGCATGTCAGGGGCTGTCTGGCACGGGAATGTGGGGATCTCGGTGCGGCCCGGCAGGTAAGGGAGCAGCGAGGCGGCCCACTGTATGCGTTCCGGCTCCAGGGTGGGCAGGTCATCGCTCAGCACCAAGTGGCTGTCTGCCATTGCCAGGACAGTGACCAGCGTTTGCACTTCGGCATCTGTCAGCGACTGCTGCTTGCGCACAATCAGGTTGTCGGCGTCCAGCCACCAGAAGCGGCGGTGCGTCCAGTGGCGGTTGAGCGACACGGCAAGGCTGTTGCGGGCGGAGGGCAGGCTGAAACTCTCGCGGAACAGCGCCCTGATCCCCAAAAGCTGCGGATACCAGTAGGGTGCAACGTCGGGGCCGACTCGCATGATGTCAACCAGGCCGATCGCGGGGCCAAGGGGACATCCGCAGCCCACCATCGTCACGTCTTCGCCTGCGATGTCACGAATCAGCTTCAGCCCGTCGCGCAGTGCTTGGGCGCGTGTACGCGACGGATCATGTCGGGCACCCGGCAACGCGCCGCAGTAAAGGAAGTCCAGCTTCAGGTACCGGATGCCCCACTCCTTGATCGCCGTCTCGAACACTTTATGGAGCAGATATTGGGTAGCCGGATGCGTCGGGTCCAGACCGTAGAGCTGCCGCCTGAGCTGGACACCGCCGCTGACCGGGCGTCCGCCCGCCGTGCGCAGCACCGCTTCGGGGTAGCTGCGGAAAACGCTGGATGAGGGTTCGACGGTGAACGGGCTTAGCCACAACCCCGGCTGGAACCCGCTATCCCGCACCCCAGCAGCCCAGCCGCCGACGCTGCTGGGGAACCTGTCATTGTGGGCCAGCCAGTCACCCCAGGCGGGTTGGTAGCCGTCGTCAAGCTGCACCACTGTCAGTGGAAGCTGGCGGCGCAGCTTGGTAAGGGCAACCTGGTTACGCAGCAAGTCGTCAAGCGTGACGCGGTCGAAGAACTGGTACCAGCTCGACCAACCGGGACTGGGATATGGAGCGGGCAAGCGGCCCCGACTCAGCCGGGCAACGGCTTCGGCATACTCGCCCAACGGATCGGGGTGGGGCAATCGGAGCGGGTACAGTACAGCCCATTCACCCCACATCACCTCCCCCGAGCCAAGCGGAACGCCGTCGGCGGTGTTTTGCAACATCAGCCGCCGGTGCCCTGGACGGCCATCCAGGTACACCTGGCCAAACTGATCCTCGACGCCAATAAACCCGGCCACGAGCGCCTGCCCCCCCTCATCTAGGAGCATACCGACCCATTCCCCAACGTACTGGCCAGGCCTGCGTGGCATTGGGGTAGTCGGGTTGGCAGCCTGAGGGCGGGTTAGGAAGCCAAACGCGGGACGCGGCTGGCGGCAGTTGTGGGGCACAAAGCCGGTGAAGCTCCACGAATGGAAGCCATTCACCCATCCGTCGAGCGGTCCCTCTCCCCAGTTGATCTGGATGGCATCAAGCGGGGTGATGGTCTGCACAAACACCCGCGATACGCCGTGATTCAGCACACCAAGCCGGAGGGTAACGAAAGGCCGGGACTCGTAGACCACTACTTCCAGCCGCAGTCCGACGTCGTGAGGGCCATCTGCAAACCGCACCACCAGCCGCTGGCCCTTCCCGTGCGCATCATCTATCAGGTCGTGGGCCAGCTCGACGGCCCGCATCCCGGTGACGGTCACCTTTGGCTGCCCGGCGACGTTTACCCCAGCTCGGCAGAAGCCAGCCAGCGAGAGTGACCCGAGGCGGAGCAGGATCAGCCCGGTATCGGGATTGACATGCAGGTGAATTTCACCCCGGTACAGTGCGCTGTCGGCCATCTGGAAATCTTCAGACCACGTGTGCTATGGATCGGTAGCAGTGAGTCGGCGCAGGTTCCCCGTCGCCAGAACAGGCTAGGCAGCGGATAACGCAGACGTTACGGCTCCGTTAGCCCTCCGGCCTCACATACTCATCGAAGGCTTCAGCCGTCCAGGGCAGCGCCTGCCGGAAGATTGCGTAGATTGCCAAGGCATACTGCCGGATCTCCCACTGCGCATCGGGCGCCATCCTCAGACGGAGAAAATGCATGAGGTTCCAGGCATCAACCTTGCAGACCGCAATGTAGTAGGCACTCCAGCCTGGCAGGAACAGCCGCGCCTGCTCTTTCGCGACGCCGCGCTCCAGGGCCTGCCTGTAAAGCGTGTAACCTCTGTCAACTGCCTCGGCAAGCTGCTGGGTGAGCGTCTGGTTTTCGGCATCCTCCAGCGTGCCCTCGCTGCCCTGCTTGTTGGAAGCACTCTGCCGACGCCAGACGCGCGGCATGTAGAAGTCACCATCCTCAAAAGGGAGATACCGGCCAGACTGGAAGTTGTAATGCCATGTGCGATGACGAACCCACTGCCACCACACCACAACCGGCGCGCGCACCCGAAACTTAAATTCTACCTGCTCAAACGGCGTGGTGTGGCGGTGCTTTAGCAAGTAGAAAAGCAGCTTCTTGTCTTTGTCGGCCCCCTTGCTCTCACCGAGGAATGACACCCGCGCAGCGTTGACGATGCTCAGGTCCGGCGCAACGCCAGTTGAGGGGTGAGGCAGCATGTCCTGCAATTCCACCCAAGACTTGCCGTCCCCCAGGACATCTTCCCGGACTGCGATGCTGGCCGGGTTAGGGCGGCGCGGGTCGGCAGTGTGGGGGGGATTCGCCTGCATATCGTCCTTCTCCTCTTGCCCCGATCTGCGGGACAGGCGTTTCCATGTAGTATAGTTGAATAGAAGGGTCGCGCCACCGCGAGGCCTGCCTGCACGAGGACAGCCCCTTCCCTCAAGGGCCAGTGGCTGGCAGGCCAGGGGCAGGGTGGCTGGCTCCGGATAGGGGTCTGATTCCAGGGGTCAGGAGGCAGCCAGCGCGGCTGCCGCGAACTCTGCACCCCGCTCAAGGGCCTTGTAGTTGACCTGAAGCATGTCGCGCCGGTGCTCCGGAATGTGGTTGTTAAGGGCGCGCTTGATGGCGTCCAGGGGCAGCACAGGCCGCGCCATCAGCGCCGCGCCAAGCAACGCGAGGTTGGCAATCCGCAAATTGCCCAATTCGTCCGCGATGTCGGAGGCAGGCACCTCCAAGACCGTGATGTCCGTCCGGCTGCTCCTGAGCGTAACCAGCGAGGCGTTGACAGCGAGCACGCCCCCCGGTGCAACCAGAGGCTCATACTTCTCGAAGGACGGGTTGTTGAACACAACCGCAACCTTTGGATGCCGGACAATGGGGGACCCGATCGGGCGGTCACTGATTACTACAAAGCAGTGAGCTGTGCCTCCTCGCATCTCCGGCCCGTAGGATGGTATCCAGGTGACCTCTTTTCCCTCCTCCATGGCCGCATAAGCCAGAAGCTGCCCGGCGAACATCACGCCTTGGCCGCCGAAACCTGCAAACAGGAATTCCTCTTGCATACCCTCTACCCTTAACTTGTCTGTTCGGCCCATACCCTTGGCTGCTGGCAGCGTGGCTGCTTATAGGTCACCTACCGCTTCGATCACTTTATAGTCGCCCAGGGGATAATAGGGCACCATATGTTCCTCGATCCACTTGAGCGCCTGTCCAGCGGAAACGCCCCAGTTGGTTGGGCAGGACGAAAGCAGTTCGACCAGGCTGAAGCCCAGATTGTTCATCTGCACCTTGAGCGCCGTTACAATGGCCTTCTTCGCCTTACGGATGTTGGCTACATCGTGCAGCGAGCGGCGCACGACGTAGGCAGCTCCAGGCAGAGTCGACAGCATCTCGCTCACACGGATCGGGAAGCCAGCCAGCTCCACGTCGCGCCCCATCGGGGAGGAGGTCGTTCTCTGGCCGGGGAGCGTGGTCGGGGCCATCTGCCCGCCGGTCATCCCGTAGATCGCATTGTTGATAAAGATGGTGGTGATGTTCTCGCCTCGGGCCGCCGCGTGAACGATCTCGGCGGTGCCAATTGCAGCTAGGTCGCCATCTCCCTGATAGGTGATTACGATGTTGTCCGGATAGACGCGCTTGATACCGGTCGCCATCGCAGGGGCGCGCCCGTGCGCCGCCTCGCAGGCATCAACGTTGAAGTAGTTATAAGCAAACACTGAGCAGCCTACGGGCGCAACCAGAATAGTGCGCTCACGCAGGCCAAGCTCATCCAGAGCCTCGGCCAGCAGCCGGTGGGCGATCCCGTGGGTGCAGCCAGGGCAGTAGTGAGTGGGGGTCTCATCCAGCGAGGCTGGCCGCGTGTATACCAGTTCCATTCCCTGCGGAGGGGTGAATTGTCCAGCGATCATGCACCTGTGCTCCTGCATTATCCGCTACGCCGACGTGCGTTCTGATAGTTTCTCGTAGCTTTCCTCAATGGCTTCCAGAATCTCATCCGGCGTGGGGACGATCCCGCCCATCCGGCCAAAGAAACCCACCGGGATCTGGCCCCCGACCGCGAGCCGGACATCCTCAAGCATCTGCCCGGCGTTCATCTCCACGACCAGGCAGGCTTCACAGTCATCGGCCAGCTCCGAGATGCGCCGCTCAGGGAAGGGGTAGAGCGTCTGGGGCCGCAGCAGGCCGACGCGCATCCCCGCCGCCCGTGCTTCTTCGACGGCAGAGTACGCGATCCGGCCCGCCGTTCCATAGCCCACGACCAGCAGCAGGGCATCATCCGTGTAATGCTCGACCCAGCGCTGCTCCCGCTCGCGGATCAGGGCCAGCTTGTTCTGGATCATGATGTTGTACGCCTCCATCTCCTCACCCTTGAGGAAGATGGAGCTGATAATGTTCTTCCTGCGCCCCTTGGCACCTGTCAAGGCCCAAGCGGGGCGCGTCGTGTTCACCGGGCGCATGGGCGGCAGTTCAGCAGGCTCCATCATCTGCCCGATCTGTCCGTCGGCGGCGATGATGACCAGATGGCGGTACTGCTCCGCAAGGTCGAAGGCAAGGCCGGTAAAATCAATAGCCTCCTGGACGGATGCAGGCGCGAGCACAATGGGATGAAAGTCCCCGTGTCCCGCTGAGCGTGTCACCTGGAAATAGTCCCCCTGCGAGGGGAGGATATTCCCCAGGCCAGGCCCCCCGCGCATGATATCCACGACGACGCAGGGTAGCTCTGACCCGGCGATGTATGACAATCCCTCCTGCATGAGGCTGAAGCCTGGGCTGGAAGACGAGGTCATCACCCGCGCGCCGGTGACAGCTGCCCCATAGACCATGTTGATGGCCGCCACCTCGCTCTCCGCCTGTAGGAAGACCCGTCCCAGCTCAACCATACGCACGGAGAGGTGCTCCAGAAGCTCTGTCTGGGGTGTAATGGGATATCCAAAGTAGGCTTCCAGGCCAGCTCGCACGGCTGCTTCAGCAATAGCCTCGTTGCCTTTCAGCATCTCTCTCGCCATGTGTCATTTCCCTCTGGCTGGCTCACACAGTGGCTTCCGCCCGCCGCTTGGGGGCTGGCTCGCGGTAGACCGTGATGCACACATCAGGGCAGATGATGGCACACACGGCGCACCCCGTACATTTGCCTTCAGGGTCGATGAGCGCCGCGGGATGATAGCCCTTTAGATTTAAGTTTTCTAGGTCAAGCGCGATGACCTGCTGAGGACAGACGGACGGGCACAGGCCGCATCCCTTACAGCGCTCCTGATCGATAAAGATAATTCCCCGTGCCATATTCCCCGGCTCTCTCCACCATACTCTGTTGACAGGCCGTTTATGCACTTCTATCGTATTCCTCTGATTTGACCGCCGACAGTGTGGAATATCCCATCCCCTCGCGCGGGTTGTCACCGCACCGGATGGCAAAACGCCTGCCCAATATACGGAGCACTGGGGTACATCGCTGAGGGTCTCCTGATGTATGTACAGTTCTGGCGTCTGTGCCCCACACGGCGCGATAACCCAGGGGAAACCTGCCATTTGGGAGCCAGCCAAGCGCAGTCGGCAGCGGAATCCCAGAGAAATGCCATACTATCACGAATGGTCGATTCCCGCAGTATTCTCAGTAGAAATGCGACTCCGTGATGCAGTTGTGAGTGACGAACCGACAACCGGATCACAGGAGTCGCGGTATGGACAGTGTAACACGGATTCGGATGGCGTGGGCGCTGCGCCGGAAGCACATCCCGGTGGGTGAGATTGCGGCGGAAGTCGGCCGCGACCGCCTCCAGCAGGAAGGGGTCAAGCTGAGCTTGAGCACATCCTATCGCATCCTGAACCAGCACCTGACCTCGCTACGCAAGTACACCCGAACGGCCAAAGGCGAACCGGCGCAGCGAGGCGAGCAGGCGCGTGAGGTGGTGCAGAGGGATACGCTCGACCTGGGCGCGCTGTACGCCTTCACTGCCATTGATACCTAGTGCCGTGAAGAGTTCGGTCACACGCCCTTCAAGGCCGCTGACCTTGAGCTTGCTCAGCAGCGTGCCGATGCCTTTCTCGACTACTATCACTACCAGCGCCCTCATCTCGCCCTGGACATGAAGACACCCGCCCAGTTCGCCGCGGAGTCGCATTTGCGCTGAAACAATACGATTCCTTGACGCTCCGTCCCGCTTGATGTTAAACTAGCGCAGTTAGCGCAGTCACAGTGCATAGCACGTTCACCAACACGGGCGCGGAGGTCATATGGAGATTCTACAGTCCCACCCTGATCTGGAGGCTTTGGGGTTCCGCAATCTCAACCAGGTGTATTGGCAGCTCCATACACCCCAGCTGTACGAGCAGGCCGTCCGCCGCCAGGAAGGGTTCATTGCTCACCTCGGGCCGCTTGTCGTACGCACCGGCGATCATACGGGACGCGCCCCCAAAGATCGCTTCATTGTGCACGAACCGACGACGCGGGATTCGATCTGGTGGGGGGAGATCAACCGCCCTTTCAGCATCGAGCAGTTTGACGAGCTGCTGCAGAAGGTGCTGGCATACTTCCAGGGTAAGAACGCCTTCGTCCAGAATGCCTATGCCGGAGCCGACCCCGCCTACCGCCTCAGCGTTCGGGTGATTACGGAAACGGCCTGGCACAGTCTGTTTGCGCGCAACATGTTCATCCGGCCAGGTGACGAAGAGGCGGCTGATTTTAAGCCCGATTTTACTGTCATTCACGCACCCAACTTCCACGCCATGCCCCAGTACGACGGCACGAACTCGTCGGCCTTCATCCTGCTGAACTTCGCCGAGCGCCTGATCCTGATCGGGGGGACGGCTTACGGCGGCGAGATCAAAAAGTCGATCTTCAGCGTGATGAACTATCTGCTCCCCCAGCAAGGAATCCTGCCCATGCACTGCTCCGCGAACGAGGGGGACGAGGGTGATGTAGCGCTGTTCTTCGGCCTCTCAGGGACGGGCAAGACGACGCTTTCCTCCGACTCCTCTCGCACGCTGATCGGTGATGATGAACACGGCTGGAGCGACAACGGCATCTTCAACTTTGAGGGCGGCTGTTATGCCAAGGTCATCCGCCTCTCGCCCACCGGTGAGCCGGAGATTTACCAGACAACGCGCCGCTTCGGCACTATCCTTGAAAACGTCGGCATGAACATGGTGAACCGCCGCCTCGACCTGAACGACGACACGTTTACGGAGAATACGCGGGCTTCCTACCCCATCAGCCACATCCCGAATGCCACCCGGAGCGGGATCGGCGGGCATCCCAAGAACATCATTTTCCTGACCGCTGATGCATTCGGCGTGCTGCCTCCGGTGAGCCATCTCACTCGCGAGCAGGCGATGTACCACTTCCTCAGCGGGTACACGGCCAAGGTCGCCGGGACTGAGAAGGGCCTCGGCAAAGAACCTCAGGCGACATTCAGCACGTGCTTCGGCGCACCGTTTCTGCCCCTGCATCCCAAGCGATACGCACAGCTGCTGGGGGAGAAGGTCGAGAAGCACGGCGCGGACGTGTGGCTTGTGAACACCGGCTGGGTTGGGGGGCCTCCCGGCGTGGGGAACCGCATCGAGCTGCGCTACACACGCGCCATGATCCGCGCCATTCTGGACGGATCACTGGCCCAAATCGAGACGCGCGAGGACCCAAATTTCGGCCTGCATGTGCCGCTCCACTGCCCGAACGTTCCGGATGATGTGCTGTACCCGCGCAAAATGTGGGAGGATAAGGAAGCCTACGACGCTAAAGCTCAGGAGCTTGCTCACCGGTTTGCGGAAAACTTCAAGCAGTACGCCAGCGTGGTAGGCGATTCGGTGCGCGAGGCCGGGCCTGTACTCGTGTAGCGGCTGGCTGCGCCGATCTTGCTGCCAACAGAGCGCGGCGGTTGCTTCGGGCCGCCGCGTTTCGTTTGCACCGGCGTACAGCAGGTCACCAGTGGCCGAGGACCGCGATTGCCCCAAGCGCCAGCACCGGCCCAACGATGGCCCCCGGCCATCCAATGAGCAGGCGGCCAAGCAGGGCAGGCCCCGCCAACCCCAGGCCCGCATAGCCAATCATGCCCAGGACGAGGGGCAACCAGCGCGGTGGAGAGCGGAAACCCAGATGGCGCAGGGCATCCTCACACCACGATCCGACGCTCACCGACGCGAAGATAAAGAACACCGGCACCATACTCAGGAGCAGGCTGATCAGGAAGAACGGCGCGCGAACAGCACGCACAACCACTTTCCATATCCGGTTATCAGCAGGTCGTTCTATTGGCACCATGTCCCTGCCCTACTCCATTTGACTCGCCCTCAATATAGCCCCTGCCGGCTTGGGCGTCAAGCGGGGGGCACGGGCTGAAGTTCAGCCCGGAGCGCTTCCGGCGTCGTAACAGGCATCCGGCAGGCGAAGTTCCGACACACGTAGGCCGTCGCCGCGCCGCCGATCTGATCCCGCCCGGACAGGAGCGGGATCGCATCGGCGGCCTCGTCACCGGGAATGCGCAGCGCAACAACCTGATTGGGCCGATACGGCTCGCGGATCACGTGAAGCAGCGCCTGCATGTCCGGGCTGGCCGGATCGCCAACCAGGGCGATCTCGTGTGCGCCGCCCGCCAGGAAGTCGATCTGGCAGGCGAGGTAAGAGAAGGCGTTCGGGTACTGCTGGATGGCTGGCGCCAGCCGAGAGAGAACCCGCTCGGCGTACTCGCGCCAGTCGGAACGACCGGCCAGGATCGACAGGCGTACCAGCAGCGCAACTGCCGCCGAGGTCCCTGACGGCATGACGTTGTCGGTCACTTCCTGCGGACGGGTAATAAGGTCCTCATGGTCATGAGCCGTGTCGTAGAAGCCGGATTCGTCGTCCCAGAACAACTCAACCGCCTGCCCGGCCAGCTCAAGCGCCTCTCTGTACCAGCGCAGGTCAAAGGTGGCTTGATACAGCTCTAGCAGACCCTCGCCCAGGAAGGTGTAGTCCTCCAAGAAACCCCTAAAGCGCGCCTGGCCGTCTCTGTAGGAACGCAGCAGGCGTCCCTGCTGGCGCAGATTGTCGAGGACAAACCGGGCAGCCCTCTCAGCCATCCTTGTGAAGTCCTCGCGGCCAAGCGCCCGCCCCGCCTGGGCCAAGCTGCTGATCATAAGCCCGTTCCAGGCCGTCAGAACTTTATCATCGCGGCCAGGCTTGACACGCGCCTCGCGCAGCTTGAAGAGGCGCGCCCGTGCACGCTCAACCGCCGCTATCAGATCATCGGGTGCCATCCTATGGCGCCCGGCAACCGCATCGGCTGGCTCTGGCACCCACAGGATGCTGCGCCCTTCGAAGTTCGGCCCTTCCAGTACACCCCAGTAGTCAAGCACCGCTTCGACGTTGGCGTGCCCCTCCAGCCCCGCACGAATCTCGTCCTCCGTCCACAGGTAGTACTTGCCCTCCTCGCCCTCGCTGTCTGCATCCTGGCTGCTGTAGAAGCCGCCGCCGGGGGCGGTCATCTCCCGCCCGACGTAGGCCACCGTCTCCTCAATCACACGCCGGTAGCGCTCTTCCCCCGTCACCTGATAGGCGTACAGGTAGGCACGGATGAGCATGGCGTTATCGTACAACATCTTCTCGAAATGAGGGACAAGCCACATGGCATCCACAGAGTAGCGGTGGAAGCCGCCGCCGATCTGGTCGTAGATGCCACCCCAAGCCATGCGGTCAAGGGTGTGCGTCACCATGTTGAGCGCCTGCTGCCAGCCGTAGCGCCGGTACAGGCGTAGGAGCAGTTCAAGCGTCATGCTGGGCGGGAACTTGGGCTGCGTGCCGAACCCACCTGAGCGGGCGTCGTAGCGGCTGGCGAGATGCTGGAAAGCCACCGCCAGAATATCCAGGGACAGTGTCTGTGCGTGCTCGTGGTCGAGCAGGATGCGCCCGCTGATAGCGTCGGTCAGGCGGCTGGCGTCCTGCTCCAGGCTGTCACGCTTTTCGTGGAAAAGCTCAGCAATCCGCACCAGGACCTGCTTGAAGGATGGCATCCCGTGACGTGGCTCGTTCGGGAAGTAGGTGCCGCCGTAGAACGGGCGACCGTCAGGCAGCAGCCAGACGGAGAGCGGCCAGCCGCCCCGCCCCGTCAGCGCCTGGACGGAGTTCATGTAAACGGCGTCTACGTCGGGCCGCTCCTCACGGTCTACCTTGATGTTGACGTAGTGCTCGTTCATGATGGCAGCCGTCTCCGGGTCCTCAAAGGACTCGTGGGCCATGACATGGCACCAGTGACAGGCTGAGTAGCCGATGCTGAGGAAAATGGGTTTGTCCTCGCACTTCGCCACCTCAAAGGCCTCTTCCCCCCAGGGGTACCAGTCTACGGGGTTGTGCTTATGCTGGAGCAGATACGGGCTGGTCTCGTTCGCCAGACGGTTCGGCATGTATCCCCCTGCAAGCGACACGGTCTGCGGGCGCTCACCGTTTTGAACAGACACCCTCTCGGCTCGCGTGTCTCGTCAGAAGTGATTATAGCGAGCATCGAGGGGCATTTTCCCCTCGGGGTGATGGTCACGGTGTATGATGATCCAGCTAATCCTGCCGAGTCGGCGCTTAAGCGGTGAGGCTGGCACAGGTGACGGTCGCTGCTAGCGGGCGCTTAACTTCGAAGCCGCCGCTTCATCGACGAGCCAGACGAGTGCACCATCGACCGGCGCGATGGCCTGAGCGGGGTATGTGCTCGGGCGGTGCTCGCCTTCGAGCACACGGGCCAGGATATCTGCCTTTTCTTCGCCCGACACAAGAAACAGGATGTTCCGGGCGTGGTTGAAGACCGGCAGCGTCAGCGTCATGCGCTCGACGCCAAGCCGGGGGACAGAGTAAACCACGACCATATGGCTCAAGTCACTGACCGCCCGCGTGCCGGGGAAAATCGAGGCGATGTGCCCGTCAGCCCCCAGGCCGAGCAGCACCAGATCAAAGCGCGAGCGTGACGCCGAAGCCGAGCGCGAGTCGGCGCGCCGGCTGCGTGGCCGGGCGCACGAGCCGTTGCACGTGGACCCCCAGGCCGAGCAGCACCAGATCAAAGCGAGGCCACTCGCGCCACCCCAGCCCAAAGTGGCGTGTCAGCTTGGCCGTGTAGTCGCGGGCCGCGCTGCTTGCTAAATCCTCCCCGTCCATGCGGAAGACATGGTCAGCAGGCACGGGTACATGCCGGAGCAGCGACTCGTATGCCATCCGGTAGTTGCTGTCGGGATGGCTGGGCGGCACCCGCCGCTCATCGCCCCAAAAGACATAGGTCTTAGCCCAGGGTGCTTGGCCGCGCCACGGCTCCGAAGCCATCAATTCGTACAGTGGGCGAGGTGTGCTGCCGCCTGAGAGGGCGATCCTGAACATGTCTCGTTCAGCAACTGCCTGCCTGGCGATGTCCACCCAGCGGCGGGCGGCTTCCCGGACGACAGCAGCTAGGTCAGACAGTACCACCAGTTCGGCCACAATATGCTCCATCGTTGGCGTTCGGTTCAAAGACTTTCCCAGAAGCGCCCCACGATACCTCTGGCGGAGTGCATCAAAAGGCAGCCACAACCCTTGCAGCACGCTGAAGCGCCTGCCCATAATACGGATCGTAGCGGAAATCGAGTTCCTCGGCCAATGCAGCCGGTGTACTCACCGGCTCAAACAAGCTGACCCGGCGGGGAGCTGTCGGTGAGGCTGAGTCCAGGCAGATCTCAACCAACCCGCGCGCGGCCTCGTAGCGCAGGCTGGGCACGACGTAGGGAGGATTGTTGCCTGCCTGGATGGTTATACCGGTGATCTCACCGGGCGCCATACCTTCTTCTCGGGTTGCAACGATCCCGGCTTTGCCCTGCCAGCGCTGCCTGGCCCAAGCTACAGTGAAGCCTCCATCTGGTGCGCGCTGCGCGGGCTGAAGCTCCCAGTCAAGACGGTCGGCCAGCCAGCCGAGGAGCAACAGCGCCCGCGCACAGTCATGGAAGTCGCCTGAGGCAGCGTGCCGCACCTCCAGGGTGTGGATGTAGTCAAGGGCCGGGCGCAGGTCAGGCGCATCCCACAGCTGGGCCAGCAGCCGCCGCCAAGGCGTCAGGCGCGCCCAGGCCAGGTCGCCCAGCGGCACGCTGCTCAGGGCGGCCAGCCGCTTAAGCCCCTCGACCGGGTTGGGGAATGTGTCGGAATCAACAATCAGCCGGTCAACCTCGCCTACTAGCCTGCTGAACAGGTGATCGCTTGGATCGGGCGGCTCCGCCCACCACAGGTAGATCGGCAGGTCAGGGGCAAGTAGCGAGACAACGGTGCTGTGAATCTCGTCCCGTAGGTCATCGCCCACTTCCAGCACGACCAGCTCGGCGCACAGCTGGCGGCTGCCCCGAGGATGGCAGTACACCGTTGCCCATGCCTGAGTTTCCGCGCGGTGCGTGGAATCGTACTCGATCAGGATCACACGGCCAGGGCGGTGAGAGGTGAACTCGATGATCCGCTCAACGGTCTGATCAACAGGATGCTCATCACTGGCCGCGTAGACGATCAGGTTGTGGGTCTGGGCGCGAATCACCGCTTCATTACTCAATGCCTCGGATGCCCAGAGCGCCAGCAGCGTCTCGCGGATCACGCCGATGCCGCTCGGTCTTAGCTCCGCTCGCAGCGGTTTGCTCACAGCGACCCTCCTTACAGGCGCCGCCAGCTTCGCCCATCGCGTTTGAGGAGTTCATCGGCCCCCGGCGGTCCCCACGTCCCTGCCTCGTAAGTCTCGAGCGGCGGGCCATCGCCCCCCTCCCAGCCTTGCAGAATGGGGTCAACCAACTGCCATGCCCAGCCGATCTCATCGCTGCGTGTGAAGAGTGTTGCATCGCCCAGCATGGCATCGAGCAGCAGGCGTTCGTAAGCATCGGGCGGGATGGCAATTCCAAAGGACGTACCGTACCGGAAGTCCATCGTAACCGGGTGCACCAGACGCTGGCCGGGTACTTTAGACGCAAACTTGAGCGCGATGCCCTCATCGGGTTGGATGCGTAGCGCGAGCACGTTGCCATGCTGCGATTCGTCCTCGATTTCCCGGAAAAGCAGATGGGGTGGCTGCTTGAAGTGGATCGACACCTCTGTAACCCGTGTAGGCAGCCGCTTGCCGGAACGCAGGTAGAACGGCACACCCTGCCAGCGCCAGTTATCAATGTACCACTTGATTGCGGCGTAGGTGGCCGTCTGCGAGTCGGGAGCAACGCCTTCTATCTCGCAATAGCCCGGCACGCGATGCCCCCGCACCGTCCCGGCCCCGTATTGGGCGCGCACCGTCTGCCGGGCGACATCATCGCCCGTGATGGGCCGCACCGCACGCAGCACTTTTACCTTCTCGTCGCGAATGGCCTCCGCCTCGTTCGCAACAGGCGGCTCCATCGCAATAAGCGACATCACCTGAAACAGATGGTTCTGGAAGATATCGCGCACGACACCCGCCTGATCGTAGAACTCGGCCCGGTCTTCGACTCCCCCCGGCTCCAGCATGCTGATCTGGACGTGATCGATATAGCGCCGGTTCCAAATAGGCTCAAAAATCGAGTTGGCAAAGCGCAGCACCAGGATGTTCTGGACTGTCTCCTTGCCCAGATAGTGATCGATGCGGAAGACCTGATCCTCGCGGAAGACGGCATGAACGATCCGGTTGAGCTTCTGAGCCGAATCATAGTCGTGGCCGAAGGGTTTCTCGATGACGATGCGCCGCCATCCGCCGGCCGTATTGGCGGCCATCTGCGCCTCGCCCAGACAGGTTACAATAGCTTCATACCAAGCGGGCGGAGCGGCAAGGTAGTACACACGGTTGTCGGGCATGTGGTTGGCCGCCGCCAGATCGCTCAGATATCCATCCAGTATGCGGAACCGTTCGCGTTCGTCGAAGTGCCCCTGCACATAAGTCAGGTTCCGTGCGAAGCTCTGCCACATCGACCCGTTGCCTGCACCGGGATCATGGCGGCTGTGCTCCTGGGCAGCCTCAAACATCCGCTCGCGGAAGTGGTCATGGCTCCAGTCGCGGCGGGCGAAGCCCACCACGTTGAAAGCTGGTGGCAGTTGCCCCTCCTGGGCCAGGCTGAACAGTGAAGGCACCAGTTTGCGCGCCGTCAGGTCACCTGTTGCGCCGAAGATCACGATGGAGAGGGGTTCAGGAGCACGACCCAAGCGCGGCCCGGCCCGGAGGGGGTTGGTTAGCGCCATGTTCAGACTCCCTCTTGGCCTTTCGCCCACCGACGGCGAACCTCGTGCCCGCCGAAACGACTCCGGAGCGACGCCAGCAGCCGAGCCGCGAAGCTGTCCTGCTGGCGGGACTGGAAGCGCATCTGAAGGGCCAGCGAGATAACCGGCACCGGGATGCCCATCTCCAAGCTCTCCTGCACCATCCAACGTCCCTCACCTGTGTCAACAACGTACGGCTCAACCCAGTCCAGGCTGGAGTCCTCACCCAGCACGTCCGCTGTCAGATCAAGCAGCCAGGAACGAATAACGCTCCCTGCTCCCCACAACCGGGCCAGTTTTGCCAGGTCGTAGCCAAACTCACCTTTGGCCGCCAGCAGCTCAAACCCCTCGGCGACGGCCTGCATCATGCCGTACTCAATGCCGTTGTGAACCATCTTAGCAAAGTGCCCGGCCCCGCTTGGCCCTAGGTAGGCGTACCCGCCCGGGGCAGCCAGCGCAGCAAACAACGGCTCAACAGCCTCGAAGGCTTCCCGATCACCGCCAACCATCAGGTTGAAGCCACACTCGCTGCCCCACACACCCCCGCTCACGCCCACATCCAGCATGTGGATTCCCTTGAAGCGCAGCATCCCGGCCCGCTCCTGTGAGGCCCGGTAGTTGGAGTTGCCCCCCTCGATCAGGATATCGCCTTCGCCCAAAAGGAGCGCAAGCTGCTGAAGCGTGCCCGTTACTGCTTCCCCGGCTGGCAGCATGAGCCAGATGACCCGCGGCGGGCCAGCAAGCTGTTCGACAGCCTGTGCCAGTGAAGCGGCGGGTATTGCCCCCATTTCTGCCACGCCCTTAACATTCTCAGCCAGAAGGTCGTATGCGACGACCTCATGGCCATGACGCAGCAGCCGCCCCGCGATCCCCGCGCCCATCTTGCCGATACCCACCACTGCTAACCTCATACTGCCTTCCCTCTCCCGTACTGATGCGCTCCCCTGGAAGCTCTGGGAAAACACGACTACACTCGCTGCTTATCAAAGGCCGACTGGTCGCACCCCCGCCCCCTACCGGGCGCAGTACTCACGCTCGATAGCCAGGAGTTTGCCCAGGCGCCGGGTGTGGCGCTCCTCGCCGCTGAAGCGTGCGCTCAGGAAGGCCCGGACGAGTTCGCGTGCCACCTCTACCCCGATCACCCGCGCACCCAGCGCCAGCACATTCATGTCGTCGTGCTCAACGCCCTGGCGGGCCGAGTAGCAGTCATGGCAGATGGCCGCACGGATGCCGGGGACCTTATTGGCGGCAATGCTGGCGCCGACGCCGCTCCCGCAGATCAGCACGCCGCGCTCAGCATGCCCCTGCACAATTGCCTCAGCCAGCGCACGCGAGAACTCCGGGTAGTCAACCGGCTGGGGGCTGTCTGTGCCCACATCCAGCACAGTGTGCCCCAGCGACGCAATGTATTCCTTCATCTTTTCCTTCAGCTCATAACCGGCATGATCGGCCCCAACCACTATCTTCATGGCCTGTCCTCACCTAATCAGCTCCCGCGCACGGGCCACAACATTCTCAACGCTGAATCCCAGCTCGCGCAGGACAACCTCGCCCGGCGCCGAGGCCCCAAAACGGTCGAGGCCTATCACAGCCCCGCTCTCACCCACATACTTGTACCAACCGAGCGTCGCCCCCGCTTCGATGGCCAGGCGTGGCACGCCCGGCGGCAGCACCTCATCCCGGTAGGCCGGTGGCTGCTCGTCAAACAGCTCCCAGCAGGGCATCGACACCACCCAGACGCGGATGCCCTCCTCCAGCAGATGGTCGGATGCCTCCAGCGCCAGATGCACTTCCGAGCCGGTTGCAATCAGCACAACATCCGGCGGCCCCTCCGTGCCACGCAGCACATAGGCGCCCCGCGCCAGCCCGGAGGCCGCCGCCAGCTTTGTCCGGTCGAGGATGGGTAGGTTCTGGCGTGACAGGACAAGCGCCGTCGGCCCCTCCCGGTACAGGAGAGCCTGCCGCCACGCCTCGGCTACTTCATTGGCATCCGCCGGGCGGCTGACCCGCAGGCGAGGTACAGCCCGCAGCGCCATCAGGTGCTCAACAGGCTGATGGGTCGGGCCGTCTTCACCCAGACCAATGCTGTCGTGGGTGAAGACAAAAACAACCCGCTGTTCTGAGAGGGCTGCCAGCCGGATCGGCGGGCGCATGTAGTCAGAGAATACAAGGAAGGTCGCCGTAAAGGGAATCACACCGCCATGATGGGCCATGCCAACCGCAATGGCGCCCATCGCGTGCTCGCGGATGCCAAACTGGAGGTTATTTCCGCACTTATCCCAGCCAAAACGGCCCGCGCTGTCCAGCCACGTCTTGGTGCTCGGCGCAAGGTCCGCCGACCCGCCGACGAGGTTAGGCAGGTTTTTGAAGATGGCATTCAGCACTTTGCCGCTCGCCGAGCGGGTGGCGATGGGCTTGTCCTGCGCCGAGAACACCGGGATTGCGGCATCCCATCTAGTGGGCAGCTCACCGGCCATCATGCGCTCAAACTCGGCAGCACGGTCGGGATAGGCCCTCCGGTAGGCATCAAAACGGCTCTGCCAGTCCGCTTCCCAAGCCCGGCCCCGCTCCACCGCTTCCCTGAAGTGCTCGAGGACATCGTCCGGGATGTAGAATTCAGGCTCCAGCGGCCAGCCAAGGCTCTTCTTGGTGAGTGCCACCTCCGTCTCGCCCAACGGCTCACCGTGAACGGCCCCCGTATTGGCCTTGTTTGGGCTGCCATAGCCGATGATGGTCTTGCAGATGATCAGCGACGGACGCGCCGTGTTGCGCCGGGCGCGGGTCAGTGCCTCATCTACGGCGACAAGGTCGTTGCCGTCAATGGGGCCGATCACCTCCCAGCCGTAGGCGCGGAAACGGGCACCCACGTCCTCCTGGAAAGTGGGGGCGGTCTCACCCTCAATGCTGATGCCGTTGCTATCATACAGGTAGATGAGCTTGCCCAAGCGCTGCGTCCCTGCGTACGAGGCTGCCTCAGCGGAGACGCCCTCCATCAGGTCTCCATCACTGACGATGGCGTAGATAAAGTGATCGACGATGGTGTGCTCAGGCGTGTTGAAGCGCTCAGCCAGGAACCGCTCCGCAATGGCCATCCCAACCCCGTTGGCGAACCCCTGGCCCAGTGGTCCGGTCGTCACCTCCACGCCGGGGAACAGGGTGCTCTCTGGGTGGCCGGGCGTCAGACTGCCCCACTGGCGGAACTGCCTGATCTGTTCAAGCGGGAGATCGTAGCCGGTGAGATGGAGCAGTGCATACAGGAGCATCGAGCCGTGCCCCGCCGAAAGAATGAAACGATCACGGTCAGGCCAGCGCGGGTTGCGCGGGTTGTAGCGCATGTGGCGCGTCCACAGTACGTAGGCCATCGCGGCGGCGCCCATCGGCATACCGGGATGGCCTGAGTTTGCCTTCTGCACAGCATCTACTGCCAGAAAACGGATCGTGTTGATGCTGAGTTGGTCGAGCGTTGCGCTTGTCATGATCCCTCTTCCATGCGTTGTTGAAGTCTGCTATGGAGCTTGCTAGCCCCGGTGTGCCAATAGCTAGGTTGGCGAAGGAGTGCCGCGAACAGCCGGTCGGCAGGCGCCGACTCACCTAATTGTAAGGACGTTAGGAGCAGTTGTCCACTTACCAGACCCGAGCCGGGCCAGGTGCGTCGGGCGGATCCTCTGTTCCCTCGGTCAGTTCCTTGACCAGCTGCTCGACGCTATAACTGATCAGGTCAAAGCTCTGACGGGCCTCCTGCGGGCTGAGGGCGCGCCCGGCAAAAAGCCGCGCATTCTGGTAAATGATCTCCAGAGCAGCGGTCACAGCGCCCGACTCGGGGGGAAGCGCAAGCAGGCGGCGCATGAGGGGATTATCCGCGTTCAGGTGCAGCGTACCCTGCGCAGCAGCTTGGCCGGTGTCATGCAGGCGCAGGTACTCCTCAAGCAAGGCGGCGACCGGCCCGCTGACCGCCCCGCCTTGCAGCAGCTCGCGGGCTTCAGCAATGTGATCGCTGCCGGGCGGGTGGACGAGGATGGCGGGAATGCTTACCGGTTCAAAGCGCACCACCTTCGCTTGAATGCCCTGCTCCTCATAGTAGCGGAGGAGGGGCGCCCACCGGCCCCGGGGATCATCGACTGCACCAAACAAAAACCCCGCTCCCGGCGCAAGCTGTAACAGCTCCACGCCGGGATGCGTGCGGGCATACGCCTTGAGGAACGCTTCCTCGGCAAAGCGGCTGGCGTCCACAACGACCAGACCACGCGCCTCGTACAGCATCTTCTCCTGTGTCGCGCCCCGCTCCTCGACGAAGTAGTAGAGGGTCCCACCGCTTGCATCAAGCACCTGAGGCAGCCGCAGGCGCCCCCGGCTGGTCTCGACCGTCACCAGGTCACAGACCGCGTCGAAGAAGGTGCGGCTTTCGAGCGCCCAACCCTTGATGAGGTCGTTATGGGCCAGCACCACCCCGGCCCAGGCGCGTGGATCGCGCCGCGCCAGGCTGGTCAGTGCGTCGAGAAGCTGCGCCTCGATGGCCCGCTGCACGGTGTAGAATGCCGTGTCGCGCCGCACCTGTTCGCGGCTGGCCGTCGGGTTGAGGGCGGGTGACTCAACAACCCCGCGAACAAAGCGCGCCCAGCGCGGCAAAAGCTCGCGCTCATCGCCCGTGATGAACATCCGCCGGATGTATACCGCCACATCCCCATATTCGCGGACGGAAAGCGTTGAGCCAGCCGGCACAAACAGGACGCCACGCAGTGGTGTCACGATCACATCCTCCGTGCCGTCGGGGAGAAGCACAGCCTCGGTGTGGTCGTGCAGGGGAATGATGGCCAGCGGGTCGGGTGCGTCGTACCGGTCGGCCAGGTAAGCGCGGTAGGCGTCTGCATCACCGTCGCGATGCCAGGGCGCATCAAGGATATTGACCGGCCTGCGGCTGCCATTAAGCATGATCGGCACGGGCAGAAAGTCGGCGTAGCTGCGGATCGCCTCGCGAACAACACCCTCGTTGAGCAGGAACTCACCTTCGAGCTTGAGGTGCAGCGTGACCGTTGTTCCTGGCTGCTTGCGGATAGCAGGTGTCAGCGTGTACGTCTCCTCGCCTGTGCTCTCCCAGCGCCACCCCGCCTCCCCTGGCTTAAAGCTGCGCGTGATTATCACCAGCCGCTCGGCAACGATGAAAGCCGACAGCAGCCCCAGGCCAAACTGGCCAATCAGCGCCAAGGCCTCCTTCCGGTCGGCAAACTCAAGGCGCTCGCGGAGTTCGGCTGTGTAGCCCCGGCCAATTGCTGCCAGATAGGTATGGATCTCATCCGCCGTCAGTCCGGCGCCGTTGTCCCACACAGTCAGGGTACGCCGGGATGGGTCAATAGAGAGATCAATGAGGGGGGTGTAACCGTTGGCCGCTGCCGGGTCTTCCACCCGGCGACGCTGGCACGAGTCGTACGCGTTCTGGATCAGCTCGCGCAGCACGACCTGCGGGCTGGTGTACAGATGCTCACCCAGCAGCCGCAGGATGCCAGGCACGTGCAGGCTGATGGGGTAGGCTCGCTGGCCCTCACCCTGGCCTGCCAATGCGTAACGCGCTGGGGTGCGAGCGTCCTCGTCTTGGCCGGGCATTCTGCTCACAACGGAATCACGCAGGGTCGGTCACATGTCTCGCCACAAGTGCAGCACACTTGCCCACGAGTATACTTCGGCACCGCTCAGGCCGCATCCCTAGCCAGTCAGCTAGGCGGAGGGGATGCTCTCCCGGCAGCACTAAATGAGCGGAGCCGCTCAACTGAGCGGCTCCGCCGAACGGGAGGGATGTGCGGTTTCTAGCATCCCGGATAACCAGAGACTACGTAAAGCGGCGCCTCAGCAGATAGCCGCCTACGGCCAGCATCCCGACACCCACGCCAACAAACGGCCACGGTGATGGCCCGACTGGTCTGCCACCCAGCGCCGGCAGCTCCACCGGCGATATGAACACACACGCTTCAGCGGACTGCGACCCAATGAAGGCGGTATTGCAGACCTCCCCACCTTCGGCGAGTTGGCTGACCGTCGTGATGATGGTGATGGTCACCGTCTGGCCAGGCGGGACGCCGCTGAGATCGACCGTGATGGCATTGCCATTCTGCGACACAATACCCTGATCCGCCGCGACACTCACAACGGTGAACTCCTCGGGGATAGTATCCTGGACTGTGGCCGCGTTGGCGCTGTTGGGCCGGTTGACCTGCACTGTCCACGTGACTGTCTCACCCAGGGAGACCGTGTCTTCCGACGCAACCTTGCTGATGCCAGGCCCGAGCAGCGGGAGGACCTCTTCTTCCCCCACATCGTCGTCGCCCGCATCATCGTCATCATCACCGCCCTCGGTGCGCTTCCAGTTGCCGAAGTCCAGCCCGGTGACCTCTTGGCCGGGGCCTGCCTCGAAGCCGTAGCCCGTGCCAATGCCATAGGACACGCAGGCCACGCCGCTGGTCGGGAAGGTCTGTGTCCAGTTGGAGACCAGCGACTCGCAGACGGTGTAAGATCCTGGCTCAACGGTGAAGCTGTAGTTGCCGCTTGAGTCCGTCGTCGTCTGGAGGATCACATCGTTCCCGCCGATGTCCTTGCCTGTCAGGTGGATCAGCCAGCCTTCCAGACCCGGCTCCCCATCATTGCTGCTGTTCTTGTTGGCATCGTTGAACTTCAGACCGCCCACGAACACATCATCTGGGTCATTGCCAAAATCTCTATCCGTGACCGACTGCCCTGACGTGACCTGAATCTCATAGCCGGTGCCGCCCGCATCTTCGATCCCGTCGCAGGAGAAGCCGGAGGATGGTGCCGTCTGCGCCCAGCCGGACTGCGGAACTTCACAGACAACATAGTTCCCGGGGTCCACCATGCCAAAGCTATATGAGCCATCCGGCTTGGTCTGCGTGCTCCGGCAGCCAAACCCGTCCACCACGGCAGAGGCCACCTCGACATCATCATCGCCCGCTTCTGGCTGCGAGCAAAGGTAGATGGTCCAGCCCTCAAGGCCGGGTTCACCGTCACCCCAGCTGCCATCGCCGTCCAGGTCGGCAAACTTGCCCCCGGTCACGACAGTTTGTTCGCTGTTGGTGAAGTTGACCGTCTTGCTATCGCCCGACTCAACCGTGACTAGCGTTGACGTCTGGCTGGTGGGTGTCCACCCGCTGCGGGTTTCCTCGCTTACCTCGTACTGGCCTGGTTCCAGCCCACTCCACGTTACGCAGCCCTGCGAGTCGGTTTGCTGCATGCTGCCGCCATCAAGGTATAGCGCCCAGCCCTGGATCGGCGTGTCGTCGTCGGACAGGCCATCACCGGTGAGGTCGTTCCACTTGCAGGCCGTGATGCTGCCATCTTGGTAGTTCAGGAACGTCCACGAGTAGTCCTGACCTGACTGCGGCTCGCCAAAGTCATGGGTTGTGCCGGTGCCTGCCAGCGGAGACCAACCCGGACTCACATCCTCGGCGACACCGTACGTGCCGCCTGGATTCGGCCCCAAGTGGTCCCATGTGTAGCATCCATCTTCTCCGGTCGATGCTGGATTCTGGCTGTCAGTGACGCCATCGGTGCGCAGGTAGACCGTCCAGCCCGCTACGTCGGTACGATCGATGCTGGTGCCTGCGCTGCCGTCCGCGTCCTCCTGCTTGCAGACCGTTACGCTGACTGCCTCGAAGTTGCCAAAGTTGAGTTTAGAGATCACCTGGCCGGGCGTGTCGAGCGTCACCTGGTAGCACACCGGGTCGTCTGGCCTTGTCTGGAACCAGCCAGGCTGCCCGGTTTCGCACACCTCATAGTCACCTAGGCTAAGCCCGCTAAACTCGTACTTGCCCTGGTTGTCCGTCGTGGTAGTGGCAATAACCTGACCCTGATCGTCTTTGAGGACGATCTCCCAGCCCGGCATAGCCAGCTCACCAACCTCCCAGTAGCCATCCCCGTCGAGGTCGTGGAACTTGAAGCCGCTCAGACCGCCAAGCTGGCGGTTACCGAAGTCCTTGCCGGTCTGGGTCTGGCCCGCCACGATGTTGACAGTGTAGCCTTTGCCATTACCGTAGGCTGCGCAGTCCGGCCCACTCGACGGGTAAGTCTGCGTCCAGCCGCTCTGAAGCTCCTCGCACACCGTGTAGGTGCCAGCAGACAGGCCGGAGAAGCTGTAGTTACCGCTCCCGTCTGTGGTTGTGGTCTGATGGAACCCAGCAGCATTGAAGATGTGGATGGTCCAGCCGGAGAGGCCGATTTCGCTGCCTCCATCCTGATCGCCCTGGCCATCGAGGTCGTTCCACTTCATGCCGCTCACGCCGCCGACTGTAATCCCATTTTTGAAGGTGCAGGTAGCGTCAGTGGCCGTCTGGCCGGTCGCCACGGTTGCAGTGGCGGTACTCCCGTTGAACGTGCAATTCGTGCCCGAGCCGGAGACAAATTCATACGTTCCCTGGGAGGTATCGATCTGGTTCTCAGTGATGGTATGATCACCGTCCGGCTGTACGTTGACAAAGAGAACCTTCCCTGTGCTGTCCGTGTTCAGGCAGGTGCTCCCGTCAAGGCAGAACTGGTACTCGTCCTTCGCCGCGAAGGATTCAAAGCTGCCGTCCCCATCGCGGTCGATCTGCTTGATGACGGTGATCTCCGGCAGCTCAAGGACCTGATTGGCAGGCACAGGCACGTTCTGCGCGCCCTGCTGCTTGACATCGCCTCCCGCCGGCTCAAGCCGACTGTGCTGCGAGGAGCCGTTGCACTCGCCGGCAAAGTCGCTGAGCGTGAGGTAGTAGTACACGGTTGCCTTACCGGCACCTGTAAAAGAGATGTTGAGTGTCTGCACCCACTCGCCGTTTGACGTGCCGAAATTGGTAGGGACAGGTGGCCCGGCCGGTGTCACAGTGGGCGCCGAACCGGACACAACCTCAATCGCCGAATGGGAGCCGTCATGCGTGCCCAACGAGAACGTGCCGTCAAAGAACAGGCACGTCCCGTCATCACCGGTGAACCGGACCTCTAGCTGGCCGCTTGTGTTCGCGTCACCGTTGAGCGTGAAGCGGAAGTTGATGTTGTCGCCCTCCGAATATTGGGTAATGTTGCCCGACGTATACGTGCCGTCGCTAAGCTGGCCTTCATGGTCCTTTGCCGTGATCTTCGGCGGCGCAGCAGAAGCCTGGGGCACAAGCGACAGCGCCAGCGCTATGACCGCGAGGGCAAGTAGGCTAGTCAGGATGGGTTTTCGTAGATTCAGCACCTCGACTCCTCCCGATGAACAAACCAGAAGACAACACCCGTGAAGCATCCACCGGAGTGCCAGGGATGGCCACCCCGACGGACATTCGCAGATGTCCAATGTGCCCCGAAAACCTTACCCCATTGACCCGCATGCACCGCGCGGTACAGCGAGCCTGCTCACAGATAAATCGACGCTGTGAGGACTAACCACTTACCCGAACCCCCAACCCCATGCCACCGGACTCAACGGACACCGATCACTTCGAAGTGGGCGAGACGCCGGGTGGGCGGCAGAGAGGCGGCAGAGGAGGTGGGGTTTTGCGAGGATACCCTTCCAGGAGGGCAGCCATATCTTGCGCAGGTCTATTCAACGATAACCTGCCACCTTTTCAATTGTTACAATTTCGTAACATTCTGAGACTACTATAGAGCACTCCCCCAGAGGATGTCAAGGAAGGCGGGGCACGGGAGCGACCCCTTCACGATTTTTTCAGAAACGATTACCCCCGTTATTAAGGGCTATCCGGGGACTTGACTCCGCGCCCTGCTCCTGAGTATACTGATCCTACCGACCGGTCGGTAGGAAGGATCATATGGCCAAGGTCAGCCCTGAGGAAATCATCCACGCTGCCATCCAGCTCTTCAGTGAGAACGGATACCACGCCACCTCCATGCGCGACATCGCACGCGCGCTTAACATCAAAAAACCCAGCCTCTATCATCACTTCCAAAGCAAAGAGGCCATCCTGCTGGCCATCCTGGAAAGGGGGATGGACCAGCTCATCTGTGATATCGAGCGCATTGCCGCATCTGACCTGCCATGTGAGGACAAGGTGCGCGCGGCGATCACCGCCCATGCCCGCATCATTGCCGCTAACCCGAAGGGCGCAGCGGTGTTTCTGCGTGAGGACCGGGGCCTGGGAGATGACTATCTGGCCCAGTACGTCGCCAAGCGCGACCGCGTGGATCATCTGCTGCGCGCCATTGTTCAGGAGTGCGTTGACGCAGGCGTGTTCCGGCCCAACGATGTGGCGATCACCGTTCACGCGTTGCTCGGCATGGTGAACTGGATGACCCGCTGGTACCGGCCAGAGGGCCGTCTGAGCGCCGATGAGATCGCCTCCATCTTCGCCGACCTTTTCGTGGAGGGCCTCCGCGCCCCTTTGCACCATCCCCAAACCTAACCGCCTGATATACCCGCCGGCCGGTCCTCTCTTGGCCGATGCTTGCTTATTGGTGAAGATCATTAGCCAGAGGAGCGGGAATATGATCGAGTTCACCCCTACCGAAGAACAGCAGATGTTGATCGAGGCGATTCACCGCTATGCGGAGAACGACGTGCGCCGGATCGCCCACGAGGCCGACGAACAGGGTCAGATGCCGCCACCGGTCATTGCCAAAGGCTGGGAGCTGGGCGTGCTGCCCGGCCTGATCCCAGAGGAATACGGCGGCTACGCCGACGGCCCTGGCGCTGTGACTGGCGTGCTGGCTCTGGAAGAACTGGCCTGGTGCGACCGGGCTGACGCGCACCACGGACATCCGGGTGGACCTGAACGGGCTGAATAACAACGACACGACGCTGACCGACCTGGCCGCGGCACTGGAACTGTGGACACCTGCCCTGTTCGCCCTGCCGATTCTGCTGAGCGGCACGGAGGAACAGAAGAAGGCGTACCTGCCCGCCTGCTGCGACCTCGACCGCCCGCCGGTGTCGGCGGCGCTCGTCGAGCCAAGCGTCACCTTCGACCCCTGGCGCCCGCGCACAACCGCCACCCGCCACGACGGATCGGTCACGCTCACCGGCGAGAAAGCCTATGTGCCGCTGGCTGCAAGCGCCGAGCGCCTCCTGGTATATGCTGCCGACAGCGAGACGGGCCGGGTGGACGGGTACATCGTTGAGAAGGGTACCGGCGGCCTGACGGTCTGCGAGCGGGAGAAGCTGATGGGCATTCAGGCGCTCCCCCTCTACCGCGTGACACTCTCCAATGTCACCATCCCGGCCGAGAACCGCCTGGGCGGCGAACAGGGCACCGATTTTGTCACCCTTCTCAACCGGAGCCGAATCGCGCTGGGGGCGCTGGCAGTCGGTGTGGCCCGCGCCGCCTTCGAGTATGCGCGGGATTACGCGAAGGAACGCGTGCAGTTCGGCGTCCCCATTGCCACCAAGCAGGCTGTCGCCTTCCGCCTGGCCAATATGGCCATCGAAACAGACGCCGCCCGCGTGCTCGTCTGGGAGGCCGCCTGGCAGGCTGACCAAGGAAAAGACCTGACCCAGGCCGCTGCCCACGTGAAGCATTACACCAGCAAGGCGGCAATGTTCGTGACCGATGCAGGTGTGCAGACGCTGGGTGGCTACGGCTACATCCGCGAATATCCCGCCGAGCGCTGGCTGCGCAACGCACGCGGGTTCGCCACCTTTGACGGGCTAGCGATGGTTTAACCGTCCCCTGCCCAAGCCAGAGAAACAGCGGAGAGGAGTCACACGATGATTGACTTCACCCTTCCGGATAAGCTCAAGATGCAGCTCCAGATGGCGCAGTACGTTGCCAAAGATGTGATGCGCCCGCAGGCTCGCTACCTGGACGAGCACGAGCACGAGCGACCGGTCGATTACGTCAAGTTCATGTGGCCGGTCATGGCCGATATACAGAAAAGCTCGCTGGAGCGGGAGCGTCGCAAGGCTGAGGCCGCAGCCGTGGGTGAAGCGGCGCAGAGTGCCGCCCCCGGCGAGAAGAAACGCGCGAGCACTTACTTCATCGGCATGATGCACCTGGCCGAAACACTCGCCTGGGGCGACGTGGCCCAGTACCTGTGCACACCGTCCGGCATGTTGGGCGGTACGGCCATCGAGGCGGTGGGCACGCTGGAGCAGAAAGAGCGCTTCCTGAGCCGTTTCGCCGACTCAAAGGAGCCGCCCGCCTGGGGCGCGATGGCGATGACCGAGCCGGGCGCAGGCTCGGACACCTCGGCCATCTCGACGACAGCCACGCTCGACGAAGAGACGAACGAGTGGATTCTGAACGGTGAGAAGATCTTTTGCACGAATGGCAAGCTGGCACTCGAGGAGTCAAACGGGCTGGTGGTCGTGTGGGCTACGGTAGACAAGAAAGCCGGACGGGCCGGGATCAAATCCTTCGTCGTTGAGGCCGGGACACCGGGCGTGAAGGTCACCAAGCAGGAGAAAAAGCACGGCATCCGCGCCAGCGACACCGTGTCAATCGTCTTTGACAACGCACGCATCCCCTACGACAACATCCTGGGCAGTCCTGAGGTGCGTATGCGCGACCCGGAGAGCACCAAGGGGTTCAAAGGGGCAATGAAAACCTTTGACGCCTCGCGCCCCATCGTGGCGGCGACGGCGGTGGGTGTGGCGCGCGCCGCGCTTGAGCTGACCAAAGAGAAGCTCAAGGAGGTGGGCATCACCGTCCGCTACGACGCGCCGCCGCACGAAGTTACGGCCATCGAGGAAGCGGTCATCGGCATGGAGGCGGAGCTTAAGGCCGCCTGGCTGCTGACGCTGCGTGCCGGGTCGATGATGGATCACGGTGAGCCAAATGCGCTTGAATCGAGTATGTGCAAGGCCAAAGCGGGCGAAGCAGGTACGCGCATCGCACAGAAGTGCGTCGAGATCCTCGGTCCACTTGGCTATAGCCGCGAATGGTTGGTCGAGAAGCTGATGCGCGACGCGAAGATCGCCGACCTGTACGAGGGCACGCACGACATCAACCTGCTGATCGTTGCCCGGCAGATTCTGAACTACAGCTCCAGCGAGCTGCCTGCCTAGCGCGGAGGTGGTGGAGAGCTTCGGCCAACAGGCGAGGGCGGGCGATCTCCCCGCCCTCGTGATTCATGTGCACGCCACCAATCGTCAGCCAGAGCGATGGGGAAGCACAAGCGCGAAATCCCCTTTGACCTTCAGCGAGCCATCCGCCTGGCCTTTCACCGTCAGCCTGCCCTCGACAATGCCCTGCCCGCCTACCTCCTGAACTGAGGTCACGCTGCCCCGGCAGACGAGCGTCTCACCAGGGCGAGTCATGCCGCTGAAGCGCACTTTGAACCGGCGCAGCGTGCCCGGCCCGGCCCAGTTAACGATCATCTGGCCGGCATAAGCCATAACCAGCATCCCATGGGCGATCACGCCCTCCAGCCCAGCCTCCTGCGCCACGCGCGGCACGGTATGGATCGGGTTGAAGTCACCGGCTGCCCCAGCGTAGCGCACGAGGTCAATCTCACTGACAGGGCCTTTGACCAGTTCGGGCAGATCGTCGCCCACATTCACATCCTCGAAGTAGAGCGTCATGCTGCCCCCTGCCCCCGCACAATGATCAGCGCACGGTCGCGCACAACCGGCTCACCAGCCTGGTTGACGTAATCCGTCACAAACTCCACAAACTCAAGCGCCCCTTCCCCGCTGCCGCGTGCGTAGATGTCCTCGACGCGCGTCGTCCCGGTGACGGTATCACCAACGTGGAGGGGGGCGAGATACTCGTACTCCTGCTCAGCGTGGAGCACGTTCCATATCTCCACGCCAATCTGGCGCAGTGCATCCTCCAGCCCGCCCGACCCCCAGAACAGGAACACCGCCGGGAATGTCGGCGGCAGGGGCGGATCGTCCGCCTGGTAAGCGGGATTATCGTCCTCTGTTGCCAGCAGGAACTCGCGGAGCTTGCCCCGCTCGACCGTCATGCTGAACGAGGGAAAAACCCGACCCTTGTGCGACTGATCAACCATCCGTTTCTCCTTGCCCGGTGAGCACCACATCCCGCACACTCACGACCGAATTGACGCGCCGGAAGCGCAGAGGGGGACTGTGTTGCTCCTCAAGCGCGCTCACGTTGTCAACCATGACCAGCCCGCGCAGGTTGAGGTACTCGACGCGCGCGCCGGTTTGCTCGACCTTGAGCAGCTCCCCGTAGCCATCCATCGGGCCGTAAACCTCGGTTGCGATCTCGTAGACGGTGCGTGGCGTCTGACACAGGCCGAACACCTGCTCGATCTTCGCAATCGCACTCTCCCACGTGTGCTCCACTGTTCCGTAATAGTCGTCCACCGGCCCGCCATGGCCGCCAAGCGCCAGCCGGATGCCCTCAACTCGCCGGGCCTTCGCCAGCGACTGGAGATAGTGCCCCACCCCTGTATACGGCATGATGCTTTCCGGAGCAAGCGCCACACTGGTGTCCGGCAGGATATGGTCGGCGGTGAGTAGTACGTCGCCGATGCCCAGCATGATGAGGCCGGGCGCGTGGCCAGGCACATGGATCACACGGAAGCAGCCGTCAAACAGCATGCCGTCGTGCAGCGTCACGTCAACCGGCACCGGCTTGAAGATGCGCTTGCCAAGCATATACAGATCAAGCAAGCGCGAGCGCCGTTCGGCAGGCACGCCCGCCTCGGACAGGAAATCCTCCATCGCCGTGCGTGTGATGAGCACCCGCTCGTCGAAGTTGATCAGGACCGGGCGCGTCAGGGCGTGCGCCGCGACCCGTACCTGAGGCGCACACTGCTTGACGGCAAACAGCCCGCCGAAGTGATCGATGTGGCCGTGTGTGATGATCACATTGTGCACTTCTTCAAGCCGGGCAGGGATGCCGAAGCTGTCACCTACCTGTTCTAACCCGCGCAGCAGGTCTTCGTGGGAGCGGCCGTAGCCCGAGCCTGCGTCAACCAGCGTCAGCCGCCCCTCAAAGACAACGAGATGCACGTAGCCAATGTACCCGGCAAACACCTCCACCGGCAGCCGGAATATCTCCGCCCCGTTTGAGGCCTTGAAGTGTTCAATCGCTGCCCTCTTCTTGCCAACCGCAACCATCCCTCTCACCACCCCTTTCACCTGATGAAACCAGATACCCTATTCCCGTCCCACCCAGGCACACACAGGCTCCATCTCAATGGCAAGCTGCCATGCGTACCGCCGTGGCGTAAGGGGGGCTGGTTCAGGGGGCCACGCGGCACGTCTATGCATCTCGCGCCAGCCGGAACCCGACCACGTCGAAGCTGTCTCCAGGTAGCTCGCCGTGCCGGACAGCGCAGCGCACCGACAAGGGGCGGCTGCGCCATGAGCCTCCGTGCATCACACGCGGCTCGGTGTCAGCGCCGGGGTCCTCACGCCCATCATCCGCCCGGTACGGGTACGGCCAGTAGAGCGATGAGCACCACTCCCACACGTTGCCTGCCAGATCATCGTGCCCCAATGGGCCGCGCCCCTCCGGGAACAGCCCTACCGCGCACAACCGTCCCCCTGCCTCGTCCGACCAGACGTTGGCGCAGGCCGGGCGGAACACGTCCCCCCAAGGGAAAACCCGGCGACTGCCTTCCCCGCGCGCGGCGAGCACCCACTCGGCCTCGGTCGGCAGGCGGTAGGTGTGTCCCGTCTCACGGCTGAGCCAAGCGCAGTAAGCCTCGGCGTCACGCGCTGAGATGTTCACAACCGGCGCGTTGAGCCGGGCACGGTCGGGGCCGCTCTTCCCGGCCAGCCGCCGCCATCCGCGTGGGGCGCGGTGGCCAGTCGCACCGACAAAGGCGGCATAGGCCGCCTGTGTCACCGGATGCTGGGCCAGCGCAAACCCTCGAACCATGACGGCATGGACAGGCCGCTCATCCGGGTACTCAGGGCTGCCCAAAATGGCGGTGCCGCCCGGCACGAAGATCAGCTCCGAGAGGAAATAGGGCGGAGAGAACCGGATATCGCCCAACAGGCTAAGCGCCTCGCCCGCGCTGATGCGCTGCCACACCTGAAGCGACCGCAGTGCCCCAACCAGCCGGGAAGCATACCGGCCTTCTTGCTCTAGGGCACGGATGGTGCGCACAGCCTGGCGGCGACGCTGCGGGTCGCGCCCGACCAGCGCCCCCCACAGGTCCGGTTCGGCTTCACATACCATCGAGCAACGAATTCCGCCTGTGTCATGACACCGGGCCATCGGCCCACCGCGCTGCAATGTGGATTATACTACAGGCATGCTCCCTTGCGGGCAGTCGGAGGAGAACCATGCGCGGGATCCCTCGGCAGCAAGCCGCTCTCCCCTCGGCAGCGGCGCTTATCGCCGTCTGTGGCCTAACGCTGACCGCGTGTTTGAGCCAGCCAGCACCTACGCCCAACGTCATCTACATCACAGCCACCCCGGCAATGACGCTGTCCCCAACGCCACCCCAGGTCGCGGCGCCCGACACTGAGCGCAGCCCCTGCGAGCACCTGCTGTGGCCACTCCGCGACGGCGCATCGTGGACCTACGAGATGGTTGCGCCCGAGGGTATCACCGAGCTTACGCTTACCAGCGCGGTCGGTGAGTTCGGCGTAACATTGGCCGTAGATGGGCAGGAGCGCTCGCTGATCTGCGGCGAGGATGCGCTGTCTGGGCTGCCCCCTCTACCGGTTGGGCATCCCGGCCTGGGCCGGGAGATCGTGGGCCAGAACCCGGCCGGTTCCTACCTGCCCACCCCTGCGCTGCTGCTGCCGTTCGGCCAGCCTGCCACGTGGGATCAGGAGTCCGACGCCGCAGGGACGATCAACCTACCATTCCCCGGCGGTGAAAGTGCACCCATCGTTGGGGGCAAGATTGTGCTGATCCAGCAGACCCAGGAGCTGGCGACGGTTAGCGTGCCCGCTGGTGAGTTCCTATCCCTGCCCGTCCGGCAGGATGTCCTGTTCGACCTCCAGGTGCAGCTTCCCGGCGGCACAGCCGAGAGCGTCCTGATCAGCGTGGCTGCGCGCCACTACTACGCCGAGGGAGTTGGGCTGGTGCGAGCCAATTACGACGGCGGCACGGTCAGCACGCAGGGCGGTGCGTGGCCGCTAGAGGCTGGTCTGGAGCTGCGGCTTGTGAGGATCGATATACCATAAGCCACTGTTTCTGCCGTGCCAGCCGGTTGGTTTCAGGCCAGGCGAGATTGTATAATCAGGGCGGTTGAGGTCGGCAGTTCCCTCTCTTTCCTATGTCTATCCTTTCAAGACTAAACGAGGAGTCGTCGTGAAGCTCCACGAATACCAGTCGAAGTTTCGTTTTGCAGAGTACGGCATCCCCATTCCCCGCGGCAAGGTCGCCACAGCCCCCAAAGAAGCCTTTGAGATCGCAAAAGAGATCGGCGCGCCGGTCGTCATCAAGGCACAGGTGCTCGTTGGTGGGCGCGGGAAGGCAGGCGGCGTCAAGCTGGCCGCGACCGCTGAAGAGGCCGAAAAGCGGGCTGGAGAAATCCTTGGCATGAGCATCAAGGGCCTGCCCGTCAGAAAGGTGCTGGTTGACCCAGCTTCCGAGATCAAAGATGAGATCTACCTCGGCGTGACCACCGACCGGGCCGCACGCCGCACGGTAGTCATGGCCTCGGCGGCTGGCGGGGTGGACATCGAAGAGGTGGCCGCTACCACACCTGAGAAGATCGTGCGCGCCTATGTCGATCCGTGCCTGGGGCTGCGGGATTATCAAGCCCGCGATCTCGCTAACGGAATCAGCCTGCCCCGCGATTACTGGAGCACCTTCATCAAGATCGCAACAGGCCTGTACCGGTGTTATCTGGAAAGCGACGCCACCCTAGCCGAGATCAACCCGCTCGTGACGACCGGTGACAACGCGCTGCTAGCCGTGGACGGCAAAATGGTGATTGACGATAATGCGCTGTTCCGCCATCCTGATCTGGCCGAGATGCGCGACACCGACGAGGAACCCCCGGCAGAGACGGCGGCCCGCCAGGCCGGTCTGAGCTATGTTAAGCTGGACGGCACGATTGGCTGCATGGTGAACGGCGCCGGGCTGGCCATGGCGACAATGGACATGGTCAAGCTGTTCGGTGGTGAGCCTGCCAACTTCCTCGACATCGGCGGCGGCGCGCAGGCTGACAAGGTGGCCACTGCACTGCGCATCATCCTGGAGGACCCGAATGTGCGGGCCGTGCTGTTCAACATCTTCGGTGGCATTACGAGAGGCGACGAGGTCGCCCGCGGCGTCCTGGCCGCCCTGGAGGAACTCAAACCCGGCGTGCCGATGGTTGTGCGTTTGGTGGGCACCAACGCCGAAGAAGGCCGTGCCATCCTAGCCGATGCCAACCTGATCACCGCTACCAGCTTGGCAGAGGCCGCCCAGAAAGTGGTCGAAGCCGCCCAGAGTGCGCCATAACGGAACAAACGGAAAGGTACAGTTGTGAGCATCCTGATAGACAAGAACACTCGCCTGATTGTGCAGGGCATCACAGGCCGCGAAGGCCAGTTCCACACCGAGCAGATGATCGCCTATGGTACGAACGTCGTCGGCGGCGTTACCCCCGGCAAAGGCGGTGAGTGGGTCGGTAAGGTCCCAGTCTTCGATACCGTGAAAGCCGCCGTCGAAGCAACCGGCGCAAACTGTGCGGTGAACTTTGTACCCGCCCGCTTTGCCACGGATGCCATCTACGAAGCAGCCGATGCCGGAATCCCTCTCATAGTGTGCATCACCGAGGGTATCCCCGTTCTCGACATGATCCAGGTTCGCGCCTTCCTGGATCAGAAGGGGGTGCGGCTGGTCGGGCCGAATTGCCCCGGCCTGCTGACACCGGGCGAGGCCAAAGTGGGGATCATGCCGGGCGAGATCGCAATGCCCGGCAATGTGGGCGTCGTGTCGCGCTCCGGGACGCTGACCTACGAAGTGGTCGATGCCCTAACCAAGCGGGGGATGGGCCAATCAACCTGCGTCGGCATTGGCGGTGACCCGATCAACGGCACGAGCTTTATTGATGTGCTGGCAATGTTCGAGGATGACCCGGCTACCGAGCACATCGTCCTGATCGGGGAGATCGGCGGTACAGATGAGGAAAAGGCAGCTCGATTTATCGCCGAGCGCATCACCAAGCCGGTAGTGGGCTTCATTGCCGGGCGCACCGCCCCTCCCGGCAAGCGGATGGGTCATGCTGGAGCCATCGTCGAGGGGGGAACAGGCACAGCCGAGGAAAAGATTCGTGCCCTGGAGGCAGTAGGCGTCAGGGTCGCGGAGCACCCCGAGCAGATTCCTGATCTGCTGGCCAGCTCGTAACTCCCTGCCTCAAACGCCCAAGAAGGCCGGACTGGCTGCCAGTCCGGCCTTCTTGCATGTGCCCTGTCGAGCCTATTCCTCTCCCCGGCCCGCATTCTCCCCGTAGAGTGCCATCGCCGTCCCCACAACCAGCATCGCCAGCCCGGCAACCGTGCCAAGGAACTGGCGATAGCCGAAGGTCGTTCCGGGCTTGCCAACGCCGATCACATCGGCCAGCGCCGAGACCAACCCCAGGGCAACACCCAGGGCCGCAAGTACGATCCCGGCCACACGCGGCGAAAGGCCGCCCCAGCGCTTCATCCTGTCCTCCTCAGGCGTGCGTGCTAAGGGTTCAAAGCCCTCCAGGCTTCTTCCAGGCATGCCTGCGGATTGCCGACGTTCGGCCCGGGGCCGGGAGCGATACAGTTCAGCCAGACATCCGGGTCAGCGTTCTGGGCGGCGACAAACTGCTTGGCGGACTGGCACTCGGCCTGATTCCCAGGATCCTGGCAATACTCGTAGCAGCTCACCCCGCTCTGGAAGATGCACGTCAGGGGCGGCAGCGCCAGGTTCGGCGCGGGCCGTGTCGGCGTGGGGGTTTCCGTGGCGATAGGCGTCGGCGTTTCGGTCGGCGTGGCGGTGGGCGTCGGCGTGCGGGTCGCGACAAACGGCAGCGCGCCGCCCCCTGTCAGCATGCTGATCACCAGCAGGATAACGACGATCACAATGCCTGCCGCCACCACGCCGCCGATGATCAGGAGTGCCTGCTGACCTCGGCCAGGGGCAGCCGGCACACGCCCGGCAGGTTGCGCGGAGGGGCGCACGCGCGGGGCTGGCTCGTAGTCAAGGGCATCCCGTGCCGCCCGTGCGCGGGCACGGGCACGTTCGACTGCGTCAAGCTCGGCACGCTCGTGGTTTGCACTCCGTGGCGCAACCCAGCGCTGATCGCCAAGATGGGCGCGACGATCGACGTGATGAGCCACGGCCGCCTCATCCTCGGGCTCGGCGCGGGGTCACCGAACTCGAAGCGGGAGTTCACCCGCTACGGCTGGGACCTCGCGCCGCAAGCCGACCGCATC
>FWPU01000662.1_pt1 | contig 51546 bp, 46 predicted proteins | sample 2228361 | NCBI WGS metagenome assembly FWPU01 (sample SAMEA103939777, study PRJEB20133) | metagenome | reverse complement strand
TTCCCTTTGTTAGACCGCCTTTCGCCTACTCATTATTAATTAGCTAAATACCAAATACCTTCCTCAACCCCTCTTATGTCTGATTTGAAGCAGGAGGATAAAAATCCTTGACGGTCATTAATTTTTTCTATATAATTTGCCTCTGTTTTTTAGGAAAATCAGCTTAAGAGGGAATTGGGAGGGAAAAATTATGTTAATCGATCAGGAGAAATGTATCGGTTGTGAAGCCTGTCATCCTTATTGTACAGTAGGCGCCATTTATTCTTTAAAAAAAGAGGGATCTGGAGAATTGATAAGTGTAATTGACCAAGAGGAGTGTGTAGAATGCGGAGTCTGTTATAGGGCCAAAATTTGTCCTACTGATGCTATTTATCAACAAGAATTAAAATGGCCTAGGTCATTAAGGGCGGTATTCAGTGATCCCATAACAGTCCATAAAGAAACAGGCATTGCTGGTCGGGGTACGGAAGAGATGAAGACAAATGACGTAACCGGGCGGATTCGCTACGGGCAGGCTGGAGTAGCAGTAGAGTTAGGCCGACCTGGGGTGGGCACGCGGTTTAAAGATGTAGATATAATGGCTCAGGCCATGGCTAAAGCCGGGGCTATTTTTGAACCAAAGAATCCAGTCACTTTTCTTATGGTAGACAAAAAAAGGGGAAAGATTCGCGAAGATATTCTGAATGAGAAAGCACTCTCTGCCATAATCGAATGTATAGTGGATATAGAGAAATTAGAAGGGCTCCTTTTAGCTATCAAAGATACGGCCTCCAAGCTTGATACTGTCTTCTCTTTGGATTTAATTGGCCGAGTTAGCCCTGATGGCCAGATTAAAACCTTGCCTATCGCTGAGAAGATCGGGTTTGCGGCCCGTCCCAATACCAAAAATAATATTGGATTTGGTCGTCCATTATTTAAGGAGGAAATGTAATATGACGCATACTTTACACCGCCGAGGCGATTTAGAGAGTTTGAAAGAGGACTTTGTAGTTTTAATCATGCCGGCCCAGGGAATTAATGTGGAGGGGGCGGATGAAAAATTAAGGAAACTATGGGATATTTTTTCTCGTTATGATGTAGTCAATTGGGGTGATGCCACTAATGGCAATAAATACAATTTAAGTTTAGAGGAATTAAAAAATAAAAAGTCTATGATAGGCCATGCCGTTTTCAAAGATAGAGAATCTCTTAAAAAATTCCTTGAAGAACTGCGCGCAGCTGATTTAGGCCTTTCTACTGTAATCTCAGGATTATATGATGAAGTTAAGAATTGCTGTGCTTCCTTGGGAATTAAGTTACATACCGTCGAACATTCCTTAGGAGTTCATGGTAATACCCAAAAATTACCAGCGGAGAATGTTTTAGAGATTCATACAATGTGCGGCCACGCTATGGTTTCTCCTAATTTAATCAAGCTTATGGTTGAAGAGGTAAAGAAAGGCCAAAGGTCTGCCGAATCTGCAGCTGATGAACTTGCTCGGCACTGTGCCTGCGGAATTTTCAATGCTTATCGAGCTAAAAAATTGATCATTAAAATGGCCGGAGTTTAATTAAAACTAAGGCATTAAGAATTCAAAATAAAAGGAGGAGGCTTAAATGAAAAAGCTTATAATTACAATATGTTGCACCATATTTTTATTTGGCGCTTTTGCAGGAAATCTATTAGCTCAAGGGAAGTATCCAACTAAACCTATTGATATCATCGTTCCTTACTCCCCTGGTGGTGGAACAGATATTATGTTTCGGACTATTGAAAAGATACTCAGTCAGTACAAGTTAGTGCCCCAGCCGATCAATATTATTAATAAGCCTGGGGGAGGAGGGGCCATCGGCAAGGCCTTCTGCCTTTCTCGTCCTGCAGATGGATATACTTTTACTTGTTTTGATATAGGTACTGTCTCCCAGCAAATTGATGGCAAAGCTAAGTGGGACTACCGTAAAGACTTTTCCTACATTGCCCGCTTGGTAAGCGATATAAACCTGCTTATCGCCAGAATAGATTCTCCTTATAACACCGTCAAAGATCTAGTTGAGGCTATTAAGAAGAAAGGGCCTAAATCCATTTCCATTGGGGGTACGGCCATTGGTGGCCCAGATCAATTTGCTAATATCCTTCTAAATAAAACTACGAAACAACAATTTAACTATGTTCCTTATAATAGTGGTGGCGAAGTTGTGACCAATTTATTGGGGGGGCATGTGATTGCCGCCTGGGCTAACCCCAATGAATGTATCGGTCAGTTGGAAGCTAAACAGGTAAAGATCTTAGGAGTAGCTACCGAAAAACGTTCGCCACTCTTCCCTGATCTTCCCACTATCAAAGAACAAGGTTACGATATGATCAGTATCCAGACCCGTTCTATGGTTAGCAAAGCTGGCATTCCTGCAGAAGCAATCGATTACTGGGTAACTGTTTTGGATAAAATGCGCGCCACACCTGAATGGAAAGAATTTTTGAAAAAATTCCTTTTAGAAGACGGCTGGCTGGTCAAAGAAGATTTCTTAAAAGACGCAGATAATGATTATAAAACTACCAAGGCCATTATGGATGAAATGGGCATGTCGAAAAAATAATTGTGGTTAAACTTCTCTAATGAATAAAAGAGATTTCTATACTGCCATGACTATGTTGCTCTTGAGCGGAGCGATTATTATCCAAATCCTGAGGAGCCCTTCTGTCCAGGACTCCTCAGGGCCTGGTCCTTTCTTCCTGCCCACAATTGTTGCCCTTATTATAGGCGGACTAGCCATTGCTCTTTTAGCTCAGAGCCTGAAATTATCCGCGAAAAGTGAAGACCATATACCTAAAAAGCGCATGTGGAATAGGTTAATATGGATCATGGTCTGGTGCTTTGCCTATGGATTAGCTATTGAAAAAATAGGCTACCTTCTCTCTACTGGGTTAGTTACTTTCGCTTTATTAGCTTATTTTAATAGGGAAAAATGGATTCTAAACATTATCTTCTCCTTAATTACCCCTCTCTCCATTTATGTTATTTTTGACACTCTTTTAAAAGTCCCTTTACCCAAGGGGTGGTTTGGCTTTTAAAAGGAAATAGCCGTGGAAGTCATCAATAACCTTCTTTATGGATTTTCAGTCGCTCTTTCTCCCCATAATTTTCTTTATTGCCTAATTGGGGTAATAATCGGCACCCTAACTGGTGTGCTCCCAGGTTTAGGCGTAATGAACGCTATTTCTATCCTTATCCCTATTACTTTCGGGATGAACCCTACTTCCGCCATTATTATGTTAGCGGGAATTTATTATGGAGCTATGTATGGTGGTTCTACCACGGCCATTTTAATTAACACCCCTGGTGAAGCACCAGCCATTATGACCACCTTAGACGGATATCAAATGGCTCTCCAAGGAAGGGCTGGACCAGCGTTGGGAATTGCTGCCTTTGGATCTTTTATTGCGGGTACATTTACGACAATTATGCTTATGGTCTTAGCTAAACCATTAGTAAAAGTTGCTCTAAGCTTTGGGCCAACCGAATATTTTTCTATGCTTATCCTTGCTCTTTGCACATTGGGCGGCCTTTTAGGGGAATCAATTATCAAGGGCCTTTTAATGGCTGCTTTCGGCATCTTTCTGGGAACTATTGGCATTGACCCTGTCAGTGGCGTAGAACGGTTTACCTTTGGCAAAGCTGAGCTAATGGATGGCATTGGTTTCCTTCCTGTAGCCATCGGGCTTTTTGCCATTGCGGAGGTTTTGATCACAGCTGAAGCAGAGATCATGAGGCCCGTGGTAGAAAAAATCAAAGGGGTATTACCCAGTCTTAAGGATTGGATAGATAGTAAAATGGCCATTGCCCGAGGAACAGTGATTGGTTTTCTTATTGGCTGCTTACCAGGCGGTGGGGCTACTCTTGCTTCGGTTGTCTCTTATTTGGTAGAGAAAAAAGTTTCCAAGCATCCAGAAAAGTTTGGCAAAGGTGTTATTGAAGGAGTAGCTGCTCCTGAAACGGCTAACAATGCAGCCAGCGGCGGGGCAATGGTGCCCTTGTTAACTTTGGGGATTCCTAGCACAGGAGTTTCTGCAGTGCTCTTGGCCGCCCTCATGCTTTATGGGCTGCGTCCGGGACCGCTTCTTTTTCAAAAGAATCCAGAACTTGTTTGGGGTCTCATTGCCAGTCTCTACATTGGAAATTTCTTACTATTAGTAATTAATCTTCCCCTTATAAGCATATGGGTTAAAATGCTAAAAATACCTTTTCCCATTCTTTTACCCTTTATTTTGGTGATTGCTATAACGGGAACTTATGCGACAAATAATAGTGTCACCGAGGTCTATATTTCTTTGATCTTTGGCGTAATTGGTTATTTTATGAAACGCGCTGATTTGCCTCCTGCTCCTGTAATAATGGGAATAGTCCTTGGTCCCCTCCTGGAAACGCACTTTCGGCGCGCCCTGATTATATCTAATGGATCATACGCCACTTTTTTTACCCATCCTATTTCAGCTATCTTTCTTTGTGCCGCTTTTATTTCAATTCTTTATCCCATAGTACGTTGGTTCATCCGTAGAAAAAATCAATAAGGTTCTCCTCCAAACTTTATGAACTTGGCAATTTTAGTAATAGGAGGTTCTAATTATAAATTTCTTTTAAATCGCCTAGGGTAATCTCAAAATTAGACTAAGCAATAATAATCAAAGTTTAGATGCTCCGGCTTTGACCTATTGAAGTTGGGTAGTTCAATCAAATCTACAGGGTGATTCTTGCGGTTTTTGACCCCAGAACAAGAGGATCTATTGAAGAAAGATCGGCTATTACTGAATGATCTTTGAGCCGCGCCGCCTCAACTGGAAAAGGGGCTACTTGAAGAAATGATAATGTTGAAAAGGGAAGATGTTTATCCAAAATATTTATTGCTTAGGTTGGGGCGACTTGGCGACGGCGAACAAAAGGGGAAACGACGTCACCTGGATGACCACGGCGAAGATAACCATTGAGGGCCGCGACAAATCATAAAGAATACCTAACAGCGCACTTCCTAAGAACCAAGCGATTCCAAACCCTGTGTTAAATATCCCATAAGCCGTGCCGCGCTTATCTTGCACCACCATCCCGGCCACAGCAGCACGCATAATGGACTCCTGCGCACCCATGCTTGCCCCCCAAAAAGCCATACCCAAAAGCGCCGCGTGAAATCCACCTAAGAAGACTAAGGGCACGGCTAAGGCGGAGAACACCACCACCAATAGGAGGACCTTAAGCCCTAATCGATCATAAGTCCACCCTAATACAAGCGCGGCGAGCGCGTCTACTCCCATGGCCACAGCATATAAAGTCGGAATCCACACTTCAGGCACAACTTTGGCTTTATCTAAGTGAAAGGCAATAAGCGGGAAATCGGCTACTCCAGCAGCAATCAAGGCCATAGCCGCCAGGTAAAGCCAGAAGATGCGCGTGAGGCCTTGGGGCTGCAAAGCTGGGGTTTTGATCTCCAAATCCTGGGGTTGGGGATAAAGGAAGCGGGCGGCAACAAGAACAGCAAGAGCGATCAAGGCAGGGAAAAGTAATATCGCAAAACTGGTTCGATATCCCCCGCCAAAATAGAGCACTATGGCGACGACGAGCGGCCCCCCTAAAGCTCCAATCTGATCAAGTGCTTCGTGCAGGCCGAAGCCCCAGCCACGCCCCATGCTACTGGTGGCGTGCGCAAGCATGGCGTCACGAGCTGGCGTGCGCAGGGCTTTGCCAATGCGCTCCACAATCATGAGGACAGCTGCTGCCTCCCAACTCCATGCCAGGGCGAGAAGGGGTACAGCTAGTAAATTCACGCTGTAGCCCAAGATTGTGAATCCCCAGTAACGGCGCGTCCGATCACTTAAATAACCAGATACCAAGCGCAGGGCATAACCAATAAACTCTCCCAGACCGGCAACGATGCCGACTCCTGTGGCGCTGGCACCGAGCACACCGAGAAAGGGCCCGGTGATGCTGCGCGCCCCCTCATATGTCATATCAGCGAATAGGCTCACTACTCCGAGCAACACTACAAATTTGAGGGCGACGGTATTCGATTTTTTTATGACTTTCTCCCTTTCGGATTTAAGCTGATCTATTTTCATTCAACTCCTCCTTGCCCACCTTCCCTTTGGGGACAGAATCTTAGAGCGTATAAGAGGCCAGGGGGATCATGAGGCACTTTTACCCTATTTATCCCGGGCTCGCTTCGGCTAAAAAGTTAGCTTGTTTCTTATGTCCGCCAAGGCTTTGCGGCAATCTGGCTTCCAGTTTTAACTACTTCTTCTCCCGCCTATGCTCCCTCATTTACCCCCTGCCTCTTTATAAAATTATGGCAATTAATGTTTTAAAATTACTATTGTTTTTCAAAAGTGAAGGTGGATAAGGCTCCTCTCTCTAATTGCCAATTGGCCAAAATTATAGATAAATGGCGTCAAAGTTCTTCCCCGCCGACCACCATAAAAGCTATTCTGGCCAGCTTTTGCCAGTCCCCTTCGATGGCGCTTTGGATTTTTAGGGTCGCAGATTTAATACTCTATAAACCCCAAAAAAGCAGATCAAAAGGACCGTCACCCAAATTACCCCAACTATTGCACGAGCTGTTCGGCTTACGAGTTTTCCACGCTTAATAGTTTCTGCCGCCCGGGTTCGACTCTCAGCTAAGACGGAATGCGGGATCAACTTGATGGCCAAGATAATACCTAAAGGCACCAGAATAAGATCATCCATATAACCGAGAATAGGAACGAAGTCGGGAATAAGATCAATCGGACTTAGGGCATACGCCACAATTCCAGCGACAAATAATTTAGCATACCAAGGCGTACGCGGATCTCGGGCCGCAAGGTAAAGAGCATAAGTCTCCCCCTTTAGTTGACGTGCCCGTTCTTTTAGCTTTTCAAGCATTTATTTTTCTATTATCAACTACCCTTAAATTGCCTTCCCCGCATCAGGAGATTAATTAGGTTTAAGGCGCAATCCATCCCCATTTTACAAAACCTCTTTGGCCTTCAGCCGACTGCAGAAAATCCATAAATTCTTTAGCCAATGTTTTATGGGCTGATCGGGTTGTTAAGGCAATACCACATGAACGATAAATAGTATGTTCCGGCTCGATGTTAACGAGATCAGCAGAGGCAGGACTCTCTTTTTGCCAGATAGTCCAGATAAGCCAAACATCATAGCTTTCATCCGTATTCCATATCTTTTTCGCTTCCGCACTATTGTTGGCAAAGAACCCAATATTACGACGTATACCATCTACCAGTTTGACATCGCCTGTTCGACCGGCCACATCCTCCCACATGCCCACTTGGCCAGCACCTTCAACCACTAGAATCTTAAGGCCTGCCCGGGCAAGGTCTTTGACGCCTTTAATCTGCTTGGGATTTCCCGGGCGGACGAGAATTGCTGAAGGGCGTAGATAAAGGGTGCGGATGCTCGAAGCCTCTATCAATCCGGGCAAATCCTTGCGCAGGAAGTCTGTCATCATGTACTCGGAACCGCTAAAAATCATGTCAGCATCCTTTATTGCTCGATCTTTCCAATTGGACGTTGGGCCGGCAATGATCTCCACCTTTATCCCCTTCTTCTCGCCAAATACTTGCGCAGCTTCGCGCATCGCTGGAGCTGGTCCTCCTGGGCCATATGCTTTCAATATTGTCGCGGATTTTTTAGATAGAATCGTTGGTTGCGCAATTGCAAAATTTAATAGGATAGCCAACATTAATGCACTGCTCCCCAAGTAAATACCCAATAATTTACTTCTCATGGCATTTCCTCCTGTCGCTACTTTTTGGCATATTTTTAATTATGACATAATAAGTCAAATTAGCCATAGTTTATCAGCCATCCGCGATCCGCGGATGGACGCTTGCCCCATTCATAGTGGCAGGCATATCTTTTCTACCCTAAAAGGATAGAAAGTCTATTAGGGAATATAATGCTTCCTTGTTCACCCTCTGGTTTTTATATAAATCTCTCGCAATTAATCTTTATTATTTTTGAACAGTGAACTTGGTTAAGCTGAAGACCATTATTGCATGAGGTTTAGGGGGGAAGTATTCCATATATATCTTTCCGAAGGGTAATATCTTCTATTTCCAGACCAATCTCTAAAGTCAGTGGGGACAACCAACCATCCATCCAAAAGATTTTCTTCAATGCTTTTAGAATTCTTCAAAAAAAATGTTTATTCCACCTTTTACTTTTTCATAATAAATTATATGGGTCCCGATTTCTTCTGGGAGCATCTTTTTTGATTCATTAGTTTTGGGCTTAATACTTATGGGCACATCACCTATATAACCATCTATTCCCTTCGCTTCGTCCTCAGGATCAGAAATTTTATATGTCTTTTAAGCAACTTCAGCCACACGTTTTATTATTGCTTCTTGAAATTTAAGCCCAGCGAAAGTCTTCAAAATAACTAAATCTTTAACCCATGCTTCAACCATTTGAGCATCAATGAAGGTTATGACCTCTTTAAAATTTTCAATCATCTGCAAGATTCTATTTTTTGCATTCTCTATAGCTTCTGGGTATTTACTCAGGTACCAATTTTCCCACTCCTCCAGCTTCTTACCTTTGAACTGTTTAATCAGTTCACTCATCTGTCCCACAACTTCAGGTCTTGTCCCGCGGGCGTTTTGGTTGGCCAAGTTTATCAGTTGCGTCGCATATTTAGGAAAATAGACGAGGTCGCTATTAAGTAGCCGAGAAACTTCTTTGTTTTTTATTTTTAGCTTTATCACGATTTCTCTTGTTCTATGGTTAGAGACCTGAACTTTTCAGAGTACCTAAATGGAAAGGTCCCATCAAATTGTACCAATTTTGTTCTAAGAAAATGAAGATTAACAAAGGTCTTATTCTTGAGATAAAGATAAGATAGCAAACGATTATTTTCATCGTATTTGACTTTATCAAATTTTAAACCAATACTTTCTCCTTTCAATTTATTCCATAACCACGTAATTGCTTCTTCTTTTTTTTCCGCTATCTCTTTAATGCCTATCAATTTCACAATAAGACCATTCGAAAGTTCTATTTCTTTAGGGGATATCACTTTTCTCACTCGTAAATATTCATTCCTCCCCTTCCCGTTGCCATTGAAATCAATTTTTGAGCCAAAGGTCATTTTTCTTGGATCAATCTTCTTATCAAATTGAACAGGGTCATGAAATATATAGGGTAAATCTTTTATTTGCCTTTGATAATCTATCTTTTGCCTCTTCGGTTCAAAAATCTCCACAATACTTTTATCAAAGATGCTCGGTTCTTTAATACCTAATTTTTCTTTTATCACGGGTATAAAAGATTGGTTTATTTCATAACCGATAGAGTTTCTGTGGAGCTTTTTGGCCGCAAGACTCGTTGTGCCGCTGCCAAGGAAGGGATCGAGTACTGTCTCTCCTACAAAACTAAACATCTTGATCAAACGCCTTGGCAATTCCTCAGGGAACATAGCTAAATGGTTATCCTGCTTTTCTCCAGGAAAATTCCAGTGTCCTGAAAAGTATTCATTCCATTCCTCTAAGGACAATTTTGATTTTTCTTTTATCGTTTTACTAACCTTCGGGGAGTTTCCAGGTTTTTTGAAAAGCAAAATAAACTCGTAATCAATCTTCACAATGCCATTTCTTGGATACGGATAAGAGCCCATTATAGATGCCCCGCCCGTAGTATTGCAGGTAGTCACCTTCTGCCAAATAATTGCGCCCATGTAGTCAAAACCAATAGTTTCACAAAATTTGATGATTTCTGTCCTTATGGGAATGACCTTATAACGACCATAATAAACCGACCTCGCGAATTGATCTCCGATATTAATGCACATTCGGCACCCGGGATGTAATACCCGATAACACTCTTTCCAAACCAGATTAAGATTGTTTATATATTCCTCATGGGTATCATTAAACCCAATTTGGTCACTATTGTCGTAATCTTTAAGTTGCCAATAGGGGGGGATGTTATAATAAGATGGATGGACTCAGTATTAACTTCTGGCATTGAGCGAGAGTCAGCGATTATTATTTTATGCTGAGTTGCACCCTCCATTTTTTGCTCCTTTAGCAATTGAATATGCTCCCTATTATTCTGCAGCTGATGGCTATCCGGTCTGGCAGCCCGCTTGCTTACCTAATTTCATAGAAGACATTTTTTCATTCTTTTACCCATCCCCAGCGAATCACTCTATAGATTTATATTTGCTCAGGAAGCAATAATTTTAGCTCAAAAAAATTCAATTTATTTTTTTCTGCGGTTGAAGGGAACGCTACTTTAGAATTATTATATCTTGGCGAAATAATATATATATTTTAGGAAAATGTCAATAAAATTTTGCCCGTATTGGATCATCTCAGAAATATTGATTTTAAAATATCAATTATAAAAACCATATAAGGATGCCTTGAGCCGAAGGAGGATAGTAAAGTCGGGCTATGAAGGTTGATCAGCAAAACTTTACGTTGCAAATGAAATCTAATTGTGGGATACTAAAAAAAATTAAACTGAGGATCAAAAGATGGGGTTAATTAGTCTTCTATTCAAAAATCCCGCAGCATTTTTTCTCTTGATTATTCCGCTTATCTACTCAATTGTCTTGCATGAATTGGCCCATGGCTGGGTAGCTGATAAAATGGGAGATTCCACGGCCCGTTGGTTCGGTAGGCTCAGTTTAAATCCCTTAAAGCACCTTGATCCCATAGGCACACTTATGCTATTCATCTTTGGCTTTGGCTGGGCAAAACCAGTACCGGTAAATTTTAACAATCTATATGATGAACGTAAGGGCTTGATTCTCGTTTCCGCCGCTGGCATTGTGGCTAACACATCATTAGCTTTTATCTCTCTTTTTCTTTTACAAGTTTTCAACCCTGCTCCCTTCGGTGCTTTTTCTATGTTCTTGGTCTACATGGCGCAAATAAACATCATGCTTGCAGCCTTTAATCTTATTCCTATTCCCCCCCTTGATGGTTCTAAAATCCTCATGGGATTTTCTTCATATCAATTCCGCTACTCTTTAGCCCGTCTGGAACCTTACGGCTTTTTTATCATCATTGGCTTACTTTATTTAGGAATTCTCAATCCTTTAATCTCTTTATTCGAATGGATTATCATGGGGCTCTTGCGCCTCTTTCTCCCTTAAGAATTTAATTTGGGGTATAAATGGATTGGTCCTTCGAAGTATTAGGCGGCGGACAGGAGATTGGAGCTAATTCTTACCTTCTTAAAATGAATGGAGTTTCCCTTCTCCTGGAAGCAGGCTTACATCCCAAAAAATTTGGCCAGGAAAGCCTTCCCGACTATGATCGCCTGGGAGAAGATTTAGAGGCCATATTTATCTCACATGCTCATCTAGATCATGTTGGTTCTTTACCAATAATTCATCAGAAATACCCCGAGACTCCCATATTTGCCACTTCTCCGACTAAAGATATAGCCTTGCGTATGCTCCATAACACTGTTACGGTAATGAATATCTTTCGCGAGGAAAAAGGTCTTTTAGAATATCCTTTCTTTGAACATGAAGATTTGCGTCCCCTCAAGGGCGGAATCATTGATCTTGAGTATCGCGCGGCCTCCCATAAATTTCCCAAGGGGCGTAAAGGAGGGTATGAAAGAGTTAGATTAAAGGGGAATATAAGAGCGCATTTTTTGCCGAGTGGCCATGTTCTGGGAGCGGCTGGGTTGGTAATTCGCCAAGGTAAACGGACTATTTATTATACGGGGGATATTTCTTTCCAAGACCAAGCGCTCTTAGCTGGAGCTGAAGTTCCCATGGAAAATATTGATATTTTAATTCTGGAATGCACTTATGCCAACGACGCCTTTTATTACTCTCAGAATAGACCTGAAGAGATTAATAAATTTGCCCACGAAGTCTCCCAAATTATTAATAAAAAAGGCTGTGTCCTTATTCCTGCTTTTGCCTTGGGGAAAACGCAAGAATTAATGGCCATTATTTATTCCTTAATGCGCCGAGGGCAGATTCCTTCTGTCCCTCTTTTTCTCTCTGGGTTAGGACGGAGCATAACTGAAATATACCAAGAATACCGCCGTTACTTACGACCTCATGCGACCATCTCCGACTTTGATCTCTTTTCGATATTGGAATATACAGATGAACTTTATTTGAAATACCTGTTAAGGGAACCATGTATAATTGTGGCGACAAATGGCATGATGGTGGAAAATACTCCTTCGGCTCGCATCGCCCGCCTTATGGTTCAAGACGACCGCCACGGCATTTTCTTCTGCGGATTTATTGATCCAGATACTCTTGGATACAAAGTCTTTCATGCGCAAATAGGAGAAGAGTTGACCTTCTCTACGGATAGCGAACCAGTTAAAATAAATAATCCAAATATAAAACGCTTTTACCTCTCCTCCCATGCTGACCGTTATGAATTACTGGAGCTAGCGCAACAAATCGCCCCTAAGATAATTATCTTAATCCACGGAGAGCCAGAAGGGATTGAATTCATGAAGCAAGAGCTATCTGGGATAAGTCAAGTCTATCCGGGTGAAAAAGGGAAAACCATTTTCTTGGGTTAAATATTCAATTCTTGGCGGGACTTTACGGAAATTAGAATTTCCCGTCCGCAATTTATTAAGTAGATTTTTCAAATTTTCCTCAGCGCTCTATGAAGCCGCCTTAAAACTTCCTCTTTCCCCAAAATCTTTATTATTTCGTAAATTCCTGGACTGGCCGTCTTTCCCGTCAATGCTAAGCGCACAGCTTGAGCTATGTTCGCTAATTTAATATTTTTTTCAGCGGCCAGATCACGGAAAATCTTCTCTAATAATTTTTCATCGAGCTCGGGGTTAGAAGCTAACCAGGAAGTAAGCATCTTCAAAGGTTCCTTCATCTCCAAAGTGAGGAATTTAGCCGCAGCTTTTTCATCTATCTGGAACTCCTCCTGAAAATAAAATTCGGCCTGGTTGGCCATCTCCTCTAAAGTTTTTGACCTCTCCTGCAATGTCTTAACTACCTCGATTAACCATTCCCGGGAACGAGGTTGCCATCCCCTCTTCTCAATAAATGGAGTGATTAATTGCGCCAGGTTTTCAGGTTTCTCTTGGCGGATGTAGATCCCATTAAGCCAGAGAAGTTTCTCTGCATTAAAAACAGCTGCTGATTTACCTATATTCGCCAGAGAAAATTTCTCAATCAATTCAGCCAAAGTAAAAACTTCCTGATCTCCATAGGACCAACCTAAACGGACAAGATAGTTCACCAAGGCCTGGGGGAAATAGCCCATCTCTCTATAGGCTAAGACCGAGGTAGCTCCATGCCTCTTGGAAAGGCGCGTTTTATCAGCACCCAGGATCATAGGCACATGAGCAAATTGGGGAAGGGGGTACCCTAAAGCTTCATAAAGGAGGATCTGTCGGGGTGTATTATTGACATGATCATCGCCACGAATGACATGCGTAATACCCATGGTAGCGTCATCAACGACGGCACTAAAATTATAAGTTGGCCAACCATCACTCCGCAAAATAATCAAATCATCTAGCTCAGCGTTCTCAAATTCAATCGGACCTTTAATTAAATCTTTTAAAACTGTTACACCCTGTTTTGGAGATTTAAATCGAATTGCTGGCTTCCGTCCAGGGATGGGGGATGTTACTTCACGGCACCGACCATCATACCTTGGCTGACGCTTCTCGTGAAGAGCTTGTTTCCTCTTCTCTTCCAACTCCTCAGGAGGGCAATAGCAAAAATAAGCCTTACCTTCCTGAAGTAATTTTTCGGCATGTTCTCGGTATAGGGCCAAACGATCTGTTTGAAAAATAGGCCCCTCATCCCAATCTAAACCCAACCAAGTAAGACTCTCCAGAATAGCCGTGATAGATTCCTTGGTGGAACGTTCCTGGTCTGTATCCTCAATCCGTAAAATAAACTTCCCTTTTTGGTTGCGGGCATAGAGCCAATTGAAAATAGCGGTACGGGCCCCACCTATGTGCAGATATCCGGTTGGGCTGGGAGCGAAACGTAAAACAACTTTGCTCATCTTCCCTCCATTATTATATTAGGCCAGCGTTCTATTTTGGTCAAGGATAATAATAACTTGCCCACTTTCACTTTCGGGTCCGAATTTTGAGCTGCCTAAGAGGCCAGGGGGTAAATGAGAAAATTCGTAGGGCAAGCCTTTATGGCTTGCCGAATCCGGCAAGGGACAAGCCCTTGCCCTACGTTTAATATACACGGGCATTTAATCTTTTAAAATCACTATATTTTTGAAAAGTGCCGGAGGGCAAGGAATAAAAAAACCATATGAAGACAAGTGAAGGAAGAATCATCGGGAGAAGAGCAAAAGCGGATAAAGAAGGCCATAATTGCGCCAATAAACCTTTTTGCTTGAAGATTTGCTTGGCAAATTAAAGGGAGTAAGATAAAAATTGGTCTTGATTTATCTCTTCCTCATGGGATAATTTATTCAAAAATTGTTTGGTTTTGCAGACCTTTAGCTGGAAAATTTATAATGTGGAGGGAAAAATGATTCGCCGAATTGATCACATCTCTATTGGCGTTTGGGACTTAAACAAGGCACGAAAATTTTTCATTGAAGATCTAGGCGGGCGAGAGCTTTTTTGTGCTCCGGTTCCGGAGCAAAAATATCGCTGGACTACTATAGAACTGGGGTCTTCTTGTTTTATTGAACTTATTGATCCCTTAGAAAAAGATGGTTTTTTATATCGCTTTTTGGAAAAAAGAGGCGAAGGACCCCACCATATTACGGTGCAGGTAGATGATATTAATAAGACCTATCGAACCTTAGAAGAGAAAGGAATCCCCACCTTTGGACTTGGCGAGCCCTTTCCCGGATGGAAAGAAATGTACATCCACCCTAAAAATGCCTTTGGAACGCTTATCCAATTTGCCGAATTTAATCCTTTAGATTGGATTGAAAAAGGCTATATTCCGGCTGCTTATAAAGAATTTGCTCCCCAAGAGGTTGCAACCCAAGAAGAAATTAAGGTATCAAAAATAGAAACTGAGGGAGAACCGGCCATCGAAATTCGCCAAGGAGATGAAGTAATCCGTCTAAACCAAAGGCAAATAAGTAAACTCAAGAAATCCTTAAAAGAGCTTTTAGGTGATTAATTGGCTCATCTTTGGATCATTTTCATCAGGGACTATCTTAGCTTTTTCTAATTTCCAAATAATTACGAGGAAAAAAATGGGAATTGAGTTACAACCTAAATTCGATCTCCTTTTCAATCCTAAATCTATTGCCCTTATCGGCGCCTCTAATAATGTAGAAAAATGGGGAGCTATAGTCTTTTTAAATATCCTTTTGGGCGGGTACCAAGGAAAGCTCTTTCCGGTAAATAATCGCGAAGAATTTGTTCTGGGTCATAAAGCATACGCCCGGATTACGCAAATTGCCGAAGAAGTAGATTTAGCTATAATTGCCGTCCCCGCTCAAGCAACTAAGGAAGTAGTTCAAGATTGTCTACAAAAAGGGGTATGCATGGCCATTGTCATTACCTCTGATTTTAGTGAAACTGGCGAAGAAGGGGCGCGCTTAGAGAGGGAGCTCACAGAGATGGCTCGGTCGGGAGGAATGAGGTTAGTGGGACCAAATACGATGGGTATTTTTAGCGCTTCTGCCAGCCTCACCGCCCTCATGCCCCCGGTCAGGCCTAAGCGGGGAAAGGTTTCATTGATTTCTCAAAGTGGTAACATTGGGACGCAAATGTTAGGGTGGGGGGAGAAATTTGCCGTAGGTTTTAATAAATATATTAGTAGCGGCAACGAGGGGGATTTGAGGACCGAAGATTATTTAGCCTATTTGGGAAACGATCCGCAAACAAAGGTCATCCTTTTGTATTTAGAGGGCTTGGACGATGGTCGAAAGTTCGTTGAAGTAGCCAAAGAGATCACCCCCCATAAGCCCATAATTGCCTTCAAGGGTGGACGAACTTCGGCCGGTGCGCGAGCAGCCAAATCCCATAGCGGGGCTATGGCTGGAACAAGAGCGATCTACGAAGGGGTTTTTCGTCAAACAGGCATTTTGTGGGCTTCCACCACTGAAGAAATGCTGGAGTGGGCAGCCGCCTTTTCTTCCCTTCCCCTTCCCCAGGGACCGCGAGTTGGAATTCTAACGAGGGGAGGAGGATGGGGAGTTATTACTGCCGATGCTTCTCAAGAAATAGGGCTGGAAGTGCCTCCCTTAGACGAAGCTTTGGTAAATCATCTCAATAAATTCTTACCCCCTTATTGGAGCAGGGGCAATCCAGTAGATATGGTCGCTACCACCAGTACTTCCGCTTATATTGAATGTCTGGAAGCTCTCATTTCCTGGGGAAAAATTGATGCGGTAATCTCTTTGAGTGGTGATGCAGGTCCCTTAGCTATGATCTTGCCTGATCTAAGAAAGCGAGCCGCCGGGATTCTTCCACCCGAAAGCGCGGACAAAGTTCTCCAGAAAGTTTCCGCAAGTAGAACTTTAATCTATGAACGTATGCTGGCCTTGGTGGAAAAATATAAAAAACCGATTTTCCCTGTGGGAACAAACTTAATAAAAGGAAAAGGGGGTGATCAAGAGGACCATTTTCTGGCCCATTTCCGGACTCCAGAGCGCGCGGTAAGAGCAGCGGGAGCCCTTTACCAATATGCGCGCTTCCGCCAAGCTATATAAGGCCTGAATAAAATGCCCACCCTGGCTGCTTAAAGGGAGGATAAATAATTTTTTAAACAAATTAAACCATTCAAGGAGGAAGAAAAATGAGACTGAAAAACAAAGTAGCCATTGTCACTGGCTCAGGCAGAGGAATTGGAGAAGGTATTGCATTTCGTTTTGCTGAAGAGGGCGCCAAGATAGTGGTTAATGACATAAATGAAGCAGATGCCCTAAGAACGGTGGAAAAAATTAAGAATATGGGTAGGCAGGCCTTAGCTGTTATCGGTAGTGTAGCCGCGCGGGAGATAGCCCAAAAGATGGTGGATACTGCCGTCCAGGAGTTCGGTACAGTTGACATTTTAGTAAACAATGCGGGCATTATCCGCGATGCCATGCTCCACAAAATGACTGATGAGCAATGGGATCAAGTAATCGAAGTTAATTTAAAAGGAGTCTTTCTTTGCACGCAATGCGCTGCTCGAGTCATGCGGGAAAAAGGGTATGGGAAAATCATCAATATTTCCTCCACGAGCTGGCGAGGAAACCCAGGTCAATTAAATTACTCCGCCACCAAAGCGGGAGTAATTGGCATGACTAAAACCGCCGCTAAAGAATTAGCTCCCAAAGGAATTAATGTAAATGTCATCGCCCCGGGCATGATCTGGACAGACATGCTCAAATCCATGCCCCCAGCAATTATAGAAAAGATGGAAAAGGGCTTACCATTTATCGTCCCGCTGAATCGAAAAGGTACTCCCCAAGACGTGGCTAATTTAGCTCTCTTTCTGGCTTCCGACGAAAGTTCTTTTATTACCGGTCAGCTTATTCACTGCGATGGCGGCATGATTATGTAACATGCTTGCCCATTGGCCAAGATAGGCTAAAGTTTTTATAGCCTCTTCTAAACTGGCAAAGACCGGAAAACTTTGGGCAGAAAATTCTCTTTTGAGGAGCAAATTATAATAACGCTCTTCTTCGTCTTCCAGAAAGGGGTCCAGGGAAACGGAAAGAAAAATAGTTTTTCTCTCTTTTTCCCTGGCCCACGCGCACCCTTCCACCATCAGGGGAAGTAAAGTTTCCATATGTTTCTTGACATCCTGGCCCAAAGCCCGCCGCAAATACCGAAACTGATCAAAATGAAGGATAAGGGCATTAATATTTGGATCAGCAGCTACAATTTTTATGATCTCACCTATATTCCCTTGAGAGGATAAATTATAAAAGATGGGCCAAGCATCGAGAGGGTTAGCTATGCTTGTCCCGGCCAATGGAATAATTTGCCGTAAGGCTTCTATCGTGGGCGAGGAGAATCGGGGGACGTTCAAGCCCTTCCGCAAGGCAAAATCTGTCTGCATAACGCTAAATCCCCCAGAGTTCGTGATCACGGAAATGTTCGGGCCAGAAGGTAAGGAAGAGTGCTCCAGAGCTATAAGCACATTTAACATCTCTGCCAAATTTTGCACTTCCAAAACCCCAACTTGTTTGAAGAAGGCCTGCCAAATCTCTGGGGTTCCCCCTAAGGAACCTGTATGAGAAATAGCCACTCGCATTCCCTGAGAAGTCATCCCTCCTTTTATGGCTACTATGGGTTTCTTACGGGCCACTCGCCTCAAAGCCTTTTTCAGGCGCGCGGGATTTCTGGTTCCTTCGATGTACAAAGCAATTATTTCCGTTTGGGCATCATCACCAAAATACTCTAAAAAATCCACGGCATCTAAATCCAATCCATTGCCATAGCTGACTACTTTACTAAACCGCAGGTTATGGGTTGAGGCAAAGTATAAAAGTGATTCCGCCACACTTCCACTTTGGGCTATAACCCCGATCCGCCCTTCGCCAGCAGGCGCTTCTGGAATAATAGATAAACCAGACGATGGACAATAGACACCAAAGCAATTCGGTCCAATGAGGCGTATCTTGCCCGCAGCTTTCCCTTGTAATGCCTTTTCTAAAGCAATCCTTTCCACAAGTCCCGTCTCCCTAAAACCAGAAGAATAAATTTGAACCACTTTTACGCCTTTTTGAATACACTCTTCGAGCACTTGAACAACTATGGCTGCGGGAATAACTAAGATAGCATAATCAATCGGCTCAGGAATGGCCAGAATGCTGGGGTAGCACAACTGGCCGCGGACTTCTTTATAGTTAGGATTCACCAGAAACAATTTTTCTTTAATTTTGGTATTCATATGAGCCAGAGTAGCCAGATCATGAGGCGAAGCGCCAATGATGGCTATTGTACGCGGATAAAAGGCATAATTAAACCAACTCTTCTCTTCCATTATCCCTTCCTTTCTTTAATCTTCTATTCCTTATCCATAAAAAAATAAATTTAGTTAGCAATCAATTTTATGGATGAGGAAGTTAAAAAAACCGGCAACTAATCAGATAATTGGTTTATGGGCTTTATATAGGCGAAGAGAGCCTACGCATGTATTAAAAGTTCTGACTTCGCTTGCGCAAACAAAACCGGCGTCTTCAAGATAGTTTATTAAAAAGCCACGCTTATTGTCCCTGGTAGTTTGGAACCCATCCAAAATCTGAATTATCAAAAAAGAAAGGCCCATTAACCAATTTTGAGGTTTACCCCAATCAGCCAGATGTAATTCTCCCCCGGGCTTTAAAACCCGCCAAATCTCCGCTAAGGCTTTCAACTTATTATCCCTGGTCAAATGGTGAAACAGGAAACTCGAGAAGACATGATTAAAACTGGCTGGGGCGTAAGGCAATTCATAAGCTAAGCCACAGTCCCAGAATAATTTCACCTTCCCTTGGACAGCTTTTGCTTTAGCAATCCTTAAAATTTTTTTATCCCCATCACAACCAATTACTAAGACGCAGGGATTTTTTTCTTTAATGATCATGCTTAATGTTCCTGTACCGCAACCAAGATCCAAAATTTTATGGTCAGGTTCAATTTTTGCTTGGGCCATCAAAGCTTTTTTAAAGGCCATCTCCTTAGTAGTCCACCTTACGAGCGGATCATATAAAAAAGTTAGCGACTCGTAGCGAAGAGCATAGATATATTTACTTCTCATCTTGGGCCTTTCTTTCCCACGTCAGCTTTAGAGGCTAAAAAATCTTAACAAATTTTCTGAATTTAAAAAACCCTTGCTCTTTTCTGGAGGCAATTTATATGATATATATCATTTGTTTAGAAATAAATGGATTCATATACTTGGTTAATTTTGAATTTTGGCAAGGTGGAGGTTGGAAATAATGTCGGCTACGAAGGAACTCCATTTAGGCTTAGATATAGGATCGGTAAGTGCCAATACCATTCTTATCGACCAGGATAAAAATGTAATCGAAGAACATTATGACCGCACCAAAGGCCAGCCTTTGGAAACTGTTTTGAGAGTTTTAGAAAAGATCCTCTCCCGTATTCCCGCCGCCCAAATTAAGAGTGTCTCAGTAACCGGAACAGCTGGCAAACTAATCGCCGAGCTTTTAGAAGCTGAGTTTATCAATGAAATAATAGCGCAAAGCAAATCCACCACCTATTTTTACCCCCAGGTAAAAACGATCATAGAAATGGGAGGAGAAGATTCCAAACTTATTCTGGTAGAAACAGATCCCCTAAATGGCCAATATAAGATTTTAGACTTTTCCATGAACACAATATGTGCCGCAGGAACTGGCTCCTTTTTGGACCAGCAGGCTCACCGTTTAAATTTAACCATAGAAGAATTTGGCCATTTGGCTCTGAAATCTAAACATCCGCCACGCATTGCTGGTCGGTGCAGCGTCTTCGCCAAAACAGATATGATTCACCTCCAGCAAGGGGCTACGCCGGATTATGATATTGTCGCTGGACTTTGCTATGCTTTAGCCCGCAATTTTAAATCGAATATAGGTAAAGGAAAGAATTTCTTGCCACCCATATCCTTCCAGGGGGGAGTGGCTGCCAATGCCGGAATGCGTAAAGCCTTCTTTGACGTTTTGGAGTTAAAGGAAGGAGAATTTATCATCCCTAAGTATTTCGCTTCGATGGGTGCTATTGGGGCCGCTCTGATCACCATGCAAGATCAAGAAAAATGGAAGGGATTTAAAGGAACAGAACGTCTCCAAGAATATTTGAGCCGCCCGGTTGCCCCTGAGGTGGCCCTGGAACCCTTATCCCTTTCAGAAAGGCACCGGAAACAAAGCCCTTGGGCGCCCTTAAAAGAATTGCCGAGGAACCAAAAAATTCCTGCCTATCTGGGTATTGATGTAGGTTCTATTTCTACTAACGTCGTGGTCCTGGATGAAAATAAAAAAGTTCTCTCCAAAAGGTACTTGATGACCGCCGGCCGACCCATTGAAGCAATCCGGCAGGGTCTTAAAGAGGTTGGCGAAGAGGTAGGCCATTTAGTAGAGATTAAGGGAGTCTGTACAACTGGTTCGGGGCGCTATCTCACGGGTGATTTTGTCGGAGCCGATGTAATCCGTAATGAGATTACTGCTCAGGCGACTGCCGCCGCGCATATTGATCCCACCGTGGATACTATCTTTGAGATCGGCGGCCAAGATTCAAAGTATATTTCTTTGGACCACGGGGCAATCGTGGATTTTGAAATGAACAAGGTATGCGCCGCGGGCACAGGATCCTTCTTAGAAGAACAAGCAGAAAAGCTCGGGCTTTCAATTAAAGAAGAATTTGCCAATTTGGCTCTCAGTTCATCTTCTCCAGTCTCCTTGGGTGAACGGTGCACGGTTTTCATGGAGTCCGACTTAGTGCACCACCAACAAAGAGGGGCTAAACGGGAAGACTTAGTGGCTGGCTTGGCTTACTCTATCGTCCTTAACTATTTAAACAAAGTAGTGGGGGATAAACGGATAGGTAATAATATCTTCTTTCAAGGGGGGACTGCTTTTAATAAAGCAGTGGTAGCTGCTTTTGAAAAGGTGACTGGTAAAAAAATTACCGTTCCAGAACATAATGAGGTTACCGGGGCGATTGGCTGTGCCATCTTAGCTATGGAGGAAAACAAATCTGGCCAAACTAATTTTAAAGGCTGGGATTTAAGTACCCGTCCTTATGAGCTAACCTCCTTCGAATGTCACGAATGTCCCAACCACTGTGAAATTCGCAAAGTTACCGTGCAGGGCGAGAAACCCCTCTTTTACGGTAGCCGATGTGAAAAATATGATATTGATCGGACCCGTCCTCGCCGGAGTGACCTCCCCGATCTCTTCAGCGAGCGCGAAGCAGCTTTAATGGCCGACTATGAAAGACCAAAAGAACTGCCGGCAGATGCGCCTGTTATAGGCTTGCCGCGGCTTCTCCATTTCTATGAACTCATGCCCTTTTGGAAAACCTTCTTCTCAGCCTTAGGCTTCCGTTTGATCCTTTCTGATAAAACAAACAAAAGACTAATCCATAAAGGCGTAGAAAAAGTCGTGGCGGAAACTTGTTTTCCCATCAAAGTAGCCCATGGCCATCTTTTGGACTTAATTGACAAAGGCCTAGATACTATCTTTTTGCCAAGCATAATTAATATGCCTCTAAGTCACCCCACTTTAGATCGTTCTTTTGTCTGTCCTTATGTGCAAGCTTTCCCTTACGCCGTGAAGTCAGCCATTGACTTTAAATCCTATGGGGTACGCCTTCTTTCCCCGATCATCCATTTTGCTTGGGAGAAAAAGAATTTAGAACAAGAACTAATCAAAATGGGGCGAGAATTGGGAAAAGATGCTGAAGAGATTAAAGAAGCGATAACTAAAGCGCAGGCAGCTCAAGCTAATTTCTACGCCTTTTTGAAGCGGCGAGGGAAAGAAATATTGAGCCAGCTCAAAGCGGGTGAGAAAGCCATGGTTATTGTTAGCCGGCCCTATAATGGTTGCGATTCAGGAGTTAATCTCGGTATTCCCCAGAAATTGCGGGACTTGGGCGTTTTAGCTATGCCAATGGATTTCTTACCGTTAGATGAGGTAAATTTAGTTGATGAATGGCGCGATATGTATTGGAAATATGGCCAAAAGATTTACAGCGCGGCCCATATAGTTCGCGATGATCCCCGCCTCTACGCGATTTATATTAGCAACTTTGCTTGCGGACCGGATTCATTTATCCTCCATTTCTTCAAAGAAAAAATGCGCGGAAAACCTTACCTATTGATAGAGATTGATGAGCATAGTGCTGATGTGGGAGCAATTACCCGGCTGGAGGCTTTCTTTGACAGCTTAAAAAACTTTCGCCAGGATCGATTACGGGAAGAACGGAAACCAAAGACCATTGTGCTGACCAAAGACGCCAATCACCGCAAAGTTTATATCCCCTATATGGCCGAACAAGCTTACGCCCTAGTGGGCGCCTTCCAGGCATGTGGAATTGATGCAGAGGTTACTCCCGAATCGAACCAAGAAACCCTTTATTGGGGGAGAAAATACACCTCCGGCAAAGAGTGCTATCCCTGTATTCTCACTACAGGTGATATGGTGCGTATTATAAAAAGCCCAGGTTTTGATCGCCATAAAGTGGCTTTTTTCATGCCTTCAGGGAACGGCCCCTGCCGTTTTGGCCTATATCATCGGCTCCATCGTCTAATCTTAGATGACTTGGGTTATCCTGATGTACCCATTTATTCCCCCACCCAAGATGAGCGCCTATATCAAGATTTGGGCATGGTAGGCAAAAACTTTACCCGTTTGGCCTGGCAGGGAATGGTGGCCATTGATCTTTTAGATAAAAAACTTAGAGAAACTCGTCCTTATGAAGTTAACCCGGGAGAGTCGAACCAGGTATTCAAGTACTACCGCCAAAAATTGTATGAAATAATAAGGGATAGCGAAGATGATCCCCAACAATGTTTATCTGATTTAGTGGCCCTCCTCCAAGAAGCAAGAAAGAGGTTTGATAAAATTACGGTGGTCAACCCTGGTTCCAAACCTCGAATAGGCATCGTGGGAGAGATCTATATTCGCTCGAATGCCTTTAGCAATGAATTTATTGTGCGCGAGTTGGAGAAATTGGGAGCAGAAGTTTGGCTACCACCCATCTCCGAGTGGTTTCTTTACTTAAATTATACCTCGCGCAGATACAGCCTGCGCAACAGAAGATTAGCTAACTTCTGGCGGACTTATATTACCGAATTAGTCCAAAAGCGTGATGAACATAAGCTGGCTCATGTCTTCGATGGAAGTTTAGTTAATCATCCGGAACCGCCCATAGCAAAGACGCTCCAGGCCGCTAAACCCTATTTGGATGATTCCTTTGAAGGAGAAGCAGTTCTCTCGGTGGGTAAATGCGCCGACTACATAAAAAAAGGAGCCTCGGGATTAGTTAATGTCATGCCTTTTACGTGCATGCCGGGAACCATTGTTGGAGCAATAATGAAGCGCTATCGCGAAGATCATAATAACATACCTTTCCTCAATATGGCTTACGATGGGCAAGAAGAAACCAATACTTTAACGCGTTTAGAAGCATTTATGCACCAGGCCCGGCAGTACCAGCGCCAGTATTTGTTTAATTCTTAACGGGACTTGCTTGGAGTTTGAAGTTCATTTTGAATCTATCCTTCAAATTTTATAAAAGGAAGCGCCAAATTATGCGTTGGCCAAAAGGGTGGATTATCCTTCTAGCAATATCCTCTTTTCTCCTTCTTCCTTTTCCTCTCTTGGCCACGGAAGATCCCCGTTTAATGGCGGCTCGCCAGCGCATGGTGGAAAAGGACTTAAAAGGGCGGGACATCAAAGATCCCAAAGTGCTGGAGGTCATGGGACGTATCCCTCGCCATCTCTTCGTTGATCCATCCCTAAGAAGTCAAGCTTATGCAGACCACCCTTTGCCCATAGGTGAAGGCCAAACGATCTCGCAACCTTACATTGTGGCCTTGATGACCCAAGTCCTTCAGATCAAACCAGGAGAAAAAGTTTTAGAGATCGGGACAGGATCGGGCTATCAAGCAGCCATCCTGGCCGCGTTAACCGATCAGGTCTACACCATCGAAATCCGCGAAGCTTTAGCTAAACAGGCCAGGGAACGCCTCCACAAGTTGGGGTATAAAAAAGTGCAAGTGAAATATGGAGATGGTTATTTCGGCTGGGAAGAAGTTGCTCCCTTTGACGCCATTATTGTTACCTGCGCTGCCAACCATATCCCCCCGCCCTTGCTCAAACAACTTAAGGAGGGTGGACGATTAGTCATTCCTCTGGGAAGTACCACCTATTTCCAAACTTTAACTTTAGTCACTAAAAAAAGGGGCATGCCAGAAGTGCAACATCTTTTAGGTGTCTCTTTTGTGCCTATGATCGGGGAAGCTTTAAAAAAATGAACTTTTCTGCTGATTATGACAGGGATCCACTTCGCCGATCCATTTTCCTTACCCATTTAGCGGCCAGTTTTTTCTGGGGCGCAGTCTATATTTATCTACCCATTCTTTCTCCTTACATTCAAATGATTAGCGGTTCCTTTAAAAGCGTGGGCTTGGTCATAGGGGCTTACGGGCTAGCTCAATTGATCCTGCGTATTCCCGTGGGTATTTGGTCTGATCGGTGGCAAAAAAGGAAACTTTTTGTTCTTTATGGTTTTTTCTTTGATGCCTTAGCTGCTCTGGGATTACTCTTTTCGGTAAATACACCTATGCTCTTTTTCTCCGTTTTCGCCGCGGGCATTGCCGCCAGCATGTGGGTTCCTTTCTCTGTGCTCTTTGCCAGCTATTTTCCAGCCGAAAGATTAGCTCACTCTATGAGTTTGCTCCTCTTCTCCACGCGCCTCTCTCAGATTACAGCCAACTATGCAGGGGGGTTAGTGGCGGAAACCTGGGATTGGGCCGGTCCATTTTATGCCGGGATTTTCCTGGCCATCATCGGTTTCTTACTGGCCAATGGATTATCAGAACCGGCACTAAAGAAGAGTTCTTCTTCCTCTATAAAACAACTATTAATGGTGGGCAAAAATCCTCTTCTGCTCATCTCTTCTTTGGCCTGCATCATCCTGCAATTTACAGTCTTTTCGGCCCCTATTGGCTTCACTCCTCTTTACGCTCAACAAATAGGGGCGTCTAAAGGGCAGTTAGGCACCCTTCTCTTCTCTTACCAGCTTCCCAATATGGTAGCCACTCTTTTGTCTGGAACTTATTTGGTATTTTATTTTTCCCAACCATTTCTCATTTTCAGTGGTTTTCTCTTTATTGCTGGCTCATTAATAATTCTTCCTTTTATTAGCGAGATAGCTGTCCTCTATGGAGTGCAGGCTTTGAATGGCTTTGGCGTAGGCGTAGCTTTTCCCCTTTTAATGACTTTATCGCTGCGGGCAGTAGCCGCTGATAAGCAGGCCACAGCTATGGGATTTTTCCAGTCTCTTTATGCCTTGGGCATGACGGCCGGGCCAATTATTTCAGGTCTCCTCGCTCAGCAATTTGGTCTTCTTATTGTTTTTATAGCTAACGGGTTTGCAGCTTGTGGCGCAGGCTTTTTCTTCTTTAAGAAAATTAAATATCATCTTCCTCCAAAATATGACTGAAGAAAAATGTCAGAAAATTAAAATGCTTTTAGAAGAGTTCGGTGGTTGCTTCTCTAAAGAGTTAAACATTGATCTCTCTTCTCTAAAAGAAAGAGAGATATTTAAATGGTTCTTAGCCGCTATTTTGTATGGAGCTCCCCTTCCCCAAAAAACTGCCTCTAACACATTTCAAATCTTTGCCCAAAGGAAAATTGATTCTCCACGCAAGTTATTAAAGACAGGATGGGAGGGTTTAGTCTCGCTTTTAGATGAAGAGGGTTATGTCCGGTATGATTTTAAGACCGCCACTAAACTTTTAGAAATGGCCCAGAGGCTCCATAATAATTACGGGTCTAAATTGCGGAAACTATATGAAGCGTCCCAAGATAGCAATGATTTAGAGCAGCGGCTTCGATCATTAGCCAAAGGGATAGGGCCATTGACGATCAATATTTTCTTGAGGGAATTGCGCGAAGTCTGGCCCAAAGCCAACCCTTGGCCCAGCGCGCATTTTTTAGCCGCCGCGCGCCATCTCCACTTAATTCCTCAGAAATTAAGATCCCCCCAAAAAATTTTGGACGAGTTAAAAAGCTTATGGCAACAATGGCAAGTTCCGGGCTACAATTTTGCTGACTTGGAAGCCGCCTTAGTGCGTTATGGATTAAATTTGCGGAGAAGAGCGTTGAAGAATTTTAAAACTGAGGCTTAATTAATTAGGTCTCTTAAATCTACTTTCTCAATACTTTCAATAACTCGGGGAGAGGCCTGGTATTGATGACATCTTGCGCTTCAATCCATCCCCGCCGGGCCGTGAAGACACCAAATTTCATCAGTTCTATTTGGTCCGTACTATGCGCATCGGTAGAAATAACTAATTTGGCCCCCATTTCTTTAGCCATTTGGGCGTCGATATCGCGCAGATCAAGCCGATCTGGATAAGCATTGATCTCTAAAATAACGCCATAATCGATGGCGACTTGAATAACTTCTTTTAAATCGATTTTATATGGTTCTCGTTCTAAGATTAACCTTCCCGTAGGATGAGCCAGAATATTTACTTGAGGATTTTTGATTGCTTTGATAACCCGCCGGGTCATCTCCTCTTCGCTCATATTGAAGCGGGAGTGTACAGAAGCTAAAACTACTTCGGCCTCTTTGAGAATATCATCGGTAAGGTCGAGACTTCCATCAGCTAAAATATCTACTTCTACCCCTTTGAGGATGCGTAGCTTTGGAAATTGGGCGTTAATCTTCTCGATGGCTTTAAACTGCTGAGCCAGCCCCTTCTCATCCAATCCTCCAGCTACGCGGACTGCTTTCGAGTGATCGGTAATAGCTATATATTCATATCCTAACTCTTGCGCTTTGGCGGCCATTTCCTCAATTGTATTTTTTCCATCAGTTGCTTTGGTGTGCATTTGCAAGTCGCCCCGAATATCAGTTAATTCAATTAAGCGAGGGAGCCTGCCCTTTTCCGCAGCCTGGATCTCTCCCCGATCTTCACGCAATTCCGGTGGAATAAAAAGAAGCCCAACTGCTTTAAAAACATCTTCTTCTTCTTTGCCACCTAATCTCATGTCATCCTTGGCGCGGAATATACCATATTCACTTATCTTTAAACCCCGCTCTCTGGCCCGTTCTCTTATGGCTACATTGTGGGCTTTAGATCCGGTAAAATAATGGAGGGCCGCGCCATAGCTCTCCTCGGGGAGCACCCGGACATCTACCTGCAGTCCACATTTTAAGCGCACACTGGCTTTCGTTTCCCCGCGGGCAAGAACTTCAGCTACTTCTTCGTATTTAGTAAAGTGGTCCATTACCCGGCTATCTGGGCGGCAGATGGCTAATATATCTAAGTCCCCTATGGTCTCTTTGCACCGCCGAAAACTCCCGGCGGCATCTAACCTTTTCACCCCGGGAACTCCCCCTAAGTATTCTAATAACGCCTGGGCATATATATATCCAACGGAAAGTTTAAACCTCCCCACTCCTGCGCGATAGGTGGTAATGGCCTTGAGAACTTTCTCTTCAGTCTTCAAACCCATGCCCGGAAGGCTGCGCAGTTTTCCGGCCTGGGCGGCTTTTTCTAAACGATCTACAGAGTCAACTCCTAATTCATCATATAAAATTTTTACTTTCTTAGGCCCCAAACCTTCTAACTTCAAAAGCTCCGTTAAACCAGGGGGAACTTTTGCTCTCAATTCTTCCAGAAAATGGCATTTCCCAGTGGCTAAGATCTCCTCTATCTTCTCTCGGATTGACTTGCCAATTCCCGGAATCTCTTCCAGGTTCTTGCCGGCAGCCACTAAGGACTGCAGGCTCTGACTTAAATTTTCGATAGTGCGGGCCGCATTTCGGTAGGAACGAACGCGAAATAGGTTTTCTTCTTGAATATCCAGAATATCAGCAATTTCTGTAAAAATGTCAGCGATAGTTTTGTTTTCCATTTTACATCAAATCAATCCGGCGCGCTCTAATCCCTGAAAAACTCGATCAACAAAAATTTGACATGGGGCTTCTCCATTGGGACAACATTTAAACTTTTCCTCTTCTTTCTTTAACCAGATACATGATGGACAATGGCCAGGATTAAGGGCCTGCATAAGCCAAGCAATTTCTTCCTCGTTAAATTTTTCCATTTTTATTCTCCTTTAATCTCCCCTTTCTTATCTAAGAATAGACAAGACTGTTTATTAAAAATAGAATAAACTATCGCAATTGTCAAATTTTCTGACCTTCGATCAGTTTTAATTTTTCTCTCCACCATAGTCCAGGCGGAAGGGGAAAAGGTGAGCCGCTTTCCCTTCCGCCTGATTTAACCTTGAATTCCCAAAGTGATCGACGATCAGTCAAAGTTTAGCTAAAAAGCGGACCACAGCCAACCTCTCCCTTAGTCCATAATTGAACCGCCGAAATCGCCTTCTAATTCCCCCTCATTATTTAGGGGAGATAAAAGTAAAAGCTGTTGCTGGTCTATTTGCTAATTCGCTTTTTAATGCTATATTAATTAAAAATTTTTGCTTCATTTAAAGGAGGAGGAAATGCCTATTGCGGGCGGTTATCTAAAAAAATTTCTACGTATTGATTTGAGCACAGGGAGGGTGCAAATTGAGGAATTGGCGGAAAACTTCATCGAAAAATATGTGGGCGGGACAGGCTTCGGCGCCCGCTTTCTTTTGGAAGAGGTGCCTCCCGGAGTAGAATGGCATGACCCTGAGAATCGCCTTATCTTCTTTTCTGGGCCCTTAGGAGGAACACGTATCTCTGGTACAGGAACTTTCTCCGTGGTCACTAAAGGGCCAATGACTAAGTTGGCCGGTTGCTCGCAGGCCAATGGCCTTTTTGGCGCCTACCTTAAACTGGCGGGTTTTGATGGTTTTATAATTCAAGGAACCTCGCCTTCATGGGTTTATATTTTTATCCATGAGGGAAAGGCCGAGCTTAGAGATGCTCGACACTTACAGGGTAAAGGAACTTTTGAGACCGAGGAAATATTACGGAAAGAATTGGGGTTGGGATTCCGAGGGAGTGTCCAAGCAATAGGTCCAGCTGGAGAGAATTTAGTACGTTTTGCCATGATCTCCGGTGATGGAGGGCATGTGGTAGCGCATAATGGCATGGGTGCCGTTATGGGTTCGAAAAGGCTTAAGGCCATTGTGGTCGAACGGGGACGCGGACAGGTACCAGTGCAAGATAGGGCCGCCATAGAACGACTTACCCGCGCTTTGCACGAAGATGCCAAAACCAAAGGCTCGAAGCGCATTTATGAATATGGGACAGGGGGAGGATTTTCTGCTGCCGCCTTAGGGGGCTGGCTCCCAGTAAAGAACTATACCACAGGCGTCTTTCCTGAGCACGAAAAGTTCGATGGCCAATATTTACGAAGCCATTTCAAAATGAAAGATAATCCCTGTTGGGCCTGTCAGCTTAAACATTGCAAGCTTTGCGAGGTCACCGAAGGGCCATATAAAGGATTTAAAGGCGAAGAGCCAGAGTACGAAGGGTTGGCTACCTGGGGGCCAGTCATTGGCAATACTGATCCAGGAGCGGCCGTAATGTTGAATTGGTTCAATGATCAGATGGGTATGGATCTAAATGAAGCAGGATGGACGATTGCCTGGGCCATGGAATGTTACGAAAAAGGTGTATTCAGCCAGCAAGACCTGGACGGCCTCGACTTGCGCTGGGGAAATGTGGGGGCCGTAAAGAATATTTTAGAAAAGATTGCCCATCGCCAAGGGATAGGTAATCTTCTGGCGGAGGGAGTGAAAAGAGCGGCAGAGCAAGTGGGAGGAGAAGCAGTTAAATGGGGAGTGTATACACTTTCTGGAGCGGCCCCGCGAAGCCACGATCATCGCGGGCGGTTGTGCGAGATGTTGGATACTTGCGTTTCTAATACTAGTACCATTGAGGCCACTCGGGGAGGAGTCTTTCCCGAACGTATGGGCTATCCACCCGTATTCGATAAATTTTCTCCCTGGGAAGTACCGGTTATCAACGCCAAGGAAAACGGTTGGCTTCAATTTGTAGATTCTTTAGGTATTTGCGCCTTTTGCTGCCCTAATCGGGAACTAACTGTGCAATGTACCAATGCTGTTATAGGATGGGAACTCGACCTTAAAGAGGCTACGCACATTGGGCGGAGGATAGTTAACCTCTTGCGCATCTTTAATATCCGCCATGGACTAAAACCAGAAATGGAAAGGCCATCAGAAAGATACAGTGAAACCCCTAAAGATGGACCCATCAAAGGAAGGGTTATCCAGCCATATTTCGATTTCATGGTCCGCCTCTACCGAGAAGTCATGGGTTGGGATCCAGAGACAGGACGACCTTTACCCCAAACCCTAAAATCATTAGGGCTGGAGGATCTAATTGAAAAATTTTAAATACTACTTTTTTATGATCAGGGGGATAATTTTTTGTTTGCGGATAAAGTTAGATTAGAATTTTGGATGGCTGATCGGCTTGGGTTTGATCAACCCGGGCCGATAATTATCGAGGAGAAAATTCAAAAAGGCGAAACTATCCGTTCCTTATTAACTCGCTTGGCTGATAGATTGCCCCATTTTTCTGATTCATTATTTGATCCTCAAACTCAGAGCCTCTCAAGCGAAGTTAGCCTATTGCTTAATCGGCATGTAAATCTTCCTCAGGGCTTGGACACTATTTTAAAGAACGGCGATGAGCTTCTTTTTCTACCTATCTTAGCCGGGGGATAGATTTAAAATTCTCGCACTTTTTATTTAAAAAATCGCTGCCCCAATAAGCTGCTTGCCTTGCCCACCTTCACTTTGGGGTCCAAATCTTGAGGTTTATAAGAGGCCAGGAGGGAATGAGGAAATTCGTAGGGCAAGCCTTTATGGCTTGCCGAATACGGCAAGGGATAAACCCTTGCCCTACATTTTATATTTTCGGGCAATTAATCTTTTAAAATCACTATTGTTTTTGAAAAGTGCAGGTGGGCAAGTTTGCTTGCCCGTTACAATTTTTTAGGATATGAGAAATTTTCTTAAACTAAAGTCCGCTCATCGCGAATATCAAAGAGATGCATATTTTCCAAATTGGGTTTGAGGCAAAGGTTGGCATGGGGCTTGGCTTTGGTATTTGGCTCAGCCCGAGCAATCAGGGAATGATCGCCGGCTTTCACATCCAGGAAAACCTCACTACCCAATGGTTCCATGACCTCCACCACCACTTCAATTGTTTCCCCTGATATAGGGCAGGGTACTTCGGGTAAATCCTCAGGGCGAATGCCAAAAATAACTCTTTTCTCCGGATAATCCTTTAATTTATAGGCCTTATCTTCGGGAATCTTTATCTTAATTCCTTTGGCCTGGAAAAAAGTATGACTCCCCTCAGAAACCAATTCTCCTTCCACAAAGTTCATGGCTGGACTACCAATAAACCCAGCAACAAATTTATTAGCTGGATGAAAATAGAGTTCCAAAGGAGCGCCTACTTGCTGTTTTACCCCATCTTTCATGACCACGATCCGATCGCCCATGGTCATGGCTTCCACTTGGTCATGAGTCACATAAATGATTGTCGTTTGCAATCGCTCATGAAGCTTCTTTAATTCCACCCGCATCTGCACCCGCAGTTTGGCATCTAAGTTTGACAAAGGCTCATCAAAAAGGAATACCTTGGGCTTGCGCACAATGGCCCGGCCCACGGCCACTCGCTGGCGTTGTCCACCTGAAAGAGCTTTGGGCTTGCGGTCTAAGAGCTCGCTAATATTTAATATCTCTGCCGCCTCTTTAACTCGGCGTTCGATTTCGTCTTTAGGAAATTTCCGCAACGTTAGGCCAAAGGCCATGTTCTGGTAGACGGTCATATGCGGATAGAGGGCATAATTTTGAAAAACCATGGCAATATCGCGGTCTTTGGGGGGAAGATGATTAACCATCTTATCGTCAATAAAAATGTTACCCGAAGTTATATCTTCCAAACCCGCCACCATACGTAAAGTGGTGGTTTTGCCGCAGCCACTAGGCCCGACTAAGACGACAAATTCTTTGTCGAGAATCTCTAAATCGAGATCGACCACGGCTTTTACTTCCCCAAAATGCTTGTTAAGTTTTTCCATTACTACTTTAGCCATTGTGCTCACTCCTTTAAAGCGCCGGTCATCCCGGCCACATAATGTTCTACAAAAAATGAATATACTAAAGCCACAGGTACCGAAGCCAAAAGGGCACCCGTCATTAAGGGCCCCCAATGGTAAACATCTCCTCGCACCAACTCAGTAATCAGGCCAACTGGCACAGTTTTCTGAGTTGTAGTGGAAATAAAAACCAAGGCATAAAGGAATTCGTTCCAGGACAAAGTAAAAGCAAAAATCGCTGCCGAAAGAATTCCCGGTAGGGCCAAAGGAATGACAATCCTCCAGAAGACCCGAAAACGGCTGGCTCCATCTATCATGGCACATTCTTCCATCTCTTTGGGGATGGACTTAAAATACCCCATAAGCAACCAGGTGCAAAAGGGAATAAGAAAAGTTGGATAAACAAGGACTAAAGACCATAAACTATCCCATAATTTAAATTCAAATATAATGGCCGCTAAAGGAATAAAAAGAATCGTGGGGGGGACTAAGTAACTAAAAAAAATAGAAATACCAATGGTCCCCGAGGTTTTAAAGCGCAAGCGCTGGATAGCATAAGCTGCTAAAAGGCTGGCCACTAAGGAAAGAAGAGTAGCTAAAATGGAAACAAAAAAAGTGTTTAACATCCAGCGGCTAAAAAGCGTCTCTTTAAAAAGCATGATGACGTTGGCTAAAGTGGGCTTATGAATATAGAACGGATTTAATTTGAGATCATATAACTCGGCATCTGATTTGAATGCCGTATTAAACATCCAATAAAAAGGAAAAAGAAGGACGAATAAGAAAATAAAGAGTGGCAAATAAAATTTTACTAATTTTTCAATGAATTTTTCACTCACCGCTAATCTTCTCTCTTTAGATATTTAAAAGTTATTAAGACACAAATTACCAATACCGGCAAAATGAAAACCGAAATAGCCGCCCCTTCTCCGAACTGCCCGCCCACGATTGCCCGTTGGAAAGAAAGAGTTCCATAAAGGTGGGTGGCATTGGCCGGACCACCTTTAGTAATTACCCAGATAAGTTGGAAGTCAGCAAAGGTCCAAATAGTAGAAAAGGTCGTCACCACGGCCAATAGAGGGGTAATCAAAGGAAGAGTCACATGGCGAAACCTATGCCATCCGCCAGCTCCGTCAATAGAAGCGGCCTCATAAAGTGTAGGATTAATAGTTTGCAGACCAGCTAATAAACCTATAGTGAAGAAAGGGATTCCTCGCCAAACATTAGCCACAATCAAAGCAATTCGGGCATTGGTGGGATCTCCCAGATAATCAATTTTATGAGAAATCAATCCTGTTTTCAAAAGTACCCACGTAATTCCACTAAAGGTGGTATCATAAAGCCACCAGAAACAAATAGCACTCAATACTGTTGGGATAATCCAAGGAAGCAGGACAATGGCACGGACAAATCCTTTCGCTCTAAAATCTCGGTTTAAGACAATGGCTAAGGCGAACCCCAGAATTAATTTGAAGAGCACGGCCACGCCCGTATATAAAAAAGTAAAATAGGTTACTTTCCAAAAAAGCTTATCCCGCAGCAAGCTAATATAATTACTTAAGCCAATAAATTCACCTTTTTGGCCTATTATGGTATTGGTAAATCCTAACCAAATTCCCAAAATAAGGGGATAAGCTAAAAAAAGAACAAGTAAGATCACGGCTGGGGCTACAAAAGCAATGCCTAATATAGTTTTGTCTTCCAGGAGGCTGGTCCATTGCTTCTTTTGCACCAGCCTCCTTTCAGATGTAATTGGTAAATTTTCAACTTTGCTCAATTCTTTTACCTTTTTACTTTTGGAACAAAAAATTTTTAAGCTTTCTTTGCTGGTCGCTTGGGAGTACGAGGTCTATAAAATCTGGCCGCTCGATCCTGGGCTGCGGCTGCCGCGGCCTTTGGTGACTTGCCACCTACACAAACATCATTAAACATATCCACCACTACATATTCAGCCATGGTCGCTGCCGAGGCAGCTCCAATAGGTCCGGCGTAGCCAGTCCAGAGCATGCGGGATAAAGTATCTCGGTAAGGCGTATGTTTAGGATCAGCTGTCCACACCGGCAGTTTCTTATAATGCTTAAGACTGGGAGTTACATAACCCCGCATAGCCTCGATCCATGGGCCATATTGCGGCTCTTCGAACATAAATTGCAAATAATGCTTAGCTGCTTGCGGAAATTTGCAATGTCTAAATATAAAAGCTTCGTTAAATAAATGTAATTCAGTTGGTTTACCCACAGGACCAACGGGCATATTAGCATGATCCATATCCGCCGCAATATCCGGGAACTTCTGTTTGGCAGCATAATAAATGCTGATGCCATTACCGGTTAAAGAAATTTCTCCAGCTAAGAAGGCCTTGTTATTATGAGGATCCAGCCAGGAAGCCACGCCGGGAATCATAGTTTCATATAATTCTTTGGCCGCTTCCAAAGCATCCCAAGTCTCCTTCTTATTTAAGCAGAGAGTTACTCCATCTTCTTCCACAACTTTTCCACCAAAAGCCCACAACCACCAATGCCAAGTATTATTGCCATCACCTACAGCCTTTCCCAAGGCATGCCCAGTGGGATGGCCCTTGGCTTTTAAAGCCTTGGAAAGTTTAATGAATCCTGCAATATCATTTGGAAATTTTTCAAACCCGGCTTCCTTCATCCAGCTTATGCGGTAATTCATGCACATAGAAGGAGCACCTATTGGTAAACAAATCCACCTCTTTGTGCGGGCATGCATTCCGTATTTGAAACATACGGGCTCCCAGCCTCCATATTTTTTGTCAAGATAAGTGGCTAAATCCGATACATCCACCAGTTTATTCGGATAAAGATGAGGGTCATCGTGCCAGCCCAAGACGATATCATGTCCTGCTCCTACTGAGGCCGTCATAGCTGCTTTGGAGCGGACATCCTCCCAGGAGATGTATTCGGTAATAACTTTGGCTCCCGTTAGCTCTTCCCATTTCTTGGTGTTTTTATCCCAATACTCCTGGTCGCTCTTGACGAACACCGACCAACGCAATACGCGGAGCACAGCTCCTTTCTCTGGTTTGTACTCTAATACAGGGGGGGCAGCTGCTTTAGGCTTTTGGGCTAGCGCATCCAGAGGAGTTCCTGCCATAGCTGCCGCCGCTGCTCCGGCCAAGCCGATTTTCATGAAATCCCGGCGACTCATTTTCTCCTGCCCATCTGCTGAAAATCTCTTCTCTTCCATATTTTTACCTCCTTTATATAGTTGGAGATTTATTGGAGAGACCTCCAATAGTTATAAACAAGACAGGTATTTCCCTTTCTTTGCGCCAGAATAGGTAGGTTTTGCAACCATATTTAAACACTTTCCAAAAATCATGGCAAGAGAAAAATTTATTGGCACTTCGGGGAAATAGCCTTCTGTTTTTGCCGCGCCAACTTGATAGCCAGTTTTATAGCTTCGCTCATGGATTCTGGATTGGCTCTTCCTTTTCCTGCTTTTCCAAAAGCCACTCCGTGGTCAACAGAAGTACGGATAATGGGTAGACCTAAAGTCATGTTAATTCCCGACATTTTCTCCCATTCTTGACTGCCAGGTTTCAGAGAAAAACCTACAAGTTTTACGGGAATATGTCCTTGGTCATGGTACATGGCCACAACTGCGTCATACTGTTTCCCTTTTAATTTTGTAAAAATAGTATCTGGGGGCACAGGACCTTCTACTTGCCATCCTTCTTTCTGGGCGGCGGCGACTGCCGGCCCGATTTCTTTTATTTCTTCATCTCCAAAGAGCCCATCTTCACCAGAATGAGGATTCAAACCTGCTACTCCTATCCTGGGGTTTTTGATCCCTAACTGTTTAAGAAATTCATGGGTCAAGCGGATGACCGTGAAAACCCTTTTTTCCTTTACCCGCGCACAAGCTTCTTTTAAGGAGGAATGGGTAGTCACATGGACTACCCGAAAGGGACCATGGGCCAGCATCATGGCGTAATTTTTTGTCCCCGTCAAATGAGCCAAAATTTCCGTATGCCCAGCAAAGTGATAACCTGCTTTATTAATCGCTTCTTTATGAATGGGAGCGGTAACTATAGCATCTATCTTTCCCGCCATGGCCAAATGGACAGCTTTCTCTATAAACTCAAAAGCGGCTTTGCCGGTCATGGCGTTAACCTTACCGTGCTGAAGTCTCTTTAGGTTTATATTTTTTAGGTCGAGAACATAAATCTTATTATTATTTTCTGGCAATTGAGCAAGATCCTTTTCTTTGATGGCTTGGACTTGCAATTTGCTCTGAGCGATTGAAAGCGCTTGTCTCATTGTTTTAGTGTCGCCAATGACTACCAAGTTAGCTTGCCGAGTGAGCTCTTCTCGTTCTAACGCTTTAACTATAATCTCAGGACCGATTCCCGCCGCATCACCCATGGTTATGCCAATAATTGGCTTCAAGTTTTTTTTCATTCTTCCTCCTTAAAAAATTGATTATCTCTACCAAAGCATCTTCTTGCCCAAACCCGCCAGCTTTAGTGACTAAAAGAAGTCCCCGATGAGGCCCATCAATTAAAATGCTACACGGAATACCAGGAAGTACTTCTTCTTCAATACTCAAGAGGGAAGCTGAAAGGCGAGCACAAACTCCCATCGCTAAATCGCCGCCAGTAAGGATTAAGCCTCTTAAGCGCATTTGCGCTAAGACCAGCGCAATTACTTGCCCCAAAAAATTCGGAATCAATTTTTCTTTCCCAGGTAAGTGCTCTTGAAAAGTAGTCGTTAAAATAGCTCCACCTTGCTCACTCAGGACCTCTTTAACTTTTTGGGATAGAGATTGCTTCTCCCCCTTAAACCACTTTTTTTGAGTAAAGCGTAGTAAGTCTGGCTCAATTAGAGAGAATTTAAAAATTTTTTGGGCTTTTCTTAACTGCTCAGCCGTAATCGGGTTTCTACTGGCCGCCACAATTAATAAAGGTCCCTTCGAAAAAGTATATTTCTTCGTCCTTTCTTCTTTTCTCCAATCCAGCAACGAAGCTATCTCTTGCGCTAATCCTACTGAACCACATGGCAGAGCTTCTTGGTAAATTAACTTCCAGGCAGAGGCTATAATTTTCAAATCTGCTTGTTCCTTAGCGTCTATGACTAATATCTGCTCTTTTTTTTGTAAAATTTGTTCGGCCAAAAATTGAGGCGACTGGCGTACTTTTTTTAAGGTAATGAGTCCAATTGCTAAGCCGGTCTCTTTGTGAAGTAATTGCGGCAGACGAGAAGAATTTAAAGGGTGGAAAGGATCTCGAGCATACGGAGTATTTAATAAGGGCACACCATGAACGTATAGGACCCCTCTTTTGACCTGGCGTCCTTGGTTAGGAATGGAAGGGGTTACTATTGCTTTGGGTATATTCCTTGCTTGGAGAATTGCCAAAGCCTCCTGGCCGACGTTGCCCCGCATTGTAGAATCAATCTTTTTATAGATGGCCTTAGTTTTCAGACTTTGGGCAACCCGATAAATTTTTTGGTAAGCTATCTCCCCTGGCAAATTCCGGCTATTGGTGTTTATGACCAAAACTTCTGCGGGATGATCAATAATTTTTGCTTGTAGGGGCACGAGAGTAGCGAAGCCTTTTTTCCGAAATTGAAGGCCGGTATCTAAAGAGCCCGTCAAATCATCGGCTAAGATGGCAAATTCCAGCAATGGCTAAACCTCATTTTTATAACCTAACAAAAGGAGGATTTTTTATCAATAGCTTTTATAGCAACCTTACTCTTTAGGCATTTTAGTCCTCATTCTAGCCTTAACGCAGGCACCATGATTGGAAATGTTCTTACCCACCTGCACTTTTCAAAAACAATAATGATTTTAAAAGATTAATTGCCAGAACTTTATAATGAGGCCAGGGGGTGAACCAGGGATAAATGAGGGAGCATCAATTCCCCAATGAGCTCCTGGCCTCTTATGCCGCCCAAGATTCGGATCCCAAAGTGAAGGTGGGCCAGAGAATGTTTCCTTGACATGCAGAATGTTATTATTTATTATGATTGTACTTTATTATTTTTTATTTTTAAATTTCCCATTAAAAGAGGTCTCCATGAAATACAAAGACCCTTTCAACTTTAGTTTTTATCTGCCTACGAAGATTATCTTTGGCGAAGGGGCGCTTAAAGAAGTAACCAAAGAAATGGATAGATTAAATATGCGCCGAGCATTAGTTGTTACTGACAAAACCCTCCGTGATTGCCCTATGGTCAAAGATCTAATAAATCATTTAGGCGATCGAATGGCTGGTCTCTATGCGGAAGCAATACCAGATTCTTCCATTTCCATCGTGAATAAGGGCGCAGAAGTATTTGCCGAAATAGGCGCCGATGGGTTGATTTCCATAGGTGGCGGCTCCACCATGGATACCACTAAGGCTTTGGGCATATTGGCCAGCAAGAAGAAGAATGACATAAGAGAGTTTTTGGGATTTTATAAAGTGGGCCAGCCCATTGTCCCCCACATTGCTATCCCTACTACTTCAGGCACCGGCAGTGAGGTGACCATGTTTACTACCATCAAAGACCATGAATCCCGCGTAAAAATCCTCACGGCTGACCCCCATTTAATTCCGCCTGTGGCTATTCTCGATCCTTTACTTACCCTTGCTCTATCTCCGGAAATAACCGCGGCCACTGGCTTGGATGCTTTATCTCACGCCATCGAGAGTATGCATGCGCGCAATTATGAACCCATAGCTGATGCTTTAGCTGGCCATGCGATCCGCCTTATAAACCAATATCTTCCCCGATGTGTGGTCAAGGGGGATGACTTGGAAGCGCGCGGAATGCAAGCCATTGCTTCTACCATGGCAGCTATGGCCTTCCAAAATGCTTTAGTAGGCTGCGCCCATGCCATGGCCCACGCTTTGGGGGGCATATATGGCCTCCACCACGGTTTAGCCAATGCTATCCTCCTTCCTTTTGGAATGCGCTTCAATATGTCGGTGAGCGCCCCGCGCTATCGCTTAGTTGGCGAAGCTTTTGGTTTAGACATGCGGGGCAAAACCGATCAAGAAGTGGGGGATTTGGCTATCAAAGCTGTGGAAGAATTTACCCGTAGTCTTGGTCTTCCGCAGCGGCTTTCCCAAGTCAATATACCGAAGGATAACTTAGAAGAAGTGGCGAAACTGGCTGTGGCTGACCCGGCCATGCGCTCTAATATTCGGAAAGTCACAGATCCCCAGGAGATTTTGCCTGTTTTACTCTCGGCCTGGTAATTAAAATGGAGGAAATTAACAAGAGCGCCTATTTAAGAAACCTACCAGCGGTGCATGAGCTTCTCCAGCATCCGCGCCTCCAGGAGTACCTCAAGAATTTTCATAAAGAATTGATCATAGAAGCTATTCGCCTAATTTTAAACCGGAAGCGCGACGAAATCCTTAAAGGTAATTTGCTCCTCAGAATTGACCAAGAAGATTTAATTCCTATAATTGAAAAAGAAATACAGAGAATTTCCCGCCCCCATCTTCGTCCAGTAATAAACGCCACTGGCGTAGTATTGCATACAAACCTTGGGCGAGCTCCTTTAGGGCAAGAAGTTCTAAACAATATCTCCTTCGTGGCTCAAGGATATAGCAATTTAGAGTTTGACCTCCAATTAGGAGAACGGGGCTCTCGCTATACCCATGTCGAGGAATTGCTGCGCAAAATTTCTGGGGCCGAGGCTGCCTTAGTAGTAAATAATAATGCCGCTGCTGTCTTTTTAGCTCTAAATACTTTAGCGGAAGGGAAAGAGGTGGTTGTTTCCCGGGGGGAACTTGTCGAGATTGGCGGCTCTTTTCGAATGCCCGATGTAATGAAAAAGAGTGGAGCTGTTTTAAGAGAAGTGGGTACGACTAATCGGACTCATCTCTATGATTATGAACAAGCCCTCAGTGATAAAACGGCTTTGCTGCTCAAAGTACATACCAGCAACTTCCGTATTTTAGGATTCACAGCCGAAGTTTCTCTGAAAGACTTAGTGAAATTAGCAAGAACCAAAGATCTACCTGTTATGAAGGATTTAGGGAGCGGCTGCCTTATAGATCTTTCCCAATATGGCCTTCCCAAAGAGCCTACGGTCCAGGAAGTCTTGGAAGCTGGTGCTGATCTGGTAACTTTTAGCGGTGATAAACTATTGGGCGGCCCCCAAGCCGGAATCATCTTGGGCAAAAAGAAATTTGTAGACTTGATTAAAAATAATCCCCTTAATCGCGCCGTAAGAATTGACAAATTAACTTTAGCAGGATTGGAGGTTACTCTTCGGGTATATTTAAGTCCCGAGAAAGCCTTAGCCCAAATCCCTGTTTTAAAAATGCTTACCTGCCCAGAAGCAGAGTTAAAGAAGAGAGCTAAACGTCTGAGCCGCCAAATTGCCCAGGATCTTACAGCTCTCTGCCAGACAGAGATTAAAAAAGAAGACTCCCCTGTGGGTGGTGGGGCCTTGCCTCTGTACCATCTTCCTTCTTATGTAATTGCTATACGCCCGAATTATATCTCCGTCTCCGAAATGGAAAAAAGACTAAGGATCCAAGAGCCGCCGATTATTGCCCGCATGAAGGAAGATCAAATCCTTTTGGATCTGCGGACAATTGCGGAAGAAGAAGAAAAAGACCTGCTCTTAGGCTTAAAAAATAGCTTAACATAAAGAAGCGCTCTCCAGAAAGAAGCAGAGGCAAGGATAGTGCTTTAAAGTCAAAAGAGGCAAGATTTTGAGATACCGGTGGCGGCTTGCTTCAAATGATAGCTTGCGGCCCTGCTTTTAAAATTTAGCAAAATCTGGTAAAAATATATTAGCAGGCTGTTTCCTGAATAAGGAGAAGGTAGAAATGATTAACTCTAATGTATTAGTTCTGAATAAATCATTCCTGCCTATTCATATCACCACCGTCCGGCGGGCTTTTTGTCTGTTGTATGCAGGCATTGCCAAAGCTGTAGACGCCCAGTATAAAACTTTCGATTACGAGAGCTGGCGTCAACTCAGTATTGAAAAAAACGATGAAACTATCGGCTTGGTAGATCGGGTCATCAAAGTGCCTCGTGTTATTCTGCTCCTCACTTATGACCGGATACCCAAACGCCACGTCCGCTTCAGCCGTTATAATATCTTTTTAAGGGATAAGAATACCTGCCAATATTGTGGCCGAAAATTTCCTCGTCATGAGCTAAATATTGACCATGTGATTCCGCGCTCTCAAGGAGGGACTTCTACCTGGGAAAATGTTGTCTGTAGTTGCCACGAATGCAACCGCAAAAAAGGAGGGAAAACTCCTGAACAAGCGAAGATGAAATTGATCGCTCCACCACGTAAACCGGCTTGGACCCCTCCTTTGCATATTTCGCTGAAAGAGTTCATGCATAAAGAATGGGCACCATTCTTGGATTTTATGGTAAATGTTTCCTACTGGAATACTGAGTTGCTTCCAGAGTGAATTTTCAATATCGGTTTTCAGGCGCCTAAAAGAAGCATAACGAGGGAACAAGCCTGAAGTGATGGTTACGATTCGAATCCCATGGTCCTTTGAGTGATTAGGCTGGGAGGATTTCCTTGTGGCTTTAGCCTACTAAATCTTCTTAATGATTACTTCTAAAAGTAATCCCAGGGTAAAAGAAATCCGTCTTCTCCGCCAGGCGAAGTATAGGCAAGAAAGGCAAGAGTATTTGGCCGAGGGGATTAAACTTTTGGCCGAGGCCCTCCAAGATCCCCAACAAATTAAAAAAATAATTTATAGTCCACGCTTAGAAAAAAATGCTCGGGGAGCAGAACTGCTTTCTCATTTAAGACAAGAAGCACCTGCTGCGGAATGGCTTTACGTAAGTGACGAAGTGTTGGCTAAAATGAGCGATACCCAGTCTCCCCAGGGGATTATGGCTGTACTTAAAATTAAAAAATGGACCTGGGAAGAGATATGGCAAAGAGAAGGCCTCTTACTCCTTCTTTATCAAATCCAAGATCCGGGAAATTTAGGAACTATTTTCCGCGTGGCTGAAGCAGGAGGAGCTGGCGGTCTAATCTTGAGTTCAAACATAGTAGACGCTTTCAATCCTAAAACAGTGCGCTCCTCTATGGGCAGTATTTTCCGCTTGCCTTTTTTATTAAATCAAGATATAGAAATGGCCATTAAAAAACTGCGCCTAAGGGGTTATCAAATTTGGACTACATCCACCACAGGACAAATCTCTTTTTGGAAGGTTGATTTTTCTAAACCGACAGCTGTAATCCTTGGGCAAGAAGGAAGAGGATTGCCAGAAAATCTAATCGAAGCCGCGGAAGAATCGTTAAGTATTCCTATGAACTCAAGAGTCGACTCACTCAATGTGGCTATGGCAGCAGGTTTAATTGTTTACGAAGCTTTGCGGCAAAAACATAATTAGCCCTCTTGGGCTATAAAAAACAGGAGGTGGGAGATGCAAAAGAAGGTTTCATTGATTCTGATTTGCAGTTTGGTTTCTTTTTTCTTCCTAACATCTATAGTTTTAGCTCAACCCACAGGCCAGAAGGTTTTTAAGTGGCGTTTCCAGTCTCACTGGCCCGCAGCCAGCGCTTCTTTTAAACCCCTTAAAAATTTCTTCGAGCAAAAGCTAACCAAACTTACGGATGGCCGTCTGCAAATTACTCTACATCCTGCAGCCGCCTTGGTTCCCAGCAAAGAAATATTTGATTCTTGTCGGAAGGGAACAATTGAAGGAGCTACAGCCAGTCCAGCTTATTGGATGACTATTATCCCCATAGCAGCAGTATCAGGTAACTGCCCTATGACCTTCCGTGAACCCTGGGAAGGTTTGTATTTTCATTTTGTTTTAGGATTCGAGGATATGCTAAAAGAGGCCCATCTAAAGCATAATCTTCTTTATTACACAGAAAAAATTTATCCAACAGCTATGATCGGGCGAAAGCCAATTAATAAAATTGAAGATTTTAAAGGATACAAGATTAGATCTTCTGGAGCTATTGCTGATATGCTCAGGAATTTAGGAGCATCCCCCACTTTGATTCATGGCCCCGAGTTATACCTCTCTCTCCAAACCGGGGTAGTAGATGGAGCTCATTGGGGAGCGGCTCAGGGAGCCCTAACCATGAAACTTTGTGAGGTGGCCAAATATTATATTCAGCCCAATTTGGCAATGTCAGGGACGGATGTGATTATTATTAATAAAGAATCTTTTGAATCTTTACCGAATGATTTGCAGAAGATTCTCGATCTGGCTTTGAAGGAACGGGTATGGCTTCGCACCCACGAATATATAATGGGCGAAATGGAAGCCTTAGATACGATGAAGAAGAAATATGGAGTGAAAGTGAATACTTTGCCACCGGAAGATCAAAAATTAATGATGAAGGCAGCTATGAAAGAGTGGGATAAAGTAGCGGCCAAAGATGAACTTTCTGGAAAAGCGATTAAAATGCTCAAAGATTTCTTGAAAAAACTCGGCTACATTGATTAAACTTACTTTTTTCTGGGGAGGATAAATCTCCCCAGAAAAATTTTAGGAAAAGGATTAAGGAAATGAAAAAATTTATTCACTTGGCTAGCCAAGTTAACGAAAAAGTCGGGAAAACTATAAGCTACTTGGTCATTATTATCATGTTGGTTATTCTCTACGAAATCTGTGCTCGTTATTTATTTAATCGACCAACCATCTGGGCCCCAGAAATTTCGCAAATGATTTATGGGGCATATGTAATTCTTCTCGGGGGATACGTATTGCAAAAAGAAGGACATGTCAATGTTGAGCTTCTTTATCTGCGCTTTTCGCCACGCACAAGAGCGGTTATTGACTTATTTACCTGGCTTCTCTTTTTCTATTTTTGTATTCTTATCTTGATCAAAGGAGGAGAAATGGCTTGGGATTCATTTAAAGTCCGTGAAACAGAACCAACTTCTTTTGCTCCTCCAGTTTATCCAATTAAAATGATGATACCTTTAGGGGCTTTCCTGCTCCTGCTTCAGGGATTGGCCAAATTCTTTAAAAGTTTAATCTTAGCTATCACTGGCGAAGAGGTAAGATATGAGCATTGAATTCATGACTATCCTTCTCTTTGGCGCTTTAGTCTTATTTTTAGCCTTAGGGCTGCCTTTGGCTTTCGTACTCGGTGGGGTGGGAATGGTAGGTTGTTATTTCCTTTGGGGAAGTAAGGGGTTGTATATTTCTGCAGCGCAAGCTTATGGCGCCATGAACAAGTTTACTTTGTTGGCTATTCCGCTTTTTATCTTTATGGCTATGATCTTAGAAAGAGCCGGTGTTGCCGATGATCTTTATACAATGATGCACCGTTGGATGGGACCTTTACGGGGCGGTTTAGCTATCGGCACAGTTTTAATCTGTACAATTTTTGCAGCCATGGCTGGCATTAGTGGAGCAGCTACTGTCTCTATGGGCGTAATTGCTCTGCCCGCTATGCTTAAAAGAGGATACGACAAAGTCATCGCCATGGGCAGCATTTCCGCTGGAGGAGCTTTGGGCATCCTAATACCGCCTAGTGTACCCATGATCCTTTATGCCACCTTGACTGGGGAATCAATTGGCGGCTTATTCGCGGGCGGAGTTTTTCCGGGCATCCTTCTCTCTATTCTTTTCATTCTCTATATTGCCATTCGCTGTTTTCTCCAACCTAATCTTGGTCCGGCGCTTCCCAAAGAAGAAAGAGCCTCTTGGAAAGAAAAATTCATGTCTTTGCGCGCAGTAATTTTGCCCGTCATGATCATTATTATGGTGCTGGGATCGATCTATTTGGGCATTTGTACGGCTACGGAAGCTGCTGCTTTAGGTTGTCTGGGAGCTCTCATCTCCGCTGCTGTTTACCGAAAGCTAAATTGGAACTTGCTGAAAGAAGCTTGCCATCGGACGGCTAATCTTACGGCCATGATTATCTGGATTTTAATCGGCGCTTATTGCTTTACGTCCGTATATACCGGTACCGGAGCTCATGAATTGATGGAGAAAATACTTCTCTCTATTCCCGGGGGGAAATATGCCATTCTTATTACGATTCAGGCCGTTTTCTTTGTTTTGGGATGTATCCTGGATCCGGCAGGGATTATCATGATTTGTACACCGGTATTCATTCCAGTAATAAAATCTTTAGGATTCGATCCTCTTTGGTTTGGTGTTCTTTTTATCATGAATATGGAGATGGGCTATTTAACACCTCCCTTTGGTTTCAACCTTTTCTACATGAAAGCTATTGCTCCTCCAGGAATAACTATGGGCGATATTTATCGCTCTATTGTTCCCTTTGTCGCTCTCCAAGCGGTCGGTTTAGCTATCGTCATCATCTTTCCTGAAATTGCCTTATGGTTTCCCAAGGTGGTTCTATCACGATAATACAAAAGTCATTTAAAACAAAGAGGCTGCTGTTTCCATTATTCCCTCAGCAGTAAGGGCGTATTTTGGGCGGAGGACATGGGAAGGACCATGTTCCACGAATATATCAGGGATGCCCAAGCGTCTAATTTTTATAGAAAAAATTCCTTTTTGTTCTAAAAGCTCTAGAATAGCGCTCCCAAACCCTCCTTGCAAAACATTTTCCTCTACGGTTATTACGCGGGGAATTTCTGAAATTAATGAACAAATTAATTCCTCATCCAAGGGTTTGACAAAGCGCGCATTTACTACCGTACATCTCACTCCTTTTTCTAAAAGATTGTCGGCCGCTTCCAAAGCTTCTTTGACAGTTGACCCAATGGCTAATATCACCAAATCTTTCCCCTCTCTGAGAATCTCCGCTCTACCGATAGGTAGCTCCTTTATCTCCTCGTCCAGGATACCTCTCCAGCCAATGCCTTTGGGATAGCGCAAAGACACTGGCTGCCCGCAGTAAACAGCAGTCTTCAGCATATGCTGCAATTCATTCTCATCTTTGGGAGCCATGATGATAAGATGGGGAATATGGCGAAGGTAGGAAAAATCAAAAAGCCCATGATGGGTAGGGCCATCCTGGCCCACTATCCCGCTGCGGTCCATGGCTAATACTACCGGAAGCTTTTGCAGACATACATCATGCAGAATCTGGTCATAGGCCCTTTGCATAAAAGTGGAATAAATCGCTACTACGGGGATAAAACCTTCGGCTGCCAATCCAGCAGCGAAAGTTACCCCATGTTGTTCAGCAATGCCCACATCGAAGAAGCGTTCGGGAAACTCCCGGGCAAAGGTATCTAACCCTGTTCCTTGGGGCATAGCCGCCGTAATACCCACTATGCCCGGGTTTTCTCTGGCTAATTTTACCAGCGTTTGCCCAAAGACATGGGTATAAGAAAGAAAATCTCCTTCACTTTTGATAATCTCTCCGGATTCAGGGATGAAAGGCCCCACTCCGTGAAAAGTTATGGGGTCTTTTTCCGCGGGCGGATAGCCTTTTCCCTTGGTCGTGACCACATGAACTAAAACTGGCCCCCGCAAATTCTTTACATTACGAAAGTTTTCAATTAAGCCTTCAATCTTATGTCCTGGAAGGGGCCCCACATATTTAAATCCCAATTCTTCAAAGAGCAAACCTGGTAGAAAAAAACCCTTTAAAGATTCCTCGGCATACCTGGCCCACTTCAAGGCGGAATCTCCGATGCCGGGAAGAATTTTCAAAAAACTTTTGAGTTCTTCTCGAAAGCGTGTGGCCAAATGCCCGGTCATCAAACGATTTAGGTAAGAAGAAAGGGCTCCGACATTGGGAGAAATGGATAGTTCATTATCATTGAGCACCACAATTAAATCTTTATCCATCGCCCCTGCTTGATTGAGGCCTTCAAAAGCTAATCCAGTAGTCAGTGATCCATCTCCAATAACGGCAATGACTTTAAAATCTTCTCCCCGCAGGCATCTTGCTTGGACCATCCCTAAAGCGGCAGAAATGGAAGTCCCCGAATGTCCCGTCCCAAAAGCATCATAAGGGCTTTCTTCTCGCCGGGGAAATCCGCTAATTCCTCCGTGCTGGCGTAACGTCGCAAATCTCTCTTGGCGACCTGTAATCAATTTATGGGCGTAAGTTTGGTGACCTACGTCCCAAATAAGGCGGTCGCGGGGAGTGTCAAATACATAATGCACAGCCAGGGTTAATTCCACAACTCCTAAGCTGGAAGCTAAATGGCCACCAACTTTGGCCACTGTATTGATTATCTCCTCCCTTATCTCCCGGGCCAAAAGAGGAAGGTCAGAGGGACGCATCTGGCGTAGATCTTTAGGATCTTTAATTTGCTTAAGTAATTTTGTCATCTAATTGCTTCTTTTCAAGATAAACTTGGCCAGCTCTCTTAAAGGGTCAGCTCGCTTATCGAAGATTTGCAAATGGCAGGTAGCTTCGGTAATTAAGTTTTGGGCTAAACGTTTTGATTCTTGCAATCCATATAGGGCAGGGTAGGTCACTTTCTTCAGAATTTTATCTTTACGCACGGCTTTACCCATTTTATGGGCATTGCCTTGCACATCAAGAAGATCATCTATTATTTGGAAGGCAAGGCCTAATTTTTCTCCAAATTTACTTAAAGCCTCATACTCCCTGGAAGAAGCCCCTCCCACAATCGCTCCCCCTTTTACAGCCGCTGCTATCAAAGCACCTGTTTTATGAGTATGAATGTACTCCAATAAATCTTTATCTACTTTTTTTCCTTGGCAGAGAATATCCATAGTCTGCCCTCCCACCATTCCTAAAGAGCCAGCGGCGCGCGCAATCTCGCAGATGGCTCGCAATCTTCGACCAGGAGAAACTTTTTTCATTAAATCAGGGCGGGCCAAAAGGAAAAAAGCTTCCGTGAGCAGGGCATCACCGGCTAAGATAGCCAAGGCCTCGCCAAACATTTTATGGCTAGTAGGTTTGCCCCTTCTCAAGTCATCATTATCCATGGCTGGCAGATCATCATGGATCAGAGAATAAGTATGAATCAGCTCCAAAGCACAGGCTAAAGGTAAAACATCTTCCTGCCTCCCCCCTACCGCTTCAGCCGCGCCTAAAGCCAATATGGGGCGTAATCTTTTGCCGCCCGCAAAGAGGCTATAGCGCATGGCCGCATGAACTTCGGGAGGAAAGGTGTCTTCTCTGGGTACCCAGCCTTGAAGAGCTTCTTCCACCAAACGTTGGCGACTCTGCAGGTACTGCTTAAAATCCAATTTATTCCTCTTCGGCAGAATCTAAAGAAAAAGGCTGAGGAACTAAGCGGCCGTTGCTATCTCTGAGCAAAATTTCTACCTTCTTCTCTGCTTCGTCTAACTTTTGGGCACAGAAGCGGGAAAGATATACTCCCTCTTCGAAGGCTTGCAAAGACTCTTCTAAGCTCATATTACCTTCTTCTAACTTTTTGACAATAGCCTCAAGTTTTTGGAAGGCATCTTCAAATCTCTGTTCGGCCAAATTTCCTCCTTTTCTCAATTATACTCTCGTCCTCGCTTAGGTCAAGCAGGGACTTAGCCAATTTCCACCACTCTTTACTCGTCGGCAGGATTTATTCTTTCTACTTTCGCTATAAATTCCCCTTTATGCACTCTTACTTTTACTCTATCTTCAGATTTAAGGAGGGCAGCCTCCTTAATAATTTCTCCTTGAGGGAGGAGCCAGACAATGCTATATCCCCTCTCCAAAATAGCTAATGGATTTAAAGCATTAAGTTTTTCCATCCAACTCTGCCACTTTTGGCGCAGCAAACGGATTTCCCCCTTTTCCGCTAAGATCATCTGGTGGATAAGTCGCTGGAGATGCGCTGAAGCTTGGCTTATTTGCCGCCCAGGATGATGAAGATATAAAGAATCCTTCTGCAGTTGAAAAATTTCCTTTTTTTTAAGGAGGGTTTGTCTTATAGCCTTAAGAAGACGGTTAGATAGATCATCAACACGCAAACGTTGATCAGATATTTTCTTTCGCGGATCAATTAACCGATAAAGCAGAGACCGCAATTTTTCCTTCTTGATTTCCAAAAAGGCGCTAAAATTCTGGAATAAACGATGGCGCAAATTGGTTAATCCCTCCAATAATTCTATCTTCTCGCGGACTACTAACTCGGCGGCGGCGGAAGGGGTGGGAGCTCTTAGATCGGCGACAAAATCGGCAATCGTATAATCTATTTCATGGCCGACCGCAGAAATTATCGGGATATGGGAATTAAAAATAGCACGGGCTACTATCTCTTCATTGAAGGCCCAGAGATCCTCCAGAGATCCCCCTCCTCGCCCTACAATAATGACGTCTATATTAGGCCCTTCATTTAATTCTTTTATAGCCTGGGCAATTTCAAGCGCTGCTCCTGGACCCTGCACCCGCACTGGATAAAGAAGGATATGTACATTAGCATAGCGCCGTCCAATGATCTTCAGCATATCCCTAATGGCTGCTCCCGTGGGAGAGGTAACAATTCCAATTCTTTGCGGAAGCCGAGGAATTGCCTTTTTGTGGACGGCATCAAATAACCCTTCTTGAGCCAGTTTTTCTTTTAACTGTTGAAAAGCTAACTGCAGAGCTCCCAGACCTTTGGGTTCTAAGTGATCTACAATTAGCTGATATTCACCCCGCGGCTCATAAACGCTTAGGTGGCCATAGCTAATCACCTGTAAACCATCTGCTGGCTCAAATTTTAAAAGGCGACTCTGCATTCTAAACATAACGGCTCGAATCTGCGCGGTCTCATCTTTGAGCGTAAAGTATAGATGTCCCGAGGTAGGAATACGTAAATTTGATATCTCCCCTTCCACCCAAATATACTCAAAATTTCGCTCCAAAAGACTTTTGATTTCGCTGGTTAACTGGGTAACGGTATAAATAGGACGAAAAGTAGACATAAAGAAAATCCTCAAAACTTATGGGTGATTACGGAACCAAAACCTTCAACGCTTGGGGGATGAGACGCAAGAAAAATGGCGTTCGGCAGATAAATTCCCCATCGCCATACAAATCTAAAGGACATACAGAACTTACTTCTACGGCCGTGGAACGATGATAACGAACCTCGGGCATCTCAATATGCTCTCCGGTGAAAACCAAAGGAAAAAACCGATAAAGGCGAAAAAGCCGTACCGGGTCGATCCAGCAGATATCCAAAAAGCCATCGTCAAATTCGGCCAAAGGAGTTATTTGCATGCCTTTTCCATAGCTCTTAATATTACCAAAAGCCACCATTAAAATTGGGCCGGCGATCACCTCTTGATCCAGGCGCAAAGTAATTTCTTTGGGCCTATATGTAAGAATCTTTAGCAAGACTGGAAAGACATAAGCTGCTCTCCTCTTTAAAAAGAAACTCCACTTATTGGCCAGAGCATTTACTTCAGAATCAAATCCTATGCCGCCTACTCCGGCCATATAAGAATCAGAATTTATCTGAACCACATCCATCCGCCGAATTTTTCCATAAGCCAGCACATTTAAAGCAGCTTCTAAATCTTCCTCTATACCCAGATTTCGGGGAAAATCATTGCCTCGGCCTAAAGGAATAAATCCTAAAGCCGGCCTTTTGCCTACCAAAGATTGTAGAATATAGTGGGCAGTTCCATCGCCTCCAGCTGAAGCAATAACATTGAATCCTTCACTTTGAGCTTGCCGAGCTAAAAAGGCAGCATGTTGAGCGCTTTCAGAAAATTGAATTTGGAAAGAAACGCCCCGTTCCAAGAGGCCCTGCTTAATTAAAGGGAAAAATTTTTGCGCCCTTCCTCCGCCTGCCGTCGGATTAAGGATCACCTTTATTTTACGGGGAATTTGTTCTAGCAAAAACTGCTCCTCAGGCTTGCCGGGTATTTATATTTAACTACCAAATTAGGGCTTTTTTTTCAACAAATTTTGCCGTCCCAGACGGAATATGAAGTTAGGCCTCCCTGAAGCGTGGGTGTATTTTTGATCGGGGAGTTGAAAAAAGTTCTTACGTTCTGTTCTTCTATGTGGTAAAGATAAGTCATGGAAGAGTGGATCAGGTATCGTGGTAAGAATTACCCTTTAAGGGAGATTGATGAA
>FWPU01002440.1_pt1 | contig 51555 bp, 42 predicted proteins | sample 2228361 | NCBI WGS metagenome assembly FWPU01 (sample SAMEA103939777, study PRJEB20133) | metagenome | reverse complement strand
CGCCACGACGTCCTCGATCAGGAGACCGGCCTCTCAACGCAGTAGTGTTAAGGCCAGCTTGCCGTCTGTCGGCGCGGCATCGGGCAGGCGACGCGAACGTTGAGGATGCTAAGAGGCACCGCCGAGCATGCGCATCAAGCAGAAGCCCGAAGACTTCGTCGTGCGCGAGTCGTACCGGTTCGACAAGGTGCCGTCCGGGCGCTTCCGCGTCTATTTGATGGACAAGCAGAAGCTCTCGACGTTCGAGGCGATCGACCGCATCCGCGAGCGCTTCTCGCTGCCTGTGGGGGCGATCAGCTTCTGCGGGCTCAAGGACAAGCAGGGCCGCACCGAGCAGCTCATCGCCGTCGACGGCGCCGACGTCGACCTTCAGGAGCCCGACCTCCGCCTCAAGCTCCTGGGGCGCACCGACCGGCCGCTCTCGGCGGAGAACACCACCTCGAATCGCTTCTCGGTCACCGTGCGCGCGCTCTCGGCATCCGACGTGGCCCGAGCTCCGCTCGAGGCCGCGGAGATCGAACGGCTGGGCGTGGTGAACTACTTCGACAGCCAGCGCTTCGGCTCGCTCAAGCACGGCCAGGGCTTCATCGCCAAGGACCTGATGCGCGGCGATTTCGAGCAGGCCCTGAAGAACTACATGGCCAGACCCTCGCCGCTCGACCGCACCGAGGACGCGAAGGTGAAGCAGTTCTTCCGCGAGAGGTGGGGCCAGTGGCACCGCAACGTGCCCTTCGACGCGGCCAAGAAGTACTCGCGCATTCTCCGCGTGCTGCGAAAGAAGAGCGACTTCCGCGAGGCGTTCCTGCAGATCGACGCGAGCTACCGCGCGCTCATGCTCTTCACGTACCAGAGCTACCTGTGGAACGAGGGCGTGCGGCGGCTGATGCAGCTGCTCTTTCCGCGCGAGCACCTCTTCCCGATGCCGTACCAGGCGGGAACGCTGCTCTTTCACCGCGACGCCGACCCCGACGTATTGCGCTACCTGAGGCACCTCACCTTCCCGCTGCTCGCTCCCGATGCGCCGTTCGGCGACGACAACGTGCGCCAGGCCGTCGAGTGGGTGCTGACGAAGGAGAAGATCTCGCTCTCCGATTTGCGCGTGCCCTCGGCCGAGAAGATCCTCTTCTTCAAGCACGAGGAGCGCTCCGTGCTGGCCCACCCTCACAAGCTGGTGCTCGGCAAATCGAGCCCCGACGAGCTCAACCGCGGGTTGCTCAAGATGAACGTGGCCTTCACGTTGCCGCCGGGCTCGTACGCCACGCTCGTCGTCAAGCGCCTCTTCCACTTCACCTGGCGCGAAGACACGGCCGCGGACATCCACCGGAGCCAACATTCCGTGAAGGAGCGGGCCGACCGGCAGTCCCCGAAGAAGCGCCGCCGCATCGGCTTCCTCGAGCAGCAGCAGCGGAAGAAGGAGGCCCGCAGAAAGGCCCGCGAGGCCCAAAAGCCCCGGTGATTTCAGCGGATTGATTGCTGGGGCCGCCCCCTGCAATGGGCCGTCTCGAGCGGCGTAGAGTTCAGCGTGAACGAGCTTTCACAAACGCTTGATTCCCTGCCCGGTTCCCGCATCGTCCTGAGCCTGATGGCCGAGGAAGGCGCGCTGCCCTGGAAGGCGGACGTGCTGGCCGCCCGGAACGGCGACCGCAACGCCTTCGCGGCGCTGGTGCGGTCGGTTCAGCGGCCCGTCTACGGCCTGTGCCTCAGGCTCTTGCGCAACGACGCCGAGGCGGCCGAGGTGGCGCAGGACGCGTTCCTCCGCGCGTTCCAGAACCTGCACCGCTACGACGAGACGAAGCCGTTCGACCTGTGGGTGATGGCCATCGCCAGAAATCTCTGCCTCGACCTGTTGCGCCGCCGATCGCGCATGCAGACCGAGGACGTCTCCGAGATGAAGGACGCGCTGCCCTCTACCGAGAAGTCGCTCGAGGAAGGCGCCATCGAACGGCAGGAGCGCCTCTCGCTCGAATCGGCCCTCTCGACGCTCCCGGTGGAGGATCGCGAGGTGCTCGCGCTCTACTACGTTCAGAAGCGCACCACGAAGGAGATCGCCGCCCTGATGGGCGTCGCTCCCGGCACCATCATGGCCCGCCTGTTCCGCGCCCGTGAGAAGCTGCGCAAGCAGATGAAGCAGGAGGAGCTCGCATGAGCCAGACCTGCCCGGACCTCGAGGTGCTCTTCGACGAGCTCCACGAGGGTCACCGCCCAGCGCTCGAGCACGCCAAGAGCTGCGAGAGTTGCGCGGCGATCCTCGAGGAGCACCGGCAGCTCGAGAAGGACCTCTACCGGCTCGCCGACCCGCTGCCCCCGCCCGACTTCGTGCACAAGGTGATGCAGAAGGTGGCGGATTCGCCCACGCCTTTGCGAAGCGAGCTGGTGGTGTTCGGCGCCATTTGTGGCACCGCGCTGTTGCTCGGCGCGGTCACCTTCCTCGCGGGCGAGGGCAACTGGGGCGCCCTCGGCGCTCGCCTCGCCTCGGCGCTGGTGGAGATTCGCGCGTTCGCCGTGGCCCTCGCTTCCGGCCTCTCGACCTTGTGGAAGGTCGCCGAGCTGCCGCTGACCGGCGGGCTGTTCATCGTCCTGATGGCGGCCCTGTTCGGCCTGCGCCGGCTGGTCGGTGCTTCCCTCTCCGAAGCGCAGGTGTCTCCATGAGTCCCCGCCGGGCCACCGCCGTCGCGCTGCTTTTGCTTGCGCCCGCTTCGTTCGCGCAGGCCGCTGTCGAGCCCAAAAAGATCTCGGTCGAGTTCCGCGGCAAGCTGAAGGACGGGCTCCGCCAGATCGCGGCCGAGGGCGGCATCAACCTGGTCGTCACCGGCGACCTCGACCAGCCGGCCGAGGTGTACCTGAAGGGCGTCTCCGCCGAGGAGGCGCTTTCGACCGTGGCCGCCGCCTATCACCTCAAGGCTCACCGCCAGGGCAGCATCTGGACGCTGCGGCCGATGACGAAGGAGGAGATCGAAGAGGCCAAGGCGAACGCGCCGAAGGCCGAGCCCGCTTTGGCGCCCGCCGTGCCCGGCGTCGCGCCCGTGCCGCCTTTGCGCCCGAGCTCCGAGGCATCCGAAACGTCCGCGGCGCCTGAGAGGGAGGATGCCGACGCGGATGAGGCCGAAGAGAACCAGGCCGAGGCCATCACCTCCGCGAAGGAGGCGAAGAAGAAGCTCAAGATCCAGCTCAAGCGCACCGGCAAGAGCGAGAAGGCCGGCACCGGCCCGGTGGTGGTCGAATCGGGCGAGGTGGTCGACAGCGCCGCGGCGTTCGGCGGGCCGCTGACGGTTCAGGGCGGTGCCGTGGTCGAGGGCGACGCGGTGGCCTTCGGAGGCGACGTCATTCTCGAGTCCGGCGCGGTGGTCGAGGGAGACGCCGTCTCGTTCGGCGGCACGGTGCGCAAGCACGAGGGAGCGGTGGTCGAGGGCGACCAGGTGAACTTCGGCGGCGCCGGGTTGGGCGCGGCGGTGGCGAAGCAGATCCGCGACGTGGGGCCCGACTTCGACGATGACGAGCGCTTCGACCGCGGCATCCGACTGGGCATGCCCGGGTTCTTCGTGCGCTTCGCGGTGCTGTTCGGGCTCGGGTTCCTGTTCATGATGTTCGCCCCCACGCGCATGCGGCTCATCGAGGGAGAGCTCAAGAAGGATCCGCTGAAGTGCGGCCTCACCGGGCTCGTCGGCGCGCTCCTCTCGCTGCCGCTGACGGTGCTGCTCACCATCACCATCATCGGCATTCCGTTCGCGGTGGTGCTGTGGATTCTCGTGGGGCTCGCGGTGGCGATGGGCCTGGCGGCGGTGGCCTCGGAGATCGGGCTCCGCCTGCCCGTCTTCCGCAGCCGGAAGACCCAGGCGCTAATGCTCGCGCTGGGGCTTCTGGTGATGATGATCGCCGCCGAGATTCCGGTGGCCGGGCCGCTGGCGATGGCCGTGGTGAGCCTCGCCGGCCTGGGCGCCATCATCCGCACCCGCTTCGGCCAGCCGCCGAAGGGCTACCCCGAGCCCGAGCCGGCTCCGACCACGTCGACGCCGACGGTCTGACGCGCGACAGATCATTGGGCTGTAGCCCGAGTGGCGCCGGCTCGGCGCCCTCCACGACAACGTACACTGCGCCTGGCACCGCCTCGCGACCGGGCTGCGGAAGGGCGATTGGAGCTCGAGGGCGGTGATGCGGTGGGGAGCAGCTACAAAAGGCGGGTACGCCCATCAGAGGTCCTCCGGCGTCAGGCCCGTGCCCTTGGCAATCTTCGACAGCATCACGGGGCCAACTCGCCGCGGCACGCGACTCAAGGCCGCGCGCCGGCGGCTCACTCCGCCGACATGAACGGGTACTTCCAACTCGTCGGCGGAGCGAAGTTCTCCTTGATCGTCCGCGGCGACACCCAGCGCACCAGGTTGAGGCCGCTGCCGGCCTTGTCGTTCGTCCCCGACGCCCGGCTGCCGCCGAACGGCTGCTGGCCGACGACCGCGCCGGTCGGCTTGTCGTTGATGTAGAAGTTGCCGGCCGCCTGGCGCAGCTCGCGCATCGCAATGGAGACGGCCTTTCTGTCGCGCGCGAAGATGGCTCCGGTCAGCGCGTACGGCGCCGCCTGGTCGCACTCGCGCAACGTCTCGACGTACCTGTCGTCGGGGTAGACGTACACGCCGACCACCGGGCCGAAGATCTCCTCGCACATGATGCGGTGACGCGGGCTCGAGAGCTGCACCAGCGTGGGCCGGATGAACCAGCCCTCGCGCCGGTCGGTCTCGCCGCCGGCGAGAATGGTGCCCTCCTTCTTCGCCAGCTCGATGTACGACGCGATGTTCTTGAACGAGCCCTCGTCGATGACCGCTCCCATGAAGTTGCGGAAGTCGGCCACGTCGCCGACCTTGATCTCGTTGATCATCTCCACGAGATGGGCCTTCAGGCGCGCCCACACCGACTCGGGCACGAACACGCGCGAAGCCGCCGAGCACTTCTGCCCCTGGTACTCGTAGCCGCCGCGCACGATGGCCACGGCCAGCGCATCGAGGTCGTCGATGGCCGAAGCGTGGGCGAAGATGAAGTCCTTGCCGCCGGTCTCGCCGACGAGCCGCGGGTACTGCTTGTAGCGTGCGATGTTCTCGCCGACCTGCTTCCACATGTGCTGGAAGGTCGCGGTCGAGCCGGTGAAGTGCACTCCGCCCAGGTCCGGGCTGGTCAGGGTGGCGTTGCCGATGGTGCTGCCCTTGCCCGGGACGAAGTTGATGACGCCGTCGGGCAGCCCCGCCTCGCGGAGCAGCTCCATGATGAACCAGGCGCTGTAGATCGCGGTCGACGCGGGCTTGTAGACGACGGTGTTGCCCATCAGCGCCGGAGCCGTGGGCAGGTTCAGCCCGATCGAGGTGAAGTTGAACGGAGCCACCGCCAGCACGAACCCGTCGAGCGGCCGGTAGTCGAGGACGTTCCACTGCTTTTGCCCGCTCTGCGGCTGCGTCGAGAGGATCTGCTCGGCGAACCAGACGTTGAAGCGCAAGAAGTCGATGGACTCGCAGGCCGAGTCGATCTCCGCCTGATGCGCCGTCTTCGACTGGCCGAGCATGGTGGCCGCGTTGAGAATCGGCCGGTAGCGAGTCGCCAGAAGGTCCGCCGCGCGCAGGAAGATGGCCGCGCGCTCGTGGAAAGGAGTGGCCGCCCACTCGGCCTTGGCCGCCATCGCCGCGGCAATCGCCTGCTCGACGTGCTGGGTCTCGGCCTCGTGCACCGTCGCGAGGACGTGCGCGTGGCGGTGAGGCATGCGCACCTCCGCCGTCCTGCCGGTGCGCACCTGCTTGCCGCCGATGACGAGGGGAATCTCGATGCGCTCGCGGCTCATGCGGTCGAGCGCCTTCTTGAGCTCGGCGCGCTCCGGCGAGCCCGGAACGTACGACGCGACCGGCTCGTTCTGCGGAATCGGAACTCGGGTGATGGCGGAAATCACGGCGGCACCTCCCAGGAGCGCGGGAACATACTCCTGCCCCCGCCCTGCGGGAACCTCCTCGGCCCGCCGCGGATTCCGCTGAATTCGGTGGGTGTGGCGGCCTGGGGCTCGAGGCCGGGGGTTTCGTGACTGCCCCACGCTCGACGCCGCGACAACCGCGGCTTATGACGCACGTGCGCCGCCGTTGACGATCCGCGACCCGTCCCCTATCCGAACCCCATGCGCCGACTCGATCGCCTTGCTCCCGAGCCGATCTCGATCGACTTCGAGGGCACCCCGGTGCGGGCCACCGAAGGCGAGCCGATCGCCTGCGCCCTGCTCGAATCAGGCGAGACCGTCTTCTCGCGATCGGTGAAGTACCACCGCCCGCGCGGCCCGTTCTGCTTCGCCGCCGCCTGCTCGCACTGCCTGATGCGCGTCGACGGAGTGCCGAACGTCTTCACCTGCAAGACGCCGGCGCGGCCCGGCCTGCGCATCGAGCGGCAGAACGCCTACCCTTCGGTCGAGCTCGACGTCTTCGCCGCCACCGACTGGCTCTTCCCCCACGGGCTGGACCACCACGAGATGTTCGCCGGCGTGCCCATCGCCCAACCGGTGATGCAGAAGGTGGCGCGGCACCTGGCCGGGCTCGGGCTCCTGCCAGACGAGCCAGCCCCACCGCGCGCGAGCGCCGAGGTGCTCCGGCCCCGCGTGGCCATCGTCGGGAGCGGCCCGGCCGGCCTCGCCGCAGCGACCGAGCTCCGCGCCCGGAACGTGCCGTTCCTGCTCCGCGAACGGGAGCGCCACGTCGGCGGCCGCCTGGCCACCGGAGCGCTCGCCGGCAACGAGCCCATCTTCCCGGAGCTCCCTCCCGAGCTGGTGCGGACCAACACCGCCGTCATCGGGCTGTACGACGATTCGCAAGGGCGCTTTCTGGCCGCGGTGTCCGGCGCGCCCGAGTCGCCGCGCCTGCTCAAGGTCTACCCCGAGCGCTTCCTCTTCGCGACCGGCGGCCACCCGCAGCTTGTGCCCTTCGCCAACAACGATCTGCCCGGCATCTACGCCGCGCGCGCCGCCTCGCTGCTGCTCCGCAGGCATCGGCTTCTGGTGGGCGACGACGTCGTGTGCGTCGGCGAGGGCCCGGAGCTGTACCACGTGGCGTCGCTCCTCGAGGAATCCGGCGCCCGCATCGCAGCCATCGTCGATTCGGGCGCGCCACGCGGGAGGGCATTGGGCGGCTCGCCGCTCAAGGCCCACGGGCGCAAGCGGGTGAAGGGGCTCACCGTGCAGCTCGCCTCCGGAACGACACAGCGGTTCGACTGCGACGCGGTGGTGGTCTGCCGGCCGCCCTCGCCCAGCTTCGAGCTGGCCCGGCAGGGCGGAGCGCTCGTCGTCTTCGACCCGGTCTTTAGCCTCTTCGTCGTGCAGGTCGACGAGCGCGGGCGCACGCGGAACGGCGCCATCTACGCCGCAGGCGAGGTGACCGGGCCCATGACGGCGGTCGAGGCCGCCGCGGCGGGTCGGGTCGTCGGTCAGGCCATTGCCGACGAGCTTCTCGGAGCCGCCGCATGAGCAAGGCCCTGGTCTGCCCCTGCGAGGACGTGACGGTCGACGACGTCGAATCGGCCATCGCCAAGGGCTACCGCGACATCGAGTCCGTCAAGCGCTACACCGGCTTCGGCACCGGCATCTGCCAGGGCAAGAGCTGTCTCGGCGCGGTGGCGGCCCTACTCCATCGCGCCGGGCTTCCCACCGACGCGGTGCTGCCGTTCACTCCGCGCCCGCCGCTCTACCCCACCGAGCTGTCGGTGCTGGCCTCCTGCCCGCTCGACGAGGCGCGGCCCAAGGTGGGCGGCGTGCCCGTCGCGCTCGGGCTGAGGAACCCGCCGCTCGCTCCGAAGGAGCCCGTGCCGGCGAAGGCCAACGTGGTGATCGTCGGCGGCGGCATCATGGGCCTGGCGTTGGCGCACAACCTGGCCGTGCGCGGCGAGACCGACGTGGTGGTGCTCGAGAAGAGCTATTTGTGCGCGGGGGCCTCGGGCCGCAACGGCGGCGGCGTGCGCATGCAGTGGGGCACTCCGTGGAACATCGAGCTGGCCAGGCGTTCCATCGAGCTGATGAAGGGCTTCGCCCGCGAGATGGGCATCAACGTCTGGCTCCGCCAGGGCGGCTACCTGTTCCTGGCGCAGTCCGACGAGGTCGCCCGCCGCCTCGAGCGGAGCGCCCAGCTCCACAACCGCCACGGCGTCCCCACGCAGCTGCTCACGCCCGACGCCGCGAAGGACATCGTCCCCGAGCTGACCATGAAGAACGTGCGGCTGTGCGCGTTCAACAAGGAGGACGGGGTCATCTTCCCCTGGCCGTTCCTCTGGGGCTACGCGCAGAGCCTCAAGCGCCGCAACGTGCCGGTGGAGACGTTCACCACCGTGACCGGGTTCGAAATCTCCCAGGGCCGGGTGCGCGCGGTGAAGACGGACCGCGGCGACATCGCGTGCGAGACGGTGGTCATCGCCTGCGGCGCGTGGAGCCCCGAGGTGGCGAAGCTCGCCGGAGTGAATCTGCCCAACGAGCCCCACCGCCACGAGATCCTCTCGACCGAGCCGCTCAAGCCGTTCCTCGGGCCGTTGGTGTCGGTGCTGGACGTGGGCCTGTACTTCAGCCAGTCGATGCGCGGCGAAATCGTGGGCGGCATCGGAGATCCGCTCGAGCCCGTGGGCATGAACCTCGGCTCGACGCTGCGCTTCCTCACCCGGTTCGCGCGTCACCTGTCCGAGCAGCTTCCGCAGGCCTCGCAAGTCAAGGTGCTCAGGCAGTGGGCGGGCCCGTACGACGTCACGCCCGACAACAGCCCCATTCTCGGCCGCACGCCAGAGCTGCCGAACATGCTGCAGATGAGCGGCTTCGTCGGCCACGGCTTCATGATGGCCCCCGCCGTCGCCGAGCGCATGGCGCAGTGGATGGTGACCGGCGAGCCCGACGAGCTGTTCACGCGCTTCACGCTGGGACGGTTCGCCGAGGGCCGGCTCGAGCGCGAGGACATGATCATCGGCTGACCCGGTACGATGGGGCCGTGCAGCAGGTGCTCGCCTGGTTTCTGTTCGGGTCGGCGGCCATCGCGTTCCTCGCGTCGCTGTATTTCCAGGCGCAGGCGATGGGCGCCGAGGGCATGCCCGAGGGGCGTGAGCCGTCATGGAAGGGCCGCGGCAGGAGGTGGATTTCGCCGGTCCCCGAGGGCCGGCGCTTCCAGGCGCGGTCCACGAAGCTACGGCTGCTGGCGTTCGGGCTTTTCGCGGCGGGGTTCGCCGTCCTGAGCATCTGAGCCAGCCGGAACGCAACGGACATCGACGGTGACGGCTGGGCGACGCCTGCGACATCTGCCGGCTGGACCCGGGCAACCGCTGCGCTCCGACGGCTCTGCCGCGGGAACCGTGATGGGCGACCTCACGCGCCGGAGCAACAGCCTGGGGTGGCTCCCCGTCACGCCGCCCAGCCGAGCGGAACGCGCCGCCGTTTTGGCGCGCAACGCCGACGTGAGGAGCTCGGTCACCACCACGGCCCGCGCCACGTCCGCCGACTCGACGAGCCTGCCGAGCAGCGCGCACGCCAGTTTCGCCGCCCTGGCCCGTTCTCCGAGCTCGACCAGCTCGATGAGCGCCGCGATGCGTGCATCCATCGCCCGCTCCTCGTCGGCGGCGATCTGTTCCAGCTCGCCAGCCGCATTCTCGAGCGGGCCGAACCCGGCCAGCGCCTCCATCGCCCTCGTCCAGTCCATCTCTCCCCTCCTCGTTGGCGAGCTTCGCGTCACCGGAAGCTCCGCGGGGCCATCAGGGGCAGCCCCGCGTGTTTCCGCTTCGGCCGTTGTTGGGCCTCGTCGCCGGCCGACTTCTGGCGCACGGGCCCCTCCAGCGTGAGCTGCTCGAGGTGGCGGATCTTGAGGTTCACCACCTTGCCCGCGCGCTCGATCACGCCATCGCCCAGAACGAACACCGACCGGCAGATCTCCCTCCGGTACGCGTCGAACCTCGCCGGCTCGACCACGAAGTTGGCGATGCCGGTCTCGTCCTCCACCGACATGAAGGTGAAGCCCTTCGCCGTGCCGGGCCGCTGCCGCACGATGACCATGCCGCCCACCTTCACCCGCGCGCCGGCTGACGCCCGCTTGAGCTCGGCGGCGCTCTTCGCCCCCAGCCGCTTCAGCATCGGCCGGAGCAACTCGACGGGGTGCTGCTCGAGCGAGACGCCCACCGTCTCGTAATCGGCGCCGACCCGCTCGGCCACGGTCATCTCGGGCAGGGACACCTCCGTTCTGTCCATCGGCAGGCCGAAGAAGAGGTCCTCCTCGTCGAGAGGCCCCAGCGCCTGGATTTCCCACAGCGCCTCGCGCCGGCTGCCGGAGATGGACGAGAGCGCTCCGGCAGTCGCCAGGTACGCCAGCTCGTGCCGGCTCACCCTGGCGCGGGCGGCGAGGTCGCCGATGCTCAGGTAGCCCTCGCCCCGCGCCGCCTCGATGCGCCGGCCCACCTCCGCGCGCAGCCCCCGCACCAGCCGTAGGCCCAGCCGCAGCGCCGGCCCGCCTTCCCCCGCCCGCGACGCAGGGCCATCGGGCCTCGTCGGGGCCAGCCCGCCCTCGGGCAATTCGAGGGTGCAGTCCCACGCCGAGTGGTTGACGTCGACCGGCCGCACCTCGACCGAATGCCGCCGGGCGTCGTCGACCAGCGTGTGCACCGCGTAGAAGCCCATGGGCTGCGAGTTGATCAGCGCCGCGGTGAACGCGGATGGGTAGTAGCACTTCAAATACGCCGAGGCGTACGCGATGAGGGCGAAGCTCGCCGAGTGGCTCTCGGGGAAGCCGTAGTGGGCGAATCCCTTGAACTGGTTGAAGCAGCTCTCGGCGAAAGCGACGTCGTAGCCGCGCTCGACGCAGCCCTGGATGAAGCGCTCGCGGTAGGGCTTGAGCAGCTCGGGGGCCCGCTTGTGCGAGAGGATCCGCCGAAGCTGGTCGGCCTCGCCGGTGGAGAAGCCGGCCGCCACCATGGCCAGCCTCATCGCCTGCTCCTGGAAGAGCGGCACCCCCAGCGTCTTCTCGAGAATGCCGCGCACCGCCTCCGACGGGTAGCGCACCGGCTCGATGCCGTCGCGGCGCCTCAAGTAGGGGTACACCATGTCGCCCACGATCGGCCCGGGGCGGATGATGGCGACCTCGATGACCAGGTCATAGAACGTCCGCGGCTTGAGCCTCTGGAGCATCGACATCTGCGCCCGGCTCTCGATCTGGAAGACGCCCACCGTATCGGCCTCGCAGATCATGTCGTAGACGCGTTCGTCCTCCGCGGGGATGGTGGCCATCGACAGCTCGACGCCGTGCGCTTCGCGCACGTAGCGGAAGCACTTGGACAGCACGGTGAGCATGCCGAGCCCGAGCAGGTCGACCTTCAGGATGTTCACCGCGCTCAGATCGTCCTTGTCCCACTGCACCACGGTGCGGCCCTTCATCGCCGCGTTCTCCACCGGCACCAGCTCGACCAGCTCGTCCTTGGTGATGACGAAGCCGCCCACGTGGATGGAGAGGTGCCGCGGAGTGCCCTCGAGCTCGGCCGCCAGCTCGACGGTGCGGGCCACCAGCGGCTCTTGCGGGTCGAGCCCCACCTCGCGGAGCAGCTCGGGCGAGACGGGCCTCTCGTTCGCGGCGTCGACGCCCTTGGCGAGCCGGTCGACCTGGTCCAACGACAGCCCCAGCGCCTTGCCCACCTCGCGGTGCGCCAGCTTCCCGCGGTAGCAGATCACCTCGCACACCATGGCCGCGCGGTGCCGGCCGTGCTTTTCGTAGACGTACTGGAGCACCTCCTCGCGCCGCTCGTGCTCGAAGTCGACGTCGATGTCGGGAGGCTCGTTGCGCTCCATGCTCAAGAAGCGCTCGAAGAGCAGCCCCATGCGCACCGGGTCGATGGCGGTGATGCCCAGGGCGTAGCAGACCGCCGAGTTCGCCGCCGAGCCCCTGCCCTGGCAGAGAATGCCCTTCTCCCTGGCGAACCGGACGATGTCCCACAGCGCCAGGAAGTAGCCGGCGAAGTGAAGCTTCTCGATGAGCTCGAGCTCCTTGCGTATCTGCGCGCGCACCTTCTGCGGCACGCCGTTCGGGTAGCGCGAGCGAAGGCCCTCTTCGACCAGGTGCACGAGGTAGCTCTGCACGGTGAAGCCCTCGGGCAACGACTCCTCGGAGAACTGGTAGCGCAGCTCGTCGAGGCTGAAAGCACAGCTCTCGGCGATCTCCAGCGTGCGGCCCACCGCCTCGGGCATGTCGGAGAACAGCGAGGCCATCTCGAAGGGGCCCTTCAGCGTCCGCTCGGCGTTGGGGAAGAGCCGCTTGCCCAGAGAGGCCACCGTCGTCTTGTGGCGAATGGCGGTCAGCACGTCCTGCAGCCGCTGGCGGGCCCGCGCGTGCGTGTGCACGTCGTTGTGGGCGACGAGCGGCACCTCGAGGCGAGCTGCCAGCGCGCAGGCAGCCCGCACGTTGGCCTCGTCGGAGGCCGAAAGGTGGCGGGCCACTCCCACGTAGAAGCGGCCGCGGAAGGCCTCGGCCAGATTCGCCACCTTCTCGTACGGCGCGGGAGCCGGGAGCAGCGCCCACAGCCCCTTCGCGCGCTCGGCCAGCTCTCGCCACGAGAGCGCCGTCTGGCCCTTGGGGCGGGCCAGGCGGGCCTGCGAGAGGAGCCGGCAGAGGTTTCTGTAGCCGGCCTCGTTCTCGACGTAGACGCACACGGGCGGGCCGTCGGAGAGGTTGAGCCGGCTGGCGACGACGAGCTTCACGGGCGTGTTCTTCGCGAAGACGTGGGCCTTCACCGCTCCGTACAGCCCGTCGTCGTCGGTCAGCGCCAGGGCCGACAGCCCCTTCTTCTGCGCGAAGGCCAACAGCTCCTCGGGGTGGCTCGCCCCCTTCAGGAAGGAAAAGTTCGACCGGCAGACCAGCTCGGCGTACACCGGCGGAATATACTGAACACAAGTTCAGACATCAACCGCCCGGCGCATCCCGGCGCATTTTTCCGATCCACTCCGCCGTCGCCGGGCCAACACCGCACCTGAGGGGCCGGAATGACCGGGGGCCCACGTCCCCGAAGTACCCACTGAACCGACCATGACCCAGACTCGCCGTTCAATCGGAGCGCTCGCGCTGAGCGCCTGTGTCTTGTTGGCCGTTCCACTCACTGCCTGCGACTGCGGCGGCAAACCGCCCGACACGGAAGACGGCGGCGGCGGCGGTGCCGGAGGAGGAGGAGGAGGAGGAGGAGGCGGCGGCGGCGGCGGAGGCCAGGGCGGCGGCGGGGGCATGGACGGTGGCGGCGGCGGCTCTGGCCAGGACGCCGGCGTGCCCACCCTCACCATCGGCGACGCCACCATCACCGAGGGCAACTCCGGCACGACGACGGCCACCTTCACCGTCACGCTGAGCCCACCGTCGAGCCAGAGCGTCACCGCGCTGTACGGCACCTCGGACGGCACGGCCAGCGGCCAGAGCGACTACGCCCCTGCGTCCGGGACGCTCACCTTTGCCCCCAACGAGACCACCCAGACCATCTCCGTCACCGTGAACGGTGATGCGCTGAACGAGGCCGACGAGACGTTCACCGTGAAGCTCTTGAATGCGACCGGCGCGGCCATCGGCGACGGGGAGGCGACCGGCACCATCACCGACGACGACCCGCTGCCGTCGCTGTCGGTGAACGACATCGTCTTCCTCGAGGGCGATTCGGGCACGTCGATGCAGACCTTCACGGTGACGCTGTCCGAGGCGAGCGGCCGGGCAGTGATGGTCGACTACGCCACCGCCGACGGCTCGGCCACCGTCGCGGGCAACGACTACGCCCAAGCCAGCGGCACCCTCACCTTCAACCCGGGCGAGACGTCCAAGACGGTGTCGGTCACCATCACCGGCGACACCCTCAACGAGGGCAACGAGACGTTCGACCTGAACCTGTCGAACGCGGTGAACGCCGTGGTGTCGAAGGCGAAGGGCACGGCCACCATCGCCAACGACGACAGCGGCCTGCCCGTCTTGTCCATCAACGACGTGCAGGTGAACGAGGTCGACAGCGGCAGCACCGTCAACGCCATCTTCACCGTCACCCTCTCGGTGGCCAGCGGCAACCCGGTGACGGTCGACTACGTCACCGTCGACAACTCGGCCACCAGCCCCAACGACTACCTGCCGACGGTTGGCACTCTCATCTTCAACCCGGGCGAAACCTCGAAGCAGATCACCGTCACGGTCAACGGCGACGTCCTCAACGAGGCGACCGAGACGTTCTATGTCGACCTGTCGAACGCCAACCAGTACGCGGTGATCGCCAAGAGTCGGGGCGTGGGCACCATCAACGACAACGACAACGCGCCGACCATCTCGATCGACGACATCACCGTCACCGAGGGCGCGGCCGGCACCACCAACGCCACCTTCACCGTATCGCTGTCCGCCCCCAGCGGGCGGTCGATCGCTGTGCAGGCCGCCACTTCCGACGGCACCGCCACTGCCGGCGGAGGCGTCGGCGGGAACGACTACGTCACCACCTCGACCACGCTCACCTTCCCGCCCGGCACCACCCAGCGCACCGTCTCGGTGCCGGTCAACGGCGACACGCTCGACGAGCCGAACGAGCTCTTCTACGTCGATTTGACCAACGCCCAGAACGCGACGATCGCGGACAGCCAGGGCACGGCGACCATCAACGACGACGACCTGGCGCCGGAGGTGTCGATCAACGACGCGGCCAACCCTGAGGGCGACACCGGCACGACCCCGTTCGTCTTCACCGTGAGCCTTTCCGCCCAGAGCGGCCAGACGGTGACGGTGGACTACGCCACCGCGGACGGCACCGCCACGGCCGGCAGCGACTACACGGCCAAGAGCGGGACCCTCACCTTCAACCCTGGCGAGACCAGCAAGACCATCACCGTCGACGTGTCGGGAGACGCCACGCAGGAGCCGAACGAGAGTTTCACGGTGGCGCTGTCGAACCCGACCAATGCGACGCTCAAGCCGCTCGGGTCCACCGGCACGGGCACCATCCAGGACGACGACTCGCCACTGCCGCAGATCAACATCGGCGACGCCACCGCCTCAGAGAGCTCGCCGACGATGACTTTCACCGTGACGCTGTCGCCGAGCAGCTCCCAGACCGTGACGGTGCAGTACGCCACCGCCAACGGCACTGCGGTGGCCGGCCAGGACTACAACGCCGGGAACGGGACGATCACCTTCAACGCCGGCGAGACGCAGAAGCAGATTTCCATCGGCATCCTGCAGGACACCCTCGACGAAGACAACGAGACCTTCCTCGTCAACCTCTCGAACGCCACCAACGCCACCATCGTCGACGGCCAGGCCCAGGGCACCATCAACGACGACGACCCGCTACCGTCGCTGTCCATCAGCGACGCCGCGGCGGTGACCGAAGGCAACTCGGGCAAGGTGACCACCACGTTCACCGTCACCCTCTCGGTACCCAGCGGGCGAACGGTGCGGGTCAACTGGTCCACCGCGAACGGCACGGCGCAAAGCGGCGGTGGCGTCGGCGGCAACGACTACGACAGCGCATCGGGCACGCTGACGTTCAACGCCGGCGAGACATCGAAGCAGGTCACCGTGCAGGTGAACGGCGATTTGCTCGACGAGGCCGACGAGACGTTCTTCGTCAACCTCTCGGGTGCAGTGAACGCCAACATCGGCGATGGCCAGGGCCAGGGCACCATTACCGATGACGACCCGCTGCCGGTGCTGTCGATCAACGACGTGTCGAGGGCCGAGGGCAACCTTGGAAATACGAGGATGTTCACCTTCACGGTGACGCTTTCGGCGGTGAGCGGCCGCACCGTGACGGTCAACTTCGCCACCGCGGACGGTACTGCCCAGACGGGGCTGTTCGGAGACTACAACGCGACCAGCGGGACGCTGACGTTCAACCCGGGCGACACTTCGCAGACGATCGACGTGCGGGTGATCGGCGACAACACCCAGGAGCAGGACGAGACGTTCTTCGTCAATCTCTCGAACGCCACCAACGCCACCATTGGCGACAGCCAGGGCGTCGGCACGATCATCAACGACGACAATTGACCCCACCACTTGCGTGACTGCCACCATGCCGCGGCGGAGCAGTTCTTCGCCGCGGCTCCGCGTTTTTTTGAGTCCCCGCGCTCAATCGAACATGCCCTGCAGGTAGAACCTCCCGTCCCGCGCGTCGAAGAACACCCAGGCCGGCCCCAGGCCCTCGAGGTACACGCGGTAGTAATCGCGGCGGTACGACTCGTCGCCCCACCATTCGCCCCACAGCCGCTCGGGCCCGGCCACCGCCGTCACCTTCCGCCGCTTGCCCAACAGCCGCACCGAGACGAGCTCGCCAGAGCTGCCCACCTCCGCCACCAGCTCGGACGGGCGCTCGAAGAGGCGGACCGGCCGGGACGAGAAGAGCTCCTCCACCTCGCGCTGCCCCTCCTCGCCCGAGACGGGCGGCCGGAAGGCGCATGGGCGGAACGCGGCCTCGGGCCGGTGCCGCTCGCAGATCTCTGCCGAGAAGAAGGTGCCCTCGCCCAGAGTGGTGGCCAGCCGCGAGAGCACCACCTCGAGCGGCGCGTCGCCTTCTGGCGCATCGGAAAGCTCGAGCTGTTGCTTCGATGCCGGGCACGACTCCACCACCTCGGCGTGCACTCCCACGACGGGATGCTCGAGCTTGATCTCCGCCAGGCGATGGCGGAGCAACTCGAGCAAGAGCTTCGCCCGGGCGCTGGGCCGGGCCAGGGCGATGGGCAGCTCGGCGCTCCCGGCCGGATCGAGCCTGAGCACGATTCGCACGCGGATCGCCGCCTGCTGCCGCCCGGCGAGCCGACCGCACAGCCGATCGAGCACCGTTTTCGCGGCGAACGACACGGGCTCGATCGACTCGGCCGGCCAGTCGAGCTGCACCGACTCTTCGAGCACCGGCGCGACCGGCTCGGGGGTGAAGGGGGTGTCGTCCTCTCCCCGGGCGAGGCGGACCGCCTCGAGCCCCGCCGCTCCGAGCCGGGCCACCACCGCGCCTTCAGGCAGCGCGGCCACCTCGCCCAGAGTGGTCAGCCCGAGCGCGGCGAACGGAGCGGCCTGCCCATTCGAAAGGCCCGTCGGCCCCTCCAGCGCCAGAAGCGGCAGGTCGGCCAGCGCGGCCGCCGACTCGCCCTCGCCGATGCAGGCGACGGGCTTCCCCGAAAAGCGCGCCACCGCCCACGCGGTGAAAAGCTGCGAGGCGACCGCCGCAGAAGCCCGGTAGCCGTGCTCCTGGCACGTCGCGCAAGCCCTTTCGGCGAGCCCCCGCTCGCCCCCGAAGAGGTGGGCGGCCGAAGCGTCGAGCCAGATCGCCTCGGGCGGGCAGAGCTGGAATGCCGGCCCGAGCGCCATGAGCGCCTCTCCCAACGACGCCATTGCGCGTCGCTCGGCCTCGGGCTGGTACGGGAAGGAGGCCAGCTCGGCCATGAGCGCCGAGGCGGCGGTCACCGTCATGCCGGGCCTTATGCCCGCGCGCATCGCCGCCGTCGAGGCAAACGCGACGCGCCGCACGCCCTTGACCTCTTCGGCCAGCACGAACGGCCGGCCCTTGAGCGAGGGCGACTCGCGCACCCGCCGCTGCACCGGGAAGCGGTCGAGGTGGAGGCAGAGCAGCCGCATCGCTCAGTGCCGCGTCCACCCGAACGCAGGGAGCGCCACGTCCCGCCCGGGCCGGGTGCCTGTCAGCCCGCCGCCGTCGCGCTCGAGGTGGGCCCTCTGGCGCACGAACGGCACCGGGCAGAAGTCGGGAGGCTCGGAGTCGGGCCCGTCGGATGGGGGCAGCGTCGCGTACCGGTAGACGGGCGGCGTCGGGTACAGCTCTTCCCAACGGACGTGGGCGGTCCGCCCGGCGCCGCCGTGCCGGCTGCGCACCACCTCGACCGAAAAGCCCTCGACCCCGATGGCGCGCGTGGCCACCCGCAGCATGCCGTCGCCCGGAGCAACGGGCGGCGTCAAGAGCAACAGCAGCGCCCCCGAGCGGAACGCGGCGTCGGAGAGCTTCTTGCCCTCGGCCAGGGACAACCGCACCCCGGTGTGCGTCAGATCGAGCACCACGCAGCTGAACGCGCCCGAACGGCACAGCTGCACCGCCGTCCACACGAGCTGGCCAAAAGCCTTGGGCCGCACGATGAGGAGCCGCTCGAGGTGAACGCCCAAAGCCGCGGCCGCCGGCGGGTAGAGCTCAGATGGCCCGTCGACCCACGCGGCCAGCCGTTTCTCCCGCGTGGCCGCCGCCGCCGCCCTCAACGCCAGGCTGGTCCGCCCCGACGCCGCCTCGCCGTGCAATTCGAGCGCGACTCCCAACGGCAGCCCGCGCTGGGGGAACAGCTCGTCGAATGGCCCCACCCTGGTGCGCAGCGCCGCCAGGTACTGCCGCGGCGCCGCCTGGAGCCGGTGGATCTCCTCCCGCAACCGCTCGACCATCGCCGATCGACTCATCGCCCGACCCTCCATCTGAACATGAGTTCAGTGTACGCACCGGGGCTGACGACGCAAGGCCGGGTCGCGTTTCGAGCCGATTTACCGGCCCCGCAGCGACATGGGCCGGCCGGGGCGCACCGGCCGATTGCGCCCCGGCCATGCCCATGGCAAGGGACGGGCATGCACTGGACGTCGGCCATCTCGGCGCGGCCCGACACCGGCGCTGCCCTCGAGGAGGCGACGTCGGCCATCAGGCGCGAGCTGCCATCGGTCGACCTGGTGGTGGTCTTCGCCTCGATGCACCACTCGAGCGGCTTCGACCGGCTGCCCGTGGCGCTCCGCGAGTCGTTCGGCGATGCCGTCGTCGTCGGCTGCTCGGCGGGCGGCGTCATCGGCGACGGACGGGAGGTCGAGAACCGACCGGCCCTGTCGCTGACCGCGGCGAAGCTGCCGGAGGTGACGCTGCACCCGTTTCACGTCGACACCAGCGAGTTGCCCGAGCCGGCGGATGGCGCGCGGTACCGGGCGCTGGTGGGCGCCACCGAGCGAGCGGCGGGGCTGCTCGTGCTGGCGGAGCCGTTCACCTGCGACGTGCACGCGTTGCTCGAGGGTCTCGACGTGGCCTTCCCCACCTCGGCCAAGTTCGGCGGGCTGGCCTCCGGCGGCCGCACGATGCTGGCCCACCGGCTCTTTTTGAGCTCCGAATCGTTCCGCAGCGGAGCGGTGGGCGTGGCCTTCACCGGGAAGGTGGCCATCGACACCCTGGTGGCGCAGGGCTGCCGCCCCATCGGCACCCCGATGCTGATCACCGAGGCCTTCGGCAACCGCATCGTCTCGCTGAACCAGAAGCCGCCGCTACAGGTGCTCAGAGAGCTGTACGCCTCCTCGCCCGCGCGCGACCAGGAGCTGTTCCGGCACTCGCTCTTTCTGGGCGTGGAGATGAAGGACAGCGTGGTGCACGAGGAGGGTGAGCTCTTGGTGCGCAACATCATCGGACTCGACGCCGCCTCGGGAGAGCTGGCCGTGGCCGCGCCGGTGAAGCCCTTCCAGGTGGTGCAGTTCCTGTTGCGCGACGCGAGGACCGCCGAGGAGGACCTCGTGCGTACCCTCGAGCGGCACCGCCAGTCGGGCCGGCCGCCGCCGAAGGGGGCCCTGCTCTTCTCCTGCGTCGGCCGGGGCCAGCACCTGTTCGGCAGGCCCGACCACGACAGCCGCCTCTTCCAGGAGCGCATCGGCCGCACGCCGCTCGGCGGGTTCTTCTGCAACGGGGAGATCGGCCCGGTGGGCCAGGAGACGTTCCTGCACGGCTACACCAGCGCCTTCGCCCTGTTCCGCCCGCGCTGACGGTGCTGTAGTGCCGCGCGCGATGGCATCTTCCCCCTTCCGACCGGATCTCCTCGAGGGCAAGGTGGCGCTGGTCACCGGCGGCGGCAGCGGCATCTGCGCCGGCATCACCCGCGCCCTGATGCTCCACGGCTGCAGAGCCGCCATCCTGAGCCGCAAGCGCGACCGGCTCGAGCAGGCGGCCAGCGAGCACGCCTCGGCCACCGGGCGCGACTGCCTGCCCGTCGCCGCCGACGTGCGCGACTTCGAGGCCGTCTCGGCGGCGGTGAAGACGACGCTCGAGAGGCTCGGGCGCATCGACATCCTCGTCAACGGCGCGGCGGGCAACTTCCTCGCTCCGGCGGCGGGGTTGTCGTCGAACGGCTTCAAGACGGTGCTCGACATCGACGCGGTGGGCACCTTCAACGTGAGCCGGGCCGTCTTCGACGAGCAGTTCTCGTCCCACGGCGGCTGCATCATCAACATCTCGGCCACGCTGCACTACGCGGCCACGCCGATGCAGATTCACGCCTCGGCTGCCAAGGCGGCGGTGGACGCACTGACGCGAAATCTGGCCGTCGAGTGGGGCGGGCTGGGCATTCGCGTCAACGGCATCGCGCCGGGGCCGATCGACGACACCGAGGGCATGCGGCGGCTGGCTCCGGAGGGACGCGAGAAGATGGAGAAGCAGATTCCCATCGGCCGGTTCGGACGCATCGACGAGGTGGCGAACGTGGCGGTCTTCCTCGCCTCGGAGGCGGCTTCGCTCATCCACGGCACCACGGTGGTGGTCGACGGCGGCGCCTGGCTCACCCTCTCCTCGCGCGCGCTGCTCGACTGATGGCGCGCCGGGAAACCGCCTGCGCCGGCCCCGCAAACGGGCGAGGCGCTCCGAGCGGAAGCATCACCACCGACAGCGGCGCGGCGCCGGGCCGTGCTCGATGCGCGTGACGAAGACGCCGGAGCACGCATCGGCCTGCTCGGCCGGGTGGGCCGCCGGCTCGGGCGGGTACGTCGGGCCAACGACCCGCACGGCAGTACGGTGAAGGAGACCGCGCGCGGAGCACGGTGCTCTCTGGCCTCGAATTCGCCGTCGGCGAGCTGTTTCCCCGCGACTGATTCACCCGGCGCAGAGCAGCTCGATGTCCACCTGCTTGTCGTCGGCGCGCCTCAGGCACTGGTTGCCGAAGTGCACCCGCGCCTTCTGGTCGCCGCTCGGCTCGTCGTAGCGGGTGAGCCCGCCGTTCGACAGGGTGCACTTGACCTTCTCGGGCTCCAGCGGGCCGTCGCCGTCCGGGTCGCGCCGCGTGATGGTGATGACCAGAAGATTCGGGTCGGGCACGTTCGACACCTCGAGCACCTGCGAGATGTTGGCGAGCCCGGCGATGTTGATCAGCGTGTCGCGGTACGACGTCTTGCAGATGGAGTCGAGGTTCGCCAGCGTCGGGTCGAACAGCTCGGCCATCTTCCGGTGGCGGAATCCCGGCTGATACGACGTCGGGCAGTCGACGTTGGCCACGTGCGGACCCGACCCGTCGATCTCGGTGACGGCCTTGGCCTCCTTCGTCGTCCGCCCCACCGGCCCGATCGTCGCCCACACGATTTCCCGGGCGGCGCCGGAGCCGTCGGTGAGCGTGCTGAAGATCTCCTTGTACCGCTCGACCGTCGTCAGCTTGTCGCTCTGCTCGGTGCACCAGTCGCGCGTGCGGTCGTCGCCGACAACCACGTCGGACGGCCGGGGCGGCTCCTCGCTGCAGTCGTCCTCGTCGGTCACCACCACGATGAGCAACCGGGCGCGGTCGCGGAAGAAGCCGCCGTTGCCGCCGCCGTCCATCGGCGTGTCCACCAAAGGCGGCGTCAGCGCGAGCCGAATGGCCTCGAACGGCGTCTCCTGGCCGCTGCCGACGGTGCCGACCTGCACCAGCCGGCTGAACTTGTCGATGAGCTCGGGGTCGGTACCGTCGAGCATGCGCTCGGTGCCCGTGCCCAGCTCGACGCCCCCGTCCGGAGCGCGGTTCGGCACCGCCTGCAGCTTGCCGGCCTGCGCCGGGAACTCTCGGTAGGCGCGGCTCTGGCCGATCTGCGCGTGCTGGTAGACCGACGTGGTGATCACCCCGACGTGGAAGTCCTGGGCCACGCCGCCGCCTCTTCTCACCTCGTCGACGAAGGCGGTCAGCTCGCGGGAGACGCCCTCCTGCTCCTCCTTCATCGAGCCCGAGTTGTCGACGACGAACAAGATGTCCAGCTTCTGCGGCTCGATGACCGGCTGGGTGGTCTGGCACTGGCCGGGAACCGTCGAGAGCGGATCGTCCACCGGGTTGTCGCAGATGCAACCCGAGACGACGAGCACGGCCACCAGGGAGGCGAGCGCGTTTCTCATGGCCAAAGCATGCCCGACGGCGAACGGACGGGCCACATCGCCGCTGGCCCGCCCGCTTTTGGGCCCACCGACGTTGTGCCGGCGCTTTCGCTTGTTAGCCTAGGTCGGCTGCACTACAAACCGAAAGGGAGTGCGCCTCCTACCTCGGCCGTTCTGAAAAACCTTCGAGAGGCTGTTACTCGACCCGAGCAATGTCCGACGACAAGAAGAAGTCCCCCTCCTCCGCGATGCCGTCCTCGATGAGCCCGCCAGGGCTGATCAACAAGGAGGACATTCCCCAGGTGCTGCCGATTCTGCCCCTGAGGAACTCGGTGTTCTTCCCGGGCGGCGTGCTGCCGTTGGCCGTGGGCCGGCAGAAGACCATCGCCCTCATCAAGGACGCGGTCAGAGACGACCAGGTCATCGGCGTGGTCACCCAGCGCCGCGCCGAGGAGGAGGACCCGGGAGCGGCCGACCTGTACTCGATGGGCACCGTCGCCCGCATCGTGAAGCTCCTCAAGATGGGCGAGGACAACTACTCGCTCGTCGTGCAGGGGCTCGCCCGCTTCCGGGTGATCGAGCTGGTGCAGGAGACCCCCTACCTCAAGGCCCGCGTCGAGGCCGTCGAGGACAAGACCGCGGCCGAGAACGTCGAAGTCGAAGCGCTGGGCATCAACCTGAAGAAGCTCGCCCGCGAGGTCATCGAGCTGATGCCCGAGCTCCCCGCCGCGGCCACCGAGCTGGTCGAGAGCATCACCCACCCGGGACATCTGGCCGACCTCATCGCCGCCAACGTCGACGTGCCCATCGAAGAGAAGCAGGCCGTCCTCGAGACCGTCGACCTGAAGGCGCGCATGAAGCTCGTGCTCGAGCTGCTCAACCGAAAGCGCGAGATTCTCAAGCTGTCCAACAAGATCGACTCCGCCGTCAAGGGCGAGATGTCGAAGACCCAGCGCGAGTACTACCTGCGCCAGCAGCTCAAGGCGATCAAGGAAGAGCTGGGCGAGATGGGCGAGGAAGAAGAGGAGCTCGACGAGCTGCAGGAGCGCCTCAAGAAGGCGGGCCTGCCCCCGGACGTCGAGAAGGTCGCCCAGAAGGAGCTCAACCGGCTCAAGACCATTCCCGCCGCCTCGAGCGAATACACCGTCGCCCGCACCTACCTCGACTGGATCGCCGATCTGCCCTGGTCCAAGGTGTCGGAGGACAACCTCGACATCGACAACGCCAGGAAGATCCTCGACGCCGACCACTACGGCATTCAGAAGGTCAAGAAGCGCATCCTCGAGTACCTGTCTGTGCGCAAGCTGAAGAACGACATGAAGGGCCCCATCTTGTGCCTGGTGGGGCCGCCGGGCGTGGGCAAGACGTCGCTCGGCCAGTCGATCGCCAAGGCCACCGGCCGCAAGTTCGTGCGCCTGTCGTTGGGCGGCGTGCGCGACGAGGCGGAGATTCGCGGGCACCGGCGCACCTACGTCGGAGCGCTCCCGGGCCGCTTCATTCAGAGCATGAAGAAGGCCGGCACCAAGAACCCGGTGATGATGCTCGACGAGATCGACAAGCTCGGAGCCGACTTCAGAGGCGACCCGTCGGCGGCGCTCCTCGAGGTGCTCGACCCCGAGCAGAACAACACCTTCTCGGACCACTACCTCGACGTGCCGTTCGACCTGTCGAAGGTGATGTTCATCGCCACGGCCAACCTGCTCGACCCCATCCCCGGCCCGCTCAAGGACCGCATGGAGATCATCGAGCTTTCCGGCTACACGTTCGACGAGAAGGAGCAGATCGCCAAGATCCACCTCATCCCCAAGCAGCTCCGCGAGCACGGGCTGTCGGCGGACCACATCGTCATCGAGGACAAGGCGCTCCACACCATCATCACCTCGTACACGCGCGAGGCCGGCGTGCGTAACCTCGAGCGGAGAATCGCCGACGTGTGCCGCGCGGTGGCGGTCGACGTGGCGAGCGGCAAGACCGAGAAGCAGACCATCACCGCCGAGCGGGCGATGGAGATTCTGGGGCCCGAGCGCTTCTACTCGGAGGTCGCCGAGCGCACCGAAATGCCGGGCGTGGCCACCGGCCTGGCGTGGACCGCGGCCGGCGGCGACCTGCTCTTCATCGAGTGCACCAAGATGGCCGGCAAGGGCGGCATGACGCTGACCGGGCAGTTGGGCGACGTGATGAAGGAGTCGGCTCAGGCGGCGTTGAGCTACTTGAGGTCGAAGGCCGATCTGCTCGGCATCAACCCCAACTTCCTCGAGAAGACGGACATCCACCTGCACTTCCCGGCGGGCTCCATCCCCAAGGACGGGCCGAGCGCGGGCGTGACCATTCTCACGGCGCTCACCTCGCTGATGACCGGCATCCGGGTGCGGAGCGACACCGCCATGACCGGCGAGGCCACCCTGCGCGGGCTGGTGCTCCCGGTGGGCGGCATCAAGGAGAAGGTGCTCGCCGCGCACCGCGCCGGCATCAAGCGGGTCATCCTGCCCGAGCGCTGCAAGAAGGACCTCATCGACGTGCCCGAGCAGGCGAAGAAGGAGCTCGAGTTCCTCTTCGCCCACCACATGGACGACGTGCTCAAGGCCGCGCTCGAGGCGGCCCCGTTCAAGAAGGCCGCGGCCAAGCCCGGCGGCACGCCCGACGGCGGAGAGCCGGCCAAATCCCCCGCGACCGGCGAGGTGAAGGTGCCGCCGGAGCAGTAGTGCTAACCGTAGCGGAACAGCTCGGCGAGCTTCACCGTCGGGCCGTGGAAGCTCTCGGGTGACAGCTCGCCGCCTTCGACCGCCCGGCGCGACCGGTACCGCTTCTGGTCCAAAAGCGGGTCCGTGTACACCGCGCGCGCACCCGGCCGAAACCGTCTGGCGTTTCGAGCCACTGTCGGGTAACGGAGACGTGGTGAACGTCTGGCTTCGCATCGCGCTCGTCTTTTCTCTCGCCGTCCCCGGCGTCTCGCGCGCATCCGGCGCCTGAGCGGGGTGAAGCAACCCCACGCTCCCGGTCGGGGGCGCACAGGCCGCCACGGTTGCCAAGGAACACCTCCGTGTCGACGTCTCGACGTCGGTGAGCCGCTCGTTCGCGGTACACGACGCGCACTGTCCGGAGATCGGGCCGATCTGCCTGGTGCGGCCGGAGCCGCCGCAGCAGCACCACACCACGTTCTGGCTGGCCGACGTTCGCGTGCTGGCGGAGTACGGGCTTCGGCCGAACCTCGCCGTCCAGGCGATGGTGCCCTTCCGGTTCGCCGACACGCGCACCCGCTTCACCGACCTGCTCGGCCGCGACCTCGAGCTGGACTACGAGAACATCCATCACCGCAACGAGGCGCTGTTCGGCCTCGGCGACGCGCAGCTCTTCGTGCACCACGCCACCCGCCTGGGCCCGGTCAGCGCCGGCGCCCGGGTCGGCGTGAACCTCCCCACCGGCCGCGTGCACGAGAACCCCTACCGGCTCGCCGACCTGGGGCTGCCCCACCAACACCTGCAGTTCGGCACCGGTACGTTCGACCCCGTGGCCGCCGTCGATGCCGCTGTCGGGGTCGGCAGCCTCACCCTGGCGGCGTTCGCCCATGCCCACGCGCCGCTCTACCAAGGGCCCACCGGCTACCGCGCGGGTACCCGGCTCTTCGGCGGCGTCTCGCTGTCGCACCGGCTCGGCGAGACCGACGCGGAGATCCGCCTCGCCGTCAACGGCATGCACGAATTCGCCGAGCGCTGGGACGGCGAATTGCCCGAGATGGACGGCAACCAGGGCCGCACCGACATCTACGTCAGCCCGGGCATCACCCTCCCCTTCGCTCAGGACTGGAGCGTCAGCTTCGACGTCCGCGCCCGCGCCTACAGCCACGTCGTCGGAGGCCAGCTCGATCTGCCGCTCGTCGCGGAGGTCTCCATCGGGCGGCTCTTGCACCTCGAGTCGGGCGCGCACGACGACGGCGACGAGCACGGCGATGACCACGGGCACGAAGGCGCCGAGCACGGGCACGCCCACGAGCGCCGCGGCGACATCGCCGACCTGGTGCTCGAGGGAGAGGCCCGACCTCTCCAAGCCGTCCGGGGCAAGTGGACCGTCTTCGACTTCTGGGCGAAGTGGTGCGACGCGTGCGTGGCGCTCGACCGCGAGCTCAGGGAGATCGCCGCCGAGCGCGACGACGTGGCCATTCGCCGGGTGAACATCGTCGATTTCGACTCGCCCATCGCGCTCCAGGAGCTGGTGGGCGTGTCCACGCTGCCCCGCATTCGCGTGGTCGGCCCCGACGGGCGCATCTTGTTCGAGCAGAGCGGCGAGCCGGACGCGCTGGCCGACAGGCTGCGGAACGCCCTGAAGGCGCGCTAACCTTCGGTCCTCCGACCTTCCCCGACGCGGGGTCCGCGTTGGCCGCGACCGCGGGCGTGGAGCTGGCGGTGGCCGTGGTCGCCGCGCACGACGGCTGCCCCTCCGACGTCGAGCGGCTGACCTCCCAACGGTCCGACCTGAAGGTGCTCATCGCCACCGACGCGGGCGTGCCGCGGCCGGTCGTGCTGTCGCTGTGGGCCGGAGCCTCGGGCGTGCTCGAGTTCCGCTCGCTCACCAAGGCGGAGATCGTCCAGGAGATTCGCGAGTGGGTCGCCCGCCACCGGCAGGCCTCGCGCGAGCGCGAGTTCTTGATGCGGCTCCGCGACCTGAACGAGGAGTTCCTCAAGGCGGTCGTGGCGGCCCAGAAGCGCGTGCTGGAGCTCGAGGAGAAGCTCGCTCCGGGCTCGCCGCTGCTCGGACCTCAGGACGAGCCGGCGAGCGTGCTGGTGGTCGACGACGAGGCGGTCGTGCACGACGTGCTGGGAAGGCTCCTGGCCCGTAGGAAACACCCGTTCGTGTCGGCGATGTCCGGCGAGCAGGCCCTCGAGGAGCTGAAGCGGCGGCAGTTCCACCTGGTGCTCACCGACAAGAACATGCCGGGCGTCTCCGGGCTCGACGTGCTCCGCCACGTGAAGCACCACTCGCCGGACACCGACGTCATCGTCATGACCGGCTACGCGTCGATGGAGTCGGCCATCGAGGCGTTGAACCTCGGCGCGTCGGGCTACATCGAAAAGCCGTTCGACGACATCAACCGGGTCGCCGCCCGCATCGACGAGGTGCTGGCGAAGCAGCGCGAGCGGCTGAGGCGGCGGCACTACCTCGGCATCATCAAGGACCGGAACCGCGACTTCCTCGAGCGGTACAAGGTGATCCGCGCCGACCTCGACGCCTGGTTGGAGGGCCGGCACGGGCGGTAGCGGCGCATCGAGAGCGGTCGCTTCGCCGGCAATGCCGACCCCATCCACCAGCTCGGGGTGATGGTGAAGTGCTGCTTCGTGCGCTGACGCGCTCGCGGCTCAGTAGCCGTTGAGGCTGCGGTGCGCCTTGCCCGTCTCGTCGTAGCAGCGGTTCGAGTTCGAGTGGCACGATGACGAGTAGCTGGAGACGTTGCCGCAGTTCGAGCCGGTGGCCTGGTCGCAGATGGACTTGGCCTTCTTCCGATCGTCGAAGCTGTCGCTACCGTTCTTGCCCACGCAGACGTAGACGTCCGACGGGGCCTTGTCGAAGTGGTAGCACTTGGCGTGGGCGACGTTGGCGACCGACACGACGGCCAGCGAGACCAGGCCCGAGAGCAGGCTCTTCATGCATTCCTCCGTGCGAGTGGGACTGCCGCCGGCTTGACCCCCGGGCGCGCGCCGACGTGCAATCGAGCCGTTCGACGGCCCGTGCGTCCTGACCTGATCGGGGCGCGCTACCGCTGCTCGTAGACGAGCAGGCACAAGTCCTCGTGGCAGGCGATCGCCACGTTTCCCACCGCGCCGGTCGTGCGAACGAGCGGAACGCCATTCACGTCCAGCACGCCTCCGTCCGGCCGCACGCGCGCGCCGTACACTCCGGGCGCCATGGGGCGGAGATCGACCCAGGCCGCGACGTATCCATCCGCGTGGGCCGCCACCGCGTTTCCCGTCTGCTGCCACTGAGCGGTGCTGAGGTCGAGCTCCTGCTGCGCGCCGGTCGGGCCATCGATTCGGGCGGCGCGGATGCACCGGCCGGAGTTGCACGTCGAGGTCTGGCCGGCCGTCCACGTCACCACGCACGAGCCAATGCCGCACGCCACGGCGGGCGAGAGGTGCGGCGCCTCGAACGGCACGGTGCGAGCCACGGTGCCGCCATCGTTCGCGGGGAGCGGAACGAGCTGGTAGCGGATCTGCCCCGAATTGCTCAGCGCGTCTTCCCACGCCACCAGGAACTCGGAGCCGGTGAAGGCGATCGCCGGGCGACTCCCGGGGCGGGTGAAGCCCAATGACGGCAGCGGCGTGCCCACCTGGCCGGTCAACGGAACGAAGCGCGCCATCACGCCCGGGTCGGGCACGCCGACGATCGATTCGACCCACGCCACGAGGTGAAAGCCGCCTCCCGAGGCCACCGACGGCTCCGTCGTCGCGCCGCGGCCTCCAGCGATGACGAACGGCGCGCCGTCGACCCCGAGCCGCTGGGCGAAGACGGCGCCGCCATCGACCCCATGGACGACGATGCCCTGCGTGCCGTGGAACGACACGTCGGGGGCCACCTGCGCCCCTCCATCGGACGGAACGGAGAACGGAGCTTTGGGCTGCGTCGTCGAGAGCTCGAGCCCCCGAACGACCGTTCGCGAGCTCGCATCGCGCTCCGTCCACACCACGAGGAACCCCGAGCCGTCGCCCCTCGCCGCCACGCGCGGCGCCGAGCCGGGCATGGCCGACAGCGCGAACGGAGCGCCATCCACGCAGGGCCGCGCCGGCATCCACCTCAAGCCGCAGACTCCCGCGTCACACGGGGAGAAGCCGTGCGGCGGCAGGCAACCGGCGTCACTTCCCGCATCGGTCCCCGCGTCGAGCTCCACGCCACCGTCGAACGCACCGCCATCGGGCGGCAGGCACCGGCCGACCTCGAGGCACTGGTCGACCGCGCGCTCGAAGTCGAGGCACGCGACGAGCGACGCCGCCGCCACGGCGAGCAGAGGAGCCCTCAACGCCACACCCCCGAAGCGAAGGGCTGCCCCACCGGCGCGAGGCCCGACGTCGGTCCGCTGGCGCCCTCGGGAGGGCCGCCGAGGAGGAACATGGCTCCGCCGGTGCCGAACGCCGCGGCTCCGAGCGCCAGGCCCGTCATGCCGAAGAGCTGAAGCGTGGCGCCGCTCTGCTGCCGTCGCACCGCCTCGTCGTAGGGAATGCGCTCGGCATCGGAGCGCGGCGGCGTCACCAGCTCGCGGTAGACGCCCGCCGCCTGCATCTGCAGCACCGCCCCCACGCCCGCCAGCACCGCGCCGCCGACCATCGGCATCCACGCGCGGCTGCGCAAGGTGGCGGGGGTGATCGGCGCGGGCGCTCCGCCGCGAAGGATGGTGGAAAGCTGCTCGGCTGCCTTGCGCAGCTCGTCGAGCAGCCCGTTCTCCCCGGTCGCCATGCCGGTGTACGCGGCCAGCGTCTTGCCGTCGGCGGCGGAGATGATCTTCACGTTGATCTGGAAGTCGCGGCCGAACTTGCCGATCGAGCCGGTCACCACCGCGTCTGTGTCGAGGGCGCTGGCCAGCTCGACGACGCAAAAGCTCTGACCCTCGCTGGCACACCCCAAGAGCTGCGCCTGCCGCTCGCGCCCGAGCAGCGTCGCGATCTCCGACGCGGTCACCACCGAGAGCCCGTTGGCGGTGAGCTGCTGCGCGAGGTGGTCCGAGTAGTAGCGGCGCTCGTCGTCGTTGAGATGCAACCCGGCGAGCCCGGGCGCGGCGAGCTTGGGCGGAGTCGCTCCCGATGTCGCCGCGAACGCCAGTGCCAGACCGAGGAACAAGGTGCATCCACCATAGCGCGGGCATGTGCGGCAGGTCAGCGCCCGAAGGCCTCCTCGCGCTCTGCCCGGCGGCGCCGCCGCCACGCCCACACCGACAACGAGAGCATGCCCGCGAACAAGGCCGCGGCCGCGCCGGCCACGCCACGGGGGAGCTCGGCCGGTTGCTGCGCCTCGAACCGGAAGCTGTTCAGCGACGCCTCGAGCGAGGGCTCGAGCGATTCCCACCGGCCCGATGGCGAGCTGAACGTCACCACCGCGTGCCGGCCCTCGCCCGCCATCGCCGCCACCAGCACGTAGCGGAGCTGGTCCTCCAGCCGCACCGAGCCGAGCACCTCGATGCGCGGCGAGCTGCCCGAAACCAGCTCGGCGCGCTCCATCGAGAACTTGAGCGACAGCTCGTCGGCGAAGTGACGCACCACTGCGGCGCTGAGCTCGTCGCGACTCGAGGGCGTCGGCCGAAAGCTGCCGTCGACCACCGCCACGAGCAGGGAAGCCGCGTCGGGGCCATCGCCGTCGACCAGGGCCGCCGACAGCCACCGGTTGCCGAATGGCGCGCCGCTCACCGCTCCGACCTGGGTCCCGGCGTACAGATCCATGCGCGTCATGCGGAACTGCACCGGCGGGCGGATGACGTAGCCGTCCTGGCGCAGCTCGGTGCCCAGGCGCACCTCGGCCGCCCCCGAAGCCAACAACAGCGCGAGAGGGAGGTGCGGCATCGCCGCGGAGCGTACTGGATCCCCTTGCCCTCCGCCCCGGCCGTCTGCGGAGATCGGTCGCATGACCGAGGCGGAACGCACCGACATCGAAGCGCGCGCCGACCGCTGCCTCCGCCGCGGGGAGCTCGCCGAGGCGATCTCGCTCTACGAGTCCATCGCGCGGGCCTTCCCCGACGACCGGCAACTGCAGCACAAGCTGACCGAGCTGCGCGAGAGCCTGCAGCCGGCCGAGCTGTTCAACCCCAAGTCGCGTTTCGACGACCGGGCCTCGGTGCCGGAGACGATCGAGGCACAGGCCGAGCGGCTGGTGGCCCTCGGCGACTACGCGGGCGCCATCGCCGCCTACCGCAGAGCGCTCAAGCTCAAGCCCGACAGCGAGCTCATCCAGGACCGGCTCGCCGAGCTGTTCCGGCTGGCGCAGGCGATGCCCGCACGGCCGGCCGCCGACCCGAAGCTCCCCGACGAGCCGCGGGCGATGCTCGAGTCGCTCCTCGACCGCATCATCTCTCGTCGCCGCGTCTAGACGGCCGTACGGGCGACGCACCGGCGCCACCCCTGTCATTCGTGTCAGCCACGAAGCGTTGCCTGGGGAGCGACCGGGCTCCTACAATCGCGCCTCGGACGCCGCTGTCATAGTCTCCGCGGTCTCTCTGACGTTCCTGCCGTATCTGGGAAGGGCCGAACCATGCGACTTGGTGTGCTGACCGGAGGAGGCGACTGCCCCGGGTTGAACCCGCTCATCCGCGCGGTGGTCAAGCGCGGCACGCTCGAGCTGGGCTACGAGTTCGTCGGAATCCAGAACGGGTACCAGGGCCTGGTCGAGCCCGACATGGCCCACCCGCTCACGCTGAACGACGTGCGGGGCATTCTGCCCAAGGGCGGGACGATTCTGGGAACCTCGAACAAGGCGAACCCGTTCCAGTACGCCGTGAGGGAGAACGGGCGCTGGGTCGAGAAGGACCTGTCGGACGTGGCGATTGGGCGCTACCGCGAGCTGAAGCTCGACGGGCTGGTGGCCGTCGGCGGCGACGGCACGCTGTCGATCGCGCACCGGCTGGCCCAGCGGGGTCTGAACGTCGTGGGCTGCCCGAAGACCATCGACAACGACCTTTGGGGGACGGACCAGACCTTCGGGTTCGACACCGCTCGGGCCATCGTCACCGAGGCCATCGACCGGCTGCACTCCACCGCCGAGTCGCACGACCGCATCATGATCGTCGAGATCATGGGCCGGCACGCGGGCTTTCTGACCATCGAGTCGGGCATCGCCGGCGGGGCCGACGTCATCCTCATTCCCGAGATTCCGTACCGGGTCGAGCCGATCGTCGAGAAGATCCGCCGCCGCGCGGTGCGCAAGCGCTCGTTCTCGATCATCGCCATCTCCGAGGGGGCCTACCCCGCGGGCGGGGCCGCATCGGTGTTGCAGGAGGCATCGGAGATCCCCGGCCGCGGCGTGGTGCGGCTGGGCGGCTCGGGCAAGGTGCTGGCGGATCTGCTCGCCAGACACGTCGAGGCGGAGATCCGCGTCACCGTGCTGGGGCACCTGCAGCGCGGCGGAGGCCCGTCGGCGGCCGACCGGCTGTTGGCCACGCGTTACGGCTGCAAGGTGCTCGACCTGGTCCGCGACGGAATGTGGAGCCACATGGTGGCACTGAAAGGGACGGAGATCGTCCCGGTGCCGTTGTCGGAGTCGCGCAAGGAGCGCCGCGTGGATCCAAATGGAGAATTGGTGAGCCTCGCGAAGGGAATGGGGATCAGCTTCGGAGATTAGAGCCCGCGAACGCTCCCGCGAACGCTCCCGCTCCCGTCCGTTGAGCCTGGTGACGATCTCGACCGACGGGAGCGGGAGCGGGAGCGGGAGCGGGAGCGAGTCGCGACGATGTCACTCGTGGGCCGGCACATCGGGCGGTACCGGATCCTGGAGCAGCTCGGCCAGGGCGGGATGAGTGTCGTCTACAAGGGGCTCGACACGGCGCTCGACCGCGAGGTGGCGGTCAAGGTGCTGCACCCGCACCTGTCGCAGAAGGAGGAGTCGCGCAAGCGGCTTCAGCGCGAGGCGAGGGCGGTCGCGAAGCTCAGGCACCCCAACATCCTCGAGGTGTTCGACTTCGCCGGCGTCGACTCCGAGGACGCGTACATCGTCACCGAGTACATCCGCGGGCAGACGCTGCGGCAGTACGCGCAGACCAACACCTTCGACCCGCCCGAGATCGCCGCGATGGTGATTCACGAGATCGCCGCGGCGCTCTCGCACGCCCACGACGCGGGCGTGATTCACCGCGATCTCAAGCCCGAGAACGTCATGGTGCGCGAGGACGGCGTCCTCAAGCTCATGGACTTCGGCATCGCCAAGATCATCGACCGCGACGAGAAGATGACCATGACCGGCGCGCTGGTGGGCTCGCCCGCGCACATGGCGCCGGAAATCATCGAGGGCGAGGAGGCCGGGCCCGAGGCCGACGTCTTCTCGCTCGGCACGATGCTCTACCTCTTCGCCACCACGCGGCTGCCGTTCACGGCTCCGAACACGACCGCGACGCTGAAGAAGATCCTCGACGGGGTCTACGAGGACCCGCGGCAGCTCGTGCCCACCGTGTCGGACGATCTCGCGGAGATCATCGCCACCTGCCTCATGCGGCAGCCGAGCGCGCGCTATGCGAACGCGGGCAAGCTACGCGATGCCTTGGGCGAGTATCTGGGCTCGCTGGGCTTTGTGCGCGTGGGCGAGGAGCTGCAGTCGTTCTTCGCCGACCCGCCGAGCTACCGCAAGCAGATGGTCAAACGCCTGACCGACTCGCTCATCCAGAAGGGAGAGCGCTACATCGCCGAGAAGCGGCCGGCCAAGGCGCTCTCTGCGCTGAACCAGGTGCTGGCCCTCGAGGGCGGCAATGCAAAGGCTCTGGCCCTGTTGCAACAGATGAACATCTCCAGAAAGCGCCAGCAGGTTGCCCGGAGCTGGATGCGCTTCTCCATCGCCGCCGCGGTGATCGCCTTCGCGCTGCCGTCCGGGTGGAAGGCATACCGGCTGGCCACGCGGGTCGACGACTACCGGCCGGCGATGATCGCTTCGGGCACCGACGTGAAGCTCCCCCAAGCGCTCTTCCCCGAGCCGATTCGGGTGGAGCCTCCGAAGGTCGAGCCAAAGGCGGCCGAGCGTGCGACGTCGTCGCCCGTCGAGGCCACCGCCGCGAAGGAGCTGCCCAAGAAGACGGAGACGGCCGTGGCGAAGGCCGAGGTGCGCCCGATCGAGCTGGTGGACGTGATCGTCAACATTCGCCCCTGGGGCGTGTTGTACGTCGACGACAGGCGCTACGGGGAGATCGACGAGCCGCAGTACCGGCTGAAGCTCGCTCCGGGGAAGCACCGGTTCAAGATCGTCTGCCAGCAGTGCGAAGACGGCGGGCGCACGTTCGAGCGGGTCATCGGCCCCGGCCAGGCGCCGATCAACGAGGCCGCGCCGCTGCTCCCCGGCAAGTTGATGTTCCTCGGCTTCCCCGAAGAGGCCACGGTGACGATCGATGGCGTCGTGCGCGGCACGCTTTCCGAGCACAAGGTGCTCGAGCTGCGCCCGCCGCGCGAGGGCCTCTCGAAGCTCAAGTACGAGGTGCCGTTCGAGATCACCCTGCCCGGCCACAAGCCGTTCAGAGGCCGCACCGACGTGGCCGTCGGGCAGGTGCAGCGCATCACCGGGAGCCTCGAGCCGCAATGAGGATTCCGGTCCTTTGGCTCTTGTGCTCGTCGGTCGCCCTGGCGCAGTCGCCGGAGCGGGAGCTCTCGAAGGTGAAGCTCCAGTACGACGCGGCCAACTACCAGATCGCGCTGGAGACCGCCGTCGACGCGCTGACCACCCACAACTTCTCGGACGAGCAGCGCATCGAGCTGAACAAGTACGCGGGCGCGGCGGCGTTCAACCTGAAGAAGCTGGACTCGGCCGAGGACCACTTCTACCGCGTGCTGCAGTTGAACCCCGACTACGTGCTCGACCCGTTCGCCTTTCCCCCGGGCGCGGTGAAGTTCTTCGAGGACCTGAAGAAGAAGCACGCCCCGACGCTCGACCGGATCCGCGCGGAGATCGCCCGGCGCGAGCTCGAGGCCCGCCGCCAGGCCGAGGAACGCGAACGCGCCCGATTGGCCGCCGAGGCAGAACGCCGCCGCTTCGAGCAGCTCGCCAATCAGGTGACGGTGCGCACGGTGGAGAAGCGCAGCTTCCTGATGAACTTCGTGCCCTTCGGCGTGGGCCAGTTCCAGCAGGGGCGCACCACCACGGGCGTGGTGCTCGCCTTGACCGAGGGAGCGCTCGCGGCCACCAGCACGGTGGCCTACTTCGCCCTCGAGAGCCTCATCGTCGAGGAGACGTATTACCTGCCGCCACCGGCCGGCTCGGAGGAGCCCTACGCGCTCAAGCTGCGCGGCATTCCGCCCGACCGCGCCGGCGAGGCCAACGCCTGGCGATGGGTGAAGCTCGTCTCCGGGCTCGGCTTCTACTTCGCCTACTTCTACGGCGTCGTCGACGCCATCTACCACCACCAGGACGAGGTGGTGACCGAGACGACCGAGCAGCGGCCCATCGTCCCGTCGCGCACGACCGAGATCACTCCCCGGCCCTTCGCCTTCCCCGTTCCGGGCGGGGCCGGCGGGGGCATCACCTTCACCTTCTGACCGAGGAAGCCATGGCCAGCCTCACCGTACGCACTCCCGACGGAAAGACCCGAACGGTGAACCTGCTCAAGCGCATCACCAGCATCGGGCGGGGCGCGGACAACGACGTCAAGCTCGAGGACCCGAAGGTGCCCGAAGCCGCGCTGCACATCGTCTTCGACGGCTCGAAGTACCAGGTGGGCAGCCACGGCGTGCCCTTCTTCGTCAACGGCAAGAAGAAGGACGAGCACGTGCTCGGCGCCAACGACGTGGTGCGCATCGGCGACAGCGAGCTTCTGTTCGGCGAGGCCGCCTCGCCCATGGCCCAGCCGGCGCTCGCTCCGACCAGGGCCCAGAACGAGTCGTTCAACCCCGAGGAGGAGCACACCGCCGAGGTCGCCGGCGTTCCCGGCCGCGAGCTGGCGGCGCTCAGGCGCCTGACCGCGTTCAGCGAGAAGCTCCTCAAGAGCTACGACCTCGACAGAATCCTCGAGACGCTGATGGACGAGGCCATCGACGTCACGCGGGCGGACAAGGGCTTCCTCATCCTCATGGAGAACAACGAGCTGCGGGTGAAGGTGGCCCGGAACATCTCCCGCGAGAACATCGAGGACGCCGTCGAGCGCGTCTCCGACTCGATCGTGGCCAAGGTGGTGCAGACGCAGAAGCCCCTCATCATCAAGGACGCGCTCGACGACCCCGAGTTCAACTCGTCCGAGTCGGTGGTGAACCTCAAGCTGCTCTCCGTGATGTGCGCGCCGCTCATGCACAAGGGCGAGCTGTTCGGCCTCATCTACGTGGGCAACGACCGGCTGGTGAACCGCTTCGAGCAGAAGTCGCTCGACATGCTCACCATCTTCGCGGCCCAGGCCTCGCTGATTCTGCAGAACGCGATGCTGGTGAACGACTTGAAGCTGGACAACACGGCGCTGCGCCAGAAGCTCGAGGACAACCAGTACGGCGACATCGTCGGAGCGTGCGCCGGCATGCGCGAGGTCTACAAGCGCATCGACAAGATCTCGCAGACCGACATCTCGGTGCTCATCACCGGCGAGACCGGCACCGGCAAGGAGCTCATCGCGCGCGAGATCCACCGGCGCTCGCCGAGGGCGAAGGGTCCGTTCGTCACCATCAACTGCGGCGCCATTCCCGAGAATTTGCTCGAGAGCGAGCTGTTCGGGCACGTGAAGGGCGCCTTCACCGGAGCCATCGCCACCAAGCCCGGCAAGTTCCAGGCGGCCATCGGCGGCACGCTCTTCCTCGACGAGATCGGCGAGATGCCGCTGCAGCTCCAGGTGAAGCTGCTCCGGGCCCTGCAGGAGAAGATCGTCTACAAGGTCGGCGACAACCGCGGCGAGCCGGTCGACATCCGCGTGGTGGCGGCCACCAACAAGGTGCTCGAGGAGGAGGTCAAGAAGGGCACCTTCCGCGAGGACCTCTACTACCGGCTGAACGTCGTCACGTTGAAGCTGCCGCCTCTGCGCGAGCGCGGCGAGGATCTCATCGTGCTCGGCAAGTACTTCGTGCAGAAGTACGCCAGGGAGTTCAACTCGAAGGCCCGCGGCTTCACCCCCGCCGCCACCATCGCCATGAAGAAGTACGGCTGGCCTGGAAACATTCGCGAGCTGGAGAACCGCATCAAGAAGGCGGTGGTCTTGGCCGACAAGGCGCTGCTGGGGCCGGACGATCTCGACCTGCGCCCGGAGAACCTCGAGCCGATCATGCCCCTGGCCCAGGCCAAGGAGGAGTTCCAGAAGCGCTACATCCAGGAGGTGCTCGAGCGGAACAACGGCAACCGCACCAAGACGGCGAAGGACCTCGGCGTCGACCCCCGCACCATCTTCCGGCACCTCGAGAAGATGGAGGCCGAGAAGCGCGGCCAGAAGCTGCCGCCCGAAGGCGACGATTCCGCCGACGAGGTTGCCTGACGCCACTGCCCTGGCACACGCGTGCACCAGGGCCGCAAGGTCGCGAAATGGCTGGACGTTGGAACATGTGGGCACTGGCAGAGCGGTTGCTCGAGGGGCCCCGATGAGGCTTTGGGGAGCAGTCGCCGCGCTCGCGCTGGGCGGATGCCTGCTCCCGCAGGATGACACCGTGCTCCCCGAGATTCCCCGCCCCAAGAACACCTCGCCCCAGATCCTCTCCGTCGAGCCGGCCCCGAGGACCACCATCAGGGTCGGTGAGAACTGCCGGTGCCCCGATTCTCCCTTCAGGATCTTCGTCAGAGACCCCGACCCGCAGGAAATCCGGAGCCGGTGGTTCGTCGACGTACCGCAGGGGTCGAAGTACGGAGATTTCACGTACGCCGACGGCAAGCGCGTGCAGTACCAGGGCAGTGCGCTTCGGAACGCTCCGGTCGAATCCCCCTCGACGTTGTGTGCGGTCAACAACTCCGCCCTGCTGGTGCCCACGACCGGCCGCGATCCCCACTTCGTCGAGGTCTTCATCGCCGATGGAGAGTTCGAAGACTTCACCGCCGACAAAGACGTGGTGCAGGTGAAGCCCGACGTCTTTCCGGCTCCTGACGGGGGCACCGTCCACGACGAAAAACGCGCGGTGCACCTCTTCTGGAACGTCCACTCGGACCCCTCGCCCTGCCAGTGACATGCGTCGCGTCGGCCTGCTCACAACGCTGGCACTGTTGGGCTGCGCGAGCGGCGCCGATTTCGCGCAGGTGCAGCGGTGCGCGTCGGACGACGAGTGCGGCTCCAGCCAGGTCTGTTTCCCGGACGGCTGCGGCGATCCGGGGCGCAACATCGTCGTCGAAGTGGTGTCGAACACGCGCACGGGACACCACGCGCAGGACTTCCTGATCGAATCGCTGGCGGCGACCCAGAACGTCGAGGTGTACCCGTCGCTGTCGCTCTACGGAGAGATCGCCCGCTGGACGGGCCCGGCGACTCAACCCACGTCGCGGAAGGGCCCGTACACGCAAGCCGTCACCATCTACGCCGAGGGCGAGAGCGAGCTCATCCCGGGCACCGTCCGACGCTACCAGACCACGCTCACCCCCGAGCGCGGCGCGTACACGATGCAGATCGGCGCGGGGAAGTACACAGTCACCGCCGCTGCCGACGACGTGGCCATTCCCTTCGACGTCCGGAGCGGAGTGCTGGTACGGCCGGCGTTGCCTCCGGCGAACCAGACCAACGTCAACTTCCTCTTCCAGGCGGCGGACGGCACGGTGGTCATCCTGGGGACGCTCTACAAGCGCAGCTCGAACAAGCTGCTCGTGGACTACCCGATGACGGTTCAGGCGTTCGACCCGATGGGCAACCGCCCGCTGTCGCAGCGCGCGATGGTGCAGACCACCGACGGCGCGTTTCGCGTGCACATCGACCCGGCCGTCAACCAGCTCGAGACGTTCCAGCTCGTCGTCGCGCCCAAGGACTTCGGCGCGCCGGTGCCGACCAAGAAGTTCCCCATCACCCGGCCCTTCCCGCAGTTCCTCACGCTCGAGCTGGGCGATTACGGAACCACGGTGCCGGCGACCGGGCAGGTCGTCGCCTCCGACAAGAAGCCGGTGGCCGGCGCGCGCGTGACCTTCGAAGGCGTGGTGGGCGGCGGCGGCACGTACAAGAGCAGGACCGTGCTCACCGACGCCGATGGGCGGTTCCGTGCCGACGTGCTCCCGCCCAGCGGCCCGTACTCGGTGCTGATCGTGCCTCCGTCGACGGGCTTCGCCGGCATGATGAAGAAGAGCATCGGGCTGAAGCCGGCAAACGGAACGTACGCGTTGGACCCGGCCGTCATCGAATGCCCCGACCGCGTGCCGGTGCTCGGAACGGTGACGCGTCCCGACGGCACGCCCGGTGCGAACGTGCCCTTCACCATCGTGCCGGTCGACCCGATCGAGCCGGGCAAGCTCTTGCCGCCGGACGCGGTCGAGGGACAGACCGACGAGAACGGCCGGCTCTCGGTCCACCTGGACCCGGCGGTGTACCGCGTCGATTTCGTGCCGCTCGACGAGCTGCCCCGGTGGAGCCAGATCCTCGTCGTCCGCGCCGAGACGCTGACCGGCTCGGTGGGCGGCAACAAGACCATCGAAAAGACGTTCACGCTGCTCAGGCCGCGGCGGGTGACGGGCATGGTGGAGATCGTCCAGCCGCAGCTGACCAGCGAAGACGCTCCGCCGGCGAAGTCGCCCGCGGCCAACGCGTCGCTGCGCTTCTTCCACGTCAGCTCGGTCGAGGGGAAGCGCTCGTCGTTGCTCCTCGGCACCGCGGTCACCGACGACAAGGGGCGGTACTCGGTCGTGCTGCCGGTGAAGTGACGCGCATGAGGCGGCCTTGACAGCGTAGAGCGCTCGTGGGGAGACCACTGCGCGGGTGACTCCTCGCGCCGCAGGAACGCTCTGCGAGCGGTACAGCGCGCGCCGACGCCCACAGGCCTGCCTACTTCGTCGCGTCGTTCAGGGCCTGCTTGAGCGCGTCCGCGGTGGGCCCGACCTCGCCCGAGTACTGCACCGCGTGCGTGGTGTACAGGTCCATCGCCTTGTCCAGCCGGAGGAAGACCTCGCGCAGCCTGGCCCTGGCCCGCGAGTCGAGCGCGCACATCGACGCCGCCTGACGGTGCCGCTCGAGCCATTTCACCCGGAAGTCGGCCCACACGTCGTCGGCGGTGGTGGCCGGAGTGTGCGAGGCCAACGCCTGGCGCTCCTTCTCGAGCTCGTTCCAGAGCTGCTCGGCCTTCTGGAAGCACTCGCGCTCGGAGAGCACCACGTCCGATTGCCTGAGGTGGCTGGGCGTCATGGCGATGACCGACTTCACCACGCTCACGATGATGAGCACAGAGAACGTGCCCACCACCGCCAGGTAGAAGCCGTACATCGCCACCCGGAAGGGCCGGAGTGGATCGCGTCGCGGAACGTCCTCTCGCTCGCCCACGTCGCTCTCCCCGACTGCGCGCCAGTCACGGATTCGGCGACGGCGGCTTCGGCGCGGGCATTGGCGCGTTCTGCGGCTGCGCGGAGGCGGCGGCCGGAGCCGGCGCGGGCGCGGCCGAGCCGTCGGCCCCCGGAAGTTGAGCAGCGTTCGCCCCCGCGACGCCCCGCTTGGCCGCGAAGAGCCGTCCCTTGAGCTGCCCGGCGAACTCGCTGTTCGGGTAGGTGGCCAAAGCGTCGCGGGCGATCTCCAGGGCCTTGTCGTACTGCTGCGTCTGGTCGTAGGCCTGCGCCAGGAGCAGCATCGCGTAGTCGCGCGTCTTCGACTTCTTGTCGCCGTTCACGAAGCGCTCGAGGTGAATCACCGCGTCCTGCGCCCGGCGAACCTGGAGCAGCGAGGCGCCGAGGAAGAACGACGCGTCCAGCGCCTCCTCGGTGGAAGGCCCCATCGCCAGAAAGCGGCCGAGGTCCTCGACCGCGGCGGCGTAGTCGTTCCTGCGGAAGGCCGCCTTGCCGCGCTCGAACGCTGCCTGGCCGATCTCCTTGCGCAACGCGTCCGCCCGGTCCTGCAGGGCCTGCTTCTCGAGCGCCGACAGCATGGAGAGATCCAGCTTCCTCAGGGCATCGACTCCCTTGAGCCGCTCGTCGCCCGGCAGCGTCGTCATCATCCGGTACACGTCGGCGGCTTGTCGCGAGGCCTGCTGCATCGCCGAGGTGTCCGCCCGCAGCCGGTCGAGCTGGCTGGTGACGTCGGCCAGCCGCTTCTCGAGCTCGCTCTTCTCGGCGAAGGCCGCCGATGCTCGCGCCGACGAGAGGAGAATCGCGCCGGTCACGCACAGCGCCGCGAAGGTCGCGTACGCCACGCCCGACGAGATCCACTGCCGCCGCTGGAAGTCCTCCTGGCGCTTGCCGAGCAGCTTCAGCTCGGCGTGCAGGTTCTTCAGGAGGTTGTCCGTCTTGATGACCAGGTTCCGCGACTCGATCACCTCGCGGCGAATCTCGTCGAGGCCCCGCTCCGAATCCGGTCTGTTGTCTGCCATCAGTACGTTCCCGCTGACTTCGCCCCCCTGGCCCACATCACGCTGTGCTCTCAAGGTTCTCCCGCCTGGTGAGAGGTCGGCTGCCCATGGCGCGTTGCGTCGGATGTTTCGCGGCGGCCTTTTATCGCCCAGCGCGGCACCGCATCCAAGAGGATCCAGCAGGCGAATGGCACACCGCACGGTTGGCCGCTCATGGCCGGTCGATCGGCGAAGGCGATGGTGGGAAGTAGAAGACGACGCCGACCGTGAGCCAGCTACCGCCCCCATTGATGCTGGCGACATGGGCCACTTCGCCCCGGGCGAGCAAGAGCTTGTACTCGGCCCACACGCCGACCTTCGGGCTCGCTCGGTAGCTCATTCCGGCGGTGAATGCGTAGCCGATAGCCACCCGCTCGAGCGCGCCAGGTGCATCGGTTTGGGTGAAGACCAGCGTCGGGCCGGTGTGCGCGCCGAGGTACGGCACGAAGCGGTCGGCGGGGACGTCGGCCCAGAAGAAGCGTGCGCCGAACATGCCGCCGTACGTCCACGAGGCCACCTCGCCCAACCTCTCGAGCCGGAGCCGCTCGTGGCCGGCGAAGAGATCGATGCACGCCTCGATGGCGTCGGTCGCCGCGTAGCAGAACGCTCCGCTCACTTGCGGTCCTCCGGGCGAGCTGCCCTCGACGGGGTGGCCGGCCTCGGCGGCGCGGGCGCGGAAGAAGTCGTTCGGCGTCAGCCGCCAGCCTCCTCCCAGCGCGGCGCGTCCGTAGCCTTCGAACGACGTCTCGTCGTGGGCGGCCGCCGTCCCGGACAGGACGAGCAGCAGGGCCGCCGCCCTCACCACGTCTTCCAGCCGTCGGTCGCCGAAGCTTTGGGCCTGATGGCCGGCGGAGGCTCGGCGCGCCTGGGGGGAGGCGGCGATCGCGGCACCTCGCGGTTGGGCCTGCGGAGCGGAATCGGATCGGGCATCGGCGAGTCGGGCCGCTCGTCGGCGCCGGCACCCTGCGTCTGCTCGACCTTCCCGAGCTTCTCCTCGAGCAGCTTCACGTACATGCGCAGCTCGGCGATCGCCTGCTCCTTCTCCATGAGCCGGCGGTAGAGGTCGACGCGGCGCTCCTTCTCTTCCATCAGCTCGGAGTGGAGCTGCATCAGCGACGCCATCGCCCGCTGCGCGTAGTCGGTGGGGACGACGTTCAACGTCGCTTGCTTTTGCACCAGAAGCTCGTTCGCGTTCATCGTTTCAACGCCACGTCGAGGAACGTGGTGCTCTTCCCTTCGAGGCACGCCTTGAAGCACCGGAGCAGGCAGACCAGCCCGAACTCGCGCCAGATGACGAAGCAGTTCGCCAGCACGTCCCACCTGGTGATGACTCCGCGCATCGGGCACCTCCGCGCTACAGGCTTGAAGCGAGGGTACGCCGGGCCAGGTCCGGGTCAATTTTTCGTCATCGCGCGCGCCGCTCGAGCTCGAGGAAGGGAATCTCGGTCACCACCACCGTGCCATGGAGCGCCGGCAGCCCGAAGTCCGCCTCGTCGAGCTGCGCGAAGAGGCTCTTCACCTCGTCGTGCGCGAGGTTCCGGTCGACGGAGGTGGCGGCGTGGCAGGCCAGCACTCCGAGCGCGGGCGCAAGCGATTCGCCCTCGCGCGGTAGCGCCGGCGCCAGCTCGACGAGGAGGCTCTGCCAGTCGGCGCCCTGCAGCGACGGCGGCATGCCCTTCACCGCGAAGGTGTTGCCGCCGAAGGGCTCCACCATGAGCCCGAGCCGCTCGAGGGCGGAAGCGCGCTGGTCGAGGAGGCGGGCCGTGTCGGCGGGGAGCTCCACCGCCTGGGAGAAGAGAAGCCCCTGCGACGATGACATGCCGGCCGACTTCTCCAGCTCCGTCAGCCGCACCCGCTCGAGCGCCGCGTGCGAATCGACGACCACCAGCGTGCCGCCTTTGCCCTCGCAGACGAGAAAGCGCCGGCCCAGCGTTCCCAGGAAGCGGAGCGAACCGAAGTACCCCGGCGGCGGGGCCTCGTTGAGCTGCGGGCGGGCCTGGCCGAATCCCACCGGGCGCCAGCCCTCGATCGGCTCGGCGGCGACCGGCGGCGGGCCGAAAGCCAGGGGCGGCGCGGCGCGCGAGAGAAAGCGATCGACCGCGTCGGCGTAATGCGCTCCGGCGACCGGCTCGGGCTTGGGCTCCTCATGCGACTCGACCCACACAGAGCGCCTCAGCGCGCGCGAGACGGCGAGGTTCACCGCGTCGTAGACCGATCGCCCGTCCTGGAAGCGCACCTCGAGCTTCTGCGGGTGCACGTTGACGTCGACGGCTGCGGGGTCGAGCTCGATGAAGAGAATGGCCACGGGCTGCCGGCCCGGAGGCAACGACTCCTGGAACGCGCGCTGGATGGCGTGGTTCAGCCCTCGGTCGCGGACGTAGCGGCGGTTGACGAAGGCGTACAGCCCGCGTGCGGTGGCGAGCGTGAATTCGGGCGAGGCGACGAAGCCCGTCACCTCGAGGCCCAACCGGCGCTCCTCGACCTCGAGCAGGTGCGCGTGCACCTGTTGGCCCAGCGCGGCCGCGATGCGCTCGCGGGGATCGGCCGACGCCGCGCTGGTCAGCACGGTGCGGCCGTCGTGCTCGATGGTGAAGGCCACGTCCGGCCGGGCGAGCGCCAGACGCACCACGGCCTCCTCGCAGTGCGACAGCTCGGTGGACGGGCGCCGGAGGAACTTGCGGCGCGCGGGCACGCTGAAGAAGAGATCCTCGACGTCGACCCGCGTGCCGCCGATGGGCGGAGCGTCGCTCACCTCGATCGCCCCACCCGCCTCCACGCGCACGCGGGTGCCGACCGACGCGCCCACCTCGCTGGTGACGAGAGTGAACCGCGAGACCGACGCAATGGCCGGCAGCGCCTCGCCCCGGAACCCCATCGTCGAGATGTGGAAGAGATCGGAAAGCTCGCGGAGCTTGGAGGTGGCGTGGCGCTCGAGCGCCAGCGCGGCGTCCTCGCGCGACATGCCGCAGCCGTCGTCGGTGACCGAGATGGCCGACAGCCCGCCCTGAGAGAGCGCGACGCGGATGGAGCGCGCCCCCGCGTCGAGCGCGTTCTCGCAGAGCTCTTTGACGACCGAGGCCGGCCGCTCGACCACCTCGCCGGCGGCGATCTGGTTGATCAGCTGCTCGCTGAGGACCTGAACACGACCCATCAGTCGACTCGTTGGGCCACTTGCCCGCACCTGTCCGCGCACGCTATCAGGCTCGAACCCCATGGAGCGGCCTTCGACGCGGCGGCAGGGCTTGAACGTGGCGGTCACCGGGGCGACCGGCGACTTGGGGTCGCTGCTACTGCCGCGGCTCGAAGCGGACGAGCGCATCGGCCGCATCCTGGCCATCGACGTGGCCAAGCCGAAGGCCCACGGGCCCAAGGTGGACTACCGCCGCGTCGACCTGACACAGCATTCGGCCGACGTGCACCTGGCGCAGGCGCTGATCGACGCGAAGATCGACGTGCTGCTCCACCTCGCGTTCGTCTACGGCCGAGTGCACAGCGCGGCGTTCGCGCACGAGCTCGAGGTGATCGGCTCGATGCACGTGCTCAGCGCGGTGCGTCGGGCCTCGGTGGGCCGGTTGGTGATTCCCTCGATGACCGCGCTGTACGGAGCGCGGCCGCAGAACCCGGCGCTCCTGACCGAGGACGCGCCGCTGCTCGGCTGCCCGGGCAGCCGGTTCATCAACGACAAGGTCGAGGTCGAGCACCAGTTCGCCGCGTTCCGCCGCGCGCACGCCGACATCGACGTGCTGGTGCTCAGGTTCGCGCCCATCGTCGGGCCCAACGTCGACAACCCCGTCACGCGGTGGCTCCGGACGCGGGTGGTGCCGACGCTCTTGGGCTTCGATCCGCCCTGGCAGGTGATTCACGAGAACGATGCGATCGCCGCGTTGCACCACGCCGTGTTCAGTGGCTCGAGCGGCGCGTACAACGTCGTCGGGCCGGGGCTCTTGTCGCTGTCGGGCCTGGTGCGGCGGTCGGGCGGAGCGCCGGTGCCATTGCCCGGTCCGTTGGCGCGCGCGGCGGTGCGGCTGCTCGAGGCCACCGGGGTGGTGGCGGCGGTGCCCGTGCCGCTCTTCGATTACCTCCATTTCGGCTGGGTGGCTGACGATCGCCGGTCCCGCGAACGGCTCGGGTTCGTCCCGCGCCACCACGCAACAGACGCGGCTGCGTCGCTCAGGGGGAGCTGACATGGCCAAGGGCGTTCTCGGCAACGACCCATTTCTCCGCGGCGCGGCGAAGCGCGGTGCCGATCAGCCGACGTCGGAGAAGACGGATGAGGCAGCCACGCCGCCGAAGGCCGAGAAGGTGGTGAAGGGGCGCGGAGAGCGGACCGAGCCTGCATCTGGCCGCGGGCGTTCGGGAGCAGAAGCGCCGAAGCGCCGTGACACGGGAGCTCGCGGTCGCAAGGTGGCGAGCGAGCGGTCGGAAGCCGCGACGCCGCCGATCTCCGAGAGGAGCCGTGGGCCGGCGCCGACTCCGTCCCGCAGCACTTCGCGGGCGCGCCCTCCTCCGCCCTCGAGCACGCCGTCTCGGAGCGCCGAGCGCAGCAGGAATCGCCCGTCTCCGCCCGCGGTGGCAGTGCCCGAGCCGCGCAGGCCGGCTGCGGGGCCGACGGGTGCCCGCGCCGGAAAGCCTGAGTCGCCGGAGCGCACGGTGCCGACGCCCGAGGCGCCGCAGACGAGAGGCACCGTCGAGATCGAGCGCCATGAGCGGACCGATGCGCCGATTGAGCGGGCCGTATCGGCGGCCGGCCAGGGGCGGGCCAGGGCCGGTGCGGAGAGACCGCGCGATTCGGGTGCCGACGCGCGGCCGTCGGAGTCAGTGCGGCGGGCTCAGCATGATGGAATCGCCGACGAAGCTCGGGCCGATCCGGTCGCGCACTCGCAGTCGCCGGGTGCGGTGCGATTGACGGAGCCTGTGCCGCACGGGGGATCGCCGCATCTCGTGCGCGACGTCCGCGGCGAACCGCCCGCTCACTCGCAGTCGCCGGATGCGGTGCGGCCGACGGAGCCCGTCCCGCAAGGAGGATCGCATCTCGTGCGCGGCGTCCGCGGCGAACCGCTGGCTCACTCACAGTCGCCGGATGCCGTGCGACGAACCGAAAAGGAACTGGTCGCGCACGCGGAAACACCCTCCGTCCTGCGCGAAGTCGGCCGCGAGCCACGCGCCCACTCGCAGTTGCCGAGCGCAGTGCGAGTCACAGAGCAGATCCCGCACCGCGCATCGCCGGATCCCGTTCGCGACGTTCGCGGCGAGTCGCTCGCTCATCCTCATTCGCCCGATGTCGTACGACTGACCGAGCCGGTCCCGCACGGTGCGTCGCCCGATCTCGTCCGCGATGTTCGAGGAGAGCCTCTCGCCCACGCGCAATCGCCGGACGCCGTACGACTCACCGAGCCGGTCCCGCACGGTGCATCGCCCGATCTCGTCCGCGATGTTCGAGGAGAGCCACTCGTTCACTCGCAATCGCCCGAAGCCGTACGACTCACAGAGCCGGTCCCGCACGGTGCATCGCCCGATCTCGTCCGCCATGTTCGCGGCGAGCCACTCGCTCACTCGCAATCGCCCGAAGCCGTGCGACTGACCGAGCCGGTCCCGCACGGCGCATCGCCCGACCTCGTACGCGAAGAACCGCACACGGATTCGCACCGAGCCGCCGGCTGGACGGGTACGGCTTCACACGCGCCGAACGTCGACCCGGCTCGGCGCCTGACTGCCGCATCGGAGTCGCGCCTGGCGACCATCGACGTCGGCGCCGCCGCAGAAGGCGTTTTCAACACGGCGCGCACGTTGATCGGCCGCCTCGTCGACCGCGCCACCCTCGACCGCACGCTCGGAGCCGCGCGGGGCGTGGTCGACGCGTTCCGCACCGGGCTGGGCCTCGCCGGTTCGGTCGACCTCGATCACTACGGCAAGGACGAGCGGCTCGCCCAGTCCATCGGCCCGGTCGCCGACTTCCTCTACGATCGTTACTGGCGCGTCACCGTCGAAGGCGCCGAGCACGTACCGCGAAGAAGCGCGATTCTGGTCGCCAACCACTCGGGAGCGCTCCCGTTCGACGGGTACGTCATCCACCTCGCGCTCCGTCGCGAGCGCCCGGATCTCGCCGAGCCCCGCTGGCTGGTCGAGGACCAGATCTTTTACGCTCCGTTCGTCGGCACGCTGGTGAACCGGCTCGGCGCCATTCGCGCCAACCCGGAAAACGCCACCCGACTGCTCGAGGAGGGCCGCCCGGTCGTCGTCTTCCCCGAGGGCGTGCACGGCATGAGCAAGCCCTACCGCGAGCGCTACCAGCTCAAGCGCTTCGGCCGCGGCGGCTTCGTGAAGCTGGCGCTCCGCACCGGGGCCCCCATCGTCCCCGTCGCCGTCGTCGGCGCCGAGGAGTCCATGCCGCTCCTGGCCAGGCTTCCGGGCGGGGTGTTCGGCCTGCCGTACCTGCCGCTCACCCTACCGCCGCTCCCGGCGCGCTGGATGATTCGCTTCGGGCAGCGCATCGACCTGGGCGGAGCCACCGCGACGCACGCCGACGATCCGGCCTGTGTGCAGCGGCTCAACGACACCACGCGCGAGGCCATTCAGGGCATGCTCACCGCAATGCTCGAGGGCCGCACGACCGTCTTCCGCTGATTACGACCGGCTCAGGAGCAGACGCGGTTCCGCCCCGCGCCCTTGGCCTCGTACAGCTTCGCGTCGGCCTGTCGCACCAGGTCGGCCGCGTCGCGCAGGCCCGCCGACAGCGTCGCCACCCCGAGCGAGATCGTCACCGGGATGATCTGCTTGTCGAACTCGAAGGTCTGCCGCTCGATCAACTTGCGGGCCTTCTCGGCCATGGCGGTGGCTCCCTTGGCATCGACCTCCGGGAGCAGCAGACCGAATTCCTCGCCGCCGTAGCGCGCGAAGATGTCCTCGCGCCGGATCTTCGTCTTGATCGTCGAGGCCACGTGCTTGAGCACGAAGTCGCCGGCGAGGTGGCCGTACATGTCGTTGATCTGCTTGAAGTGATCGATGTCCATCATCACCAGCGACAGGTCGCGGCCGTACCGATGGCACCGGGAGATCTCCCGCTCGAGTGCCTCCTCGAAGTAGCGCCGGTTGTAGACCTGGGTCAGACCATCGACCGTGGTCAGCCGGTAGATCTCGTCGTGATAGGCCGCTTCGATGTTCCCGCCGGCGATGAACTTGAAGATGGTGCGGCCGATCTTCACCAGGTCGCCGTTGCGTAGCTGGTAGTCGGTGGTGATCTGCTCGTCGTTGACGTACGTGCCGTTGGTCGAGCCCATGTCGCGGATGACGACGTGGTTCGCGCCGTTGACGAGCTTGGCGTGGTTGCGGCTGATCGACTCCTGGTCGATCTGGATGTCCGCCTTCGAGGACCGGCCGATGATGGTGACCTCTTTGGTGAGGTCGTACTTGCGACCGAGGTCGAGGCCGTAGATCACCACGAGGGCAGCGTCGCGGTTGACCGGCCGCTCGGAGATCTTGGAGATGACGGTGACGACCGTCTTCGTCTTGGCCATCCGTCGCGGATGCTAGCACCGTCGCGCCGAAGCGACATTTCGCGACCTATCGCACCCAGTCCGGCGACGAGGCGGGGCGGCGTTCCAGCTCCTGACGGGCGCTCTCGTAGCCCGGCCGCCCGAGGAGGCCGCAGGTGAACCGTTTCCCCGCTTCGACTCCCGGCTGGTCGTACGGGTCGACGCCGTAGAGCGGGCCGGCGAACGCAGTGGCCACCTCGAGGAGCATCATCAATTCGCCCATCGCCCTCGCCTCCAGCGACGGCAGCCGCAGGGTGATCGAGGGCCGCCCGTTCGCCGCGAGCGCCGCCGCGGTGGCCCGCTGTTCGGCCGACAAGAGCGCGTGAAACGTGTGCCCGCCCAGATAGCCGACGTCGGGAAGCTCGGCCAGGTCCTTCGGGATGGGCAGCTCGACGCGCGGCCGGTCCACCGCGACGAAGACGGTCACCTTGTCGTGCGGCCCCTCCATGAGGAGCTGAAGCAGCGAGTGCTGGTCGGTGGCTCCGAGTGCGCGCAGCGGCGTGGGGCCGACGTGCCCGCATGCGGCCTTCTTGCCGAGGCTCTCGGCCCAGAGCTGCACGAACCAGTCGGCCGTCTCTCGCAAACCGTCGGCGTACGGCATGAACACGTGGATGCGCCGGCCCTTCTTCACGTCCATCAGGTACAGCGCCGCCGCGAGCAGGTAGGCCGGGTTCTTCCAGAGGTCGGGCTCCTCGCACCGCTTCGCCATCTCGCCCGCGCCCTGGAGGAGCGCATCGACGTCGATGCCGCACGCGGACGCGGGCAACAACCCCACCGCCGTCAGGACCGAGAAGCGCCCTCCGACCGGCGGAGGTACCGGCAGCGTCCTCCAGCCCTCGGCCGTGGCGACCTTGCGGAGAGCTCCCTTCTCCGGATCGGTGACCGCGACGATCTGGCGCCGCGCCGCGTCCGGCGAGAGCGCTTTCAGCCGATCGCGCACCACCAGGAGCTGGGCCCACGTCTCGGCGGTGCCGCCGCTCTTGGTGATGGCCGCGACGGCGGTCTTCGAGAGGTCCAACGTCTCGAGGAGCGCGGCGAACGTCACCCCGTCCGAGTTGTCGGGGAAGAACATGCGCGCGCCGTTGCGCTTCTTCTCGGGGAGCAGGTTGTGCAGCGGGTGCACCAGGGCGGTGAACAACGCCTTGGCGCCGAGCGAGCTACCGCCGATGCCGAGGACGAGCAGGTTCTCGAAGCGGGCCAGCTCGCGGCCCAGTGACTTCGCGGCTTCCGCCGCCGCGCGGTCGAACGGCAGTTCCATGAAGGCGATGCGCCCGGCTTTCCGTCCCGAGACGATCGCCTCGTGCGCCTCGGCAGCCCTGGGCCTCAGCGCCTCGAAGTCGGCCCGCGACAAGCCCGCGGGGCCAAGCTGCGTGTCGGCGGCGAGGTTGAGATCGACCGTGAGCGGCATGAATTCCCTCCTGGGCTCGATTTGTGTAGCAGGCCCGATACACAATGCACATCGCGGAATGGAGGGGCCCACCATGCAGTGTCGACTGATTGCGTCGATCGCCGGGGCCGTCTTGCTGTCAGGGTGCCCTCGATCGATTCCCTACTGCGATTCCGATGGTGACTGTCCACCCGAGGGCTACTGCGAGAAGAAGCTCCGCATATGCTTCAGACGCGACGCCGGCGCGACGGCGGATTCGGGCGTCGATGCCGGCGTAGACGCCGGAATCGCAGACTTCGTGGCGGCTGTGGGGACGATGGACCTGGCCGTGCAAGCCGGTCAGACCGCCGAGCTGCCGGTGTCGATCGAGCCGATCGGAGGGTTCGACGCCGACGTGCTGGTCTCGCTCGTTGGCGGGCCACCAGGCGTCACGGCTCAGCCGGTCACCCTGTCGCCGAGGACGCCGGCAGGCATGCTGCGACTCGTTGCCACGGCGTCGGCACCTGCTGGCGGTCCGGTATCGGCGAACGTGACCTTCGTCGGAGGCGGCCGCGGCAAGTCTGTTGGACTTCGCGTCACCACGCTGCCCGCCCGCGGCTTCGAGATCGCCTTGTCGCCAGGCTCCTTGAAGATCGTCCAGGGTACGACGGCAGACGTTGCAGTGACCGTCCACCGCGATGGCGGATTCTCGGATCCGGTCGATCTCAGGGTCAGCGGGCTCTCGGCGGGCCTGTCGGCGAGCCCGATCACCGTCCCGCCGTCGAGCACGTCAGGGACGCTCACGTTCGTCGCGTCGTCGGGCGCTGCAATCGGCACGGTGCAGACGACGGTGACGGGGACAGGAGGTGGGCTCAGCCGGCAGCACCCGCTCGCGGTCACGGTCGTGCCACCCGCCGGCACGCTCGATGTCGGATTCGGCGACGGCGGGCTCGTCATCACGAAGTTCGACGCCGGATACTCCGACATCGCCAGGGCGGTACTGGTCCAGCCGGATGGGAAGATCGTGGTGGCTGGGAATGCGGACCTCGACTTCTGCGTCGTCCGCTATACGGACGATGGGCAGCTGGATCCCGGCTTCGGTTCGGGGGGGGTCGCCATTACGTCGTTCTTCAGCGTCGCCAGCCAAAGCTCGGCATTCGCGTTGACGCGCTACCCCGATGGCAGGCTCCTCGCCGCCGGAAATGCATACTCAGCTGGAGGACTCGCCCGCTATCAACCCAATGGCACACCGGACCTCAGCCTCGACGGAGATGGCCACCAAGCATCGCCGTATGGAGCGAAATTCGTGTCGGTGGCGCTCACGGCTGATGGCGGCATTCTCGCAACGGACAACACCTCCGGTCAGTTCGGCTACTTCCGCCTTCACTGTCCCACTTTGGGAGGGTTGAAGCCCTCGCCTTTAGGCGACAGCTTCAGCGTCGGTTCGGCTAGGGTGGCGATGTGGGCT
>FWPU01001421.1_pt1 | contig 51567 bp, 38 predicted proteins | sample 2228361 | NCBI WGS metagenome assembly FWPU01 (sample SAMEA103939777, study PRJEB20133) | metagenome | reverse complement strand
CTTGTCGGGCCGGCTCTACGCGGCACGGGCGCCGAGGCCGGGCCCTTCCCGGCAGAGGCCAATGACTTTGATATGGCCGTGCCCGGACCGTTTCCGGCTTGCGTGCCGGGAAGGGATGTAGTACAATAGGCGCAGCGTTGGTGCCGGATAAGACTGTTTGGCCGGTCCAAAAGAGAGGGAAAAATGCCTGAACTCTACCCCTTTTCCTGGCAGGACGGCGTCCTACGTCTCCTGGATCAGACCCTCCTCCCCCGGGAAGAGGTCTGGCTGGAATGCTACACCGTTGAGGAGGTGGCCCAGGCGATCTCGGAGATGCGCGTGCGGGGGGCCCCGGCGATCGGCATCGTCGCCGCCTATGGGGTTGTCCTGGCCGCAATCCACGCCGACTGCCGCGAGGCCGCGGAACTGCTTCCCGTGATCGAGGAGGCCGGCGGCCTCCTCCGACGCACCCGGCCGACCGCCGTCAACCTCACCTGGGCCATCGAACGCATGCGCGCCCGAGCCGAGGCGGTGCGCTCGCTGGACCCAGAAGAGGCAGTGGCTGCACTCGTCCAGGAGGCCCGGCGCATTGCTGAGGAGGACGAGGCCGCCAACCGTCGGATGGGACTGCTAGGGCAGGCCCTGCTGCCGCAAAACGGCTCGGTTTTGACCCACTGCAACACCGGCGCGCTGGCTACCGGCGGATACGGCACCGCCCTGGCGGTCATCCGGGCCGCCTGGGACCAGGGCAAGGAGATTCACGTCTTTGTGGACGAGACCCGCCCCTTCCTCCAGGGAGCCCGTCTGACCACCTGGGAACTACAGCGCTTGCGCATCCCCTTTACCCTGATTACGGACAACATGGCCGGATACTTTATGCAGCAGGGCCGCATTGCCGCCGTCCTGGTTGGGGCGGACCGCATTGCCGCCAACGGCGATGTCGCCAACAAGATCGGCACCTACAGCCTGGCGGTGCTGGCCTTTGCCCACAGCATCCCTTTCTACAGCGTCGCCCCCACCTCGACCCTCGACCTGTCCATTCCCGACGGCAGCCGCATTCGCATCGAGGAGCGCAACCCGGCCGAGGTGACCCACCTGGCCGGCGTGCCGATCGCCCCCGAAGGGACACCGGCGGCTCATCCGGCCTTTGATGTGACCCCGCACCGCTACATCAGTGCGATCATCACCGAGCGCGGTATCGCCCGCCCCCCCTATGAGGAAAACCTGGCCCAACTGCTGAAGGAGGAGTGAGATGGCCTTTGCCCTGAACGGCCTGCCCACGGCCGTGGGCAGCCTGCCACATCGTGATCCGGAGAAGGCGGTTGCCCTGATCCAGACGCATCTGCCCGCAATCCCCGACTGGCCGCAACTGCCCCGACGAACCTTCCGGGAAAACATGTACGTCCAGTACAGCGAGGGCTTTCCCGGCATCCAGGTGGATATGGAGCGGGAAAAGGTCTTGGTGAACCGGGAGCGGGTGGATGAGGAACTGGAACCGCTCTACCTGGCCTATCTGGAGGACCGGGTGGATGACTGGGGCATCGGCCCGGAGTATGCTGCCGGCCTCTACGCCTTTTTGGAGCACGACCGCTCGGCCAACCCCCCGCTCGCCGTCAAGGGCCAGGTCACCGGGCCGATCAGCATGGGCCTCCAGGTAACCGACCAGAACCTCCGCCCCATCCTCTACGACGAGGTCCTGGCCGACGCCCTGGCCAAGCACCTCCGGTTGAAGGCGGCCTGGATGGAAAAGCGCCTGCGCAAACTGAGCGAGCAGGTCATCGTCTTCATTGACGAACCCTACCTGAGCGCGTTCGGCTCGGCCTTTATCTCCCTCAGCCGGGAGCAGGTCATCACCGCCCTGGAGGAGGTCATGGCCGGCTTGACCTGCCTGAAGGGGGTGCACTGCTGCGGCAACACCGACTGGTCCATCCTTCTGGAGACATCGGTGCAGCTCCTCAACCTGGACGCCTACACCTATGCCGAGAGCCTGTCCCTTTACCCCGAAGCGGTACAGGCCTTCCTCCGGCGCGGCGGGGTCATCGCCTGGGGGATTGTGCCCCAGGATGAGGAAGGGATCGCCCAGGCCACCGTGGAAGGGTTGGTGCAGCGACTGGAGGAGGCCTGGGGGTTACTGACGGCGAAAGGGATTGCCCTGGAGGAGATTCTGGCCGCCTTTCTAGTCACCCCCTCCTGTGGGCTGGGGTCCGTCTCGCCCGAGATGGCTGCCCGCGCCCTGGAGTTGACGGCGGGGGTCTCACGAACTGTTCGGGAAAAGTATGCCCTGGGAGGAGCCGAGGCATGATCGTCGTCACCGGATCGGTCTCGTTCGATTACCTGATGACCTTTCCCGGCCGCTTCAAGGAGTATATCCTCCCCGACCAGTTGGAGCACATCAGCCTGAGTTTTCTGGTGGACGAGATGCGCAAGGTGCGAGGGGGGTGCGCCCCCAACATCGCCTATACGCTGGCCCTGCTGGGGGAGCGGCCCTTGCTGCTGGGCACGGCCGGCCACGACGCCGGCGAGTACCGCGACTGGCTCGCCGCCCAGGGAGTGGATGTCTCTGGCCTGCGCCTCTACGACGACTGCTTTACCGCTTCTTTCTTTTGCAACACCGACCTGGACGGCAACCAGATCGCCACCTTTTACGCCGGGGCGATGGCCCGGGCCGGCGACCTCTCCTTCTACGACCTCTCCGACCCCTCTCAGGTCGAGTGGGCCATCATCTCGCCCAACGATCCGGGTGCGATGGGCAAATATGCCCGTGAGTGCCGCGAACTGGGCATTCCCTTCATCTACGACCCCAGTCAACAGGTCGCCCGCGTCCCCGGCGAGGAACTGGTCGCCGGTGCGCGGGGGGCGCACATCCTGATCGTCAACGAGTACGAGTACGAGATCTTTTGTAAAAAGACCGGCCTGGATGAGAACGGGCTTTTCTCCCTGGTGGGGACATTGGTCGTCACACGGGGAAAGGAAGGGTCCACCATCGTCACGCCGGGCAGAGACGGCCTGGAGCGCCACACCATCCCGGCTGCGCCGACTGCCCGGTCCCTGGACCCCACCGGCGTGGGCGACGCTTACCGCGCCGGCCTGTTGAAGGGGTTGCGGGCCGGCTTGCCCTGGCCGTTGACCGGCAGGATCGCCTCCCTGGCCGCCACCTATGTGCTGGAACAGCCCGGACCGCAGCCCTCCCCATACACCCGCCAGGAGTTTCTTCTGCGCTATGAGCAAGCCTTCGGGCCGGAGCCGGCCGTGCGGGCCGCCATCCTGGGCCCGGCCGGCCCGACCGTTCAAGAATAAAAAACGAGGTGACAAATGACTGTAGAACACGACGTCAAAGACCTGTCCCTGGCCGCCCAGGGCAACCTGCGCATCGAGTGGGCCGAGCGTGATATGCCGGTCCTGCGCATGATTCGGGAACGCTTTGCCCGGGAAAAGCCGCTCCAAGGAGTCCGCCTGGGGGCATGTCTCCACGTGACCACCGAAACGGCCAACCTGATGCGCACCCTCAAGGCCGGCGGGGCGCAGGTGGCCCTCTGTGCCTCCAATCCCCTTTCGACCCAGGATGACGTGGCCGCCTCCTTGGTGGCCGATTACGGTGTGCCTGTCTTTGCCATCAAGGGCGAGGACAACGAGACCTACTACCGCCACGTCCGCTCGGTGCTGTCTATTGACCCGCAGATTACGATGGACGACGGCGCCGACCTGGTGACGACCCTGCTCAAAGAGCGCACCGACCTGATTCCCCACATGATCGGCTCCACCGAAGAGACCACCACCGGCGTCATTCGCCTGCGGGCCATGGCCGCCGACGGCAAGATCGCCTTTCCCGTCATCGCCGTGAACGACGCCGATACCAAGCATCTCTTTGACAACCGCTACGGCACGGGGCAGTCCACGATTGACGGCATCCTCCGGGCGACGAACCGGCTGTTCGCCGGGAGCACCGTGGTCGTCGGTGGGTACGGGATGTGCGGCCGGGGCATTGCCATGCGGGCGCGGGGCATGGGGGCGAACGTCATCGTCACCGAGGTGGACCCGCTGCGTGCCCTGGAGGCGGTGATGGACGGCTACTGGGTCATGCCGATGAAAGAGGCCGCCCGCCGGGGGGACATTTTCGTGACCTCGACCGGCTGCAAGCAGGTCATCTCTGAACTGCACTTTGCCCTGATGAAGGATGGGGCGATCGTGGCCAACTCGGGGCACTTTAACGTCGAACTGGACATCCCCGCCCTGGAGCGGCTCTCGGTGAGCAAGCGCGACATCCGCCCCTTTGTCCAGGAGTACACCCTGGCCGATGGCCGACGCATCTACCTCCTGGGCGAGGGACGCCTGATCAACCTGGCCGCCGCCGAAGGCCACCCGGCCAGCGTAATGGACATGAGTTTCGCCAACCAGGCCCTCTCGGCGGAGTACCTGGTCAAGAACCGGGACCGCTTGGGCCACCAGGTCTACCGCGTGCCCGAGGAGGTGGACCGCGAGATCGCCCGGCTCAAACTGGAGGCATTGGGGGTAGAGATCGACCACCTCACCCCCGAACAGGAGCGTTACCTCTCCTCCTGGGAGGAGGGGACGTAGCGGTCTGGCAGATTCGCCCGCCTGGGAACAGGCGGCTTGTGAACCCAGAGACGGGGTGGTCGAGGGCATGGTCCTTGACCACCCCGCTGCGAAGAACCTATCCGAAAATCCGCAGGCCGGCCTTTCCAGTCCGTCCGGGCGGAAAAGCCCGCCCCACGGTGGCTTTCGGATAGGCTCTAAATAGATTCGTTCCTTTATTCGTGCCGGTTCATTGGTGGGAAAAGTGCTATTTGCCGCAAAGCCCGATACGCATCGCGGCGGGATGTGCCAAGACCGCTAAAAGCAACGCCGGCCCGCCCCTGCCGGGAAGCGCCTTCAGTCCGGCGGATGCAGGTCCAGGACAACCATCTCTGGCGGGCAGAGGAAGCGCACCCGCGGGGTAATCTGAAACCCCTCCATCCCGATTCCCCGGCTCACATAGAGGGTCGTCGGGCCGACGGTGTAGCGACCGCTTTCGTACTTTTTGCCATAGCGGGAGGCGGTAAAGATGGCGCCATAGAAGGGCAGACGCACTTGGCCGCCGTGGGTGTGACCGGCCAGGTAGAGGTCGACACCGGCCTCGGCAGCCGCCTCGATCAGGTCCGGCGTGTGGTAAAGCAACACGCTGTAGGCCTCGGGCGGCACCTTCTCCATCAACCGTTGCAGCGCATCCCGGTCGCGCTCCCAATACTTTCCCCAATCCGCATGAGCTACCCCGACCAGGGCAAGTCCCCGCACCGGGACCACCGTCTGGTCATCCAGGACCGTCACCTCCAGCCCGCTGAAAAGCGCCTCCATCCGCGCCGGCGAATCCACCGTCCCGTTGACCGCGTACACGCCCAGAGGCGCGTGCAGTTGGGCCAAAAGGTCGCGCGTCTCCTGGAGCGTGCGGGGGTCGTTCAGATGGGCCAGGTTCATATAGTCCCCGGTGAGCACAATCATGTCCGGTTCCTGCGAGTTGACCAGGGAAATCAGGTCCCGCTCGCGTCGGGTGGTGTACTCGACGTGGATATCGCTGATATGGACGACGCGCAGGGGTCGTTCCAGCCCGGGGGCATCCAGGTCGAGGCGGCTCACCTGCAGGGCGAACGGCTCGATCAAGGTGGCCTCGACCATCAGGGTCAGCACCAGGAGATGGAGCACCCACAGGGAGATCAGCAGGCCCCTGAACCTGGGCGGGTCGTCGGCTTGGGCCGGCCGACGGCGGGTCACAAACAGCACCAGGCCGGCGATCAGAGGAAAAGCCAGCAGGAAACTGCCGCGCACGGAGGTCATCAGCAGGCCGTAGGGGACGACCGGGCCGAAAGAAAGCCCCAGCGGGGCCAGCGAGGCGATCAGGCCCCAGTCGAGGAGGAGAAAGGCCAGCGTTATGGCCTGGGCCCAGCGGAAGGGCCGGCGGATGCCCTCCGCCGAGCGGTCTGCCCGGACAAAGAGAAGCAGGAGGCCGAGCAGCAGGCCGGCCGGCACAGCGATGCCCAGGAGGGCCAGGAGCATACGCATTATCCTTCCGGCTCCACCCGGACCTGGCGAATGCGGACATGGGGGCCCCCAGAGGTCATCAGCAGGCCCTCCTGCCCCTCTTTGGCATCGGTGGAAAAGCCGTACAGTTCCAGGTCGTCGGCAATCCCCTCGATCTGCCCCAGCACCTCCAGGAGGTCCCCTTTCAGCACCATCCCCCGCAGCATCTCCCCCATCTGGCCGTTGACGATGCGGTAGCCATAGGCGACACGCAGGGAAAAGGTCTCCTGGTAGGTCTGGAGGTCACCTATGCCGCAGGCATAGATACCCTCAGCAATGCCTGCAAAGAGGCCCGCCACGCTGTCCGGGCCCCGGTCCACATAGATGTTGCGCAGGCGCACGAGCGGGGCAAACTGCGCCGACACGGCCCGGGCGTTGCCGGTCGGCTGGAGGCCCAGCCGGCCGGCCGTCTCCCGGTTGTGCAGCAGACCCACCAGGACCCCGTCCTGGACCAGGGTGGTCCGGGTGCGCGGCACCCCCTCGTCATCGTAAGGGAGATTTCCCCGCCGGCCGCGCAAAAAGCCGTTGTCAACCACCTGGAGCGTGGGCGGACCCAACCGCTGCCCCGGTTGCAAAAGGGCCTGGAGGCGGGCATCGCGCAGGACGCGGTCAGCCTCGCAGAGCCGCCCCAGAGGCCGGCCGATCAGCAACCCGGTCAGTGTAGGGGAGAGGACAACGGAATAGGTCCCCGCCCGCACCTGCCCGGCCGACAAGAGTTCGACTGCGCGACGGGCCGCCCGCTCGGCCCTCTCGGTACCGCCCAAGAGGTCCAGGCCACCGGCCCACCCATCGGCTTCAAAGGCCGTCTGAACCGCGTCCCCATCACCGGCTGTGGCGGCCAGGTAGAGCGTCACATCGGGCCACTCTTGAACCAGCCAGGTGCCTTCAGAGGTGGCCAGGGTAACCTCCCGTACCGCATCGCGGTAGCGGGCCTCGGTGGTAACGATGCGCTCGTCAAAGCGGCGCATCATGTCGTTGTACGATTGGAGGAGGGCCTGCTTCTGCTCCAAAGAAACTGCATACGGGCCCCGTTCGGGCACCAGGCGCACCTCGTCCTGAACCGGCTCGACGGGGGCCAGTTGCACAGGGGTCTCCATCCGTTCCGCGGTCACGCGGGCACGCCGACACGCCTCCTCAATCCGCTCGGGCAGAGAGGCCAGGTCGTCCCAGAGGGCCACACCCCAGGCACCTCGCAAGAGACAGCGGACGATTCCTCCTACGGAAGAACCGGCCTGCATGCCCACCAGGTCGGCTCCCCGGTAGGTCACCTCGCTGCGCCAGACACGCTCATGCCGAACCTCTGTATAGTCGGCGGGGCTCTTTTTCAGGGCCTCCAGGATCGGTTCACGCATCATCCAACTCCGATTTTGGGAATGAACGAGGCCACGTTCTTCTGGAAGCGCATTCTACCACGGGAAAGCGTTGTGGTCAAGAAGGGCACGCCACTGGAAAAAACGGTTGTAATGTAGACACGATTATGCTATACTGTAACAAAGATAGTGGAGGTGCCTGGATATGGACAAAGAACCACTCAGCATAATGACTCCGGAACTCTACCGGACTGTGATCACCATCGTAGATGCCCGGATGGCCGAGAGCAAGGTCCTGCGAGAGGACTTTGACCAACTGCAAAAGGCCGTCCTGTCCCTCGCCGAGGCCCAGCGCCGCACCGAGGAACGCCTGAACGCCCTCGCCGAGGCCCAGCGCCGCACCGAGGAACGCCTGGACGCCCTCGCCGAGGCCCAGCGCCGCACCGAGGAACGCCTGAACGCCCTCGCCGAGGCCCAGCGCCGCACCGAGGAACGCCTGGACGCCCTCGCCGAGGCCCAGCGCCGCACCGAGGAACGCCTGAACGCCCTCGCCGAGGCCCAGCGCCGCACCGAGGAACGCCTGGACGCCCTCGCCGAGGCCCAGCGCCGCACCGAGGAACGCCTGGAGCGGCTGGAAGCCACCGTCCAGGCCCTCGCCGAGGCCCAGCGCCGCACCGAGGAGCAGGTTCAGGCTCTCGTCGGGGAGATGATCGTGGTCAAACGCGACATCAAGACCCTCAAGGACGACATGGGCTCGGTCAAGGGGCGGCTGCTGGAGATAGACTACCGCGAAAAGGCCCCCGCCTATCTGGGCCGCCGGATGCGCCGGGTCCGCGTCCGCTCCCTGGTAGACCTGTTGGACGACCTGGAGGCCCACCTTTCCCCGGAGGAGGTAGACGAGGTCTGGCGCCTGGATCTCCTCGTTGAAGGGGTTCTGGGCGAGGTGGGTGAGGTCTGGCTGGCGCTGGAGGTCTCCTCTGTAGTGGACCGACACGACGTGGAGCGGGCGCTGCAACGGGCGGCGCTGTTGCGACGGCTGGGCCGGCCGGTACTGCCGGCCGTGGCCGGAGAGGCCGTGACCGAGAGGGGGGGCGAACTGGCCCGCTCCGCCGGGGTCGTGCTCCTGGAAGATGGCCGGAGCCGCTTCTGGGAGGAGGCCCTGGCCGCGCTGTCCCGCTAGAACCGGCCGGGCTTGCCCGAAAACGCCGGCCGCTTTCCGGCCGGCATCGCTTTTTGAGAAAGGAAAGAATGACGTTGACCTGCCGAACTGCCCTGCGGCCGGCCCTGGCCAGCCTGGCCCTGCTCCTCCTGCTGGTCGGGTTCCTTCCCCCACCGAGCGAGAGCGCCCCACCCATCTCACGGCAGGAGACCTTTCTCGTCTACCTGCGCGAGCAAGCCGACCTGCGGCCGGCCCTCCACATCCGCGATTGGGAGCAGCGCGGCCGCTTTGTCCTGGAAGCGTTGCGGAAAACCGCTGCCCGCAGCCAGCCGGCCGTCCTCTCTGCCCTCCACGCCCTGCAACAGGCCGGTCACGTTTCCACTGTGCAACCCTATTACATCCTCAATGCCGTCCTCTTTTCCGGCGACCGGGAGGCGGCCCGGACCGTCGCCCACCTGCCTCAGGTGGCCGCGGTCTACCCGGCCGGCCCGCTCCTGCCGGTCGCGCCGGTGGTGGAGCAGGCCCCCTCCCCACCCCCCCAGGCGGTGGAGTGGAACATCACCCGCATCCGCGCCGACCAGGTCTGGGCCACCTACGGCATCACCGGCACGGGAATTGTCGTGGCCAACATTGACAGCGGCGTCGAGTATGTCCACCCCGCCCTGGTGCGGCAGTACCGCGGCAACCTCGGCGGCGGCCTCTTTGAGCACGACTATAACTGGTGGGACCCCAGCGACCAGTACGACTACCCCGCCCCCATCTCCGGGCCCTACCCCCTGGGCGCAAGCCACGGCACTCACACGATGGGCGTCCTGGTCGGCGACGACGGCGCGGGCAACCAGATCGGCGTCGCGCCGGGGGCGCGCTGGATCGCCGCCTATGGTTTTTCCGGGATTGACGGCCTCCTCTCCGCCGCCCAGTGGATGCTGGCCCCCTGGCAGGTGAACGACTTTGACCCCGACCATCCTACCGCCGACCCGGCCAAACGGCCCCACGTGGTCAACAACTCCTGGGGTGCGCCGGGGGGCTCGCTCCTCTTTGCCCCGATTCTGGAGGCCTGGCAGGCCGCCGGGATCGTCGGCTCCTTCGCCGCCGGCAACAACGGCCTGCGCGGTTGCGGCACCCTCATCTCCCCCAGCGACAACCCCGGCGCCCTGAACGTCGGCGCGACCGACACAAGCGACGGCAGCGCCTTCTTTTCCTCCCGCGGCCCCAACGCCCTGCAGCCCTGGCTGGGGCGTTATGGCATCGGCCCGCAGATCACCGCGCCGGGGTACCCCATCCGCACCAGCGACCCCGGAGGCGGCTACACCGTCAGCGGGGGCACCTCCTTTGCCAGCCCCCACGCGGCCGGCGTCGTCGCCCTGCTCTGGTCGGCCGAGCCGGACCTGGTCGGCCGGGTGGACGAGACGCTCGAACTACTCCGGGCCACCGCCCTCCCCCGCACCTCGGCCGAGACGTGCGGCGGCGTTCCCGGAAGCCAGGTGCCGAACAACACCTTCGGTTGGGGCCGGCTGGATGCCCTGGCTGCTGTGGAGATGATCTGGCAGGCCGGCACCCTGGCCGGCCGGGTGAGCGCCGCCGACGGCTCCCCCCTCCCCGAAGCGCACGTGCTCGCTTCCCGGAACGGCTACACCCTCACCGCCCCCACCGACCCGGCCGGCCGCTACGCCCTCCCCCTCGGCCAGGGGGCCTATACCGTCACCGTGCGGGCCTACGGTTACGCGCCGTGGATGGCGGCCGGCGTCACCGTCCAGCAAGACCTGACCACCACGCTGACGGTTACCCTGACCCCCCGCCTGACCTACTCTCTCACCGGGGTGGTGCGCGGAGCGGACGGCGAGCCGGTGCCGGCCCAGGTCGGCCTGTGGGATACGCCCCTGTTGGTGACCGCCAGCCTGGAAAGCGGGGCTTACAGTATGACCGTTGCCGAGGGCGCCTACGAGATGCGCGTCGTCGGAGCCGGCTATTTTCCCCAGGAGCGCACCGTCACCGTCACCGACAACCTGACCGAGGAGGTGACGCTACAACCCCGCCTGACCTACTATATCCGGGACAACCGCTCCCCCTGCGGCCCGCCCTTTGCCTGGATAGACGCCACCGACGGCACGGCCCACAACATCGGCTTTCAGGAGCATTTCTCCATCTACGAACCCACCCTGCCACCCTTTCCCTTCTACGAGGGGGCCTACAACCTTTACTATGTCAGTTCCAACGGCTTTCTCTCCTTCGGAGAAGGCTACCCCGAACACAGCCAGGACCTGCCCACCCTGGTCCTCCCCTTCGAGGGGCCGGCCAACAACGCCATCTATGCCTTTGAGGAGGTGTTCAACCCGGCCTACGGCGGGCAGGGGGTGATCTATCACAAGGTGGTGGAGGGTCGCTACCTGGTGGTCGAGTTCTACCAGGTGGAGCACTGGGTCAGTGGCTTTCCGGAGACCTTCGAGTTCGTTCTGGACACAGCCACGGGGGCGGTTCTCCTACAGTACCTGGAGGTCAGCCGGCCGGAGTTGGCCACCGTTGGGGTGGAGGACGCCGACGGCTCCGACGGCGCGCTCTATGCCTACGCCGGTTCGCGGCCGCTCACCGACGGCCTGGCAGTGGCCTTTTACCCCGTCTTTGGGCCGCCGCCGGTTGAACAGGCCCCCGGCGGGGTCTGGGGAACGCTCTCGGGAACCGTTTACCTGAGTGGGACGATGGCGCCGGCGGCCGGCGCGCCGGTGACGGCGGCTTCGTTCCTGCACACCCTGACCACCACGACCGATGCGGCCGGCCGCTACCGCTTTGCGGGGATTTGCGCCGACCTCTACCGCCTGCAGGCCGAACGGTGTGGTCAGGTTGGGGAACCGGTCCAGGCGCGGATGCGCCGCCCCGACGACATCGTTCGGGCCGACCTCGCCGTCCCGCCCTGCCCCCCGAACCCCGTCCTGACCAAGACGGTAACGCCGGGCACCGTTTCCCCCGGCGGTTTCCTGACCTACACCCTGACCTACGCCAATCGGGGGGAGCAGGACCTCCGCGATGCCCTCCTCTCCGACCCCCTGCCGACGGAAGTGCTCTACATCACCTCGGCCCCGCCGGCCGGCTACCGCGACGGTCTGCTCACCTGGACCGTCGCGGTCTCGGCGGGTGGGGTGGGGGAGGCAGTCGTGGTCGGCCGGCTGGTCGAGGAGGTCACGCCCGGCCGGCGGGTGACCGACGCGGCCTACCTCTCCTGGGAAGGGGCGGCCCTTTCGGCAACGGCCGCCCTGACGGTGGGCGAGCGGCCCTGTCGGGAGGTGGAGGGGCCGGCGATCGGGTGGGTGCCGGCGACACCCCGGCCGGAGCAGCTGGTGACCTTCAGCGCGACGGTGGTGGCGGGTGACGCGCCGATCACCTTCACCTGGGCCTTTGGGGATGGGGGAACGGGGCCAGGGGCATTGGTCAGTCACACCTACGCCCTGCCGGGGACCTATACCGTCATCCTGACCGCAACGAACTGCGCCGGGGCCGGCCGGGCGGCAGTTCGGGAAGTGCTGACGGTGCTCCCCTGGCGCATCTACCTGCCGCTGATTCTGCGATCATGGCCGTAAGGGGAGCAGGCCCAACCCCCCAAAGGCCGGATTTCGCTCAATTTTTGGGGAAATCTGCGGCAGGATAAGCACGGCCTCAGCAGCCCATCGCCGAGCCCACCCTCCTACAGGCCAGGTTGCCCTCAGTGCCCACCTGTGCTAAGATAGGGAGCAGGTATCGAGCCCAGGAGGATAGACCATGCTCATCCGCAGCCGCGCTCCGTTGCGCATCAGTTTCGCCGGCGGGGGCACCGATGTGGAACCGTACCCCCGCGAACGGGGAGGAGCCGTCCTCTCGGCGACGATGGACAAGTACGCCTATGCCACCCTGCGCCCCCGGCAGGACGGCCAACTCTGTGTGAAATCGCTGGACTATGATGTGGTCGCCAGGTACAACGTCAACGGCCGTCTGCCCTACGACGGCGAACTGGACCTGGTCAAGGCGGTTGTGCGCACGATGGGCGGCGGCAGCGGGCTGGACCTTTTCCTGCACAGCGACGCTCCTCCGGGATCCGGCCTGGGCTCCTCCTCCACGATGGTCGTGGCCCTGATCGGGGCCTTTGACCGGTGGCTGGACCGCTCGCTGGAGGAGTACGAGATCGCCCGGCTGGCCTATCAGATCGAGCGGGTCGAGTTGGGCGTCCCCGGCGGCTGGCAGGACCAGTTTGCCGCCGTCTTTGGGGGGTTCAACTTTATCGAGTTCTTGGGCGACGAGATCGTGGTCAACCCACTGCGGATCAAGCGCAGCATCCTCCATGAACTGCACTATCGCCTGCTGCTCTGCTACACCGGGCGCACCCGCCTTTCCGGCCGCATCCTGGACCGGCAGATCGCCGGGTATGTGGAGAAACGCCGCGACGTCGTGGCCGCTCTGGACGCGATCAAGGCGATCACCATCCAGGCCAAAAACGCCCTCCTCCAGGGCCGGTTGGACGATTTCGGCCGGCTGCTCTATGAGGGCTGGGAGCAAAAGAAACGGCTGGCCTCGGGAATCACCGATACCTCGATTGACGCCCTTTACGAGGTCGGGGTCAAGGCCGGGGCGATCGGGGGAAAACTGCTCGGGGCCGGCGGGGGCGGCTATCTTCTTTTCCTCTGCCCCTTTGAGCGCAAACACCTCATCGCCCAGGCCCTGGAAGAGGCCGGCGGCCAGGTGGTTCCCTTTAACTTTGACCTACGGGGCCTGCAGGTGTGGAGGGTCGCCGATGCGCATTGACATCCTCACCCTCTTCCCGGAGATGTTTGCCGGGCCGTTGGGCGAAAGTATCGTCGGCCGCGCCGCCCGGGAGGGGCGGGTGGAGATCCTCCTCCACAACATCCGCGACTGGGCCCACGACCGCCACCGCACCGTGGACGACTATCCCTACGGTGGGGGGGCGGGGATGGTGCTAAAGGCGGAACCGCTCGGCGCGGCGATCGAGGCGGTGCGCAGGATGGGCCGGCCGGCCCCGGTCATCCTCCTGACCCCGCAGGGCCGCCTCCTCCGCCAGCCGTTGGTGGAGGAACTGGCCGGCCGGCCGCGACTCATCCTGGTCTGCGGCCACTATGAAGGAGTGGACGAACGGGTGCGCCTGCTCCACGTGGATGAGGAGGTCTCGATCGGAGACTATGTGCTGACCGGCGGGGAAGTGCCGGCCATGGTCCTGGTGGATGCGGTGGTTCGCCTGCTGCCGGGGGTGATCGAGGGGGCCTCGCTGGAGCAGGAATCGCACCACAGCAACCTGCTGGAGCACCCCCACTACACCCGGCCGGCCACCTATCACGGCCTGACCGTCCCTCCCGTGCTCCTCTCCGGCCACCACGCCGAGATCGTCCGCTGGCGCCGCCACCAGTCGCTGCGCCGTACCCTCCTTCGCCGACCCGACCTCCTAGAAGAGGCCGCCATCACCCCGGAGGAGCGCGCTTTTCTTGAAGAACTGCGCCGGGAAGTGGGACTGCAAGGCACGGCCCAGCAGGCCTCCTCGGCCCCGCCCCGCCTGCTCCTGGCGACGAACAACCCCGGCAAGGTGCGCGAGTACCGGGAGATTCTGCGCGATCTGCCGGCCACCCTGGTTACCCCGGCCGACCTGGGGTTGGACCTGCAGGTGGAAGAGACCGGCCAGACCTACACCGAGAACGCCATCCTCAAGGCCCGCGCCTACGCGCAGGCGGCCGGCCTGGTCGCCCTGGCCGACGACTCGGGCCTGGAGGTGGATGCCCTGGAGGGCGCACCCGGCCCGCGCTCCGCCCGCTACGGCGGGCAACGCAACAGCCGGACCCGCTACCAACTTTTGCTCAAGCAGATGGAAGGCCTCCCGGAGGCCCGGCGCGGCGCCCGCTTTCGCTGCGTCATCGCCATCGCCACGCCTGCGGGCCGGGTCTATACCACCGAGGGGGTCTGCCCGGGCCGGATCGCCCGCGAGCCACGCGGGAGCGGTGGTTTCGGCTATGACCCCATCTTTTGGCTGCCCGGCCAGGGCAAGACGATGGCCGAACTGGACCCGGAGGAGAAAAACCGCATCAGCCATCGGGGCCGGGCCGGGCGGAAAGCGATTCCCCTGTTGCGAGAGGTTCTTGGGGTGTAGAGAGAGCAAGAGGCAAGAAGCAGGAGGTAACAATGACCGCTCTTCTCCTGATCGGAAACAAGTCGGATGACACTCTTGCGTTCGTGGACCCGGAGACGCTCCAGGTCTGCGGCCTGAGCCCCACCGGACGGGGCCCGCACGAGGTCGTCGTCGCCCCGGACGGCCGGCGGGCCTATGTGGCCAACTATGAGGGGCCGGGGGATACCCTCTCGGTCATCGAGATCGCCACCATGTCGGAGCAGGGCCGGATTCCCCTGGACCCCTACCGGGGGCCGCACGGGATGGCCTTCCACCCGGACCGCAAGACCCTGTATGTCACCTGCGAGCGCAGCCAGGCCGTCGTGGCCATAGACAGCAGCACCGAAACGGTCGTGCAGGCCTTTGAAACGGGTCAGTCTTACACCCACATGCTTGCCCTCACCCCCAAGGGGGACAAACTCTACACCGCCAATATCGGCAGCGGCAACAGCACCGTCATTGACCTGACGGCCGGCACCGTTCTGGGGCAGATTTCTACCGGCGAGGGGTGCGAGGGAATCGCCGTCCGCCCAGACGGGAAGGAGGTCTGGACGACCAACCGCGCCGCCGACACCCTTTCGGTCATTGATCTGGCGACCGACCGGGTGGTGGAGACGCTCCCCTGTCCCGGTTTTCCGATTCGGGTGCAGTTCCTGCCGGACGGCCGGCGGGCGTTGGTTTCCTGCGCCCGGGCCAACCAGGTGGCCGTCTGGGATGTGGCCACGCGGAGCGAGATCGAGCGAATCGAGATCGGCGCGGTGCCGATCGGGCTGTTGATCGAGCCGGGGGGCCGGCGGGCTTATGTGGCCAACACCGAGGCCGACATGGTGGCCGTGCTGGACCTGGAATCGCTCCGTATCGTCGGGCAGATCGAGGCCGGCCGAACGCCGGACGGCATGGCCTGGGTTACAGGTTAGCCGACCACCTCCTCAAAGAGGCGCAAAAAGTTCAGGCCCAGCACCTTCTCGACCACCCGTTCGGACCAACCCCGGCGGAGCATGCCCTCGGTCAACCGGGGCAGGTGGCTGACGTCGGGGATGTCGTGAAACTGGCGGCCGGGGTCGCCAAAGCCAAACCCGTCAAAATCGCTGCCCAGGCCCACATGCTCCTCGCCGGCCACCCGGAGCAGGTGCTCGATGTGGTCAAGGAGCCGTTCCAGGCTAGCCCCCTTGGGGGCGATAAAGGAGGGCACAAAGGTCGCCCCGATGACCCCTCCTCCCTGGGCGATTGCCCGAATCTGCTCGTCGGTCAGGTTGCGGGGGTGCTCGCAGAGGGCGTAGGCGTTGGCGTGGGAAGCAACGACCGGGGCCTGGCTCACCCTGAGCGCGTCCTCCACCCCCGGCGGGGCCAGGTGGGCCACATCCACGACCATGCCCAGGCGGTTCATCTCGCGGACGACCTCCCGGCCCAGGTCGGTCAGGCCGCGGGCCCCCTCCACGCCGGTGCCGTCCCCCAAAAGGTTCCGTCGGCTCCAGGTCAGGGTAAGCAGGCGCACTCCCAACCGATAAAAGATGCGCAGGGCGGCGAGCGGCCTGTTGCCCAGGGCGGCCCCGCCCTCGATTCCCAGGATGGCGGCGATCCGGCCCTCCTCTTTGGCCCGGCGGATATCGGCCGCCGAGGTGGCCAGTTCGACGGCCGGCCGGTTCGACTCCACCTCGCGGTAAAAGCGGTCCAGCAGGAGCAACGCCTGCTCGACCGCCCGGTCCGGGAGATGGGTATTCTCTACAAAAAGGGCCAAGACCTGCGCCGTCACCCCACCCTCCCGCAACCGGGGCAGGTCGGCATGCCCCTGTTCCGAACGTTCCCCCCAGGTACGGCCCGTCCGTTCCAGCCCCAGAATCGTATCGCAGTGGGCGTCAAAGACAATCGCCCGCCGGTGCAACGCCAACGCCTTTTCCGAGAGCGGTTCCATCGTCTTTCTCCTGTTCAACCTGGTAGCGCTATGCTGTATCCACAGAAACTGCCCGTTGGGGCCTGTCGGCTTGGCCGACAGGGGAAAACGGGTGCGGCACAACGTGTCGCGCTTTCCTCTCCTCACACAATGAGGGCTGCGCAACAAGTCCTGTCTCGACGGCCAAGAACATGTGTACCATCATGATTCCGAGGCACGGCTCGGGCGAGCCGCCGCGTAAAGGGCTCCTCGTGCCTGAACGGTTGCGAGTACAATTCAGGCCGAGGTCGCAGAAAGCCGTCGGCTTGCCGACGAGGATGTCACCTCACCCCTCAGAATGCGCTGGGGGGCCCCAGTCACCAACCGGCGGGCCTCCTCCTCGCCGACGAGCCGGCCGGCCACCTCCACCGCCGGACCGAGCAGCGGCAGGCGGACCCCGCTCGCCTGGTGACCATCGGAGGCCAGACAGTGCACCACCCCCCGCTCCAAAAGCCAGAGGGCCGTTCGCTTTGCCGCCGGGCCGGCCCCACCGGTCAGGCTGGAGGCCATCACCTGGAGCAGGCTCCCCCGCTCGACCAGGGGGAGGAGGAGTTGTGGGTCTCTGTGCACATAGGAATATCGTTCCGGGTGGGCTAGAATCGGCCGCCACCCGGCCACCTGCATCTGAAAGAGCACCTCATCCGCATAGAGCGGGTACTGGGAAAAGGGCAGCTCGACCAACACATAGGGGCCTTGTGCCAGCGGGTGCGCCCACCCCTCCGCCAACCACGCCCCGATGGCCGGTTCCAGGGGAACCTCCATGCCGGGGTAAAGACACAGCGACACTCCGGCCTGACGAAACGTTTCTTCCAGACGCTGCACCTCCTCCTGCAGCCGTTCGGCGGTGTGCTCGGGCGGACAAATTTGCCACCAGTCGGTAGCGTGCGGCGTGACCACTACGGCGCGCACCCCATCGTCGTAGGCCATCCGGGCCATCGCCAGGCTTTCCTCGATCGTGGCCGGGCCGTCGTCCACGCCGGGGAGGAGGTGGCAGTGCAGGTCAATCATCGCCGGCCGCTCCAGAGCAGCAACCCCAACAGCGGCACCGCGGCCCGCTCCAGCGACTCCAGGGCCGCCAGCACCTCCCGCCGACGCACACGGCCGGCCGGGGCAACCAGCAGGACGGCATCGCTCTGGGCCAGCGGAAAGAGCGCCTCCGGGACATGCCGGGGGGAGGGCAGCCGCAGCAGGACCAGGCCGGCCTGCGCCCGCAGGTCGGAAACGCGCTCGGCCAGCCGCCGCAGGGCCAGGGCCTGCCCCGACTGACTCAGCGGTTCAGCGGAGGAAAGGACGGACAGCCTTTCCTGGGCAGTCGGGAGCGTCTCCAGGGGGCGGTCCTGTTGCAGCGCGGAGAGCAAGCCGGCCGGCTCCAGCGAAAAGGGGCGGTGCAGGGCAGGGCGCTCCAGGTCCCCCTCGACCAGGAGCACGGAGCGACCCCCCTGGGCGACGACGACCCCCAGGCCGGCCGGCAGGTGCGGCGGAATCTCCTCCGGCTGCACCGCAGCAAGTGCCCAGAGGGTCCCTGGCGGGGTTTTCCTTTTTACAGAAAAAAAGAGGAGGGCGTACAACCGGTGCAGGGCCGCCGCGGCCTCCCCATCCGGTTGCGCGAGCGGGGCCGGCGGGCCGTCTCCGGCAGACAGCGAAATTCGCCAGACCGGTAGGCCCAGACGGACGGCCGCCTCCTGCGGGTCGCGCAGGGTGTCGTCCAACTGGTCCCACACAAAGATCAGCGGCAGGCCCAGGATCGCCCCCAGGATGGCGCCGGCCAGGGTGTTCAGGGCCGTACGCGGACCGGTCGGTGCGGTGGGCCGGCCGGCCGGTGAAAGCAGATAGACGTAGATGCGGTCCACCCCGATCTGGGTGCGGTTGAACTTCTCCACCCACTCCTGAAAGACCCCGGCCAGGGCGTTGGCCAGGTCGGCAGCCCGCTGGGGGTCGCCGTCCTGCACCTGGATGACGATTCTGCCCTCGTCCGGCACGATCTGGACGTAGGTGCGCCCCAACAGGTCGGCCGGCGACAGGTCCACTCCCAACCGTCCCAGGGCCTGTTCGGCCAGAGGTGGGGAGAGGAGCACGGCCCGAAAGGTCTGCATCCGCTCCTTGGTGTACACGCCCAGGCTCCAATCGGCCCGACCGGGCAGGAGCACCACCTCCGCCTGCGCCTGGTAGGTCGTCGGCTGGAGGCCGCTGTAGAGCCAGGCCACCAGTGCGGCCAGCGCGGCGACCAGGAACGCCACCCACCAGCGACGACGCAGGACCTGCCAGACCTCCCACCAGGACATCGCTTACCCTCCTGGGGCTGCTTCTGTGACCTCCGGCCGACTGCCAGAGGGAAAAACGGTCGGCCTTGTGGGACGGCCACGCCGGTGCAGGCTCCACTGTTCCGAGACAACGGGTTCCATCCTACGCTGAAAGGAGGTTGTGTCAAACTGTTCCGCGTGCGCCCGGATGGCCTGCGGGTCAAACTCCCCGTCGCGAAAGGATTGCAGCACCCCGGCCAGGGCGGCGACCTCCTGGGTGGGGAAAAAGAGGCCCGTTTTCCCCACCACGACCGTCTCCAGGGCCCCGCCGGCGGCGTAGGCGATCACCGGCCGGCCGCAGGCCATCGCCTCCAGCGGGCTGATGCCGAAATCCTCCTCACCGGGAAAGATATAGGCCCGGCAGTCGCGGTAGAGGTGGCGCAGTTCCCCCTCCGAGACCCGCCCGCGAAACTCCACCGTGGGGCCGGCCAATCTCCTGAGCCGCACTTGATCCCGCCCCTCCCCGTACACGATCAGCGGCAGGCCCAGTTCGCTGCAGGCCCGCACCGGCAGGTCAAACCGCTTGTAGGGGACCAGCCGCCCCCCGGTCAGAAAGTAGCGACCCTTCCCCTGGGCCGGCGGGAAGGAGGCCACCGGCACCGGCGGGTGGATGACGACGCTCTCCCGGCGGTAGTACCGGGCGATGCGGCCGGCCACGGTGCGCGAGTTGGCGATAAAGGCATCCACCCGCGTGCTTGCCGCGACGTCCCAGGTGCGCAGACGGTGGAGAAGTGGCGCCAGGAGGCGACGGAGCAGTGGTCCCACCTGCTCGTGCTCCAGGTAGGACGCCGTGTTCCAGAGAAACCGGGGCACATTGTGGCAATAACAGATGTGCAGCGAGCCATCCGGGGGGAGCACCCCTTTGGCAAAAGAACTGCTCGAACTGAGAATCAGGTCATAGCCGCGCAGGTCGAACGATTCAAAAGCCAGCGGATACCAGCCCAGGTAAAGGCGAAAGAGGCTGCGCCGACCGGGGAACCGCTGCATAAAAGAGGGACGTACATCCCAATCGCGCCACCTCGGGGGCAGGGCGCCGGGGACATGGATGGAGGTAAAGATGGGAGCCTGGGGAAAAAGGTCGTGCAGGACCTCCAGTACCCGTTCGGCCCCGCCGTACTGGTTCAGATAGTCGTGGACCAGGGCAACCCGCATCGGGCCTCCTTGTCGAAAACCTGCCCATCTATTATACCATGCCCTCGGAAAAGGGCAAGCCCGAATAGACGGCTAAAGCATGAAAGAAACGGCCATGCCCCCGCTTGGTTTCAGGGGCAAATTGTGCTACAATCTACGACAGAGGTTCGCAGGAGGCAAGCGGTGGATCGCCAGGCCCCGTCTCGGAGAGAAGACCAGGCCGCCGAACGGGCCCTCCAGAGGTTGAAGCGTGGAGCGGTCCCGGCGGAGCCCTCCGCCCTCCAAAGGCTGGTCGAGGCCGGCCCGACGGTCATCCCCGGCCTGCTCCAGGTTCTGGCGCAGGGGGACGGGAGCGGCCGGCTGGAGGCGATTCGCCTCTTGGCCCAGATCGGTGGGCAGGAGGTCTTGGCCCCGTTGTTTGCCGCGCTGGACGACCCCGACTGGCAGGTCCGTCGGGAGGCAGTCTGGGCCCTGGCCCGCCTGGGCGACCCCCGCTCCATCGCGCCGCTCGCCGCCGCCCTGGGCGACTGGTGGAGGCCGGTACGGCAGGCCGCCGCCGGGGCGATCGCCGCCTTTGGGCCGGCCGCCCTGCCCACCATTCAGGCAGTGCTCCGCGAGGCCACCTGGCCGCCGGCCCTGCGCGCCGCCGCCTCCGCCCTGGCCCAGATCGGCCCCCCGGCAATCCCCGATCTGGTGCGGGCTCTCCTGGACGAGAACCCCCTGCTCCGCCGCCTGGCCGCCGAGGCGTTGGGTCAGATCGGCGACGCCCGGGCCGTCCCCCACCTGATCGTTGCCCTGAAGGACCAGGAGGTGACGGTGCGCCGCGCGGCCGCCGAGGCGTTGGGACAGATCGGCAAGGAACCCTCCATCCCGGCCCTGCTCGACGCCCTCTGGGATCAGGCCGGCCCGGTTCGCCGGGCCGCGGCCGGCGCGCTGGAGCGGCTAAAGTGGCAACCCCGTTGGGACGAGACGGGGGCGGCCTACTGCGCCGCCCAGGGCCTCTGGAGTACCTGTATCCGCCTGGGCACGCTGGCGGTGCGCCCGCTGCTCCTGTTCCTGCAGGATGAGGAGGCCGTCGCGCGCCGCGCCGCCGCCTCCGCCCTGGGGCAGATCGGCGAACTGCGGGCCCTGCCGGCCCTGGCCCAGGCCCTCCAGGACCCCGACGCCCTGGTGCGCAAGGCCGCCGCCGAGGCCCTGGGCGCGCTGGAAGACCCCCGCGTCCTGCCCCTCCTGGCCGCCGCCCTGAAAGAAGAGCCGGCCGAGCCCACCCGCCAGGCGATGGCCCGACAACTGCGCCGGTTGAGCGTCCTGCGGATGGGCCTGCGCCCCCGCGAGGAGACCCCCGCACCTCCGCAAGAGGCCGCGATGGAACCCAAGCCGGCCGGGCCGGTTGAGGAGGTTGCCCCGCCCGCACCGCCGGCCCCGCCCTTCTTCCCCTGGGCCGTCCCCTTGCTGAACCTGAGCGGTCTGGGCCTGGGGTACCTCTACATACGCCGCCGGGGCCGCTGGCTGCTGGGGTTGCTTCTCCTCCTGGGGCTCGTCGCCCTGGCCGGCCCGGCTCAGGTGGTCCTGCCCCCGCCGGTGGCCGTCCTCCTCCCGCTCCCGGCCTTGCTCTGGGGTGTGGTGGACGGCTGGCGGCTGGCCCGGAGGCCGCAGGAACAGGGGCCGGCCCTGCTCTTCCGGGGCGGGTTGCTCCTGCTTCTGGGCCTGCTCCTCCTGGCGGTCGAGGCGGTGGGGCTGTGGGTCGGCCTGGAGGCCGGCCGGCAGGCCCTCGACGCCGGCCTGGCCGCCTACCACCAGGCCGACTGCCGGACGGCCCGGTCCCACCTACAGGCAACCCTTTGGTTCCCCCTGCTCCCCCGGTGGGGGCAGGGGATGACGGCCAACCGGGTCTGCGGGCTGCTCCTGCGGGCAGAGGAGGCCCTCGCCGCCGGCGACACCGCCTCCGCCCTCACCACCTATGAGGAGTTCCTCCGGCGCTTCCCCGATTCCCCGCCGGTCGCGGCCGCCCGCCAAGGCGCCGCCGCCGCCCTGGCCGGGCAGGCCGGCCAACTCGCCGACCAGGGGAACCTGGCCGGGGCGATCGAAACCGGACGACGCCTCCTGGAGGAATACCCCGCCACGGCCGCTGGGCAGAACGCCCCCGCCCTGCTCGTTGACCTCTACCTGGAGCAGGCCGTTCAACTGGAGTCGCAGGGGGCCTACAGCGAAGCGATTGCCCTCTACGAGACGGTGCTGGGGACCTACCCCCAGATCCCCGCCGCCACCGAGGCCCTGACGGCGGTCGTCCGGGCCCACCGCCGCCAGGCCGGCCGGCTACGCGACCAGGGCCGGCCGGCCGAGGCGATCGCCCTTTACACCCGCCTTCTGGAGCGCTACCCCCGGGAAGCGGCCGCGGCCACTCGGGCGATCGCCGCAACCCACCTGGAATGGGCCGGCCAACTGCGTCGGGAGCAGGCCTATGGCGCGGCGGTGGACCACTACCAGACGGTCCTCATCCACTACGCCGAGACCCCCGCGGCCCAGAGCGCAGCGCGAGAACTGCCCGTAACCTACCTGGAATGGGGCACCCACCTGCGCCGGGCTGCGCTGTACCCGGCGGCGATCGGCCGCTACCAAAACCTCCTGGACGAGTATCCCGACAGCCCGGCGGCGGCCGAGGTCCCCGACGAGATCGCCCACACCTGCCTCGCCTGGGGCCAGGCCCTCTACGCCCAGGGGCAATACCGTCAGGCGATCGAAACCTTTGCCCTGACGGAGGCATACACCGATGAATCCGCCCTCCTGGAAGCGGCCCGCCAGGGGTATGAGCAGGCCGTCCGCGCCCTGGCCGCCGACCGGGGCGAGCAGGGGGGGCAGGTGATGGAGGAGGCCGTGACCCAGGTCTGCGCCGGCCGGCCGGCCGCCTCCCCTGCCGTAGCCCTCTTTGACGCCTCTCGCCGGTTGCACAGCAACAGCAGCGCCATCCCCCTCCCCGACGACCTCCGCGCCCGCCGCCCGGGCGAGTTCCACTACGCCCTCTGCCTGGAAGTACAGGCCGAGGAGGTCTCCCAATGCCCCTACAGCGACGGCTACCTACTGGTGCGCAGACGGACCGTCTGGCAACTGCGACTGCGAGACGGCCGCACCGCCGAGGTCCTGGCCGAACGACGCCTTAGCGGCCCCCTTCCCCCCGACTGCCCGGACGTGCACCCCTTCCTGGAGCCGGTCGAGTACCTGGACGGCGCCTCCCCGGAGGGCGAAGCGGTTCTCTCCTGGCTGTGGGGGGTGCTTCCCTAAAGCAGTTGAACGTTCAAAAGTTTTTCTGCCGGTTCATCCATGGGTACTCGGTACGAACTTGCCGTGTACTCGAGCCAACAGGGCGACTCGTCCCCGCCAGGCGTAGCGCAGGTCCCGGCCCACCGGGAGAAGGCCCACACCATCCTGGAACAACCGGGGGCTGAGGGAGAACGCAAACAGGTCCTCCGCCCGCTGGCCGGAGAAATTGGATGTGAGGTTGCGCATTGGGCCGGGATGTAGTACAATAAAGGCGGGTCGAAAAGGCTCGCTCCGAATCGGTGACACGCAGGCGGGAGGAGCACGGATGGCCGGACAGGTTCTCTATCGGAAATGGCGACCGCAGCGGTTCGAAGAGATTATCGGCCAGCGTCACATCACCCAGACGCTGCAACGGGCCCTTTCCTCCGGCCGCATTGCCCACGCCTACCTCTTTACCGGCCCCCGTGGCACCGGCAAGACCTCCACCGCCCGCATCCTGGCCAAGGCGGTGAACTGCACCGGCGTGGACCCCTCCGGGAACGACCTGCCCCCCTGTAACACCTGCCCCACCTGCGTGGCGATCAATGAGGGCCGTCTGGTAGACCTGATCGAGATTGACGCCGCCTCCAACCGCGGCATTGACGAGGTCCGCGACCTGCGCGAACGGGTGCGCTTTTCCCCGGCCGAAGCCCGCTACAAGGTCTATATCATTGATGAAGTCCACATGCTGACGACCGAGGCGTTCAACGCCCTCCTCAAGACGCTGGAGGAGCCGCCGGGCCACGTCATCTTTATCCTAGCCACCACCGAGCCGCACCGCATCCCCCCGACCGTTCTCTCCCGCTGCCAGCGCTTCGACTTTCACCGGCTGCGCATGAGCGAGATCGTCCGGCGTCTGGAGGCGATCACTCAGGCCGAGGGGATTCAGGCCAGCCAGCCGGCCCTGGACCTGATCGCCCGCAGTGCGACCGGCAGCATGCGCGACGCCGAGAGTTTACTCGACCAACTCCTGGTCTACGGCCGGGAGGGAACGCTAGAGGTGGAGGAGGTCCAGGCCCTGCTGGGGTTGCGCGGCAGTGAGCGGGTGGCCCAACTGGCCGACGCCCTGATCGGCGGGGACCTGCCGGCCGGCCTGCACCTGGTTCAGCAACTGGTGGACGACGGCGTGGACCTACGCCAGTTCAACCGCCAGTTCGTCACCTATCTGCGCGACCTCCTCTTCCTGGCCGTCACCCGCGACGGTGGGGATCTACTGGACCTGCCCCAGGAGCAGATCGCCGCGATGCGCGAACAGGCCCAAAAGGGCAACCTGGGACAACTGACCGCCTGGGTGCGCCGCTTCAGCGCGCTGGATAACGACCTCAAGGCCGGCTGGTACGGCCAACTGCCCTTCGAACTGGCCCTGGTCGAAGCGATCCTTCCGGTGCAAGCCGCTCCCGAGGCGACCTCTTCCCCGCCGGTCCGCAGCAGCGAGCGACCGGCCGGGCAGGCCGCGGCCCGCCCGCAAACGGCCCGGCCGGCCTCCTCCCCGCCGGAGAGGGAGGCCGGCCGGGAGAGCAGTGCCCCCACGGCCTCAACACCCCCACCGGCGGGGGCATTGAGCCTGGAAGAGGTGCAGGCCCGCTGGCCCAAGGTCGTCGAGTGGCTGCGCCCGGCAGACCCTTCCCTCCAGGCCCTGCTGCACGGTTCCTCCTGCCGGCCGGTCGCCGTGGAGGGGAACGTCATCATCCTGAGTTTTCGCTACGCCTTCCACAAGGGCAAGGTCGAGGAGGTGCGCAACCGCAGAAAGGTGGAGCAGGTGCTTGCCAGGGTATTTGGGGAGCGCTACAGTCTCCGCTGCGTCCTGGAAGGATCGAACGGCAACTCGCGGGACCGCCGTCGCCAGGACCGCGAACGACAGCAGGCCCGCCAGGACCCCCGCGTGCAGGCGGCGGCCAATATCTTTAACGCCCGTATCGTGGATGTGCAGTCCGAGACGGAGGAGGACTGACCACCGGCCGATCTCGGTAGAACCGGACGGAGCACAGAACCATTTTGAGATAAACAAGACGGAGGAAACCGATGCGCCTGAACCCCAAGATGATGCGCCAGGTCCAGCAGATGCAAGAACGGATGCTCCAGGCCCGGGAGAAACTGGCCCAACAAAAGTTCGAGGTCTCGGTAGGCGGCGGCGCGGTGCGAATCGTCATCAACGGCCAACAAGAGGTCGAGGAACTGACCATCGCCCCCGATGCCGTGGACCCGGAGGATGTCGAGATGCTCCAGGACCTGCTGATCGCCGCCTTTAACGAGGCGGTCAACCGCTCGCGGGACCTGACCCGGGACCAGCTGGGCCAACTGCTGGGCGGGATGGGATTGAGCGGCCTGCTCCAGGGCCTGTAAACGGAGGGGCCGTTGAGAAGTGAGGTCGAACGCTACCTACCCCAGACGGTCGCCCGCCTGGTCGAGGAACTGATCAAACTGCCCGGCATCGGCCCCAAGAGCGCGTCCCGGCTGGCCTACTATCTCCTCCGCTCCCCGGAGGAGGAGACCCAGGCCCTGGCGGAGGCGATTGTGGAGATGAAGCGACAGATTCGCCTCTGCTCGCAGTGCTTCAACATCGCCGAAAGCGACCCTTGCCCGATCTGCGTCGACGAGGATCGGGACCGCTCGCGCATCTGCGTCGTCGAACAGGCCCTGGACGTCGTGGCGATCGAGCGCACCGGCCGCTACCGGGGGCTCTATCATGTGCTACACGGGGCCGTTTCCCCGGTGGACGGCATCGGCCCCGAGGACCTGCGCATCCGCGAACTGCTCTTGCGGGTGCGCAGGCAACCGGTCGAGGAGATTATCCTGGCGACGAATCCCAGCCTGGAGGGGGACGCCACGGCGATCTATCTGGCGCAACAGTTGATCTCCCTGGGAGTGCGGGTGACCCGCCTGGCCCACGGTCTGCCGATGGGTGGGGACCTGGAGTATGCTGACGAAATCACCCTCAGCCGGGCCCTCGAAGGCCGGCAGGAGATGTAACCCTTCAACCTTCAACCCTCAACCTTCAACCCTCAACCGTTAAAAAGGAGGTGCGGTGGACGAGTTTAGCGAAACCCTGAACCAACTGATTGCGGAGGTCCCCGGTTCGCTGCTGGCGGCCGTGCTGGGCACCGACGGTGTGGGCGTCGAGGTCATCCTGAGCGACACCTGGCCGGGGGGCGAGCGCGACCTTGTGGAGGTTGAACTGGCTGCCCTGGCCTCCCGGTTGGAGGAGGCCGGCCAAAACCTGGAGACCGAACTGGGTACGGAATTCTTTTTGGGGACCACGCAGGTCAACCTGATCGGAACGGTGCTGGAGCCAGGCTATATCCTGGTCCTGGGCGTCTCCCCGCAAGGGGACCTGGAGCAGGCCTGGACGGGCCTGGCCGGCGCGTTGCAGCGGCTGGGCGAGCCCTCCTAAACACGGTGGAACGAGAACCCCTCGGGAAATGGATTGAGGTGCGCGTGGCCGCTTCCAGAGAAGCGGTGGAGGCGGTGGCCGAGGTCCTCTCCCGGTACGGGCATCAGCGGGGGGTGGTCATCGAGGAGGCCCGGAGGCCGGCCCAGGACGGCATCTCCCTGGAGCCCGACCCCTCGCGTCCCGCCATCCTCTACACCTACCTGCCGGCCCAGGAGGCCGCTGAAGTGCTTCCCCGCATGCAGGCAACCCTGGACCTGCTGGGCGAACTGAGCCCGGTCGGTCCGCTCCAGGTACGTCGCCTGGAAGAACGGGATTGGGCCAACGCCTGGCGGGAACATTTTACAACCCTGCAGGTCAGTGAGCGTTTCCTGGTGGTGCCCTCGTGGAAAGAGGCCGAGGTCGCACCCGGGCAGATTGTCCTCCACCTGGACCCGGGGATGGCCTTTGGCACCGGGCTACACCCGACCACCCGGCTGTGCCTGCGGGCGTTGGAAAAGCACCTCCGGCCGGGCATGCGCGTTCTGGACCTGGGGACCGGCTCCGGCATCCTGGCCATCGCCGCGGCCAGGCTGGGCAGCGGGCCGGTGCTGGCCCTGGATGTGGACCCTCTGGCGGTGCGCACGGCCCGCGAGAACGCCCGGCGCAACAGGGTCCAAGAGCAGGTCGTTGTGGAGCAGGGCACACTGCAACCCAGGGCCGGCCCCTTTGACCTGATTCTGGCCAACCTGCTGGCCCCGACCCTGCAGGACCTGGCCGCCCTGCTGGCCTCATCCCTGACCGAGAGGGGCATCCTGATTGCCTCCGGCGTGTTGGAGCATCAGAGTGAACAGATCAGCCGTTCACTGGAAGCCCAGGGGCTTTACCTCCGGGAAACTCTCTCCGAGGAGGTCTGGGTGGCCCTGGTGAGCCAAAGGTAATCCGGATGCAGCGATTCTTCCGCCCACCGGCCGATTTTATCGGCGATGAGGTCATTATCCGGGACCCCGGCTTTGCCCACCGTCTGCGCCACGTCCTGCGCATGCGCCCCGGTGACGAGGTCATCTTTCTGGACGGGTCCGGCATCGAGCACCAGGTCCTCCTGCGCCAGATGGAGGCTGAATGTATCGTGGGGGAGGTGCTTTCCCGCCGCATCTGCCCCACCGAGCCCCACATCAAGGTTGCCCTGTACCAGGCCCTGCTCAAGGGGGAGCGCTTTGAGTGGCTCTTGCAAAAGGCCACCGAGGTCGGCGTCAGCGAGTTTGTGCCCCTGCTCAGCGAGCGCTGCATCGTCCTGGACGTCCGGCAGGTTTCGGAGCAAAAGGTCCGGCGGTGGGAGCGAATCATCCAGCAGGCGGCAGAGCAATCCCGGCGAGGCCGGCTGCCGCCGCTACAACCGCTGATTCTCCTGGGAACGGCCTGCGAGCAGGTTCAGCGCGCCGGGGGGGTAGCCCTGATGCCCTGGGAAAAAGCAGAGCGACCACTGCGCCAGGTGCTGGAAGAGCGCGAGCGGCCCTTCAAGGTCGCCATCCTGATCGGCCCGGAGGGGGGCTTTTCCCCGGTGGAGGTCGAGACGGCCGAACGCTATGGCATCGTTCCGGTCAGCCTAGGACCCCGCATCCTGCGTGCCGAGACGGCCGGCATGGTCGCCGCCGCTTTGGTGCTCTACCACTATGGGGAAATGTCCCCCTAGCGCAACCGTCGCCCCAGGACCTGCAGGGCGTACTCCACCCCGGCCTGCAGGGTGCTCCGGGTAACCAGCCTGGAGAGGTCAATCCCCAACCCGACGACTGTCTGGGCCACCTCTGGGGTGATGCCGACCAACACCGGCCGCACCCCCAACAAGGTGGCCGCCTGCATCGCCTGGAGCAGCACATTGGCCACCGCGGTGTCCACCACCGGGATACCGGTGATGTCCAGAATCGCCACCCGCGCCCGGTGTTCCTCGATTCCGGCCAGGAGGGCCTCGCCGACCAAGGCCGCCCGCTCCGAGTCCAGGCTGCCGACCAACGGCATCACCACCACCCCTTCCACCACCGGAATCACCGGTGTGGACATTTTACGAATCGTCTCCAGCAACCGCCGTTGTTCCTCGCTCTGCTGCTGAAGTTGCTCATAGGCCCGCGAGAGGGCCTGGGTGCGCTCCTGCACCCGCGCCTCGATCTCCTCATAGGAAGACTGGATTCGGGCAGCCATCTGGTTAAAGGTCTCCGCCAGGGTACCGAACTCGTCCTGACTGCGCAGATCAATCCGGTAGGTCAGGTTGCCCTCGCCCAGTTGCACCGCCCCCTCCTGGAGCACTTCCAACGGACGCAACAACCGCCGGGCCAGCAGGGCGCCGGTGCCGCCGGCGAATACCACCGAGACCAGGAGCAACCCAACAAAGAGCGGCATCAGCCGGCGCAACCCCTGGAACGCCTCCGCGGCCGGCTGCTCCACGATAACGGCCCAGGGGGCCTGGGAAAGGGGCGACCAGGTGCCCAGGACCGGGCCGGCCCCTTCCCCTCCGAGCCCCGGCGAACGGTAATGGACCACGCCGGGCTGCTCCTCCAAAAAGGCCCGTACCGCCGGGATTCCCTCCTCGGCCAGGTTCCGCTCCTGGAGCGCCAGGCGTGGGTCCGCCCAGTGGACTCGGAGAACCCCTTCATCATCTACAATGTAGGCATATGCTCGCGCACCCAACGGGGATTCGGAAATGATCTCCTGAAGGGTCTGGGTATTCAGTTCGATCACCAGAGCCCCGGCCCTCCCGGTCGAAGAGCGAATCGGCACCGCCACGGTGGCCACATTGAACTGGGACAGGGCGGGATGGTCGGGGATATGAATCGGGCTAATATATTGTGGAATCCCGGCAACAATTACGCGATACTCCGGTTCATCGGCCCGGGACTTGTAGTCTTGGGGAAAGACGTAGCGTTTGTAGGAACGTTGAAAGACCTCCTTCCCCAACGGGTCGAGAATCCAGACCTCCAGGAAATCTTTCCGCGACAGCAGGGCATCAACGGCCTCGGGAAGTTGCAGCGACCTGTACCCCTGGAGAAGCATGTCCGGGTCATGGTCCTGGACAAAGTTCTTCATGCGGTCCACAACGCCCTGGAGGTAACGATCCACCTCCAGGGCGACCCGGTCGGCGGCCTGCTGTTGGGCCTGGTGGACGCTGGCCTGCAGGTTCAGGTAACTGACCACAACCAGCGGGACACCGCCGGCCAGCAGTTGCAGCACGGCCAACACGATCATCACCAGAGCCAGCCTGTGGGCAAGCCGCCTTTTCGGCCTGCGCCGAACCGAAGCGGGACGTTCCATACTGCCCTCCACCTTTATCTACATTTTAACACCTATCGGAAAAAAAGTCAACCAGGAGACAACCCGGGATCGAGCGACAGGTCGCCGTCGCCTCCATTCCGTCATCCTGGCAAGGCCCTCCTGCCGCAGGTCTTGGCAAAAGTGGTAAAAATCCGGCCAATCTGTTCAATCTCCGGCCTCAGCGCTGCCAGATCACCACACGAGCATGGGCAACTTCCAGGAGGGGCGAGGCCGCTGCAAGCGGCCGGCCACCCTCCCCAAAAAGCCGTACGCTGACCGCTTCCCCCCGAACGGCCTCCTCGGGGAGGAGGACCCGGTCGGTAACCCAATGCCCTTCGCCGCCGGCCGCCGGCAGGTCGTGCCGGGCAAACGACCGCGCCTCCCCGGGAGGCCCCAGGGCATACTCCACCCGATATGCCTTCCCGGCCGGATAGCGCCAGTAGGTAATCAGCCAGAGATGCACCTCCCCGGTGGAGGACTGCGTCACCGCGGTATCGCAGCCCAGGTAGGCAACCGCATCGAAGGTAGCCAGTGTGCCCAGTTCCGCCCCCTGATAGTCTGCCGGAGGACGCAGGAGCAGTTCATCGGCAAAACGGGGCCCGCTTTCCTCCAACCCTCGGTAGTGCCACAGACTCTGCCACCAGCGGGCGGCCAGGGCCCATTGCCCCCGCCGGGCCGGTCGGGAGAGGTAGGCCCCCAGAAACAGAAGCAACAAGGCGAGGTAGAGCCCTTCCTGCCAACGGTTTCTCATGGGGGCTCCTCCTCCGCAGACAAGACCCGGTAGATAACAAAGGCCGCGTCCGCATAGACCGGGACCAATCGCTCGTCGGTGCCGATCCAGCGGTTGGAAAAGTGCCGCTGGACAAAGAGGTAGGTGGGCTGCCGACGAACCACCTCGGCATGCCAGAACTCGGGTATCCGGGTGGGGATGTACTGTACGTGGTTGTCCAGGTCGTTCTCCCAGAGCGGGGCGATGAGAAAGAGGGCATAGCCATAGACCACCCTGTCGCCGGGGCGGGTGTTCTCCTCCAGCCAGCGGTAGGCGGGAAGGTCGGCCTGCGAGGTGGAGGGACGCAGCGTCGCCGGCATGCGGGCATAGGCCTCCACCCGGTCGAGCGGGACCATCTCCATCGGCCCGACCGTCCAAAGCGTCCAGAGGATGCCAACAATAAGGAGCAGACAGGTAACTCGGCGGGTCAGGGTGCTGCCCTGGTGCAACACCCAGGCGACGCCCACTGCGCCCAGGGCCAGGATAAAGAGGCTGTAGCGGGGTTTCCAGTTGTTCGGCTGGGCCAGATAGAGACCGCCCAGGCCCACCAGCGTCATCGTCCAGGCCGGCCTTCGCTCCCGCACCCCGGTCAGCAGCAGGTACAGGGCCGCCGGCAGCCCCAGGATCGGCCAGAGGGGGCCCAACCCCTCATAGTGCGCATCATAGGTGTAGAGCGAACGCGGTTCGAACCAAAAGTATGCCTTGAGCAACCAGTAGGGCAGGCTGCGATAGTGGGGGAGCAACCCGTAGGCATAGAGCCCCTCCGCACCGCGCATGCCGTAAAAGAGGGTGTTGCCCCCCAGCCGGACGGTAAAAGGCCAGAGCGGGTTCCCAAAGTGCAGCCAGTTCGAGAGGTACCAGGGAGCCCCCAGGGCCAGTACCGGCAACCCATAGGCCAGCAGGCGAGGCCAGAAACCGCTGCCCCGTTGCCATACCTTCCGGCCGGCGGTCAGGAGCAGCCCCGCTCCTCCGGCCAGGGCATAGGCGATTCCGCCATACTTGGTCCCGACGACGAGGCCCATCGCCAGGCCGGCGACCAGGGCCGGGAGGAGGCCTTCCACCAGCAGCAGGTTCAGCGCGATGAGAAAGAGGGCCGTCACGATCAGGTCGTTGTAGGCGGCGCGGGCCTGGAGGACGATTCCCGGGGCAAAGGCCAGGAGAACGCTGCCCAGCAGGGCCGGTCGGGGGGCCGCCCCCACCTTGCGCGCCAGGGCGTAAGCGGCCAGCATGCCGGCCGGCCAGAAGAACCACTGCACCCCGTCCACCCAGGTCGTCAGCCGGTCAAAGAGGACCGTCCAGATGATCAAGAGTTCCCCATACTCGGGGTAGGACGAGACCCAGGGGGGCCATCCGGGCAGGATGCGCAGGTCGCCCTGATCGAGCCGGGAAAAGGCAATCGGCAGGTGGTAGGCGATGCCGTCGTAACTACTCTCCGGCCACACCGCGATCAGCCAGAGCACCCACACGGCCAGGGCGACCAGGAGGAGCAGCACCAGCAGCGCGAGCGGTGCACGCCGCAGCAGGCGAGCGAACCCGCTCAGGCGGCCTCCGATCCAGCGGAGGGTGTCCCGAGGCTGACGGCGGCAGCCGAGGAAGAGGAGGCCGGCCGCGACCAGCCCGTTCGCCACCGCCACAGGGGCCGGCCGCAACAGGCCCAAAGCGGCCAGGGCAACCTCCAACAAGAGCACCTGGCCCGTGGTGAGCACAAAGGCGGCCAGCACGAGATCGCTCAGGGAGGCAAAGGAACGGCGCAATGTCAACAGGTAGCCAAGTAGGGCAACCACGCTCAGGCCAAGGGCCAACCCCATCGGACCGTTCCTTCTCCGCAGGTGGGCGGAACCATACAGGCCGCCCCCACACATAGGCCGACCGTCTCGCCCAGTATACAACAACTGCCCCCCTTTGCCAACATGCCCCGACAAAGGTTTCGTGCCATTTTCAGGAGACCTAGCCCCTCACCAAGGTGAATCAGAAGTGGTGCTCCGATTGCCAAGTCGCGGGCTACAGATGGCCAAGCCGCCCTTTGGCGGCTTTCCTTACGCGGGCAAAAGGAGCCTGCGAAGGCAGGCTTTGCCGTTCGTAACTGCTCACCGCAGAGTCGCAGAGCACGCCGAGGGATACTTTTGGGGCCGCAGAGAGCCCCCTCGTCCTCTATGGAAACACGAAACCTCTGCGTCCCTCGCGTCTTGGCGGTGAAGGTTGGTGTGCGGCTGAGCAGTTATCCTGCGCCACGCAGGATGAATCCTGCGCCACGGATGAATCCTGCGCCACGCAGGATGAATCCTGCGCCACGCAGGATGAATCCTGCGCCACGGATGAATCCTGCGCCACGCAGGATGAATCCTGCGCCACGCAGGATGAATCCTGCGCCACGCAGGATGAATCCTGCGCCACGCAGGATGAATCCTGTGCCACGCAGGATGAATCCTGTGCCACGCAGGATGAATCTTGCGCTACGCAGGATGAATCCTGCGCCACGCAGGATGAATCTTGCGCCACGGCTTTTCACCGGGCAGTTGCCGGACCATTCCCCGGTTGACACCGATCCCCGGATCGGCTACAATGCCTCCTGCGTAAGCAGAGAGGAATGCGTATGCCGAGACGACCACGTATCCTGCTCATCGGCCTGGACGGGGGCACCTTTGAGGTGCTGAACCCGCTTATGGAAGAGAACCTGATGCCCCACCTGGCCGCGCTGCGTCGGGAGGGGGCCTGGGGGACACTCCTTTCCACCATGCCCCCCTTTACCGTGCCGGCATGGACCTCCTTTCTCACCGGCAAGCAGCCGGGTAAACACGGGGTGCTCTCCTTCTTCCGACGGGAGCGAACGGCCTATCACTGCCAGGAGGTAGGCCACTTTGTCAACGCCCGCGCCATCCCCGGAGAAACGCTCGGCGACATCCTCGGCGCGGAGGGGGTACGGGTGGGGCTGGTCAACATCCCCATGACCTACCCCCCTCGCCCCCTGCCGGGGTACTGCATCACCGGCATGCTCACCCCGCCCGGGGCAAAAGATTTCACCTACCCGCCGAGCCTGCGGGAACGGCTGGGAGAGTATCAGGTGGACCTGGAGGGGATGCGCCGGGAGGACCGCTTTGCCCCCGAGGCGCCGGCCGACCGGCACCGCTTCATCGCCCAGGTGGCCGAGATGACCCGGCAGCGGGGCGAGATCTGTCTGCGCCTGCTGCGGGAGGACCCCGTAGACCTCTTTGCGGTCGTCTTTACCGGGACCGACCGCCTGGCCCACGAGTTCTGGCCGCAACTGGCCGCCGGTTGTCCCCTGGACGACCCTTTCGGCCCATCCCTGCGGGCCTACTTTGGCGAACTGGACGCCTACATCGGCCGGCTGGTCGCCGCTGCGCCCGAGGCCTATGTCCTTATCCTCTCCGACCACGGCTTTGGGCCGGCCCCGGAGCAACGCTTTCTGGTCAACCGCTGGCTGGAGGAGCAGGGCTGGCTGCGCCGACGGGGCCAACGGGCCGGCGGGCTGCGGGGTCAGGCCGGCCGCCTCCTGGCCCGTGCGCCGGCGCTGCGCCAGACCCTCCGCCGCCTCCTCCCGGCCGGCTGGCAGGAGCAGGCCCGTCAGGCCGTCCACGAGGAGGTGGTCAACGAGGTGGACTGGGCCCACACGTGGGCCTACTTTACCCCGCTGTACGGTTATGTCGGGGGCATCTCGCTCAACCGACGCGGGGTCAAGCCGCAGGGCATCGTCGAGGAGAACGCGGTCCCTACCCTGACGGAGGAGATTCTGGCCGCCCTGCAGCAGGTCGTGGACCCGCAGACCTACCGGCCGATTGTCCGGCAGGTCTTCCACCGCGAGGACCTCTACCGGGGTCCCTATGTGGAGAACTTGCCCGAGGTTGTCTTTGTGCTGGACCCGGCCTACAACGCCCATTATACCCTGCGCAGCCGGGCCGTCATCGAAGGGGTTCCCCACCGCCGGCGGCATGGGGAGCACCGCCGTGAGGGCATCCTCTTCCTGCACGGGCCGTCGGTGCGCCCCGGTCCGCTCCCCCGGCCGGCCGAGATCGTGGATGTGTTGCCGACGATGCTCTACCTGCTGGGTCTGCCCCTGCCCGACGACCTGGACGGCCGGGTGGTGGTGGAGGCCCTGGACCCGGCTCACCTCGACACCCAGCCGGTGCGTATGCGGCCGGCCCGGCCGGCCTCGCTTCCGCCGGAGGAGGCCTTTGCCGAGGAGGCCGCCGTGGAGGAACGGTTGCGCGGATTGGGGTATCTGTAGGAGGTGGCGGTGAGCGGACGGGTCTGGATACTGGGGCTGGATGGAGCCACCTATGACCTTCTTACCCCGCTGGTGGAGGAAGGGAGTATGCCCAACCTAGGCCGACTGCTGGCGGAGGGGGCCGCCGGCCCACTGCGCTCAACCATCCCACCGGTGACTCCGGCGGCCTGGAGCACCTTTGCCACCGGGATGAACCCGGGGAAACACGGTGTCTTTGGGTTTGCCGGCTGGAGCGCGGGCGGACGGCGCACCTGGGTCAGCCGCCGTTCGCTGCGGGCCCCCACGCTGTGGCAACGGGCCGGCCGGGCCGGCCGGAGCGTCGGGGTCATCAACGTCCCCGTGACCTACCCGGCCGAGGAGGTGCCGGGGTTCCTCATCCCCGGCTTTCTCACGCCGCGCAGCGCACGCGACTTTGCCCACCCCCCCGGCCTGATCGCCGAGATCGAGGGGGCAGTCGGCCCCTACATCGTCAACGTCGAGATCGCCGGCCGGCCGCTCCGGGGACCGGCCGATGTGGAGCGGCTGCTGGAGGAGATTCATCGCGCCGAGGCGCAGCGCTGGGCCGCACTGCAGTACTGCCTGGAACGCTTTGCCCCCGACCTGATCGTGGCCGTCTTTATGGGACTGGACAAGGTGCAGCACCTCCTCTGGAAGGCGCTGGACCGCCGGGAACCTTTTTCCCAGACGCCCGAGGGAACAGCCTACCGCCAACTGGCCCTGCCCCTCTACCGCCAGGTGGACGAGTTCCTGGGGCAGGTCCGGGCGCAGTTGGGGCCAGAAGATGCCCTCATCCTCCTCTCCGACCACGGCTTTGGGCCGCTTTGCGCCTATGTGGATGCGAACGTCTGGTTACAGCAGCAGGGCTGGCTGCGGGTGCGGTGGAGCACATTGCTGCGGCAGCGGTTGCAGCGGCGGCTACGGCGCGGCCGGGGCCGGGCTCGGCTCCACGCGGCTTTGGCCCTGGACCCGGAGCAGGGGGCCGTCCTGGACTGGTCCCGCACCCGCGCCTTTGCCGGCGACATTTACGAGCAGGGCTTCCACCTCAACCAAGGCGCCTTTGCCGACGAGGAGGAGCGCCAGGCGTTCCTCCACACCCTGGAGGAACGCCTGCGCGATTGGAGGTCCCCCCTGGACGGCCAACCGCTGGTCAGCGCCCTCCACCGGCGGGAGGAGGTCTATCGTGGCCCCTACGCGGAGCAGGCCCCCGACCTACTCGTCGTCCTGCGGGACTATGCCGTGCTGTTGCGCAGCCGCCTACCCCTGCGGCCGGGCCCGCCGGTGCATCCGGTGGCAGGGCCGGAGGGGTACCATCGGCGGGAAGGCATCCTGCTCCTCTGGGGCCGGCCGATTGCGCAGGGTGTGCCGGTGCAGGGGGCAGCCATCGAGGACGTTGCTCCCACGGCGTTGCACCTTCTGGGCCTGGAGGTGCCGACCGACATGGACGGCCGCGTCCTGGAGGAGGCGTTCACCCCGGCCTTTCGTCAGGCCCGTCCGCCGCGCCGGGCCGAGACTGTCGGAAAGGCCGCCACCCCGGCCGAGGAGGCGGTTTACTCGGCCGAGGACGAGGCCGAGATCGAGGAGCGACTGCGGGCGTTGGGGTATCTGTAAGGAGTACCGAGAGACGGCACAAATGGCGAGGAAACAAGTTCTGATCATCGGGTTGGACGGCGCAACGCTGGACCTGATACGGCCCTGGGCAAAAGAGGGCCATCTGCCCAACCTGGCCCGCCTGATGGAGGAGGGGGCTTGGGGGCCGCTGCACTCGACGATTCCCCCGAATAGTTGCCCCGCTTGGACCTCCTGCACGACCGGGGTAAATCCGGGCAAGCACGGCGTTACCTCTTTCTTTGAACGCCGCGAGAAAAGTTATCTACTCCGGCCCGTGAGTGCGCGCTCGGTGCGGACACCGCGAGTCTGGGACCTCCTCGGTGAGCGGGGCCACACCGTGGGGATTTTGAACGTTCCGGTCACCTATCCACCTCGCCCGGTCAACGGCTACATGATCGCCGGGATGCTGGCCCCGACGCTGGAACGGGCCGTCTGGCCGCCTGAACTGTGCCGAGAATTGCTCTCTTGGGTGCCCGACTATCGGGTGGAAGCGCCCGTGCTGGACAACCCACAGCGATACCTAAACGACATCGGCCGCTCTATAGACCGGCGTTGCCGGGCAGCATTGGCCCTCTCCAAACACCGGCCAACAGATTTTCGTATGGTCGTCTTTACCGAGACAGACCGGTTGCAGCACTTTTTCTGGGCCGCGATGGACGAAACCCACCCGCTGCACAATCCCATGTCCGGCCAGGGGGTGGAAGGGGCCATTGCCGAGGGGTACCGTCTGCTCGACGAAGCGGTTGGCCGCTTGGTGGAAGCGGCCGGCGACGAGACAACCGTTCTGATCGTCTCGGACCACGGTTTCCAACCGGTCACGCGGACCCTTTTCGTGAACGCCTGGCTGGAGCACGAGGGGTACTTGTTCCGCCGGCGGCCGAGCGGTCGGGCCCAGGCCCTGCAAAAGGTGCGACGCTGGGCCGTTCACTTGGGGGTGGATCGCCTCCTCCGGCGGGCCAAGTGGGCCCTTGCCGGCACCCGCGAGATCAAGGCCGAAAACCTGGCCTATGCCGACGGCATTGACTGGAGCCGCACACGGGCCGCCCTCGGCCCTAACCTGGGCATCAACGTCAACCTGAAGGGGCGAGACCCGCTGGGACTGGTCGAGCCAGGCCGGGAACACGAGACGCTTTTGGAGGAAATTCGAGAAGGGCTTTTGGCCCTGCGCGATCCTCTCTTTGACCGGCCGGTGCTGCAGGCCGTGCTCCGCCCCGAGGAGGTCTACTGGGGAGAGCACCTGGACCGCGCTCCGGACCTCCTCCTGGTACCGGTGCAGGAACCGCAGGAGGGGCGGGTCTATGCCTATAGCCCGCGTCTCACCTGGCCGGACATTCTGGCCCTGCCGGACCGGATTACCGGCAACCATGCACCGGCCGGCACCTTTATCGCCTGGGGGCCCGAGATCGTCCCCGGACAGGTGCAGGGGTTGCACATCTGGGACGTATCCGCCCTCGTGTTACCCTTCTTTGACCAACCGATCCCGGCGTGGATGGACGGTCGGCCGCTCCAGGAGGCAACGCAGACACGGACAGCACCTGCCGGGCAAGAACCAACCGGGCAACCAGAAGAGCCGGCCTGGAGTGAGGAAGAAGAGTCCATCGTCGAGGACCGCCTCCGTGCCCTGGGCTACCTGGAGTAGGACGATGGCCGTCGAACAGATCAGCCGCCGGGCGGCCCGCAATGCCCTCTCCCTCCTTGCCTCGGTCGGCATTGATCGGCTGACCAGTTTCATCATCATCCTCTACATCGGCCGCATCCTCGACGTGGGCTCCCTGGGCGATTACGGCGTGGTCATGGGCCTTTTGAACATCTTTCAGACCCTGACCATGTTCGGCCAGGGGCAGATCGTCCTCCGGGAGGTCTCCCGCGACCGCCGTCTGGCCGGCGCCCACCTGGTCAACAGCGGCTTTCTCCTGACCCTGAGTTCGCTCCTTTTTATGCTGCTGATGAACGGCATCGTCCGCCTCCTCCGCTACGACCCCGCCATCCTGCGCTACACCTGGGTGGCCGGCCTCTCCCTGCTCCCCTACGCCCTGATGACGGTGACCGAATCCGTCATCCAGGCGATGGAGCGGATGAAGTTTATCGCCGTCGCCAAGGGGGTGGGCATGTCGGCCAAGGTGGTGGTTGCGATCGGCATGCTGGCCCTGGGGATGGACCTGCGGGCCGTCTTTGCCACCCTGGGCGCGTCCTGGGCGCTGATTGCGCTGATCTATATCGTCATCCTGATTCGGTTGGGTGTGCGCATCCCCTGGCGGTTGGAAGGGGCCTTTTCACGACGGCTCCTCTCCCTCTCCTGGACCTTTCTCCTGCTGGGGGCCTTTGGGATGGCCTTCAAGCAGGCTGATGTGCTCATGCTCTCCCGCCTGGGAGCGACGCGCTTTGAAAAATTCTGGCTTGGCTTTTTCCCCATCCCGGTCCCCCTGGAGGGGTACGACGAACTGAGCCGGACGATCACCGGTTACTACACTGCCGCCTACAAACTGGCCCAGATCGGCCAGATGATTCTACCGGCCCTGGTCCTGCCGATCGTGCCGGCCCTCTCACGCTTTTTCGTGGACTCGCAGGAACGCTTCGCCCGCCTCTCCCAACGGACCATCCGACTGCTGCTTGTGCTCGTTCTGCCCGTGGCCGTGGCGGTGACCTTTTACGCCGACTGGATTCTGCACCTGGCCTATGGGGAACACTACGCCGCCTCGGCTCCGGTGCTGCGCATCCTCATCTGGACGCTCGCGCCGGCCTACGCCAACACCGTCCTCTACCGGACGATTATCGCCAGCGACAACGAGGTGGCCAGCCTACGCATCTCGGTCATCAACACCGCTTTTACCTTTGTGCTGAACTACTTTTTCCTGCCGCTCTATGGGGCCAGCGGGGCGGCGGTCGTGTGGGTGGCTACGGTGACCCTGGGATTTGGGCAAAACTATTTCTTTATCCATAAAAGGGTCTTTCGGATTGACCCGGTCGAGGTGCTGCTCAAGCCGCTCTTTTGCGCCGGGGTGATGGCCGGCGTCCTCCTGGGGCTTTTGCGCGGGCTGGAGGCCCTCCACCTCGATGGCGCGGCCGGCCAGGCCCTGCGCCTGCTGGCCCTGCTGCCGGCCGCGGTCCTCTACGCCCTGACCCTCTGGCTGACGCGCACCTTCACCCATGAGGATATCGCCCTGGGGAAACGGCTGGGCGGTTCCCTGCTAGACCTTTTGCCCCGGCAGCGGGAGGCGGCCAGATGAAGGTACTTTTTCTCACCCCCTTCCTGCCCTATGCCCAGGCCCCCCACGCGGTCGCCAGCACCGTCTATCCGTGGATGCGCCGGCTGGCCAGCCGACATGAGGTGGACCTGATCTCCTTCGTGGACTCGGAGGCCGAGGCCGCCCAACGCAGCGACGCCGAGGAGTTTTGCCAGGCGGTCACCCTGCTCCACCGCCGGGTCGGCCGGCTGGCCCTGCTCTACCGCATGCTGCGCTACCCCACCCGCCCCAAGATGTACTGGTCCTTCCGCGACCCCCGGATGGAGCGGTTGGTGCGGGAGCGGACGGCCGGTGGGCGTTATGACCTGGTGCAGGTCGAGTACTCGCAAATGGCCCAGTACGGCGCGGCCATCGCCCCCCAGGTCCCCCGACTGTTGGTCAAGCACGACCTCCGCGCCGTGCTGGCCTGGCGGGCCTGGCAGCAGGCCGGGGGGTGGCGGCGCTGGCCGGCTTGGCTGGAATGGCTCAAGGTTCCTTCCTACGAACTGGCGGTCTGCCGCCACTTTGACAGCGTCGTCGTCCTCTCGGAGCACAACCGCCGGCTCCTGCAGGGGTTCCTTCCGGACCTGCCGGTGGAGGTCATCCCGCCGGGGATGGAGGTGCCGCCGGCCGACCCGGCCCGCTACGAGCGACCGGGGCACGTGGTTCTCTTTTTCGGGGCGATGAACCGGGCGGTCAATGTCGAGGCGGTGCGCTTTTTCTACCGCCTGGTCTGGCCACAGGTGCGCCGGGCCGTCCCCGCGTCCCAGTTCCACATCGTCGGCGGGTCGCCGACGGCGGAGGTGCGCGCCCTGGCCGAGGATGCCTCGGTCGTCGTGACCGGTTATCTACCTGACCCGGTGGCCCACTTTGCCCGCAGCGACGTGGCCGTGGCCCCGATGCGCGTCGGTGGGGGCATCCTGACCAAGGTGCTGGAGACGATGGCCGCCGGCCTGCCGGTTGTGGCCACCTCCGTGGCCAACGAGGGGATCGCCGCCGAGCCCGGTCGGGAGATGCTCCTGGCCGACGACCCCCAGGCGATGGCCAAAGAAGTCATTCGACTCCTCCGGGAATCGGCCCGGCGGCGGGAGGTCGGCCTGGCCGGCCAGGAACTGGTCCGCCGCCGCTTCGGCTGGCCGGCCGTGTTGGAACGGTGGGAACGCCTCTACCAGGAGGTACTTGTGTACCACAGAGAGCGCCGAGGGCAAAGATGAACCAGACCATTGACCGGGTGATTCTTGTGGGGTTTGACGGGGCCACCTGGGCGCTGCTGCGCCCCTGGATCGAGCAGGGCCGCCTCCCCGCCTTTGCCCGGGCGGTGCAGGAGGGGACTGCCGGCGAACTCCTCTCCAGCACCCCGCCCTACAGCGCGCCGGCCTGGGTCTCGTTCGCCACCGGGATGAACCCGGGCAAGCACGGGGTGGTAGACTTTTGGCAACCGGACCCCGACGGGAGCGGCGAACGGCCGATCAGCGCGCTCTCGGTGGCCGTCCCCACCCTCTGGGACCTGCTCAGCGGGGCCGGCCGGCGGGTGGCGGTGCTCAACGTCCCGGTGACCTACCCGCCCCGGCCGGTCAACGGGCTGCTCGTCTCGGGAATGATGACGCCAAGCGAGGATGCCGCCTGGGCCCACCCGCCGGAGTTGCGGGAGGAACTGCGCGGCCGGCCGGGCGGCTATGCCGTCAACCCCTACGCCACCGCCGCCCAGAGTGAGGAGTTTCTCCGGCGGGTGCTCACCTGGGTTCCCCGGCGGGAGGCCGCCCACCGCGACCTGTTGGGGCGCGAGCGCTGGGCCCTCTTTGCCAACGTCGTCCAGGCCAGCGACCCGATTCAGCACCACTTCTGGAACGCCCTCGACCCGGAGCATCCGGCCGGCCAACCGGACCTGGCCCAACGCTACGGCGACCTGATTCACCGCTGCTACGCCGAGATGGACGCGGTGCTCCAGCACCGTCTGGAGCAGGTGGACGAGGGCACGGCCCTTCTGGTCATGTCGGACCACGGCTTTGGGCCGGCGCACAAGTATGTCCACATCAACCGCCTCCTGGCCGAACTGGGGCTGCTGCGCTTCCAGCGGGGTGAAGCCCTGCGCCATCGCGGGGTGAGCATGTCGCGCCTCTACCGGCTGCTGCGCCGCCTGGACCCGTGGAACCTGCGCGGCCGGCTGAGCAACCGCCTGCGCCAGTTCCTCCGCCGGCAGGTGGACCGGTTGGTCGCCCCGCCGGTGGACTGGGCGCGCACGCGGGCCTACGCCGGCCGCAGCAGCGGCGAGTCAGTCTGGATCAACCTGCACGGCCGCGACCCCCGGGGGATCGTCGAGCCGGGGGCGGAGTACGAGGCGTTGCGGGACCAGGTCATCGAGGCGCTCCTTTCCCTGCGCGACCCCGAGAGTGGCAGCCCGGTCGTCTCCGGGGCCTGGCGCAAGGAGGAACTCTACCGGGGGCCGCAACTCCCCTGGCTGCCCGACGTGCTCTTCCAGGTCTCGCCCTACCCCTACCTGCCGACCGACCGGCTCTCGGTGGAGGGCCTCTTTGAGGAGATCGCCCCTTCGGTCGGCGGAGGGCGGCACCGCCCGGAGGGCATCCTGATCGCGGTCGGCGCGCCCTTCCGGCAGGGCGGCACGATCCGGGGGGCCACCATCGCCGACATTGCTCCGACGGTACTCTACCTGCTGGGGTTGCCGGTGCCGGAGGATATGGATGGGCGGGTGCTGGAGGAACTCTTGACCCAGGAATACCTGGAGACGCACCCCGTGCAGCAGGGGCCGGCGGTAGGCGGCGGTGAGCGGCCGGCCGGCCCTTCCCCCTACTCGGAGGACGAGAGGGAGCGGATCGCCGAAACCTTGCGCGGGCTGGGGTACCTGTAGGATGGTTCGTTCCACGTTCGAACGTTCAAAAAGAGGTGGCCGGAGGATTTCATGCCCCAGGAACCGGACCTTTCGATCATCATCGTCAACTGGAACGGCGGGCAGGTGCTCCTGGACTGCCTGGCCTCGATCTATGCCCACACGCCGCCCTTGCCCTTCGAGGTCATTGTCGTGGACAACGCCTCGACCGACGGCAGTCCGGAGCGTGTCGCCGCCGGGTTTCCCCAGGTACGCCTGATTCAGGCCGGCCGCAACCTGGGCTTTGCCGGGGGGAACAACCTGGGCCTGCAGGCGGCCCAGGGCCGCTTCCTTCTCCTCCTGAACAACGACACCCTCGTTCGGGAAAAAGCCCTGGGGCGGATGGTGGCGGCGATGCAGGCGGACCCCTCCATCGGTATCCTGGGCTGCCGCCTGCTCAACCCGGACGGCACACTGCAGCGCTCCTGCGGCCTTTTCCCCACCCTCTGGACCAAGTTCCTCGACCTGACCATGCTCTACCGCCTCGTGCCGGTCTATCGGCTAGGACACTGGGACTATGCCGGCGAACGGGATGTGGACTGGCTCTCGGGGGCCTGTCTGCTTCTCCGGCGGGAGGTCTATGAGCAGATCGGAGGGTTAGACGAAGGCTATTTTATGTACCTGGAGGATGCCGACCTGTGCCGGCGGGCCTGGCAGGCCGGTTGGCGGGTCCACTTTACCCCGACGGCCGAGGTCGTCCACCTCAAGGGGCACAGCAGCCGGCCGGCCCTGCCTCGCCTGCTGGTGGAGGATCAGCGCAGCGCGTACAGGTTCTTTCGCAAGCACTACGGCCCCGGCCGGGTGCAGGCACTGCGTCTGGTTGCCACCCTGGGCTGCCTGGTGCGGATAGCCTTTTGGGGGGGGCGGGCCCTCCTGGGCCAGCAAGAGGCCACCGGCCGACTGCGGGCCTATCGGGAGATCCTGCGCCGCTCTTGGTGTGACCGCACCTTTGTTTGGGAAAAGTCGAGGCGAAATGAGCGTCCAGCGTAGAGACAACGGCCCTCCTTGGCGGCTCTGCACCCTGATCACCGAACTGGGCGTCGGTGGGGCGCAAAAGGTGCTCGCCGATGTGGTCACCGCGCTGCCCCGGGAGCGCTACCAGGTACTGGCAACCTGCCTTTTCGGGGCCGGGGAAACGGCCACACGGCTGCGGCAGGCCGGCATCGAGGTGGTAGACCTGGACATGCGTTCCAAGGCCGATCTCGCCGTCGTCTGGCGACTGTGGCGGCTGTTGCGGCAGTTTCGCCCGCACATCCTGCACACCCATATGTTCCACGCCAGCCTGCTGGGACGGGTTGCCGGGCGACTGGCCGGCGTTCCCCACATCGTCGGCAGCGAGCACACTATGGGGCAGGAGGGTCGCCTGCGCCGCCTGGTCAACCGCCTGACCTCGCCCCTGACCGATCGGGTGATCGCCGTTTCGGAGAGCGTGGGCCGATTTGCCCGAGAGGTCATCCGGATCGCTCCGGGGAAGGTCGTCGTCATCCCCAACGGGATCGAGCCGGAAACATGCCGCTCCTCGCTCTCGCCAGAGCAGGCGCGGCGCCGCTTTGGCCTGCCGGAAAAGGCCCTTGTCGTGGGGACGGTCGGCGGGCTGCGGCGGGTCAAGGGCACCGACCTGCTCCTGCGGGCCTTTGCCCGACTGCGGGCAGGTTCCCCTCAGGCCCGCCTCCTGATCGTCGGCGACGGGCCGGAATGGGAGCGGCTGCACGCCCTGGCCGAGGCACTGGGCATCCGCGAGGTGACCACCTTTACGGGCACCCTCGCCGGCGTCGCCGACCCGCTGGCGGCGATGACCGTCTTTGTCCTACCCTCGCACTGGGAGGGGTTTGGGCTGGCGGTGGTCGAGGCGATGGCTGCCGGCCGGCCGGTCGTGGTGACGCAGGTGGGCAGCCTGCCCGAGGTCGTCGGTGAAGGGAAATGCGGCCTGCTCGTTCCCCCGAACGACCCTGAAGCGATGGCCGCGGCCATCGCCCAACTCCTGGACGACCCCGACCTGCGTTCGCGGCTGGCCCAGGCCGGCCGCGAGCGCGTCCAAGCCCTCTACACCCGCGAGGTTATGGTCGCCCGGACGGAGGCCCTCTACCGGGAATTGATCGCGGGGGTACCATGAAACTCAGGCGCTCCGTGACCCCCACAGGAGTTTCCGGGCCTGCCGGTTTCCGGTTGTGTTACGATGCCCAGGCGATGGGAGATCGGCGTGGGGCAAAAGACACGGGGGGCGGTGCGTTCTGCGCGGGATGGGACAGCGTTGCTGCGGAAAGCAAAGCAAAAAGCACTGAACACGGGCAAATTTCGATGGATTGCGCGACTGTGTCCATAAGCGGAAGAAAGGTTTCCGAAAACCGGCAGTGCTTTGGCAAAAAGTCGCACGTTTAAAGCGACGGCGGGTGAGGCAAATTTGCCTGTGTCCGGGAGGCAGAGAACCGGTGCGCTTGTGGGTAACGCTTGTCCAGAAAGGCCCAGGGGCAGAGTACCATGATCTTGTCTCAATTCTGGAAACTTGTCCGAATTTGCCGGGAGATGAGCCAACGGTTCTTTCCCGCCGGAACCGTTCTGCTCCTCCTGGTCACCCTGGGTTGCCTGGCCGGCCCCTCCCCCAACCCCACACCGACGCCCGACCCGTTCCCCTACCTGGTCATCCTCGTCATTGACGGCTGCCGGCCCGAATACCTGGACTTGGCCCCCCTGCCCCACCTGGAGCAACTGGCCCGCGAGGGGGTGACCTTTGAGCGGGCCTGGGTGGGGCAGGTCGTCAGCAACACCCCCCCAGGTCATGCGACCATCGCTACAGGCACGCTTCCCTCCCGTCACGGCCTGGTCAGTTTCTGGTGGAAAGAGGCCGAGACCGGGGAGGTCGTCTGGCCGACCCGCCACGAGGATGTGCGCGTAGGAGAGGAGACCGCCATCCTGGAGGCCGCCGGGGTGCCCACCTTCGCCTCCCTCTACCGGCGGCGGCACCCCGCTGCGCTGGTCGCCGCGACCGGCGGCTACAAATCGTTCGCCGTGGCCGCCCTGGGGCTGGATGCCGACGCCGTCCTCTTTGCCTATATGCCCTCTGCGGAAAATGTCCGCCGGGACCGCTTTTCCGGGAATGAAGAACGGGCCTCCCCGGCCGGCTGGCGGGTGGTGCCGGAGACGGTCCCGGGGCAGGAGCCGCCGGTGGGGAGCCTCAACGACCCGACCCTGTTCCGCGCCGCCGACCTCGGCCCCGGCGACGGGGACGTCTGGGCGATGGACGCAACCCTGGCCCTCTGGGAAGAGATGCGCCCGCAGGTCCTCCTGGTCAACCTGCCCGATGTGGACCGCTACGGCCACGCCTACGGCGGCCCGGCCGACCCGGAACGGATGGCCCAACTGCTGGTCAATGTGGACGCGCAGATCGGCCGGCTGATCGAGGCATACAAAGCGGCCGGCCTCTACGAGCAGACCGTCTTTATCGTCACCTCTGACCACGGGATGATCGCCGGCGACCGCTACCTGGGGGAGGGGGACCTGCCCGGTCCGCTGGTAGAGGAGAGCATCCGGGCGATTGTGGGGGCGCACGTCTGGCTGCGCGATAGCACCCAGGCCGGGGCGGTCGCCGAGGCGATCGAGCGGGCCCGGGTCGCCGGCCTCTGGGGAGCCTATGTCAAGGTAGAGGCAGAGGATGGCGGCTTTCGCTACCGACCCGGACCGGGCACGGCGGCGCAACTCTCCGACGAAGAGGCGTGGGCCTATGAGGCTCTCCTGAACACGGTGGCCGGTCCCCGTGGGCCGGACCTCTTTCTGCTCACGGAGGAAAACCTCCTCGTCGGCGGCAAGCCCGAGATTCTGGGCCACCACAACACCCTTACCTGGGGGGTACAGCACATCCCTCTGATCATCGCCGGCCCCGGTGTGCCCCAAGGGGTCGTCTCACAAGCCCCGGCGCGGCTCGTGGATATTGCCCCGACTGCCCTGGCCCTGCTGGGAATCGAGCCGGAGGGAATGGATGGGGCCATTCTGACCGACGCCCTGCTCCACCCCGACCCGGCCTGGGTACGGCGCGAGCAGGAGCAGGCAGCCCTGTGGTGGGCTGTGCAGGAAGTGCTAATCGCCGCAGGGGCGGAGGGGTCGCCATAGGACACGCCGCAAGTACAGTGGAACGAAGGCATACGCCTGCGCCAGGTATGCTTCAACGGTCGGCCACTCGACAGGTTCTTCGGTCATCCTGCCTTCTTGTCCTGGGAAAGACTCAACGGTGCTCCGGCTCTTCCTTTTCCAACACCACAAGACGAGCAATATCTCGCCGGGCCAGCCACAACGGGATGAGGCCAAACACCCCGAAGGAACAGTCCAGCAGCCGCCAGAAAAAGGGAATGCCCCGAAGCGGCCCCAAGAGCAGGGCGGTCGGAATGACCAGCAGGCAGGCGATCATGCCGGACTCGACGACCCAGCGGTTGCGGAGCGGGTCGCGCAGCGGCCCCAGAAAGGTTATGGCGATGACGACATGCCCAAAGGCGAGCCAATCGGTCCCGTAGAAGATGAACGGATACGATCGGCCGATCTCGCCCAGGCCCTGGTGGACAAGAGAGATCCATCGCGCCATCGGCGGCCAGACCTGTTCCATCCAGGTACCCGCGCCGATCCATCGCCGGAGGAGGTCTATCTCCCATTGGAGGGGTATCGCCGTCAGTCCGCTGACGACGAGCGCGACGATAAAAAAGACGAGCCAAGCCCGCACCCGCCGGTAAAGCCGTTGCCGTTCCATTACCGTTCCTCAAGTCCCCAACGGGGAAGGGTTTCCAGGCCGGCCGATTCGGCCGTGGCGATCTCGTCTGCCGTCAGTTGAGAGGCCACCGCCTGCCGGCACTCCTCCGCTGCCGCCCGCACCTCGTCGTCGGCCGCTTTATGGTGCGCCACCGAGGTCGCCAATCGAAAAGATTCCTGCCATTTTCCCTGTCGCCGGCGCAGTTGGGCCAGAAGGAGAAGCGCCTCCAGCGTCCGGGGCGCGATGTCTGCCCAATCAGCCCGCCTCAGCATCTCCTGCAAGGTGGCCTCGGCCGTCTCCAATTCCCCCGCTTCCAACGCCACCTGTGCCAGTGCCGTCAGGCGCAGGTCCAGATAGCGCCGGTTTCCCAACCGGCGCAGCACAGCCACACTTTCGTTCAGATAGGCCAACGCCTGCTGGTGGTCTCTCCCCGCCACGGCAATCCGCGCCAGAATCGCCAGAGCATTGGCGATATGGGCCTGGTGCTCCACCTGCCGATGCAGGGCCAACGCGCGCCGACCATAGGCCATCGCCTGGTCCAACGCCCCCTCATTCAGCGCAACAACGGCCAGGAGCTGGCAGGTAGTGGCCACCAACTCGGCATTCTCCATCTGCCGGGCCAGCGCGCAGGCGGCGGTGGCATATTGACGCGAGGTTTCCGTATCCCCCCGGGCCAGCGCCGCCTCGGCCAGGTTCGCCAGGGCGGCACACTCCCCCCACCGGGAGCCCACTTGACGATACACCGCCACACCCTGTTGCCAGTACGCTATCGCGGTTTCTATATCCCCCACCCCATAGGCAGCCGCACCGGTGTACACCAGGCTGTGCCCATAGGCCACGTGGGGGCGAAATGGCGCAATGATCTCGATCGAGGTCCGGCCGTACGCCATCGCTTGTTCGTACTCGCCCAGGCGAAAGGAAAAGGCGGCGACCAGGCCGTAGGCCCGCCCTAGGGCCAGGGCCTCTGGGGCCTGGGACAGGTCAACCCCTCCTTCCAGCGACCCCACGGCCTGGAGGGCCAGGTCCCGCATCTCCTGGTACAGCCCGGAGAGGTCGAAAATCTGCATGGAGGAATCGGCCAGGTCATTGATCACGGCGATCTCTCGGTTCGCGATGGCCGTTTGCCAGGCCAGGCGCAGGTTGTCCAGTTCGGGGCGAATGCGGGCCAGGGCGTCGTCCACCTTCCCGCCCAGCAGGACCGGCTCCAGGCGGCGGACGAACCGGCCATAGTAGCGGGCATGGGCCCGCTCCGCCTCGATCTTCCCGGCCGGGTCGGCGGCCAGTTTGTCGGCAGCGAACTGCCGGAGCAGCGGGTGAAACTGATACCGCTCCCCCTGCCGATAGAGGAGGAACCGGTCCACCAGGGCAGCCAGCAAGGGCAAATTCGCGCCGACCACCTCGCGCGCCGCCTCGGCCGTCAAGCCGCCTCGAAAGAGGGAAAGGCGGGCGTACCCCTGCCGCTCCTGGGGCGTCAGCCGTTGCCAGGACCGCTCAAAAACCGCCACCAGACTGCGGTGACGCTCCGGCAGGTCGTACCGCTTTGTCTGCAGGAACCCCAGACCCTGTTCGATTTCGGCCACAATGCCGGCCACATCCAGCACTCGCACCCAGGAGGCGGCCAGTTCCAACGCCAGGGGCAACCCCCCCACCAACCGACACAGCCGCACCAGGGCCGCCTCCTGCCCGGCCGGCCTGAAATCGGCCCGCACCTGGCGGGCTCGTGTCAGAAAAAGTTGCCCGGCGGGGAATGAGGCAATAACCTGGCCGGCGAGTTCCGCTTCCTCCCCGGGACAGGCCAACCCCGCCAGTTCCAGCAGCGTCTCGGCCTGCAGGTCGAGCCGTTCCTGAGAAGTGACCAGCAGTTGGATGCCGGGTGCCCAGGCCAGCAGGGAGGCCAGGAAGGAGAGGGTGCGGCGGTTCAGCAGGTGCTCCAGATTGTCCAACAGCAGCAACATCTCCCTGTCGCGCAGATAATCCAGCACTTCCCTCTCTATCCGTTCCCTGCCGGGAAAACGAAACCCGACGGCAGCAGCGATGGCCGCAGCCAGACTCTCCCCCGGCGACACCGCATCCAGCGGGACGAACCAGACCCCCTCCAGGAAATCGGCCGTGTGCGCCCAGGCCACCTGCAACGCCAGCCGGGTTTTGCCCACACCTCCGGGACCGCCGATCGTCAGCAGGCGGCTGCTTTCGTCGCTCAGCCACGCCTGAATGCAGGCCATCTCCTCCTCCCGCCCGATCAGGGCGGTGGTGGGCGCGGGCAGGTTGTGGCGGGGAAGGTCGCCGGCGGCGCGGATGCGTTCGTACAGGGCGGTGGTCTCGGCGGACGGGGCCACCCCCAACTCCTCCTCCAGGATGCGGCGACAGGTCTCGTACTGGGCCAGGGCCGCGCTGTGCTGCCCGCTGCGCACCAGCGCCAGCATCAGTTGGCGATGGGTCTCCTCGCGCCAGGAGTCCAACGCCAACAGACGGGTAGCCGAGTCGATCGCCTGGCCATATCGGCGGTGGTGCAGGTAGTGCTCGGTCAGGATGTGCAGGGCGTGCAGGGCCAGACTACGACAGCGCTCCCGCCGGGCCAGCATCCATTCCTCAAAGGCCGGGGCATCGTGCAGGTAGAAACCGGCCAGAAATTCCCCCCGATAGAGGGAAACGGCCTCCTCCAGGGCGGTGATCGCCCCCCCTTTTTCAAAATCCCGCCACAGCCGCTCAAACTGCTCCACGTCCAGGGAAAAAGGAGGAGCCGGACAAAAGGCCACGGTCGTTCGGGTAATGACCAGGTACGCTCCGAGCAGTTTGCGCAGGTTGCTCAACGCCTGGCGCAGGTTGTTCCGGGCATCGGCTTCGGCCATCTCGCCCCACAACAGGCCGGCCAGCGCATCGCGCCGGTGCGCGTGTCGGGTAACGGCAAGGTAGAGCAACAAAGCCAGCACCTTGTTCGAGATAAACCCGGTTACGGGCTCTCCTGCTTGGGTAACGCTCAAACCGCCAAACGAACGAATCTCCAACACGTCGTCCTCAAAAACTTTTCTGCGGCAGGTAAAAGAACCTGCCGGGTAGAACGTACCCCCTCACCCTGTGTAGCGGGGTGTCCTCATCCGCCGGGGTGTTTTCATTATAGGCAGAAGCAAGACTTTTGTCAACGGAAAAATCGTAGGACCGGCTTTCCAGCCTGTCCGGTCAGGGATGTTGGGACACGGTATGCCGTGTCCCAACAAGACTCCCCTCTGTATAAATGATCTCTAAATGTTCGCCCTGTATGATACGGCCAGGATTGCAGGTTACCAAAAGAGCGGTACCGAGGAAACTATCCCGATACCGGTGAACGGAAAGAAGCATGGGCAACCAGGAGTGGGGAAAGCGGCCATTGCAACGCTACAGTTTCATCCTCAGTCTGTGGAGAGAGGCCGGCCCCTATCCCAACAGCCCGCCGGTCTGGCGAATCAGCCTGGAGGAGGTCCTGAGTCTGGAGCGGTGGGGCTTTCACGACCTGACCGGGTTGATCCGTTTTTTGGAAGAGTGGACGGACAAACCACCACCGGAAAAGATGTGAAGCAGCGGAAGAACAGAGGAGGTCTGTGATGAAGAAGCGTTACCTGATTTTGTTCGTAATCGTGGCTTTGCTCGTCGGGGCCTGCGGCGGAGAAGCGCCACCGCAACCGGCGGCAACCCAGCCACCCCAACCGGCAGCGACCGCGCCCCAGTCCCCGGCCCCGCCGACCGCTCCGGCCGGCGGGCCTGAGGCCCCCGCGGACATCCCCCTCATGCCCGACGCCGCCAACGTCACCTCCGCCACCACCGCCGAGGGCGCCGCCATCACCTACAGTTCGGCCAGCGCGTTGGACGCCGTCGTCACCTTCTACCAGAGCCAGATGCCCGCCCAGGGCTGGGGCCAGGGGGCTGATGCCACGGTCGTCAGCGGGGTCAGCGCGGTGCTCCACTACACCAAAGGAGCCCGGACGGCCACCATTACCGCAACCAGCACGGGCAGCGGCACCTCCGTGGTGATCGCCCTCCCCGAGGCCACCGCCGGCCCGCCCCCGGCCCCGCCGACCGCTCCGGCCGGCGGGCCTGAGGCCCCCGCGGACATCCCCCTCATGCCCGACGCCGCCAACGTCACCTCCGCCAC
>FWPU01002438.1_pt1 | contig 51588 bp, 40 predicted proteins | sample 2228361 | NCBI WGS metagenome assembly FWPU01 (sample SAMEA103939777, study PRJEB20133) | metagenome | reverse complement strand
CGGCAGAAGCCACCGCCTTCAGGCGGTGTGAGTATTCACTCCCTTCGGGCAGCGGCCGGCCGAAGCGGTCGCGCGGGTGGGCCGCGTGGGGGCGTCGCTCGATGGAGGACTTGAGCAGCGAATCCATGCGGGTGGCATGGGCACGCAGGTGCCGGCCCGCCACTTCGTGCGGCCTTTGCGCCGAGCGCTCGGCCCGTCTGAAGCTCCGAAGCCGGCCGCGTCAGTTGTCGGCGGGCGGACGTTCCTTCTCGGTGCTCTCGGCCTCGTTCTCCGCCGCCAGCTTCCGGTAGATGGTGCGCGCAGCGATGCCGAGCAGCCGCGCCGCGAGCGCCTTGTCGCCCTTGGTGTGGCGCAGCGTCTCGTGGATGACCCGGCGCTCGATCTCCTCCATGGGCGTGCCGATGGGGATGACGAGCTGGCCACAAGAGCCGACCGGACCCTTGCGCACCGGTTCGGGCAGGTCCGCCGCGTCGATGAGATCGGCCCGGCAGAGCACCACCGCGCGCTCGATGGCGTGCTCGAGCTCGCGCACGTTGCCGGGCCAGGCGTAGCTCTCCATCACCTTCATCGCCTCGGCGGTGAAGCCGCGCACCGGCTTGCCGTTCTTCGCCGCGTAGCGCCGGAGGAAGTGGTCGGCGAGCAGCGGAATGTCCTCGCGCCGCGACTGCAGCGAGGGAATGCGCACCTCCACGACGTTGAGGCGGTAGTAGAGATCTTCTCGGAAGCGGCCGTCGGCCACCTCGCGCGAAAGGTCCTTGTTGGTGGCCGCCACCACGCGCACGTCGACCTTCACCGTCTGCGTGCCGCCGAGCCGCTCGACCTCGCCCTCCTGCAGCACGCGAAGCAGCTTCACCTGGGCCGCGGGCGACATCTCGCCCACCTCGTCGAGGAACAGGGTGCCGCCCGAGGCGCGCTCGAACCGGCCCTCCTTGCGCGCCACCGCGCCGGTGAACGCGCCCTTCTCCACGCCGAACAGCTCGGCCTCGAGCAGGCTCTCGGGCAGCGCGGCGCAGTTCACCGCGATGAACGGGCGTTTGGCCCGCGACGACAGCTCGTGGAGCGTGCGCGCGGCGAGCTCCTTGCCCGTGCCGGATTCGCCGATGAGCAGCACCGTCGCCGACGACGGAGCGGCCTGCCGGACGATGTCCATGAAGGCGCGGAACGCGGGCGACTGCCCCACGATGGTGCGGCCGCCCGGAGCGCCGAGATCCGCCAGGCGCTCCTTGAGGTTGCGGTTCTCGGCGAGCAGCGCCTGCTTCTCGAGCGCCTTCTCCACCGTCTTGAGCAGGTTGTGACGCTTGAGCGGCTTGGTGATGAAGTCGTAGGCCCCGTCCTTCATCGCCGCCACCGCCGTCTCGACCGTGCCGTAGGCGGTCATCAGCACCACCTCGACGTCGGGCCGAATGGCCCGGGCCGCCTTGAGCAGCTCCTGGCCGTCCATGCCCGGCATCATCAGGTCGGTCACCATCACCGCCACCTCGGGGCGGCGGAGCAGCTCGAGCGCCTGTTGCCCCGAAGCGGCCGCCAGCGTGGCGAAACCCTCCTTCTGGAAGATGCGGCAGACGGACTCGAGGTTGGCGCGGTCGTCGTCGACCACGAGGACGGTGGCCTCTCTCACGGTCCCCTCGCCGTCAGTTGCACACCAAGAAGAAGCCGTCGCAGCTGCCCGAGCAGCACTGGCTGCTCGCGGTGCAGGGCTCGCCTGGGCGCCGGCAGAAGCAGATGAAGCCGTTGTTCGGCGGAGCGAACGGCGCCTGGCACGAATACGTGGGCGTGCGGCACTGGCTGCTCGCGGTGCATCCGTCGTAGCACTCCCCGATGTTGTCCCCGAACGACGCCGAATACACGCAGAACCCGTCGCCGCCGCAGCTCTTCGTGTCGCCGCGGCAGAGGCCGAAGCAGTAGCCGCCCGGGAAGTTCTGCGTGCACAGCCTGCCCTCCCACTGGCTGCCCGCGGTGCAGGCGGCGCCGTACTTGAGCAGGCCCCTGTCCTTCTGCCCGCAGCGCTTGCTCCAACTGTTGCAGCCGTAGCCGGCGCCCGAGCCCTGGCACTCCGAGTCGGCGCTGCACAGCGGGTGGCAGAAGTTGGTGGCGTTGTTGGGATTGGTGTCGCTGTCGAGGCACGCGAACCCCGGTCGGCAGCGGCCGGTCGCACCCAGGCCGTTGCCCGTGCATCTCATGTAGCAGCGGTCGAACGCCCCCTCCTCGACGCATATTCCTCCGTTGCAGCCGCTCTGCGCCGAGACGTTGCAACTGGCGGCGTTCGAGCACATTCCATTGGGCACGCCGGCATTCGCCTCGGTCAGGCACCGGCCGCCCGCGCACTGGCCGTCGGCAGAGCAGGGCAGGCCGTCCTGCAGGTTCTGGCAGAGCGCGTTTCCGTTGCACTTCGCGTCGGCGCAGTCGATGGCCCGGTCGCACGTGTTGTCCACGCCGTCGTTGCAGATCTCCACGCCCGCGCCCACGCAGTCGGAATCGGCGCAGTCGGTGGCGCTGTCGCCGTCGTTGTCCATTCCGTCCGAGCAGCCCGTCTCCCGCTTGCGCGCCATGCCGCAGGTGCAGCCCGCGCCGCACGGAGCATTGTCGCAGTCGCCGTCCTGGCAGTCGGTGAGCGTGTCGTTGTCGTTGTCCAGCCCGTCGTTGCACCCCGACTCGCGCCGCGCACCGCCCGAGCAGGTGCAGCCGTTGCCGCAGCTCTGGCTCTGACAGGCCGGATCCTGACAGTCGATCAGGTTGTTGCCGTTGTCGTCGATGCCGTTGGTGCAGATCTCCGAGCCGCTCCCGCCGCCGCCTCCGGCTCCTCCGCCCGCGCCTCCGCCTCCGCCGCCGCCACCCCCCGCACCGGTGCCTCCACCCGCTCCAGTGCCACCGCCTGAGCCGGTACCTCCGCCCGCTCCCTGCACGCACGATGGGTTGGCGATGCACAGCGGGTCGGCGCAGTCGGTGTTGCCGTCGTTGTTGTCGTCGAGGAGGTTGGCGCAGTCCTCGGCGGCGACGCACCGCTGGCTCTCGAAGCACTGTGGGTCGGCGCAGTCCGTCTTGCCGTCGCCGTTGTCGTCCTGGCCGTTGTCGCAGATTTCGGGCCCCGGCGGCGGCGGCTTCTGGGGCGGCGGCGGGCTGCACGCGCCGAGAAGGGCGGCGGCCGCGGCCCCCCAGAAGAAGCGTCGGTGCAACCTCATCACATTCCCGAGCCGGCCCCTTTTTTGTCGGTGCGGAGCCTACCACGACATCGAGGGCTCTGCTCTCGGGTGGTTGCCGCGCCGCACCAGGCCTACGGCAACAGGGCGCGAATGGGGGGCACCCGCAGGTAGCCGTAGTCCAGCCCGGCCGAGGCGAGCACCGTGGCCAGCACGTGCTTGGGCGTCAGCATCTGCACCACGCCCGAGTCGCGCTGCTCTTGCGTGGGGTTTTCCACGCCGGCACCGGTCTCGAGGTTCGTCTCGAGCGGCATCATGCCGACCGAGGCGCTCCTGCCCACGGTGAGGCCGCGCTTGATGCCCGCTCCCGCGAGAAGGCAGCTGTTGCCGAGGAAGTGGTCGCGCCCGCGGATGTTGTTGAACAGCGGCGTGCGGCCGAACTCGCTGAAGGCGACGATGGTCGTCTCGTCGAGCATCGTCTTGCCCGGGCTGTCCGCCGACGGCGTGTTCTTCAGATCCGTGATGAGGGCGGCCAGGGCCTTCCAGCCGCGCTCCTGACGCGGCGCCTGGTCCTGCGCCCAGTTGCCGTGCGTGTCGAGGTCGAACGCCAGCCGCACCGAGACGCACTGGCTGACCTTCTTCTTGATGGCCTGAGCTGCGATCAGCGCCAGCACCTCGGGAGCGGCGGGGTTCCCCCCGGAGGACGCCACGTCGTAGAGCTGGACGAGCGATTGCATCTCGGGGTCGGTCCGCTGCACGTTGAAGACCTGGTCGAGCTGCGACTTGAGGTACTGGCGCGAGCGGTCCACCGAGCGGCGCAGCTCCGAGACGATGCCGTCGCGGTCCGACCGCACCGCCTCGCAGCCCGCGGGCTGGTCCTGGTAGGCCTCGACGGCCGCCTTCACCGTCGGGTCGAGCTGCGCGATGGGCGTGAGCGCCACGAGCAGGTCGGTGAGCCCGGTCACCTTGAGCGCGTTGGCGTACGACGGCAGCCCCGAGGCGTACGCCTCGACCGAGGCCGACAGGTGGGGGATGGGCGTCTTGTCACCCATCTGGGCGACGATCTCCGCCGGCGTCGAGCTGCCCACCGCCTGAATCCCGCGCGGGAAACGGCCGGTGATGAAGTAGCGCCGCCCGACCTCGTGCGAGGCGGTGTCCATGGCGATGGCGTTGACGATGGAGCACTCGTTGGCCACGGAAATCATCGAGGGGGGCACGGCCGGGCCGAACGACAGATTGCCCGCGCGCTGTACGCCGCGCGACGAGTAGCCGTACTGCAGCAGGCCGTAGCCGGGGTCGATGAGGTGCTGCTGCGGGTTGGTGGTGGCCGGGTCGCGTGGGTCGAGCCCCAAGAGGAGATCCCAGCCTCCCTCGAAGTAGGCGAAGACGAACTTGCGGCTCGTGCCCGCCTGGGCGGAGGCGCGCGCGGGAAAGAGGCTGGCCAACAAGAACGAGGCGGCCGTCATGCCCGCGCCCCCCAAGAAGCTGCGCCGCGACAACGGGTGGTCGGGCTCCATCACCGGCAGTCGGAAGGACATGGTCGTCTCCTAGTAGAGAAGGAACTCGGGCGAGGTGAAGAGCGCGATGCAGACCGCCTCGTAGCCGCCGCGCGGCCGGGTGGTGCTCCTGGCGCCCGCTTCGTAGGTGGCCTTGAGACGCTCGAGGTAGGGCTTCGCGGCATCTCCCTCGATGCTCGTGAAGCGGAGCAGCATGTGCCTGAGGTTCTCGTCCACGGTGGAAAAGCGCGTCATCAGCCGATCGGCCACGGGGCGGTTCGGCTCGGCGTCGGACAGGTTGGTGCAGGCGATGCCGCCCAAATCGAGCATGAACTTCATGAACAGCGGCGAGGTGTCCAACGACTCCTCGGTGACCTGGTCGTAGTCGGGCTGCCCCAGCGTCAGGGCCAGGTTGTCGGGCAGCCTCACCGTGCCGGGCGGCAGGTTGCCGATGACGTCGAGCGACCGTTCGATCTGCTCGACCGAGAGCCGCCGCACCGAACGCGAGGCGACCTTCAGCGCGGGCAGGTCGGGGTGGCCCTCGGGCAGAGGCGGCGTCTTGTCGACGAGCACCTCGGGGCGCCCTTTGGGCGGAGAGGGCGGCGGCTCGTTCCGGCAGGCGCAGAAAAGCAGGGCGGCGAGCGTCAAGGTGAGCCTCTTCACGGCAGCCTCCGGTAGGCAGGGTGGGTGACGATGGCCTTGATCAGCCCCTTGAGCCGGTAGCTGTCGGCCTCGAAGCGGCGACGCAGATCGGGGAGGACGGTGGCCTCCTCCTCGGCGGTCGGCGGCCGGCGCATCAGGTGCGTCCACAGCTTGCGCACCGTGCAGGTGGCGAAGCGGCCCGAGGCGATCGACTCCTCCGCCAGGGCGGCGGGGCCCTTGTCGACGGCCTTCGCCTCCTCGTCGGTGCGGAAGACGTACGGTTTGAGCATGCCGCGGTAGGGCACCTCCTCGCCGACCGGGTCGAGCTCGTAGAAGCGGAAGCAGCGGAAGAGCTGCTCGATGCTGCGGATCTGCCCGCACACCGAGCTCGCCGTCTTCGGGTACCTGATGTCGTCCAGGTGGGCCATGCCGTACTCGGAGAAGCGCCCGAACGCGGCGGCCATCGGCTCGAGCTTCACGTGGCAGGCGTCGCAGCCGCAGCGCAGGGTGAGGTTCTCGTGCTTCGAGCAGCTCTCCTGGGGCGAGGGCAGCGGCCCGTTCGGCAGGAACGAGCTGCACTCGAACGCGTTGTAGTAGCGGTGGGCGCGGCCGCGGTTGGAGGCGAACTTGAGCAGATACCCCGGCGTGGTGAGCACGCCCGAGTGGCGGCCGGTGCGCACCATTTCGACCCAGCGGTCTCCGTCCTGCCAGGTCAGCGCGGGAATGGGCGAGGTCGGGTCATCCTCGAAGAAGAGGTCGAACGACGCGCGCGACTGGTAGCGCAGCCAGTGCGCCAGATGGCCGTTCACCTCGATGCGCCTGGTGAGGAGGATCTCCGTGTACGGCCGGTCCTCGGCGATGACCTGGTCGATCAGCCGCATCTGCTGCTCGATGAGCGACCGGCGGACGAGCGCGGCCGTCTGGTTGGTGCTGCAGACCCTCAAGTCGGGTCCGCAGCCGCAGCCGGGCGCGAACATGGCGAACGGCCCGTCGCACGAGGTGGGCGCGTTCTCGATGGTGAAGCCGAGCGCCCTGGCGAAGCCGTCGATCGAATCGCAGTACTGCTCGAGGTACGCGCTGCGCGACCTGGCGGCCGGCGTGCACATGGGAGCGCTCGATGCGGTCTGGGCGTCGAGCGCGCACACGCGGATGGTGGTGTTCGGCGCCCAGTAGGGGCTCACCTCGACGTAGCCCTCCTGGTACGCGACGAGCTGCCCGTTCTGGTAGAGCGGGAACATCTTGATCGAGCCGTCGGCCTCGTACTGGACCGGCTCGTTGCGGCACGGCGGGAACGGCTGCGTCACCGAGCGGAGCAGGAGAGCGCGCAGCACCGAGAAGTAGACGACGTCGGTGGCGTTCGGCCCGACCTGGATGGGGAAGAGCTTCTGCTGCAGCGGGTCGACGTCGGCGCTGTTCAGGTCGGGCCAGAGCAGCTCCGAGTGGTAGCGGCGCATGGCGCGTGTCAGCTCGGGCGAGGCCAGCAGGGCATCGATGGTGGCCTCGCTGACGTCGGGTTTGCCGCTCTGGAGCGCCTGCTCCTCGAAGCTGGGCACGCGGCCCCGAAGGTCGATGGAGAGGCGCCGGAGCAGCCGCTGGCCGTCCATCGGCCGGGCCACCTCGCAGGTCTGTGCCGCCGATGCGTTCGCCCACACGGCGAAGAGCAGCGCGGCGGCGATTGCAGTCGTTCGTCGCATCGTGTCCTCCACAGGTTCAGCGGGCCTTGCCGCCGCGGATCCACCCCTCGAGCACCGCGTACTGCTCGGCCGAAAGGCGCTGCTCGACCGGGCAGACCACTCCGCCCGAGCACCGAGGCATGTCGCCGGCCTTCACCTTCGCCAGCGCCGCCTCGGCCTTCGGCGCGAACACCTCGTAGCTGGTGAAGTCGGCGTGGCAGCGCGTGCAGTTCGTCGTCAGCCAGGGCTTGAGGTCGCGGTCGAACGTCACGTCCACCGAGCCCACGCCGATCTTGAAGCGATGGAGCTCGGCGGCTCGGGCGAGCCACAGATCTCCCGAGGTGGCCAGCGCCATGCGTTCGGTGACGCCCGAGAGGGCCGGGGCCGAATGCGCGGTCAGCGCACCGTCCTCGAGCTTCACCAGGTCCGCGTCGGTGCGGATCCACGCGGCGCCGCTCAGTGCGTCCACCGCGAGCGCGCGCGCGGCCTGGCCGCCGAGGGTGTAGAGCGTCCAGGCCGGGGACTTGCCGGCGCTCCACTCGAGAACGCCCTGCTCGCACGCCGCGTACAGCCGCCCCTTGCCGGCACCGACCGCCGTGACGCCGGTGAGCTCGAGCGGCGGCGTTTCGCTGACCAGCTTCCCGTCGAGATGGGTGAGCAGGAAGAGCTGGTCACCCGCGAGCACGAACGCCGACGAGCCTTGCGCGTCGACGGCGATCGCCCTGGGAGCCGCGGTGGAGTCCAAGAGCTGATACTTCTCGAGCGCATCGGGCGTGCGGCGGTAGAGGCCCGCGTCCGCGGCCAGCCACAACCCGGCGAGGAGGCCCTCCTTCGCTTCGATGGCCGAGCGCACCGGCCCGGACGCGCCGGGGAGGGGAGAGCGCGACACGTACAGGCCGTCGAGGACGAACAGGCCCGACTCGGCTGCCACCCACGCTCCGCCCGAGTGGCGCGGAGCGATGGCATGGACTGCGCCGAGCGAGGTCGGGTCGCTGCCGACGGCGTACAGCGTGCGCGGCTCGAGCCGGCCGCCGATCCACTCGTAGACGCGGCCGCCGGCGAACAGCGCGACCGAGCCCGCGTTGGTTCCACCCAGGCCGTCCACGCTCGCGGGAGCGGAGACCTTCTCGACGGCCAGGGCGTCACCGCGCGCGGGAGCGTCTTCGACCCGCGTCAGCTCGACGGGCGCGGGCGGCGGCGGTGAGCCACACGCCAGAAGGCACGGCAACACAACGGACAGTCGCATGCAGCACCTCGCTGCTCCGGGAACGCACACCTGGACACCGCAGGCGGGAAAAAAAGAAAAAGGCCTCCGCGCGGAACAGATGCCGCCGGGCTTCTCGGCTTCGCATGCGACCGACGGGGACGCGACACCCACATCCGGGCGCCGGAAGTGCTCGAGGAGCACCTGCAGGGGCTGCAACGGCTTCGGCGACAGCTCTCGGAGCGGCCGCAACGCCTTGCGCGGCCTTCCGGACAGCTCTCGGAGCGGTTGCAACGCCTTGCACGGCTTTCAGGACAGCTCTCCGGAGCGGTCGCAACCCTCTGCGTCGCTTCCCCCACAGCTCTCGGAACGGTCGCGAAGCAGGCAATTGCTCCTGCGGCAGCCCGAGGGCGGAATCCGGCGATGCAGGCCAAGGCTGCGACCGCGATCGGTACTGCACGTCTGCCCCAGCGCCGGCTGCCGACGCAGACTCATTGGGTGCCGCCGACGGTCGAGGCGGAGGCGGGCGGTCCACGCGAGAGCATGGTCGCGAGCTCAGCGACCCGCCGAGGCCCCGCACGTCGGCCATGCCGCGGGGCCATGACGCGGCTTGCGCACATCGGCCCGAAAGCGCGTTTGCCCGGAAGCATCGACCCCGGCGAGCTCGATCGCTTCCGCCACGACTTCGTCCGCATGCTGCGGAGCGAAGCGTTCGAGATGGCGCGGAAGTGGCCGGGGACGTCATTCGTCGACGTCGGCGGGCACGCCGCCCATGCGGGCGATGTCCTCGCGGTTGACCTTCGTCGGGTCGATCTTCCTCGCCTGCGCGGTCATCTTGTCGATGGTCTCGTCGAAGTCGAACGTGCCGTCCTTCTTGAAGCGCAAATAATTCACCCGCGCGACGACGTAGTTCTTCAGGTACGGGCTCACCAGCCCGCGCTCCTTGAGCTTGCCGACGACCTCGGTCACCGCGTCGTCGAAGGCGAGCAGCTTGTCGGCCCGCGCCTCGCGGATGGGCAGCGCCTCGCTGAGCGGCTTGTCGAAGAACTCCTCGAGCCGCTTGACGATGGGGTTGTACGCACCCGCCGAGTAGCGCGGCCGCTTCTCGTAGCAGGCGCCGAAGGTGATGAACTGCGGCTCCTCGAAGAGCGCGACGTAGTCCGTCTCCTTGCCGCCCTTGGCGCCCGAAAGCCCGCGGTACATGCGGATGACCTCGAGCGAGCGCTCCTTGAGGTTGTGGGCCTTCTCCACGTTGAGCGCGAGGATCTGGTACGCGACGTCGGGTTCGGGCACCACCAGCGCCACGATGGACTTCGCTCCGAGCAGCTTGAGCGCGGACAGGCGATGGCTGCCGTTGGGCGTCCAGTACTTGCCGTCGGCGCGCATGGCGACGATCGGGTCGAGGTAGCGGTCGACGCGTTCCATGGCGTCGGCCAGCTTCTTCACGTGCGTCTCGGAGACGTCGCGCTGGAACGGCGTCGGCTCGACCTTGTCGATGGGCAGCGCCGCCACGACCACCGGGTGCCCGCCCAACGGCTCGCGGTAGCTGCCCACCACCGCGCCGCCGTCTTCCTGGATGTGCGCGGTCAGCTCCTGGGCAGACGGTTGGGCCTGGGCCACCTCGCTGGCGGCCAGGCCGCGCGTGCCGACGGCAACCTTCTTCCGCCGCGGCTTCCGCACGAGCTTCTTCCCATTCGGTGCTGCAGTCGTTCTTCTCGGAGACATGTCCGTTACGTACCGCTGACCGTGAGCTCGGCGAAGCGAATCGTCGGCGCCCCGGTCGTGCCGCGGAAGGTCAGGTCGTTGCCGATGGCGTCGATGCTCTCGAGCATCTTGCGCAGGTCGGACGCGACCGTCACCGCCTGCACCGGGTAGGCGAGCTCGCCGTTCTCGATCCACAGGCCATTCGCGCCGCGCGAGTACTCTCCCGTCACGATGTTGGCCCCGCGGCCGAGCATCGCGGTGACGTACAGGCCGCTCTTCACCTCGCCGATGATCTTCTCCGGCGGAGTCGCTCCCGGCTCGAGATAGAGGTTGTTCGTCCCGATGTGCGGCAGCGACGAGTAGCCGCGCGAGGCGTTGCCGGTACTGCGCGTCTTCGCCTTCCGCGCGGTGAAGCTGTCGTAGAGGAAGCTCTTCAAGACGCCCTTCTCCACGATCGGAGTGCGCCGCGTGGCCACGCCCTCGCCGTCGAACGGAGCAGTGCCCAGCCCGCGCGGCAAGAGCGCGTCGTCGACGATCGTCACGTGCGGCTGAGCGATGCGCTTGCCGCGCAGCGGCGCCAAGAACGACGACTTCTTGTAGACGGCGTCGCCGTTGGCCGCACTGGCGATGCTCGAGACGAACGAGGCGGCCATCAGCGGATCGAACACCACCGGCACCTTCTGCGACGGCACCGCTCGAGCGCCCAGCATCCGCAACGCCCGCCGCGCCGCCTCCCGCCCCACCGACTCGGGCGGGTCGAGGTCCTCGAGAAATCGCTTGTAGTCCACCCAGTACGCGGTCTGCAGCTGCTCGCCGTCCGAGGCGACCGGCACCGCGTACAGGTACACGTACGTGCCGGCGAAGCCCGAGGAGACGCCCTCGCTCGAGGCCAGGTACACCTCGCTCACGTGCTCGCCCGCGCCGACGCTCTCGAACGTGCGCACGCGCGGGTCGACGTCCTTTCCGGCCTTCTCCATCTCCAGCGCCGCGCGGATCTTCCAGTCGGGCGGCAGGTTCGCGACCTCGGAGTCGTACAGCTCGCCGACCTCGGGGTGCTTGCCGATGTCGTCGCGCCCGGGCAGGCCGTTCAGCTTGTTCGGCGCCGCCGACTCGCAAAGCTGCATCGCCCGGTCGACGAACGCATCGAGGCTTTGGGCATCGAAGTCCGACGTGTAGGCGAAGCCGAGCCGGTCGCCCTTGATGACGCGCACACCCACGCCCTTCGACGTGGCCTGGGTGAGGTCCTCCACCGAGCCGTCGCGCACGCGGCACGAGCTGATGCGCCCGACCTCGATGAACGCCTCTGCCTGGCGGGCTCCCTTCTTCTTCGCGCGCTGCACCAGCCGCCTGGCAATCGCCTGGTAATCCATGCCGGCTCCTCAGACCCTCGTCCCGCCCACCGTCATGTCGTCGATGCGCAAGGTCGGAAGCCCCACGCCCACCGGCACGCTCTGGCCGTCCTTGCCGCAGGTGCCCAGCCCCGGGTCGGGCATCGGGTCCGAGCCCACCATCGAGACCTTCTTCAGCGCCTCGGGGCCGACGCCGATCAGCGTGGCGCCCTTCACCGGCCGGCCGAGCTTGCCGTCCTCGATCTCGTAGGCCTCGCTCACCTCGAACACGAAGTTGCCGTTCGAGATGTCGACCTGGCCGCCGCCGAAGTTGGCGCAGTACAGGCCGCGCTTGACGCTCTTGATGATGTCCTCCGGAGCGTCGTCTCCCGGCGCCAGGTACGTGTTCGTCATGCGCGGCATCGGCATGTGGCGGAACGACTCGCGCCGGCCGCTCCCGGTGGGGCGCTGGCCCATCAGCTTCGCGTTCAGCGCGTCGTACATGTAGCCGCGCAGAACGCCGTTCTCGATGAGCACCTTGTATTCGCCGGGATTGCCTTCGTCATCGACGTTGAGGCTCCCACGCGCGTTCGCCATGGTGCCGTCGTCGATGACCGTCACCCTGTCCGACGCCACCTTCTGGCCGAGCTTGCCGGCGAAGAGCGACGTGCCCTTGCGGATGAAATCGGCCTCGAGCCCGTGGCCCACCGCCTCGTGGAGGAGGATGCCGCTCCAACCCGGAGCGAGCACCACCGTCTGCTGCCCGGCCCTGGCCTCCACCGCCCCGAGCGTCGCCACCGCCTGGCGCGCCGCCTCCTTCGCCACCTGCTCGGGGGTGAACGTGTCGAAGTGACCGAACGGCACCCGCCCGCCGCCGCCGTAGAAGCCGCTGCGCCGTTCGCCCTTCTTGCCCTCGGCCACCACGCTCACCGACAGGCGGCACAAATCCTGCCGGTCGGAGGCGAAGCGGCCCTCGGTATTGGCCACCCAGATGCGCTTGGTGACGTCGGCCCAGGTGGCGGTCACCTGCTTGACGCGCGCGTCGTATGCGTGGGCCGCCTTGTCGGCGCGCTTGACCAGCTCGGCCTTGCGCTGCACGTCGACGTCGCTGAGCGGCGGCTCGACCCGGTAGAAGCTGGGAGCGGGCGCGCGGCTCACCTTGAACGACCGGTCCGAGCCGGCGCTGTCGGCGATGAGGGCCGCGGTCTCGGCGGCGCGGAAGAGCGCACCGTCGTCGAGGTCGTCCGAGTACGCGTAGCCGACCTTCGCCCCGGAGACGACGCGGATGCCGATGCCCGAGGCCAGGCCGGTCTGGGCGCTCTTGATCTTCCGCTCCTCGAGCACCACCGCCGTGCTGACCGACCGCTCGATGTAGACCTCGGCGAGCTCGCCGCCCCGCGACATCGCCTTGGCGAGGAGCGCCTCGATGAGTTGCGGCGGCACGGGCGGGGCTTCCGTGGCCGGATGGGCGCGGGGTTGGGTCTGCCGCTCTATCCTCTTCGCCATGCTCTCTCCCCTCTCGACAAGCTACACTGCCTAACCGGCCGATGCCCCCGAGAAAATCCATCTCGTCACGGTCCGAGCCGGACTCGCGGAAGGGCAAGAGCTCCTCCCGCGGGCAGGACACCGAAATCAAGCCACGCCCGGGAGAAATCACCGAGCGCCGGCCCCCGCCTTCGAAAAAGGGATCTGTCTCGGACAAGACGGAGATGCGGCCGTCGCCGTTCGCCGACGACGAAGAGTCGCCCGGCCTGCGCACCGACGCCCGGCCCTCGCCCTTCGCCGAAGACGAGGGGGGGCCCAAGACCGATGCCCGTCCCTCTCCTTTCGCGTCGCACGACGAGGCCGGCGGCGGCAGCCCGGTCGAGTCGTGGGAGGCTCCTCCCGGGCGCATGAGCCGCGAGGTGGAGCAGGTCGGCGCCATTCCGGCCGGCCAGGCGGACGACGAGTCGTATCACACCGGCCCGAACTACCCGGTCGCAGACGAGCCGGACGAGGAGCCCTCGCCTCCCGAGGAGGATGGCGAACGAGAGGAGGGCGGTACGGTCGATCTGGAATCCGAGTCCGAGGACGAATCGGCCGACGACTCGTTCGAGCCGCTCGAGGACCACGACCTGGGCCCTCCACGCTCGAAGACGCAGACCCGCGTGGCCGTGCTCGCGGAGCAGGACGGGGCCGAGGAGGAGGAAGCGGAGGACGACTCCGAGGCCACGCGCGCCGGCCCGCCCATCAAGATCAAGATCATCGCCGGGCCCGACGCGGGGAAGACGAAGCGCTTCGCCGGCGTGCGCATGGTGATCGGCCGCACCGCCGGGTGCGAGCTGAAGCTGTCCGACCAGTCCGTGTCGCGGCGCCACCTCGAGCTGGTGCGCGGCGAGAACGGCGTGCTGCTCCGCGACCTCGGAAGCGGCAACGGCACCCGCGTCAACGGCGAGAAGGTGACCGAGCGGCTGCTCCAGCACGACGACGAGGTTTCGCTCGGCAAGACGAAGTTCCTCTACGTCGACGAGATGGCGGCCTACCGCAAGCTGCGCGAGGCCGAGGCGCAGAAGAAGAAGGAGGAGGACGACGGCGCCGAGGCGGCGGCCGCTTCGGAGCCGGCAGCCGAATCTGCAGAGGCCGAAGGCACGCCCGCCGCGGTGAAGAAGGGCGGGGCCGCGGCCGAGGGCAACGAGAAGGAGAAGGCCGGCGCGATCAAGCGCGCCAGCACGCCAGAGGTGGCGGCCGTTCCGAGGCGGCGCGTGGGCGGCGGGCTCGAGGCCGCCTATGACAAGCTCGAGCCCAAGCAGCGCCTGATGGCGGTGGGCGGCGCCGGTGGCGTCCTCTTGCTCGTCATCGTCCTCGTGCTGGTGGTCGCCACGCGCGAGAAGCCGCCGCCTCCGCCCGATCCGCGCATCGCCCAGGCGGCCGAGAAGATGCAGCTCGCGCGCGACGCGGTGCGGGCCGAGCGCTACGAGGACGCGGTCAAGCTCGTCGAGCAGGCGGAGAAGATCCTCCCCGGCAGCGACACCGAGGGGCTGCTCAAGCGCGCCAGTGCGGAGATGGGCGCGCAGAAGGCGGTGGAGACCATTCGCGGGCTCATCTCCCAGGGTCGATTCGAGGACGCGCGCGCCGAGCTGGCGCGGTTCCCCCAGGCCTCGGTGAAGTGGGACGACCAGAAGAAGGTGCTGGCGGGCGAGATCGAGAAGCGCGAGGCCGAGTACAAGGCCGAGCAGGTCGAGTCGATGCTCGCGTCGGGCGAGCTCGACGCCGCCAGACAGCTCGCGGCCGAGCTGCCCGAGGAAAAGCGGCTCGAGGTGGCCGGAAAGCTCGCCGAGGCCGAGGAGCAGGCGAAGCAGCAGGCTCGGGCGGAGGCGGCCAGGGCGGCGGCGGTGCGCGCGGCGAAGCAGCGGCAGGCTCGGGAGCAGCGCCAGGCGGAGATCGAGGAGGCGTTCCGCACCGTGGCCCGCAAGTTCCACGCGGGCGAGTACGAGCGGGCCGCGGCCGAGTGCGACCGGGTGATGGACGCGTACCGCGGCGACGCCGAGATCCGCGAGCGGGCGAAGCTGCTCAAGAAGCTGATCCCCAGCTTCGGGCGCAACTTCGAGGACGGGCACAAGAAGTTCAAGGCCAACCAGCTCGCGGCGTCGGTGCGGCCGTTGCGCAAGGCCCGAGAGCTGTACCAGCAGATCGGCTTTCAGGGCGCGCTCGGCGAGCAGATCGACGAAGAGCTCGCGGCCGCGGCGCTGGCGGCGGGCAGAGACGCGCTGGCGAGGGACGATCTGGCCACCGCAGCGGCGAGCTTCCGCGATGCCGCCCGGCTCGATCCGTCGGATCCGCGCGCCAAGGACGGCCTCGAGCGCATCGCGGCCAAGGCCGACGAGGTCTACACCGCGGGCTACATGATCCGCGACCGCGACCCGCGCGAGGCGATCAGCAAGTTCAAGCTGGTGCTGCAGATCGCTCCCGAGGGCTCGCCGGTCTACGAGAAGGCGAAGCGGCAGCTCGTCGCGCTCGAGCCCACCACTCCGTGAAGAGGCCGGTGGCCAGCGGCCGGCGGCCAGCGGCCAGCGATTGGGTTACCCGCGCGGTGTACCTCGGATATAAAACCCCAGGCCCCGAGCCCCTGGTAGACCCCATGAATGCTTCCTCACTCCGCGAGCTCGGCGTGGACCTTTTCGAGGACGGCCAGCACGAGCGCGCGCTGGCCGTGTTCGCCGAGGCCGTGCGCCGCCAGCCGGCAGACCACCGCTCCCGCATGCTCGCCGCGAGCTGCTACGAGAAGCTCGGCGAGACCGAGCGCGCGGTGACGGTGCTGCACGCCTGCGCCGAAGGGCTCCTCAAGCGCGACTACCTGCTCTCGGCGATCGCCGCCTGCAAGCAGGCGCTGATGCTCTCTCCCAACGAGCGCAGGCTGCGCGACACGCTGAGCCGGGTGCATTCCCGCGCCTCGCGCGCCTCGCCCGGCAAGGCGGCAGTGCCTCCGCCGCTGCCGCCCGAGACGCTCTACGACGGCAAGGTCGACGAGGACCTGATGACGCTCAAGGGCGAGGAGCTGTCGAACAAGGCCATCGAGGTGCTGGCCGCTCCCGACCCGGGAGGCGCCGCCGACCCGAACGCCCGCCCGCCGCTGCCACTGTTCGCCGACCTCGACCGCGACGCCTTCGTCGATCTGGTCGGGCTGATGGGCTACCTAAAGCTCAAGAGCGACCAGCCGGTGAGCGTCGAGGGGCGGGGGGGCGACGCCATCTACGTCATCGTCGCCGGCAAGGCCGAGGTCACCCGGCAGGAGGGCGACCAGCGCAAGACGCTGGGCTTTCTGAGCGGCGGGTCCATCTTCGGCGAGCTGTCGCTGCTCACCGGCGCTCCGCCCACCGCCACCGTCAGCACCTCGGTGGACACCGAGCTGTTCGAGATCAAGCGCGAGCATTTGAACCAGCTCGCCAAGAAGCACGCCTCGGTGATGGCCACGCTGGCCGACTTCGCGCAGCAGCGCATGGCCAAGAACCTGATGCAGACCTCGCCGCTGTTCCAGCAGATCCCCGAGAAGGATCGCGCCGAGCTGCTCTCGCGGTTCTCGTTCCGAGGGCTCCAGCCCAACGAGAAGGCGCTCGTCGAGGGCGAGCACTCGCCGGGGTTGTTCCTGGTGCTGGCCGGCGAGCTGGTGGTGCAGAAGGAAGACCCGGCCGGCGGCGTGGTGTCGCTGGGCATTCTGCGCGAGGGAGACATCGCCGGGGAGATCTCGCTCCTCACCGGGCTTCGGGCCACCGCCACCGTGGTGGCCACACGCAAGACGGCCACCGCGTTTCTCGACCGGTCGGCCTTCGCCAACCTGGTGAAGGAGTTCCCCAACACCAAGTCGTACCTGGAGAGTCTCTCCGAGCGGCGGCTCAAGCAGATCGGCGAGGCGCTCAGGCCGGCGGAGATCATCGACGCCGACGAGCTGGTGGTCGAATCGAGCTGAGTCGACGTGTCGGCGCGCCGAATCGTCCCCATCGTCGCCGCGCTCGCTGCTGCGGGCCTTCTGCTGCTGCTCTGGCCGAAGGGCGAGCAGCCGCCCGAGGAGCAGGTCCGCCGCGTGGTGGTGTCGATGACCCGCTACGCCGAGGAGAAGGACGTCCAGGCCATTCTCGAGCACGTCTCCGACCGCTTCCGCGCGGATCAGGGCATGGGCAAGCAGGAGCTCAAGCAGTATCTGGCGGCGCAGCTCTTCCGCAACAGGTGGGTGCGGGTCTTCACCACGGACCTCGAGGTGAAGGCCACCTCGCCCACGACGGTCGAGATGACGGGCCGGTTCATCTTCGGCCGCTCGGACGCGAAGACGCTCGAGGAGCTGGCGAAGGAGTCGGTCGTCGACAGCTACCAGATCGACGCCCGCTTCGAGCGTGAGGAAGACGGAGTGTGGCGCGCGGCCTGGGCGAAGTACCGCCGCGCCGACCCGATGTGATGCCGGCCGCTACTGAATGAGCGGCCGGGCCTCCTCCATCCACAGCTTGGCCAACTGCTTCTGGCCGGTGGCGATGAGGCGCTTGTTGACGTCTTCGAGGAGGCCGTTGAGCTTCTCGCGCGGGGCCTGCTGCGTCTTCAGCTTGGCCAGCGCGAAGGCGAAGTTCTGGCACCCGGGCGCGAAGTCCTTCTTGGCGAAGAGCGCCTCGCCCATGGCGATGTAGGCCTCGGCGAGCGCTCCCGAGCCGTCGGGCGGAGTGATGTCGGTCAGAACCTCGGCCGCCTTGTCCCACTCCTTGCGGGCCAAGAAGATGGTGGCCTTCGCGTAGTGCGCGCGCACCAGGTTGACGTTCTTGGCGGCGATGGCCTTCTCGTACGCGGCCAGCGCGTCGTCGAGCTTGCCGGCCTCCTTCAGCACGTCGCCGCGGGTCAGCCAGTACTTGTCGTCGCGCTCGAGCCAGACGCTGATCTTCCCGTCGGCGGTCTCGGCCTTCACGTCCTTGAACGTCTTCTCGTACTGGTCGAGCAGGGCCAGCGCCGCGTCGGTGCTCCCGGCGGCCTGCAGGAGCGTGGCGCCGTCGAAGTAGAAGTATGGCGCCACCTTGCGCCTGGCGATGGCGGCGGCGAACGCGTCGGATGCCTTCGGGTCCTTCTTCAGCGCGAGCGCGCGGGCCTTGGCGAAGAGCGCGAAGTGCTCGTCGGGGTTCAACGAAAGCGCCTCGTCGGCGATCTTGATGGCCTCGTCGTACTTGCCCTCGAAGCTGGCCAGCTCGGCCTTGGCGGTGAGGCCGCGCGCCTTCAGCCCCGGCGTCAGGTCGGCCTCGCGCCCGAGGATCTCCTGAATTGCGTCGGAGGCGTCCTTCACGCGGTCCCTGCGGTGAATGCGCACCAGCGCGGTGTCGAGCCGCGCCTGGAGGTGGTCGGGGTTGGCCGAGGTCGCCTTCGACAGCATGTCGAGCGCCTGCAGGAACGAGCCCTCCTCGAAGAGCGCCTCGCCGTAGGCGGTCGCGAAGCGCGGATCCTTCCAGCCCTTGTCCTTGGCGTGGTCGAACCCGGGTTTGGCCTTGGCGAGGTTGCCCATGCCCACGTTGGCCAGGGCCTGGGCGTACCAGAGCTTGGCCGAGCTGGCGCCCTGCTTGCGCAGGTCCTCGACGAAGGCGTCGGCCTCCTGGAGCTTGCCCTCGGCGATCATGTGGAGCGCGCGGGTGCCGTAGCGGTCCTCGGACTTCGAGTCGGCCCGCTCGGCGCGCTCGAGGTAGTCCGTCGCCTTCTGCTCGGCGCCGCTCACCTTGTGCGTCAGCCAGAGCTGCGTGTGGATGTCGGCCGCCAGCGCCAGGCCGTCGGGCGCGGAGTCGTCGACCTTGAACAACAGGTCGAGCTCGGCCAGGGCCTTCTGCAGATCGGAGGGGTTGCCCCGCAGCGCGTGCGCGCGGGCCTCCTTGAGGTGCTTGCCCACCTGCTCGCGCCGGGCGCCGCGCGCGTACATGAAGTACACCGCGCCCGCCAGAAGGACGGCGACCACGGCGATCTGCGCCATCGCCGATCCGAAGCTCTCGCGCTTCTTCCAGTCGCGCTTCTCGTTGACGTTTTCCGCCGAAGACATGAGGCCGGGCGTATAACGTCGCGAAAGAGGGGGTGTCAATCGCGCCCGCTCGGAGAGCCATGGCGGTCTACACGTCGCTGACCCAGAAAGACTACGACGCCATCGCGGCCGCGTTCGGGCTCGGCCGGGCGCACGCGTTCCGCTTCGTCCCGCAGGGCTCGATCAACACCAACGCCTTCGTCGAGACGGATCAGGGCCGCTTCTTCGTGCGGCACACCACGGTGCGCTCGGAGGACGACCTCCGGTACGAGGCGGCGCTGCTCGAGCATCTGCGCGAATCGCGCTTCCCCGCGCCCAGGCTGCTCTACGCCGGCACCTCGCCGTTCGTCCCGCTCCGGGGCGGTCGGGTCAGCGTGTTCGGCCTTCTGGCCGGCTCGGAGCTTTCGCGCGACCAGCTCCGTCCCGAGCACCTCGAGCACCTCGGAGCGCTTTTGGCGAAGATGCACCTTTCGCTGAACGCCTTCACGCTCGAGCGGGCGAATCCGTACGGGCGCGACACGGTGGCGCACTGGCTGGCCGAGCTGCGGAGAGAGCAGGACGCCGAGGTGTCGTCGCTCGCTCCGGAGCTCGAAGCGGCGCTCGAACGCGCGAGGCTCGATCGCGGGTTGCTCCCGCGCGGCACCATTCACGCCGATCTGTTCATGGACAACGTGAAGTGGGTCGGCGACAGGGTCTCGGCCTTCTTCGACTTCGAGATGGCCTGCCGCGACGTCTGGGTGCTGGACGTGGCCATCACGCTGAACGCCTGGTGCTTCCAGGGCGGCTATCAGGAGCCTTTGTGCCGCGCCTTCGCGCGCGGGTACCTTTTCGAGCGGCCGATGGACGAGCCCGAGCGGGCCGCGCTGTTCGACGCGGCGCTCTTCGGAGCGGTCCGCTACACCGCCTCGCGCATCCGCGACTTCCACCTCTCGAAGCTGCCGCCCGACAAGCTCGCGAAGAAGGACTACCGCACGTACCTGGCGCGGGTGCGGGCGCTCGAAGAGATGGGGCCCGAAGGCTTCGGCCGGCTCGTGTTCGGCTGACGCGCGCTCAGATGCCCGAGGTGATCTTCCACTGGTCGCCGACGCGCTTGAACCGCATCTCCTTGATCTCGGAGTCGGTCACCGGCCGGTCGGAGAGCCCGGGCATCTTGAAGCTGGTGGTGTACGTGTAGACGGCGCGGGCGACCTGCTGCTCGTCGTCGATCTCGACCTTGCGCACCGTCATGTCCACCCGCACGTCCGACAGGCGCGCGAACCTTTGGGGCTGTTCGGCCCTCAGGCGCGCGTAGTCGAGGTCGTCGTCCGGAGTCGAGGTGCCCATGTCGTCGTGGAAGCTGTCGGCCAAAAGCGGCATGAGCTGATTGATGTCGCGCGACTCGACGGCGCGGCGGTAGCGGTCCATCACGTCGAGGATGGCACGGGTGTCGTCGGTGTCGTGGATGTTCGTGCCCGGGATGAGCTTCGGGGTGCACGCGGCCACAGAGAGGGCGAAGAGACCGACCGGGAGACGATGGTTCTTCATGGGTCCACGAGCGTTCATACTTCCAACCGCCGGTCCGGCCAAAGATTCCTACCCGCCGCGGATGACCTCGGCGATGAAGCGGTTGAGCACCGGCAGCTCGTTGTCGAGAATCTTCAGACCCTCCGAGTGGATGAGCCGCTCGCCGATGACCGCCAGCGGCTTGAGCAGGAAGGGGAGCTTCAAGGCGATTTCGCCCTCCATCGTGCGCTCGGTCTGCCCGCCGCTGTCCCTGAGCCTGAGCGTGCCGGTGTTGAGCAGCATGTCGGCGATCTTGTTCGAGGTCGGCACGTTGCGGAATTGGAGCTCCTTGCGGCGCTTGTCGTAGGTGGAGGTCTCGACGAAGGCGAACCACTCGGGTGGGACCTCCTTCGGGCCGACCGACTTGATGACCGGCTTGGGGCGGTAGCGCACCTTGCGGCGCACCACGTCGCCGTCGTCCTTGCGCTCGAGCAGCTGCACCTCGAGCAGCACGCCGTGGTGCTTGAGCAGGAAGTCGAGGTAGCGCTCGTCGAGGATGGCCTTCTCCACCTCCTCGACGGTGCCGTTGATGCGCTGGCGCACTTCGAATCTCACGGATTGCCTCCTGACGGCCGACGCCTCTACCTGAACGGGCCGCGCTGCACCAGCGGTCAGCCGAGGTTGGGCCTTTCGAGCGGGGTTGGCCGCTTTCTGCTCGTGGGCCTCAGCGGAACGGCCAGTCGGGCACCAGCGCGCCCTTGAACACCTTCTCCTCGAAGGCGCAGCGGTCGAGGTACTCGCCCGTCTGCGCCTTGAACGCCGCTCCGTAGTCGGGGGCCTGGCCCAGCGCGCTGCGCACTCCATTGCAGTCGCCTGCGAGGTACGCGGCGACCACCTTGAGCCGGAGGGCCTCCTTCTTGAGCGGCTCGGGCAAATTCCCCTCCAGCGCGGCGACCAGGTAGCCCTCGGCCAGCTTCGGAGCGACCTCCGACAGCCGCCGCCCGATGAGGTAGTTGACGTACGGGTTCTTCGGGTCGAGCGTCAGCGCCTCGCGCAGAACGAGCAGCTTCACGTCGTCGCCGCCCGAACGGAAGTAGCTCCACAGCGCCTTGCCCGCGTGCAAAGAGTCGAGCCCGAACAACTTCACCTGCGCGGTGCGGCGCACGGCCTGGCTCACCTCGAGCCCGAGCACGTGCTGCAAGTACTGGCGCGCCTCCTCGGGCTGCTCGCGCGCGTACCAGACGTCGGCCAGCGCCAGGTGCACCTCCGCGGCCAGGGCCGGGTGCTCCTTGGTCTGCTCGACGAGCGAGCTCAGCACCTGCACCGCCTCGCCCTTCCGGTCGGCGCGGACGAGCGCCCGGGCCTGCCCCAACCGGAACGCCGGCTCGTCTGGCTGGAGCTGGGCACAACGCGCGTACAGCTCGACGGCGCGGTCGGGATCCGACTCGACGAGATCCGCCGCCTCCTCGGCGAGCGAGGCCACCTCGCGGGCGCACGGGCGGGCGAAGAGGGCAGGGCGGCGGAAGCGCGCGAACGCCACGTTGACCGCGGCCTGGTCGAGCGGAATCGCCTCGAGGAACTTCTCCCACTCGGCGGCGAGGTCCGAGAGGTTCCGCCCGTACGCGCGGGCGAAGTCGCCGCGGGCGTAGAGCGCGCGCAGCTTCTCGGGCCCGTAGGTGTCGGCGAGGTAGCGCAGGAACGAGCCGGCGGCGGTGTACGCGCGGGCGGGCGGAGCGGCGTAGAAGCCCTGCGGCGAGAGCATCTTCCGCACGTCGGGCAACAGCCCCTGGCGCTTCATGCCGGCCGACCACTCGTGGAGCGTCAGCTCGTCGACCGGGTCGTCGCCCGCCACGGCCATGCCCTCGATGACGCCCACGTTGGGCCAGACCTTGAAGCTGCTCGTCACCCGGAACGGCCCCGAGCCGAACGGAGCTGCCATCACGTGCGCCAGCTCGTGCTTGAGCACCGGGTGGGGGAAGGGCGCGTCGTTGATGTGCAGCTCGAGCCGCCACGGCTTGGCGAACTGCGTGCGCGAGGCGCCCACCAGCCGTCGCTTCTCGTCGGGCGAGCGGTAGACGTAGACGCGGATCTTTCCCTCGGGTGCCTGGCCGAAGAAGGCGACGAGCTGCGCGTGCCGGAACTCGAGGTCGCGCACCAGCCGCTCGACCTCGTCCTTCGGCTTGCCGCGTCCGTAGTGCACCACGAAGTGCTCGGTCTCGCGGGTGGCGCCGAGCTTCTCGGCGACGAAGCCGTGCGTCATGCGCGTGCCCAGATGCGGCGCCCGCTGCTCGAGCGCGACGATGCCCGCTCCGAGGAGCGAAAGGAGCAGCACCGCTCCAGGCCGGAAGTGCGGCCTCAGGATGCGGCCCTCGCGCATGTCGAGGCAGAAGGCGGCGAACACGGCCAGAAAGCCCGCCGCCAACACCGTCTGCAGCCGGAACCAGAGCAGGGCCGGCGTGACGGTGAGCGCCTCGTCGTAGAGCGGCCCGGGCACGTAGCCGAGGAAGTGGTTGAAGGCGAAGACTTGCGGGCCGAAGACGATGGGCCAGGCGGTCACGGCCAGCGAGGCCACCACCAGGAGCGCGTAGGCGAGGACGGCGAAGAGCGCGCGCGGCGTGGCGAAGCCGGCGAAGACGCCCGCGGCCGAGGCCATCAGCGCCGAGGGGATCACCAGCACCGGGAAGAACGGGAGCTGCGCGAACGGATCGCACCGGCTCGAAGCCAGCGCGTACACCAGCGAGCCGATGAACGGAGGCAAGAGCATCGACACGTTCAGCGTCGATGCGGCTCCCATCGCCACCAGCGCCGAACGCGTGGGGCTGTCGAACCGCAGGGCGTTCGGCGGCCGGGGGTCCCTCCCCTGAATCATGCGCCGCTCGAGGTTGGCCGCGGCGATGCCCACGCCGCCGCCGAACACGCCGATGGCGATGGAGAGCAGAAGGCCCAGCTCGTAACCCGGGAGCCCGAAGAGCGGCAGGAAGACGAGCGAGGTACCCAAGCCGGCGACGACGACGACGGCGACGAGCACCGCGGGGCGAGTTGGCAGGTGCACGGCGCGAATCAGGACTTGCCGCATTGCCTCCCCTATAATTCGTCGCGCATGCCAGACCACAAAATGGCCGACCAGCGCCAGCACCCGCGCGCGCCGATCGAGCTCAAGGTCGAAGATGAACTCCTTCTTCGCCGACTACACCAAGAACATCTCGAAGGGCGGGACGTTCATCAAGACGAAGAAGCCGCTCCCGATCGGCACTCGCTTCCTGTTCAAGCTGACGATCCCCCGGCGGGAGAACCCGTTCGAGCTGTTGGGCGAGGTCGTCTGGTCCAAGGCCGACGGCGACGAGCCGGGCATGGGCATTCGCTTCATCTACGGCGACGATCGGCAGCGGACCGAGTTCGAGGGCGTCGTCGAGCAGCTCATGGCCGACAGCCTCGGGCCCGAGCTGACCGAGAAGCTGCTCAACAAGCCCATCCGGCATTGATGGCCCGTCCGCTCCCAGCGAAGCCGAGCGTCCTCGCCTCCGCGCTGGCGCTCCTGCTGACGGCGTGCCCCGGCTCGGCGCAGAAGCAGAAGCAGACGCCCGCCGTCGTCGATGCGGGCCGGCCGCCCTCGACCGATCCGTCCGCGCAGGACTACGTGGCTCCGCCGCTCCCGCGCGGGAAGGTGGTGCTCGAGGACGCCTTCGGCGCCCGGCACGTCGTAGACGTGGAGATCGCCGCCACGGCCGAGTCGCGCGCCCGTGGCCTCATGTGGCGGACGTCGCTCGACGCCGGCAAGGGCATGTTGTTCGTCTTCCCGGTCGAGGACCACCTCGGGTTCTGGATGAAGAACACCCTCATCCCGCTGGACATGATCTTCATCGGCGCCGATCGCCGCATCGTCGGCATCGTGAAGAACGCCGAGCCCAAGACCCTCACCTCGCGCTCGGTGGGCCGGCCATCGAAGTACGTGCTCGAGGTGCCCGGCGGCTGGTCGGATCGCATCGGCCTCAAGGTGGGTGCCGTCGTGCAGCTCGAGGGAGTGCCGATGCTGCCGTCCGCTCCCTGACGGCTCGCCTGCCCGGGTGTTAAGGTTGCCGTCGATATGGCGAGCAAGGCTGCATTGGCGTTCGACCGGTCGAAGCGCACTCCCGCGGACCTGAAGAAGTTCTGGAATGCCGACCCGCTGGGGGCGGCGAAGTGGCTCGAGAACGTCGCCAAGGCCACCGACGGAAAGATCGAAGGCCTGGCCCAGGTGAAGAAGATTCTGGCCGGGCGCGGCACCGACGAGTTCAAGGCCGAGAAGCTCAAGGCGCTGGTCGAGAAGCGGCCGCAGATCTTCGAGGTGCTCGGCGCGATGGGCGAGGCCCAGGCGGCGCGGGCTCCGACGCTGGGCTGGAGCGCCACTCCCCAGGGCTACGCCGAGGCGCCTGCCTTCACCGGCACCCTCAAGCTCGAGAAGGGCATCGTCAAGCTCCAGACCTCGCGCGGCACCTTCGACCTCGACCTGTCCCGCACCAACTGGCGCGACGAGGTGGAGACGGCGTTCTTGAACCAGGTCGTCACCATCAAGGGCTACCCGTCGGCCGATGGCAAGACGCTGTTCATCGATCAGTTCGCGCCCGGCGCCGAGGCCGACTTCATCTCCGGCCGCATCGACATCGAGGGCGACAAGGTCTACGTGGCCCCGGCCAACACCTGGTCGGGCGCGAAGATCGAGATCACCCACCCCGAGCTCAAGAAGCTGCTCAAGGGCGGTGGCGGGCTCGTCGACTACAGCCCGGCCGGCGTCATTCTCCCCGGGAAGGTGGAGGTGAAGAAGAACGGCGAGGCGGTCTACCCGCACAACCCCGAAGACGGCTTCTACCTGCTCGGGCGCATCACCAAGCTGAACGTGAGGAAGCTGCCGGGCAAGCGCGTGCTGCACGAGCTGCAGACCGGGTACTTCCGCGTGACGGACGCGATCGCTCCGGCGGGGCTCAAGGTGCCGGCGAAGTCGAAGCCCGGCGCCAGGGTCGGGCCGGCCGGCGACACCACCGACGGAGACACCGGGCCCGACGTCGGGCGGCGCACCTTCTTCTACGTGAAGATCCTCGGGCCCGACGCGAACGCGAACGCCGGCCAGCTCAACGGCGTGCGGCGCCTGGAGGTGACCTGGGTCGGCGATGCCTCGGACCAGGGGCGGCACGCGTTCTCCGGAGCGACCACTGCGCAGAACCTGGCCCAGGTGGCGAAGGCGGTACCCGCGGCCACGCCCGCGAAGATGACGGCCGAGGACGCCACCTTCATCCCCGAGGACGCGGCGAAGTTCGGGAAGTGAGCGCCGATGGAGGCGGTGACGGCGCGCTACTGCACGTCGACGAGGTAGCCCACCGTCCGCACCTGACCGCCGCGCTGGAACTCGAGCCACAGCTTGTAGCGGCCCGGCGAGGGAAAGGTGGCGCGGAACGGCACCTTCGGGCCGAAGTACACCTGCGCGCGGTCGGCGCAGTGCGCGTGCGCCGCGCCCGTGTGCGGGTGGCCGTGGGAGGCCACCGACAGGTCCTCCTTCACCCAGAAGAGGTGGGCCTCGGCGCCCAGGTACATCTCGAGATCCGTCACCGGAGCGCTCGAGCCGTCGCGCACGTCGAGCTCGAAGTGTGCCTCCTGCCCGGCCACCGGGTTGCCGCCGGGCAGGTGCAGCGCGACCTTGAGCGGCCCCACCGCCTTGACGCGCGTGAAGTCGCCATCGGGCGAGGCCTGCGCCGGCTGACCTGCGACGTCGAGCCGCGAAGCTCCGCGTTCGCCCATGCCTTTCCGGCACCAGTCGGCGAAGGCGAGGTAGCTGCCCGCGGTCGGAAAGGAGTACCGCACCGAGAGCTTCGCCGCCGCGAGATCCGCTTCGCCGACCGGGCCGAAGTCCTCCGGGTGGAGGTGCGCGAACGTGAGGAGATCCTTCGAAGCCAGCAGCACGTGGATGGATCGGCCGTGGGAGCGCTCGAGCCCTGCGGCCGCATTCCCGTGCGCGTCGGTCAGCGACAGCTCGAGCCGAGTTTCAAGCCCCGCCGCCGGAGGGTGGGGGATGGACGACACCGTCAGCTTCGCGGCGCCCTCGTGTGAGTGCTCGTGCGCGTCTGGACCGCAGGCCGTCAGCGAGAGCAACGTGGGGACGATGAATCGGCGCATCACGGCACAACCTAGGCAGGCCGGCTGCCGCGGGAACCCGGCTGTGTGAACACGATCGAGCTCGGCCGCGAACGAACGAAGGCCGCCGCGCCGAGTCGAGCGCGAGGGCACGCCCGCCGCGACGTCGGGTGTCCGACTTTCGAGGGCTCGACGTCCGCGCGCCGCTACGCCTGAACCTTCTTTCGCTCGATGGCGGGCCGCTCCTCTTCCTCCGCGGGAGCGGAATGAGCAATCGCCTCGGCGACCTTCACCGCCGCCGCCAGCTCGGCCTCGTGCTGCGCCAGCTCGGCCGAGGTGGCCACCGCGTCCGCCAGCTTCGCCTCGTCGCTCTGCACGTTCGACAGCGCCGCGAACTTTCTCGCCAGCGCCGACAGCTCGGCCGCGCGGACCTGGGCGTGTCCGCTGCGGAGCCCGATGAGCGCCACCTTCGCCCGATCGAGCAGCGCCACCTGGGCCTTCAGCTTGGCGAGAATCCGCTCGCGGCGCAGCCTGAGCTCGCCAAGCTGCCCCATCTCCTCCCGGAGCGACGCCGCCGCCAGCTCGAGCTGCTTGCGCGCCACCGCATCCTTCGCCGCGGCCGCGCTCCGGGTGAGCTCGGCGACCTGCTCGGCCAGATCCTTCTGCGCGGTCTCCTCCACCTGCGCCTCGACGCCGCTCCACTCTCCGGCGAGCTCGACTGCGTCTTTCGTCAACCGGGAGAGGGTACGCGCCATCTCGTCGCGGGCACCCTCGCGCGGGAGCGACGCCAACGACTGGCCGCACTGGCGGTACAGCTCGAGGGCCCGCGTGGCGAGCTGGCGGAACTCTCCCGATAACTGGGGGATGAGCTCCTCGCACCGCGCCTCGACCGGGTCCGGCTTCAGCGCCAGGTGCGCCGCCAGAGAGCCGATCGCCGCGAACAGCGCCACCACCACGCCGAACGACAGCGACAAGAGCAGCTTGGGTGTGTCGAGCGCCGCCAGGTTCGCCGTCAGCACCTTGGCCACCTCGAAGCCGGCCACCGACAGCCCCGCGCACCCGAATGCGCCCAGCACGTAGTTGAGGAACCCCGGACGGTCGGACGCCACCGAGCCCTCGTCGCCCTTCTCGCAGACGCGGGCCTTCACCATCAGCGCGCCCACCGCCGACGCGGCCAGCGCCACCGTCCAGCCCGAAGACAGCCCGAGCACCCACGGCACGGCCGGCAGCACCACCGACAACGCCGCGAGCAGAATGCGGTCCATCCGGTCGCCGCGCACGCACGAGAGCGCACTGCCCACCAGCGCCAGGTACATGATGGGCACGTTCAGGCCAATCCGCTGCGCGACGAAGGCCAGCGCTCCGGCTCCGGCGCCGGCCGCGAGCGACCGGGCCACGTTCCGCTCGAACGCCTCGCGCTGGTGGAGTTGGAAGACGGCCGTCGAGGTGGACATGGCGAATGCCTTCTTCAGTACGTCGAGCCGAACAGGCCGAAGTCCTTGCGCGCCTTCACCTTGGCGGACTTCACCGAGCGCTCGATGTCGCCCTCGTCCGCGGCGCTGTTGAACTGCATCTCGAGCTCGGCGAGCTCCTTCTTGTCGACGGCCACCGCGGCCTCTCCGGCGACGTCGGCCGCGCGCCGGTACAGCGCGGCGTTCTCTTGGAGCAACGCCCTGGCTCCGTCCCGATCGCCCCGCCGCAGCTTCTCGGCGGCCTGGTTCAGGTTCCACGCGGTCTGCGCGCGGGTGGCGAACACGGTGGCCTGCTTGTCGATGCCGGCCAGGATGAGGCCGCGGTCGTCGGTGGTCGCCGCGGCGAGCCTGGCCCGGGCCTCGACCTGCTTCTGCGCCACCAGGTCCTCGTACTCGACCTTCAGCGAGGTGACCTCGAACGACTTGCCGGCCTCCGGAGCGTCCACCCACAGCCGAACCACCACGCGCTCGGCCTGGCCCGCGGCGAAGTCCGACAGCAGAACGCGCACCGTCCGGCCGTTCGTCTCGGCGCGATGACCGTACACCTCGCCCAGCGTCACGCCGTCGGGCAGCTCGAACGAGAGCGCCACCTTTCGCGCCACGGTGGTCGACGCCCGCTGCAGGTCCTTCTGGAAGATGGTGGCGAGCTGCGAGGCGTCCTGCAGATACCCGTACGCGCCGGCGCCGACCTCGGCGAAGGCCTGCATGAGGTTCTCGTTGAAGTCGTTGCCCACGCCGATCGAGCTCAACGTCAGGCCGTGCTGGCGGATCTCGCGTGCCATCTGCACCAGCGAGCCCTCGTCGGTCACGCCCTCGGTGGGCTGCCCGTCGGAGATGAGGATGACGCGGCTCACCTTGTAATCGCTCGCTGCGGCCAGAAGCAGATCCTTCGCGGTGGTGAGCCCCGCGCCGATGTTGGTGCCGCCGTCGTCCCAGATGCCGTCGATGTACTGGAGCATCTGCTCCTTGTTCTCCACGGTGGCCCGCATGCCGTTCAGGTGCTTCACGTCGCTGCCGTAGTGCACCACCGTCAGCCGGTCGGCCGGCCGCAGCAGCGACACCAGGTGCTTCGCCGCCTGCTTCGCCTGCGCGAGCTTCAGCCCGCTCATCGAGCCGGACCGATCGATGACCACAGCGAGGTTCACCGGAGTGCGTTCGCTCCCGGGCACGTCGGCGCCGGCCAGATCCACCGTTGCGAAGATCTCCGTGCGAGCCGGCGCGACGTACTTGTGCGACAGCCGCGCCTGCATCGTCAGCGAGCCTTTCGTCGCGGCCACGGGAGCCGGATCCAGCGGTGGGGGTGTCACCCGTGGCGCGACCTTCGGCAGGCCGACGACCAGCGCGACGAGGGCGAGGAGGGCGGCGGTGGCCAGGTAGATGACGGTGCGATTCATCGGCGGCTCCTGACGGGACGACCCAGAGACAAAGCTCCGCAAAGAAGGTTCACGAACGACGGCAGAAAAAGATCTGACGATGCGCCCCGACGGGTCGTCGCGGCCGTATTCGCCGTCAACGCGCCGCGGCGCAGAACCAGGAGCCAAAAGCTCCGCCGAGCTGGTCGCACATGCCCGCGCCGCACAGCTCGGCCACCGTGGCGGAATCGAGCACGAGCTCGCGGCAGACGAGCTCGCCGTTGCACCGGGTGGCCGGCGTGCAGCTTTGGGTGCAGATGCCCGTGGCGGGAGCGTCGGGCGAACCGCCGGGCGGAGGCGTCGAGCGCCCGTCGCGGTAGCAGACGTGGTCCTCGCACTCGCCCACGCCGAAGGAAATCACGTCCTTGCCCACGGGCAGCTCGCTCTCGGTGAGCGGCACCACCGCGCCGCTCGGATCTCTCCGCAACAATCGGCAAGGGCTTCCCTCGTCGGTCTGCGAGGCGCAGGCCATTGCGACAGGCGCGCCGAGCGCAAGACAACCGGCGAGGCGGGACATTCCAGCCGTTGGGCGAATGCCGGCGCGGCGACCTTTCAGCGCAGATGCGTCAGGCCTGCCACGGCCGTGCTGCGTCAGCTTCCGCCGTCGGGCTTGCCGCGGGCGCAGAAGTACGGAGCGGTCGTGTCGCCGAGCCTCGCCTTGCAGTCGGGGTCGGCGCGGCAGGCGGCCAGGGTCGTCTCGTCGAGGAGCAGCGCGCGGCAGCTCAGGCGGCGTGTCGGGTTCTGGTCATCGGCGGAGTCGGCGGCCGGACACCCGGTGGTGCTGCCCAGCACGCACGGGCGGCTGCAGTAGCCCTGGGCGTTGTCCGTCGGCTGGGCTGTGGAGACGAACGACGAGTCGCGCACGCAGACCAAATCTTCGCACTCGACCGCGCCGAAGGAGATGAAGTCCTTGTTCGCCTTGCCGGCGATGTCCTGCTCCTTGATGGGCACGGCTCCGCCGTCGGGCCCGCGCTTGACGAGCGTGCACGTCTTGCCCAGGTCGGTCTTGACGCCGCACCCGATGACGAACGCCGCGGAGAGGAGCACAGCCAGTCGCACCGTCATTCGCCGCCTCGCGAAGAAGCTCGGTGAGTGCGCGAACCGTAGCACACGTCTCGATGCCGACAAGGAGCTCGGGCAGCGCCGCGACACGAGGTTGATGGGTCAAAAACCCCAAAGTAGAGTCCCCGTGCGGTTGCGAAAGGGAGCGCACGGAGATCCCCCCCTTGATCCGAACCATCGTCACTGTTGCGCTCGCCGCGTGGCCGGCGGCGGCGCTCGCGCAGAACCAGTTCGAAGGTCTCGACCTCACCGCGCTTGAAGAGAAGCCCGAAGAGAAGAAGGAGACGCCTCCGGCCGAGAAGGCGCCACCTTTGGCGACCACCGAGCCGCGCAAGGCAGCGACCAAGGCCGACACCGGGCAGTTGCGCGAGCGCGACCTGACGCAGGAGGACCGCGTCAAGAGCGTGCAGCAGAAGCTCTACTTCAAGCGCCGGCGCTTCGAGATCGCTCCGTACATCGGCACCAACGTGAACGACCCGTACTACGGCAAGTTCGGGCCGGCGCTCCGCGTGGGCTACTACCTGGCCGACACGCTCGCCCTCTCTTTGCGCGGCTCGTACTACTGGGTGGTGCCCACCGAGGACGTGCGCACCGCCAAGCGCAATTTCAACAGCCGCATCTTCTACTCGGTGCCGATCTGGTCGGCGATGGGCAACGTCGAGTGGAGCCCGTTCTACGGCAAGGTCGCCATCTTCAACTCCATCCTCCACTTCGACGGCTACCTGCTCGGCGGCGCCGGAGCGGTCTACGCCGAGACGTCGAGCACCACCAACCCAGACGGCTCCGTCCGCGGGGCGATGATCGCCGGCGACGTCGGGCTGGGCATGCGCTTCGTCGCCAAGGATTACCTGGCGGTGAACGTCGCGTGGATCAACACCTCGTACGTCGACCAGCCCGCGGGCACCACCAAGGCCGCGCTGCAGAACATGCAGATGCTCTACGCGGGCGTGTCGCTGTTCATCCCCTTCAAGTCGACCTGGCGGGAGGCCGAATGATGCGCGGTGTTCTGTTCGCGCTGACGTTGGCGATGCCGTTCTTTGCGCTCGCGCAGTCGGCCGAGGAGGAGGCCGGCGACGTCGCCGAGGTCGACAAGGACCGCGTGGGGCCGCTCCGTGAGCGGGTTCGCCCGGTGTCGGGCCACGTGTTTCTCAAGAAGGGGCGCTTCGAGGTCAGCCCGGGCCCGGCCATCACCATCAGGGACGCGTTCTTCACCAAGTACATTCTCGGGCTGGCGCTGAGCTACCACCTGTCCGAGAGCTTCGCGTTCGGCGCCTTCGCCGGCTACTCGCTGCCCATCGTCTCGGGCGCGGCGCAGATCTGCACCACCACGGGGACGACCACGCGGGGCTGCCGGCTTCCGACCGAAGGCGAGCTGAACGGCCGCGCGCCGGGGAAGATCCTCCTCGTCGGCGGGGTGGATCTGCAGTGGGCGCCCATCTACGGCAAGCTCTCGCTGATCGCCGAGAAGTTCGTCAACTTCGACATGTACGCCGCGGTATCTCCCACCGCGGTGCAGTATCTGGGGCCGCGCGGGTCGGTGATGACCGTCGGCGGCGCGCCCGGGCTGGGCATGCGCTTCGTCATCAACCGGTGGATGGCATTGCGCGTCGAGCTGCGCGACCTGCTCTACGTCGAGGACGCGGAGGGAGGCAGCCAGCTCAGGCAGCAGATCTACACCCAGTTCGGCTTCTCGATGTTCTTCCCCACCACGTTCCAGGAGGGCTGACCATGCATCTGTTGCGCTCGCACCTCTTGGCGCTGGTCGTCCTCGTCGGCTTCACCGTGCCCCAGCTCGCCTCAGCCCAGATGTCGTTCGAAGGGCTCGACCTGGGCAAGAAGAAGAAAAAGAAGAAGAAGACCTCGTCGGGCTCAGCCAAGGAGAAGGACGAGGACGAGGAGGAGAAAGAGAAGGAGAAGAAGGCCGACGCTCCTCCCCCCGTCCCCGAGGGTGGGGTCGACCTCACCAAGCCGGCCACCGCCACCGCCGACGAGAAGAAGGACAACAAGCCGGCCCCGACGATGTCCTTCGAGACCATGGACATCTCGGGCAAGACCGCCGACCGGCAGAAGCTCGAGGTGGCCGTCTCGCACTTCAAGAGCGAAGCGTACGAGCAGGCCTCGCTCACCGCCTACGACCTGATGCAGGACCCGAAGATGGCCGGCCTGCACCTCGAGGCCCACTACCTGCTCGCCAAGTCGCTCTACCGCATGGGCCTGTACCACTCGGCCCTGGGCGAATTCTCGAAGATTCTGGCCAAGGGGCCCAGCACCAAGTTCTTCAAGACCTCGCTCGAGTGGCTCTTCTTCATCAGCCACAAGACGACCAATGAGACGGTCATCCTCGACGAGATCGCCAAGTACGCGAACTTCGAGTTCCCCGAGAAGTTCCGCAACGAGTTCCGGTACCTCCTGGCGCGCTACCACCTGATGCGCGGCAAGGCGCTCGACGAGATCCAGCAGAAGGGCGAGGCCGACAAGAGCTTCGACGAGGTGAGGCGGCTCGTCCTGATGATTCCCAAGGGCGACCCGTTCTACCCGCGGGCCAAATACCTCGAGGGCGTGGCCTACTTCCGCGACAACAAGTTCGAGGCGGCGGTCGAGGCGATGAAGGAGGTCATCCGCAACACCCGCATGAGCCCCGGCCCGATGACGCCCGAGCGCAAGCAGATGCAGCACGTGCGCGAGCTGGCATTCATGCAGCTGGCGCGCACGCATTACGGCCACAAGCAGTTCCGCTACTCCATCCACTACTTCTCGAAGATCGACCGAGGCACGCCGCAGTGGCTCGAGTCGCTGTTCGAGGCCTCGTGGGCGAGCTACCAGATCGTCCAGCACGAGCAGGCGCTGGGGAACCTGATCACCCTCTCGTCGCCGTTCTTCCGCGACGAGTACTTCCCCGAAGCGCTCATCCTGAAGGCGGTCATCTACTACCAGAACTGCCGCTACAAGGAGGCGCTCACCATCATCGAGGACTTCGAGCGCATCTACGGCCCGGTGCACGAGGAGCTGAAGCTTTTGGTGGGCAAGAAGATGGACTCGTCCGAGTACTACAACGTGCTCGCCGAGGTGCAGCGCAAGAACAAGGAGGGCCTCGAGAAGAACGGCACCGACCTCATCCTCGAGCGCATTCTCAAGCTGGCGCTGACCGACAAGGACCTGAAGCGGACCAACGACTCCATCCTCGAGCTCGAGGCGGAGATCGACCAGATGGGCACCAAGTCCGATGCGTTCAAGTACTCGAACCTGACCAAGGCCCTGATCGAGTCGCTCAAGGTGCAGCGCGAGGAGCTCATCAAGAAGGCCGGCATCATGGCCCAGGGCAAGCTCGAGTTCGAGACCGACGAGCTCGGGCGGCTCCGCGGCGACGCGCTGCGCATTCGCATCGAGACGGTGGCGAAGGAGAAGGACTACCTCGAGGAGCAGCTCAAGGCCGAGGGCAAGAAGGAGATCGTCCGCAAATACAACTACTCGGTGGCGGTGGCGGACGATCAGCTCTACTGGCCGTTCGTGGGCGAGTACTGGCGCGACGAGCTGGGCACGTACCACTACACGCTGACCAAGGGTTGCATCGAGAAGGAGAACCTCACCACCGCGTCGGCAGGAGGGCCGTGACCTCGAATCGCCGCGCGTCTTTGGCGGTCGTCTTCGGCATCGTCCTGCTCGACCTTCTGGGCTTCGGAATCCTCATTCCGCAGCTCGGCGTGTATGGCGTGCGCTTCGACGGCTCGCCGTTCGCGGTGGGGCTGCTCCTCACCGTCTATTCGCTGATGCAGTTCCTCTTCGCGCCCCTGCTCGGCCGGCTCTCCGACCGGTACGGGCGCAGGCCGGTTTTGCTCTACAGCGTGGCCGGCTCGATGGTCGGCTACCTGTTGTTCGCCTTCGCCGACTCGCTGGAGATGCTGTTTCTGGCCCGCATCGTCGACGGCATCTCGGGGGGAAACATCTCCACCGCGCAGGCGTACGTGGCCGACATCACCACGGTGGAGAACCGCGCCAGAGGCATGGGCCTGGTCGGCGCCGCCTTCGGCATCGGCTTTCTGTGCGGACCGGCGGTGGGGGGGCTGCTCGGCTCCATCGGCGGGAATCGGGCCATCGGGCTTTTCGCCGCCGCGCTGGCCTTCACCAACCTGGTGCTGGCGTTCTTCTTCTTGCCCGAGAGCCACCGCGAGCGAGGTGCGGCCAGGACACCCTGGCGGCTGCCCCTTTCGGGCATTCTCGAGCGCATCCGCGTGCCGGTGGCCGGGCGGGTGCTCTTGTTGTTCCTGCTCTTCACCGTCGCCTTCGCGCAGATGGAGGGCACCTTCTCGGTGTTCCTGCTGACGCAGCATCTGGCCAGAGGGGTGCTCGTGCCCGATGGCCTGCTCTCGGTGCACAGCGGGGCCACGGACGAGCTGGCGAAGCAGGCGTCGCTCAAGGTGAGCTACGTCTTCGCCACGGTGGGGCTGGTTTCGGCCCTCATCCAGGGCGGGCTCATCGGCCGGCTGAAGGCGCGCTTCGGCGAGGCCAACCTGGCGGTGGCGGGCATGGTGGCGGCGGCGGCGGGCATCGGGCTCATTCCGGCCGCTCCCAGCTACGCGTGGTTCTTCGCTCCGGTGGTGGTGATGGCGGCCGGCTCGGCGCTGGTGAACCCTTCGCTGTCGGCGCTCATCTCGATCCACTCGCCGAAGGAGCGCCAGGGCGAGATGCTGGGCGCCTACCAGTCGATGGGCTCGTTGGGCCGCATCGTCGGGCCGGCGCTGGGCGGGTTTCTGTTCACCGTCTCCTCGCCGGCGGCGCCCTACGTCGTCTCTTGCGCGCTGCTCCTTCTGGGAACGATGGTCGCGCTGAGACTCGTCGTTGCCTTGCGCGCGCCATCTCGCCTCTGACGTCGATCGGCGGTGAGCCCGCGCGGGTCGTGACTCCATGCGCGGACTCCGTAATATGGCGTGACGATGCAGCCGGTCACCATCGCCTTCGACGTGATGGGGAGCGACCACGGTCCCGAAGAAGTGGTGCGGGGCGCCGCGAAGCTCTCGCTCGAGGCGCCGCACATTCACGCCCTGCTGGTGGGCGACCAGAAGCTCATCGACGATGCGCTGGCCAATACGCGGCACTCGGGCGAGCGCATCGCGGTGCACCACGCGCCGCAGTACGTGGCGATGCACGAGCGGCCCGGTACGGCGCTGAAGGAGAAGCCCGAGGCGTCCATCCTGGTCGCGGCGCGGCTGGTCGCCGAGGGCGAGGCCCAGGCCCTCGTGTCCGCCGGCAACACGGGCGCATGCGTGCTCGCGTGTGCGCGGCACTTCGGGCTGCTCAGAGGCGTGCGGCGCGCGGCGCTGGCCGCCGTCTACCCGACCCAGGCGCTGCACGGGCAGAAGCAGGACCCGTTCTCGCTCATTCTCGACGTGGGGGCCACCGTCGACGCCACCGCGGACGATCTCGTCGCCTTCGCGGTGATGGGCGCCGCCTACGCGCGCATCATCTCCAAGAACCCCGACCCGAAGGTGGCGCTGCTCTCGAACGGCACCGAGCCGCAGAAGGGGCCGGACCGCGTGGTCGAGGCCCACGGGCGGCTGTCGTTCCTGAACGGGCTGCGCTTCATCGGCAACGTCGAGGGCGTCGACATTCCCAAGGGCACGGCCGACGTGGTGGTGTGCGACGGCTTCGTCGGCAACGTGTGCCTCAAGATGCTCGAGGGGGTGCACGAGACGGTGCTCGAGCTGGCGCGCTACGCGTACAAGGAACGGCTGCTCTGGCGCGCGGGCCTGGCCATGCTCAGCTCGGGCATCGAGCGCATCAAGCAGGTGACGGACTGGGAGCAGTACGGCGGAGCGCCCATCCTCGGGTTCGACCGCATCTTCATCAAGGCGCACGGCCGCTCGAAGGCAGCTGCCATCGCCAACGCCGGCAAGGTGGCGGCCAAGGCAGTGGCCAACGACCTGGCGCGGGCCATTCAGGAGGGCCTGCCCCGATGATGGGTCGGGCGCTGTGACGCCGTGAGGCTCCCGGACCGATTCGACCCGCCGCCACCCAAGCGGATCTACCGCTGGGATCTCGACAAGACGTACCTGCAGACCGAGTTCGACACGCTGAGGCAGCTCATCCGCACTGCGCTGCAGAAGGCGCACGAGAAGGTGGCGGTGCCGGGGGCGGCGGCGCTGATCCGCGAGCTTCGCGCCAACGGCGACACGTACCTGTGCATCGTCTCGGGCAGCCCGACGCAGATGCGCGCGGTGCTCTCGGAGAAGCTCAGGCTCGATGGAGTCGAGTTCGACGAGCTGGTGCTCAAGGACAACGTGCGCAACATTCTCCGCGGGCGCTTCAAGGCCCTGCGCGGACAGGTCGGCTACAAGCTGCCGGTCTTGCTCGAGAGCCGCTCGCGGGCGCCGGTCGAGGCCGAAGAGGTGCTCTTCGGCGACGACGCCGAGGCCGACGCCTTCATCTACTCGCTCTACGCGGACATGGTGGCCCGGCGCGTCGACGAGGACGTGGTGCACCGGGTGCTCGAGGCCGCCGAGGTCTACCCCGACGACAGAGAGCGCGTCTTCAAGAGCTGGCAGCGCATTCCCCAGGCGGAAGCGGTGCGGCGCATCTTCATCCACCTCGACCGGCTGACGCCGCCCGCGTATTTTTCGCGGTACGGCCCGCGCGTGGTGCCGGTGTTCAACTACTTCCAGGCCGCGCTGGTGCTGGCCGCCGACAAGCACCTCAGCGCGCCGCAGGTGCTGAAGGTGGCGGTGGAGATGGCCCAGACCGCCGGGTACAACCTGCTGACGTTCTCCAACTCGTTCCAGGACCTGGTGCGGCGGGGGCTGCCGCTCCAGGAGGTGGCCAAGAGCCTGTCGCAGTCGCTGCAGGGGCCGGGGATGCTGCTCAACGTCATCCGGCCCGTGCCGGACATCATCACCGCGTTCACCAAGCGCCTCGCCTCGCTGGGCACCACGCCGCCGCCGCCTCAGGCCAGAGCGGTCGACTACCTGTCGCTCATCGACGACGCGCGGCCACGGCACAAGCGGGTGAGGCGCGATGCGTGACGGTTCGTTCCACCTCGCCGCGCTTTTCCTCTGGGCCGCGGCCAGCGCAGAGGCGACGCCCGCGTGCGACGGAGGCTGCTCTTGCACCGTCTCGGGCTGCACCTGCACGGGCGCGAGCGACTGCGCGATGGCGTGCGACGGCGGGTGCGGCCTGTTCTGCAGGACGAATGGCACCTGCCGCGCCTCGTGCGGCGATTGGTGCGCGACGAGCTGCGAGCGGAGCGGCCGGTGCACGTTGCTCGCCGGCGACGATGCGGGAATCATTTGCGCCGACAACGGCGACTGCACCGGCACCTGCGGCGACCGGTGCTCGGTCGATTGCGCCACCAGCGGTACCTGCCAGGTGCGCGCCGGTTCCGACGCCACGGTGCGCTGCGACAAGGCCGGCACCTGTTCCATCAGCTGTGGCGACCGCTGCGCGCTGGCCTGCATGGGCTCTGGCGTGTGCACGTTCGACGCGGGCGCAGGCGCGCGGATCGATTGCTCGGGCACCGGTGACTGCAGCGGCCAATGCGGCGATTGGTGCGTGGCCACCTGCTCGGACGTGGTGAGCTGTCAGTTGCGCGTCGGGCCCGATTCGGGCGTGACCTGTTCCACATCGGGCGACTGCGAGGTCGAGTGCGCCGGGCCGTGCAGCGTTCGGTGCACCGGGGTGGGCACGTGCGTGGTGCGTTGCCGAGGCTCCGACGGAGGCATGGTGGACGGCGGGTGCGCCGGTTCCGGAGCCGGTGGCCCGAGCGGCGGCGCCGGGGGTGGAGGCGCGGGCGGTGGCGGCGGCGCAGGGGCGGCGCGCAGCCTGTTCGTCGGCTGCGGTTGCTCGGGGGCCGGCGGGCTCGCGCTCGGAACGTTGCTGGCAATCGCGTGGGCGTCGTGGCTCCGCCGCGCGCGGCCTGCCGCACGCACCCTGCGGCGCCCCTGAGTCGTCCGGTTTGGCCGCCGGCCGCGAATTCGCGGTGTTGGCCTCTGGCGCACATCCTGCCTTCTGGCGCGCGGAGGCCCTGCATGAGAGCTCTCGCGCTGCTCGTGGTCCTCGCGCCGTCGCTGGCCCGGGCGGACCTCGACCTCGTCTTCCTCATCGACACCACCGGCTCGATGGGCGGCGAGATTCAAGAGGCCAAGGAGCGCGTCCGGCAGATCGCCGAGGCGCTGTCGAAGCAGCGGCCGAACCAGCGGCTGCGCATCGGCGTGGTGGCCTACCGGGACCGGGGCGACGAGTACGTCACGAAGGTCTCCCGGCTCGACGATCGGGTCGAGGTCAGCTTTGCGTTTCTGGCGGCGCTCCGGGCCGACGGCGGCGGCGACGGGCCGGAGGACGTCGTCGCGGGGCTGTTGGCGGCGATCCGCGAGATGAGCTGGGACGAGCGGCCCACCACCGAGCGTCAGGTCTTCCTCATCGGCGACGCGCCGCCGCCCCTCGACTATGCGGACGCGCCCAAGCCGGAGGACGTCATCGCCGAGGCGGTGAAGAAGCGCATCGTCATCAACGCCATCGGCTGTCGGTCGCTGCCCCCGAGCGGAGTCGAGTTCTTCCGCCGCGTGGCGTACGGGACCGAGGGCAGCTATCAGCACATCGGGCGCGTCAGCGCCGGCGACGGCCACCTGGCCCAGGCGATGCTGCGCGCGCTGGCGCCTCGAGGCTCGGACGACGCGCCTCCGACCGGACCGATCTCCGGGCTGCGCGTCACCCCGATGGCGCGCGGCGGCCGCACGTGCGAGCTGCTCCTCTCGGTTCCGCCCGGCGTGGAGCTGGCGGGTGCTCCGCGGATCCGGCGCGGCGAGGCCGAGCTGGTGGTCGAGCTGAGCCTCCGGCCCGGCCGGGGAGGCATCGAGCGGTACGAGCTTGCCGAGTGCGTGTCGGTGAAGACGCCGATCCGCACCGTCCTGGGAGAGTGAACATGCCCGCCGACCATCGATCCCACCCCTTCCCCTTCCCGTTCCCGTTCCCGTTCCCGTCCGTTGAGCCCGTCGCCCGAGCGGTCCCGTATCTCTTGCTCCTGTTGCCGCTCTTGGCATCGGCGCAGGACGATCGCGCCGCGGGGCTCTTCACCCGCGCCCGGCAGCTCCCGCTGGTGGCGCAGTCGCTGACCGTCGTCGCGACCGATGGCGAGGCCACCATCGAGCTGCGGCAGACGTTCGCCAACGACGGCGAGGACGTCGGCCAGGCCGACTACCGGCTGCATCTGCCGCAGGGCGCGACCGTCGTCTCGTTCGCCTTCTGGGATGGGGAGAGGCGCTACGAGGCATCGCTGAAGGAGCGCACCGCCGCCGAGGCCAAACACCGCGACGCGGCCAGTCGCGGCCGCTCGACCGCGCTCGTCACCAGCGACTCGCCGGTACACGTCTTCTCCGTCTACCCCGTGCGCGCCGGCGAGCTGAAGGAGATAGAGGTCGTCATCCGCGTGCCGGTGGAGCGCGACATGGGCAACAGTCGCGTGCGGCTTCCCGTCGACGGCTTTCTCGGTCAGGAGCACGCTCCTGCGACCGTGCTGTTCCGGCTGTCGAGCTCCGAGCGGCTGGTGGACGTCTTCGCCGAAGGGGCCACCGCGCGCGTGCTCGAACGCACCGAGCGCTCGGCCGCCCTGGCCTTCACGGCGCGGCGTCCGGTCGAGGTGGTCTGGCGAGAGCAGGGCGAGGCGCTGACGATGCGCGCCGAGGCCGTCGCGGTGGAGGGAGGCGAGACGGCGCTCGAGCTGAGGGTGGTGCTGAACGATGCGGCCTCGTGGGCGCCGCCGTACCGCCAGGTGCACGTGCTCGCCGACGCGTCGTTCTCGATGCGCCGCAAGGCCTCGGCCCTGGCCGCGCTGCTCGAGCGCGTGAAGACCCGGTCGCCCGCTCCGGTGAAGGTGCACGCGGTCGCCGAACGGACGCTGTCCATCGGCCAGGGTGCCGCCCCGGCCGAGCTCGCGCGGCAGGTCCTCTCGGGCGAGGCGGAGCACGTCGCGCACTGGCGTCGCTTCGCCGAGCTCATCGGCAAGCTCGAGTGCCGTTCGGCCGGCGTGCGCTGCGTCGTGGTGACCGATCCCCAGCTCGACGGCCTCGAGCAGGCGCCGCTGTTCGAGCTCGGCCTGCCGGTGGTGTTCCTCGCCGACGCGAACGAGCTGGCCTGGGCCGAGAAGCGGCTGCCGGAGGGCGCCCTGGTGTACCAGCCCGAGAGCGAGGCCCCGTCGCGCCTGTATGCGATCGCCGATCAGCTCGTGTTGCCGGTGCTCGACGTCGCCGCGGCCAGCCAGGGCGGCAGGGTGCTCGACTTCGGACAGCAGCGCGTGCGCGTGGCTCAGGGTGGCATGCTGCGCCTGTTCGTGAAGGCCGGCTCGACCGCGCCGGTCGACGTCGAGGTGGTGGTGGGGGGCGAGCAGATCCGGCGCCAGCTGCCGGTGCGCGTGCTCGATCCGGCATCGGAGGCGGGGAGGGCGCTCCGCCGCGGGCACTACGCGCGCGTGCTCGCGGACTGGATGGCGCGTTGGCGGCAGAGCCCCGACGAGAAGCTCGAGCGCGACATCGTCGAGCTCAGCCTGAGGGAGAAGATTCCCACCGCGTTCACCGCGCTCCAGGTCGACGCGCCCGAGCTGTCGCTGGCGGACATCAAGCCCGGCGACCCGCTTCTGACCGTCAAGCCCGAGCCGGGCCTGGTGGACGTCGTCGCCTGGTATCCATTCGGCGAGGCGCGACGCCTGGTGCGCGACGAGGGCGGCGGCTTCGTCGACCGCTTCCTCGTGCCGCGGCACTGGGCCGAGCGCGTGTACCCGGTCGAGGTCTTCAAGCGTTACGCCGACGGCACCACCCGGGCCGAGCGCGCCTTCTACCGCCTCGACGAGCAGGGCCCGGCCGTTTCGGTGTCGCTCGACGGCGACCTCTTGCGCATCGTGCCGCAGAGCGACGACCTCTCCACCGTCGCCGTGCACCGCGACGACGGCCGCGTGCTGGCGCTGAGCCACGTCGGCGGGCGGTGGCTGCTGCCGAAGTCCGACCTGACCGAACGCTTCAGCCTGGTCGCGCGCGACCGCGCCGGCAACCGCACCGAGCTTTCGTTCCGGCTCAGCGCGCAAAGGCTCTCGGTCGATTCGCCCCGGCGTGCACCGAAGCAGAGCAGGCCCGTCGCGGTGGCGGCGATGAGCCTCCGCGCGCACGGGGAGGACCTGTCTGTCGATGGCCGCACGGTGAACGTGTCGCACGCGGGCAAGCGCTGGACGTTCTCGTTCGACGAGGCGCCGATCCGCTCGCTCGAGCTGACGGCCGCGTACGAGCCCGGGCCGGGCCAGCTCCTGTTCGGCACGCAGGGCGGAGACCTCGTCCATCTCTCCTGTGCCGGTGCCTGCCGCGCGCGCCAGCTCGGACGTGAGCTCGCGCACCACCCCGTGACGGGCCTGGCGCCGCTCGATGGCGGCGGCGTGCTGGTGGGAGCGCTCGGGCTCGGCCTGTACGAGCTGAACGGCGGCTCGCTCCGCAAGAGCAGGCTGGACGTCGGCTCGAAGTTCATCACCGGCATCGCGCGCCACGATCGCGACGTACTGGTGGCCACCGCGTACAACGGCCTGTGGCGAATCGTCGGGCGCCGCGCGGTGAAGACGACGCTTCCCGACGAGCGCGTGTTGGCGCTGCGGAACGGACCCGGCGGCGTGCGCGTGTGGACCGGCGAGCGGACGGTGGTGGTGGGCGGGCGGGATCGGTTCGCTCCGGCGGCCGACGTGACGCTGCCGCAGCGGTCGGGTGCGCTGACCGCGGCGGCGCGGCACGATGGCGAGTGGTACGTGGGTGGCTTCGACCAGGGCCTCTTCCGGTTCCGCGCCGGCTCGCTCGAGCCGGTGCCGCTGGAGCTGGCGGTGCGCGAGGCGCAGGTGAACGCGTTGGTGTCGCACGGCGGCTCGCTCTGGCTCGGCACCGAGGGTGGGTTATTGCGATTCGAGAACGGCGCGCTCGAGCGGGTGCACGGAGCGGCGGTGCACGAGCTGGCCTCGTGCGACGGGAAGCTCGTGGCGGCGACGTCGGCGGGCCTGTGGGAGTTCGGGAGCGGCGCGCCCGAGCGCATCGACTACCAGCGCGCGGGCAACGGCAGGTTCCTCTCGGTGGCCTGCATCGGCAGAGCGGTGTACGCGGGCAACCTCGAGGGGCTGTACCGGTTCGAGGGCGGCAGGGGCGAGCAGCTGGGCCGCGCACATGGTTTCGATGCCGGTTGGGTGACGGCGCTCGCGGTGCACCAGGGCCGGCTGCACGTCGGCACGTACGACTCGGGCGTGTACGTGGTGGAGGGCAGGTCGGCCCGCCGCATTCCCGGGCTCGAGGGCCAGTGGGTGCCGCCGCGCGGGCTCCGCTCGCTCGGCGAGGCGCTGTGGGTCGGCGGCATCGGAATGCCTCCGGTTCTGCTCGACGGGCGCGGGCCGGTGGCCGTGCCCGTGCCGGCGCGAGACGTGAACGACTTTTTCGAGTCGGACGGCGCCGTGTGGATGCTCACCACCGAATGGCTCGTCCGTGTCGCCGAGCCGTCGCAGGTCGCGGCGCGGTAGCCGATGCGACGCAAACCACTCCCCAGGCTGTGACGCCGAGTGGATGCTTGCCGTCCATGGCATGCGCGGCCTTCTCGAAGCCCGCCATCGCCGAAACCAGCCCTGTCGCGTGGCGCGCGCCACTCCGGGTTTCAGGACGACCCGATGCTCGCCTTGCGCACGCGCAGCCGCATCACCGCGGCGTCAGCGGCCGGTCGCGTGGCAAGAAGCCCTCCTCCTGGAACCAGCGGTACGCCTCGCGCACCCCGAGCCGTACCGGCCCCGGCGCGTAGCCGAGCTCGCGCGCGGCCTTCTGGTGCGAGTAGTACGCGGGCTCGAACGTGGCGCAAAGCTCGGGAGCGCGCGTCCACAGGGGCGAGCTCGCCGGGAGCCGCTCGGTGAGCCAGCGCGCCGGCCGCGAGAGCGCCTCGGGCAACGGCCACTGTGGACGTGAGACGCCGCACTCCTCCGCGCAGATGGTGAGGAGCTCGCGCCAGGTGAGGTTCTCGCCGCCGAGGATGTATCGCTCGCCGGCACGGCCCCGCTCCAGCGCCAGGGCGATGCCTTCGGCGGCGTCGGCGGCGTTGACGAAGCTGGTGCCGCCGGGCGGGTAGAACCAGAGCCACCCGGAGGCCACGGCGAGCAGAAGCGCTCCCGAGGTCGGGCGCACGTCGTAGGGGCCGATTGCGAACCCAGGGTGGACGACCACCACCTCGAGGCCGCCCGCCGCCTCGCGCAGCGCCTGCTCCGCCCGGAGCTTCTGATTCGCGAGCGGCAGGGTCGAGCCGATCGGCGACGGCTCCTCGGTCCCCGGGCGTTCCAGCGTTCCCGGCCCGAGCGCGGCGGCGCACGAGACGAAGACGATGCGCCGGGCAGAGGCCTTTTGCGCGGCCGAACCGATGTTGCGGCTGCCCTCGAGGTCGAGCTGCGCGAATGGCGCAAAAGGCCCGCTCGGTCGCCCCGCTCCAGCGAGGTGCACCACGCACTCGATGCCTTCCATGGCCCGGGCCAGAGAGCGCGCGTCGAGCACGTCGCCCAGGGCCTCCTCGCACCCCAGCCCGCGCAGGCCGCGCCGATCCGAGCGCTCGCGGACCAACAGCCGAGGCCGGGCCATGCGCCGCCTCAGCGCCCTCACCACGTTGGCCCCGAGCAGCCCCGTGGCGCCCGTCACCAGGATGCGCGGGAGCGGCTTCGCGTGGGTCATCCGGTGCGCACCATAGACCAGGGCAGAGGGCTGTCGCGCCGTCTGGGCTCGAAGGCCGTGCGGCCGCCCAGCCCGCTCGGGGCGAAATCGACAGGAGCACCTCGTCTCGCTTCGCTCCCCCTGCTATAGGAGGCCCACACCGCGCATGACGCGAGATTCAACCGCGCCGCCGCCCGCCGGGGTACCGCCCGAGCCGGGGGCGGCCACCGCAGAGCAGCTACCGACCGAGCCGGCGTTCGAACGTGACCGCACGGGCGACGAGCGCCCTTCGCCGGTCCTGGCCGACGCCGACGGCTCGAGCTCGGCCGAAGTCACTGCGCCAGGCACCCCCCATACCGAGCGGTTCGATCCCTACCGGACCACCAGCGGCGATCCGCCAGAGATCGACCCCGACCATCTCGACCCCGACGCCCTCAAGGTGGTGGCCCGGCTCAGGCAGTTCGGTCACCAGGCGTACCTCGTCGGCGGGTGCGTGCGGGACCTTTTGCTTGGGCGCACGCCCAAGGACTTCGACATCGCCACCTCGGCGCACCCCGGCGAGGTGCGCGCCATCTTCCGCAACTGCCGCCTCATCGGCCGGCGCTTCCGCCTGGCGCACGTCTATTTCCGGGGCGGGAAGATCATCGAGGTCTCCACCTTCCGGGCCAACCCCATCGAGGTGGAGGAGGCCCAGGCCGAGCTCGAGCCGGCCGAGAACGGCGCGGTGCCGCAGCCCGCCGAGGTCGAAGAGGACCTGCTCATCACCGAGGACAACGTCTTCGGCACTGCCGAACAAGACGCGCGCCGCCGCGACTTCACCATCAACGGCCTCTTCTACGACCCGTTCGCCGGGAAGGTCATCGACTACGTCCGCGGCCAGCGCGACCTTGAGGCCAAGGAGATCCGCACCATCGGCGATCCCGAGAAGCGCATGCGGGAGGATCCGGTGCGAATCCTCCGGGCGGTGCGCTTCGCCTGCAAGCTTTCCTTCGACATCGAGTCGCGCACCTATGCGGCCATGGAGGGCGCGGTCGAGGATCTGCCCCGGTGCGCGCCGCCCCGGCTGCTCGAGGAGACCTTCCGCCTGTTGCGCGGCGGCATCGCCGCTCCGTCGCTGAAGCTGCTTTCGGCCCTCGACGCGCTGAAGGTCCTCCTGCCGCCGGTGGACGAGTTCCTCAAGAAGCAGGGCCCCGAGGGCGAGCGCGTCTTCTTCGCCTTCGCCGAGTCGCTCGACCGCATGGTGCAAGAGCGGGCCGGTTCCGGCGAGCCGGTGGACGACGCCATCCTGCTCGCCGCGCTGCTCTTACCGATCTCGCGCGGTCAGCCCGAGCCCACCGGCGAAGGAGGCCGCCCGTCGGTGGCCCGGAACATCGAGGCGCTGCTCCAGGAGATGGTCCGCACCGCGAGGCTGCCCCGCCGCATCGCCGAGCGCTGCCGGATGATCCTCATCGCCCAGCGCACGCTCTCGGGCGAGCGACGGCGAAAAGGCTCCCTGGCCGGCTTCCGCCGGCATCCGCTGTTCAGCGAGTCGCTCACCGTCTTCGAGATCGCCACCGAGGCCACCGGTGAACACCGCGCGGCCCTCGAGGCGTGGAAGGCGGGGAGCGCGCCCGAGCCGCTGCCCTCGGCCGAACCGTCGCGCCGCAGACGGCGACGCCGCCGCAAGCGCCGCAACGATTCGGTGCCCGACGCCGACGAGCCGTCGGGCGGACCTTCGGGGCAGCCTCCACGCTGACGCGCCGGCACGTGCTCGCACGTTGGTGTTAGCGCGCCGGGGCGATTGGTTTCACGCCACGCGTCGGTGAGGATCGAACAGGAGGGCCTCATGCACCGGGAGGAGCTCGCCCAGATGCCGAGCGTGGCCGGGGTCGAGGCGTTCGTGCAGCTCCTCGACGAGCTGCCGGTCGGCATGGCCTGGACCTGGAACGGCCAGATGGTCCACCTCAACCGCGAGATGCGGCGCCGGGCCGATCTCGCTTCGCCCTGCGTCTCGCTGCAGACCTGGGCCGGCTCGCTCCGCCTGCTCGACGGGCACGGCCGCCCGCTGCACCAGGACCCGTTGGTCGACGCCGTCTCCGGTGCGCCCTGGCCGCCGCGGGTGCTGTTCCTCGACCGGACCGACGAGCGCGTCGAGGCGCTGGTGTCGTCGCGGCTCATCGGAGAGGGCCGAAGTGCGGTCGCGGTGGTGGGCTGCCGGCCCGCCGACGTGTCGGCCGCCGAGCGCATCGACTCGGTGAGCCACGAGCTCAAGGGCACGTTGCACGCGTTGAACCTCGGCCTGACGATGGCCCGGCGCGCGGTGCGCGACGGCAGCGCCCGCCACTACCTCGACACGGTCGACTCCAGCGCCCGCCTGCTGATGCGGCTCATCAAAGAGCTCTCCGATGGCTCGGGAGAGACCGGGGCGGTGTCGATCTCCGAGGTCGCGTTGGACCGGCTCCTGGGCGAAGCGGGCGAGTGGGTCGAGCTCGCTCCGGCCCACACGCTGGAGATCGAGGTCGAGCCCGACCTGGTGGTGCGCGCCGACCCGCAGCGGCTGCAGCAGATCGTCGCCAATTTGCTCAGCAACGCGTCGAAGTACTCGCGGCCGGGGAAGCTGCGGCTTTCGGCGCGCCGCATCGGCGAGCGGGCCGTCGTCTCGCTCAGCGACGAAGGGCCGGGCATCGGCCGCGAGGATCTGCCGCGCCTGTTCAAGCGGTACTCGCGGCTGGGCGGGGGCGAAACCGGCTCGGGGCTGGGGCTGTGGCTGTCGCGCCAGTACGCTCTGCGCATGCGCGGCGAGATGTGGGTCGAAAGCGAGCCCGGCCGATCGTCCACGTTCTTTCTGGCCCTGCCCCTGGGCGGGAGCTGATCAGACGTCGCCGGCCGGGGCCACGCCGAGCTCGCGGGCGAGCAGGGCCAGCTGCGTGCGGTTCTCGCAGTCGAGCTTGCGAAAGAGCGCCGAGACGTGGGCCTTCACCGTGCGCTCGCGGATGCCGAGGTGGGCGGCGATCTTCAGGTTGTCGGCGCCGGCGGCCACGTAGGTCAGCACCTCGCGCTCGCGTTCCGAGAGCCGGGCCAAAGCCGGCGAGCCCTGGGGCGGCGTCACGGGCGGAACGTCGTCGCCATCGAACAAGAGCGCCTGCGCGAGCCGGTTCAGCACGCGCGCCCACTCGAGCGTCGTGCCGTCGTCCTCGATCGCGTCGAGCTCGCCGGCCCTTTCGAGCCAGGCGCTCGGCGCGGCGATGCGCCGATCGGTGATGTGCAGTACCACCGGCGGCGCGTTCGGCCCCGACAGCCTCGCCACCTGTTCGGGTTCGGCCAGCGCCACCACCATCAGATCGGGCCGCGGCGCGGCGGGCTGCGCCAAGAAGTCGTCGACGGATTCGAACTCGCCCTCCACCGCCAGCCCGGCGACGCGGAGCAGCGCGCAGATCGCCTCGCGCTCGGCGCGGCTCGGGTGGACGACGGCGGCGCGGCCGACCCGATTCCGCTCCTCGACAGGCCCGTCTACAGGCATCGCAGTATCCCCCACATACGTATCGCCCGAAATGTAGGTGCGGTTGCACTGAACCCCGGGCCAAGGCGCGAATTCGTTGGACGCTCAGCCGAAAGGCACCATCGGCACGGGGGCGACGGGCTCAGTCGCCTTCGGGCCGACCCGCCCTGGCCTTGGGGACATCGGCGGGCATCACGGCGAAACTGCCGTATTTCTCGGCGATGCGATCGAGCGCGGCGTTGAGCCGGTCGGAGCGGTTGGACGGCTCGGGGAAGAGGGCGAGCTGGCCCTGGGCTCGGCAAAGCTCGTGCGCCGACACCCCGGTGAGGCGCACCGGACGCGTCGGGGCCGCGCGCGCCAGGAGCGCCGCCGCCTCGCGGTAGAGGACCTGCCCGTCGTCGGTGGGCTCGCCGAGGGTCGTCCGCCGGGTGAGCAGGGTGAAGTCGTCGTACTTGAGCTTGAGCTGCACCACCCTCGCCTTGAGCCCGGCGCGCCGGAGCCGCCGCGCGACCCGCCAGGCCTGCGCGTGCAGGTGCGGCTTGAGCTGCTCGGCGCCCTCGAGGTCCTCGTCGAAGGTGTCTTCGCTGCCGAGGCTCTTGGCCTCGCGGTCGGGGACGACCGGCCGCGGGTCGACCCCGTGGCTGAGCTCGTGCAGGTGGCGTCCCATGGGGCCGAGCCGCTCCTCGAGCCACTCGGGGCTCTTCGCGGCGACGTCGCCGATGGTGCGCAACGACAGCGAGGCGAGCACCTGCTCGGTCTTCGGGCCCACGCCAGGCAGCCGCGAGACCGGCAGCGGCGAGAGGAAGGCGCGCATCTCTTCGGGCCGCACCTCGCGCTGGCCGTTGGGCTTGGCCAGGTCCGAGGCGATCTTGGCCACGAGCTTCACCGAGGCGATGCCCGCGGAGGCGGGGAGGGCGAGCTCGTCGGCGATGCGGCCGCGGATGCAAGAGGCGATCTCGGCGGGCGGGCCGAACAGGCCGACCGAGGCGGTGACGTCGAGGAAGGCCTCGTCCAGGGAGAGCGGCTCGACGAGCGGAGTGAAGGACTCGAAGATGGCGAAGACCTGCTCGCTGGCGGCGGCGTAGACGTCCATGCGCGGGGGCACCACTACCGCCGTGGGAGCGAGCTCGAGGGCCTTCGCCATGCTCATCGCGCTCCGTACGCCGAAGCGGCGGACCTCGTACGACGCCGCCAACACCACGCCGCGCCTCGGGTGGCCACCGACGATGACGGGCTTGCCGCAAAGCTCCCGCCGGTCGCGCTGCTCGACCGAGGCGTAGAACGCGTCCATGTCGACGTGCAGGACGGCGCGCAAAGCGGTGGACGGCGTCACGCGCAGAGACTACCGCCCCCGCCGGCGAAGGGTGAGCTCTGATTGAGTTCAATGGCGAACGTCGCAAGCGCAGCATCGTCAAGGCGACGGCGAAGTCACGCTCGAGCGTGTCCAGAATCTGTCTGAGTGAACGCGTGACAGTTTGCCGACCTCGCCCGAGTTTCCATACCCTCGGCGCCGGTGATGCGGCTACCCATCGAGCTCGCCAGAACGCCGCCGGTTCGGCGCTGCCCCTGTCGCCGCGTGGCGATCAGTCGGTGCGTCCACTGCGATCGCCCCTTGTGCGCGATGCATGCGCTCACCTCCTGGTTGGGCTTCACCACGTGCCTGCCGCTGTGCCGTTCGCGCTTCTGGGAGCAGCCCGCCGATTGAGCGGCCGGCCTGCCGCGGGTGACGGCCGCTCCGGGCGCGCATTCGAAGCGGTACGCTCTCGGGCGTGAAGGCCGTCGCGCTGCTCGCCGCCTTGTCGTCGCTCGGCTGGCCCGCCGTCGAACGCGGCCGGTACGTCGAGCGGGGTGAGCTCGCACGCGCCAGGGCAGCCTTCGAAGCCCGCGACTGGGCGGCGGCGCGGGCGTGGGCCGCGAAGGCCGGTGACGAGGGGCCGGCGCGCTATCTCCGCGCGCTCGCGGCGTATCGGGCTGGGGACTGGCGCGCCGCCTCGGTCGGCTTCGACGAGCTCGAGCGCCTCTGGCCGGCAATGGCCGATCGAGCCCGCGTGCACGGGGCCGTCTCGCGCGAGGAGCTGGGGGACTTCGCCGGCGCGGCCAGGCGCTTCGCCCGCGTCTCTTCGGGCTCGGCGCTCTACGCCGACGCGCGGCTGGGGCTCGCCCGCGCGCTCGAGCGGATGGGAGAGTGGCGGAAGGCCTTCGACGCCCTGAAGCCGCTGGCGTCACTTCCTCCGCCGGCCGAAGGGCGCGACGTCGGCGCCGAGGCGCTCCTCGCCCGGGCCGATCTGGCGAGGGCCGCGAATGAATTCGAGCTCGAGCGAGCGGCGCTCCGCGAGCTGTGGTCCACGCACCCGCTCTCGCCGCTGGCGGCTCTCGCGGCCCGGCGGTTGGGCGACGTTCCCGACGAGGTGCGGGTGCTTCGCGCCGAGCGGCTCCTTCAGGCCCACCGCAACGCAGAGGCCATCGACGAGCTGGCGGCGAACCTGTCGGCGCTCGTCCCTCCCGATGCGCTGGCCTGCCGCGCGCACCTGGTCCGGGGCAGGGCCTTCAAGAAGGAGCGCCGCCACCTCGAGGCCATTGCCGCGCTCGAGCCGTTGGTGGACCTTTGCGCGGACCCTGCGGTGCGCATCTCGGCGCTGTTCACGCTCGCCTCGTCGCGGTCCATCGCCATGCCCGAGACAGGGCCCGGCCTGTACGACCGCATCGTTCGCGAGCTGCCGTCGCATCCGGATGCCGATGCCGCGCTGTTCTTCGCGGCGGATCTGGCGCTGAAGGCCGGTCAGGTGGATGGAGCGCGCCAGAGGCTCGAGGCACTGGTGCAAAGGTATGCGAAAGGTGAGTACGCGGGCGAGGCGCACTTCCGGCTGTTCTGGTTTCGCCGCTCCGCCGGGGACCTTTCCGGCGCGCTGGTCGAGCTCGACCGGATCTCGGCCTGGGCGTCGTCAGTCGGTGGGCGGAGCGCCGATCTGCGGCGCGCGCTGTACTGGCGGGCGCGCGTGCTCGAGCAGCAGGGCCGGCGTGACGGGGCGTTGGCGATGCTCGCCCGCCTGGCCGCCGAGCACCCGGCGACCTACGAGGGAGCGATGGCCCGGCAGCGGCTGCGGCGGCTCGCCCCCCAGCTCTTGCCGGCGGTCGCGGCTCCGCGCGGCGGACCGGTTCCGGCGACCCTTGAAGCGCTCTCGCGCGACGCGCGGGTGCAGGCCGGGCTCGAGCTGCTCCGGCTCGGCTTCGGCGAGGCGGCGGCGGCAGAGCTCCGGCGGGTCGACGCCTCCGCCACGCCGCAACAGATGGCCGTGCTGTTGGCCGAGGCGGGGGATCTGACGGCGGCGCACCTTCTGGTCCGCGTTCATTTGCGCCACGAGCTGGATCGCCGCCCCGAGCAGCTCAGCCGATTCGTCTGGGAGCTGGCGTACCCGCCGGCGCACCGCGCGCTGATCGAGCGGCACTGCGGAAGCGTGGGTGTGCCTACGGAGCTGTTGCAGGCGCTCATCCGCGAGGAGAGCGCGTTCGATCCTCACGCGTACTCGTGGGCTGGAGCAGTGGGGCTGACGCAGCTGCTTCCCAGCCGGGCGCGGGTGCACGATGCGGCGGTCACGGCGGAGGCGCTGACGGTGCCGGAGGTCAGCATCCGGTTGGGGTGCGCCGAGCTGGGGCGGCTGCTCGGCGAGCTGAAGGAGCCGGCGCTGGCGTTCGCCGCGTACAACGCCGACCTCGAGCGGGTGCGCCGCTGGCTCGCGATGCGGGCCGGCTTTGAGCTCGACGAGCTCATCGAGCAGATTCCCATCGCGGAGACGCGCGGGTACGTGAAGCGGCTGATCCGCAGCGTCGAGGCGTACCGGTTGTTGTACCCGCCGGAGGATGGCTCCGGTGGCTCGCGCCCGGCGTATGGCCGGCAGATTCGGTGATGGGGACGCCTGCTCGGTCGCCAGCGGTGCGACGGCGACTGCGAGTCGAAGGTGAGCCCGCGCGGTCAGAACCCGTTTCGGGCTTCGCCCCCGGCTCCGCGTCGGCGCAAGCCGAATCGGCAACCCCGCCCTGAGCCATCGGTCTTCCTGCGGTTTCCGCAAGCGTTCGTGCGCCGCGCGGTGCACTGGCTGGCTCGTCGCATCGCCGCTCGCCTCGAGTCTCGGGCCGGCTGGTTCTCACTGTCCCACTTTGGGAGGGTTGAAGCCCTCGCCTTTAGGCGACAGCTTCAGCGTCGGTTCGGCTAGGG
>FWPU01002437.1_pt1 | contig 51599 bp, 41 predicted proteins | sample 2228361 | NCBI WGS metagenome assembly FWPU01 (sample SAMEA103939777, study PRJEB20133) | metagenome | reverse complement strand
CGGTTGGGACCTGTACTGGCAGAAACATCAGGTCTTGCCTTTGGCTATCCCAGTGACACCGTGACTTATCCCATCACTTTGGCGCGCTAACAAACTTTTCGGATAGGTTCTCATGCGTCAGCAGGGCCGCGAACGGCGCGCCGTTCGCGAGAAGGAGAGGACCATGTCTCTGGAGAAACGCGACCTCTATCGTTTTCCCTGGTCAATGAACGATAACCCCATCGCCTGGCTGGAGATCACGGACATCTGCAACATCCACTGCGAGGGCTGTTACCGCCAACACCTGACTGGCCACAAGCCGCTGGAACAGATCAAAGAGGAGATTCGCTTCTTCAAGCGCTGGCGCAACCCTGATAACGTCTCCATCGCGGGCGGCGAGCCGCTGATCCACCCGCAGATCATGGACATCGTGGCCTTCATCGCCGAGAACGACATGAAGCCGGTGGTCCTGACCAACGGCCAGGCGTTGACGCCGGAGACGCTGCGCGAGCTGCGGCGGGCCAGGGTGGCCGGGTTCACGATTCACGTCGATAGCCGCCAGAAGCGGCCGCGCTGGCAGGGCAGAAGCGAGGGGGAGCTGAACGAGCTGCGCCAGCATTACGCCGACCTGATCGCCGCCGCGGGCGGCTCGCTGTACGTGGTCTTCAACTCTACCGTGTACCCGTCCACCTTTCACGAGATCCCTGATGTGATCCGCTGGGGACAGGCCAACATCGGCAAGGTCCACGGGCTGGTGTTCATCACCTATCGCACCGCCGCGACGGACTCCTATACGGCCCTCAGCGCCGACGACCGCGAGATCGACCTGAGCCGCCTCAGCTACGTCACGGAGCATTTCGATGAGAAGTTCGTCACCGCGCCCGAAGTGTATGAGATCATTCGGGCGACCTGCCCTGAGTACGAGCCGTCAGGATACCTGGGCGGCAGCATTCGCCACGACTCCTACAAATGGCTGGCTGGCGCTCTGATCGGCTCGCGGCGACAGATCTATGGCTCGATCGGCAAGCGCACCATGGAGCTGGCGCAGGTCGGGCACCATCTGCTGAAGGGGACGTACCTGGCGTACCTGTCGCAAGCGCGCGTGGGGCGCAAGATCTTCGCGATGGCCCTGTGGGACAAGACCGTTCGGCGGGCGGCGGGCAGGTGGTGGCGCGATGTCCTGCGCCATCCGGGCCGGCTGTTCGACGCCATCTACGTGCAGAGCATCGGCATCATCCAGGCGCCGGACATCTTGCCGGACGGCCGCGCCGATATGTGCGATAGTTGTCCGGACATGACCGTATGGGACGGCAAGCTGATCAACTCGTGTCGCATGGACGAGTATCGGCTGTTCGGCGGCATGCTCACCGTGACGAAGCGTGCGCAGGCGGAGCCGGTGCGCGCTGGCGTGGAAGATCATGGGAGGAAGGGCGATGGCCGTGATTGAGAAACCGACGCAAACCCTCGATCAGACGACGGAAGCGGCGCGCCGGACGTTGCAGATCCTGGAAAGGCTGTTCGACGCCGACGCCCGCCAACGGGTGGGCGTGCTGCTGTGGGATGGGACACGCTGGCCCGACGACACGCCGCGTCCGGCCACATTGGTGTTGAACCATCCTGGCGCCTTGCGGGCGATGTTCCTGCCCGGCACCGAACTGGCGCTCGGCGAGGCCTACCTGTACGACGATTTCGACATCCTCGGCGATATCGAGGCGGTCTTCGGCCTGGCCGACGCGCTGGCGGCGGCGACGTCCGGCTGGCGCAAGAAGCTGCTGGCAGCGCGCGACCTGCTGCGGTTGCCGCCCGGCCCCGATCACCGACATGGTCGACGCGGCCCGGCGCGGCTGGCTGGCAAACGCCATTCGATCCAACGCGACCGTCAGGCCGTCACCTATCACTACGACGTCTCGAATGACTTCTACGCCCTGTGGCTCGACCGACGGATGGTCTATTCGTGCGCCTACTTCCAGGCGGCCGACGACGACCTGGACACGGCGCAGGAACACAAGCTGGAGTACATCTGCCGCAAGCTGCGCCTTCAGCCAGGCCAGCGCCTCCTCGACATCGGCTGCGGCTGGGGCGGGCTGGCGCTCTACGCGGCGCAGCATTACGGAGTGGATGTTCTCGGCATCACGCTCAGCCAGCCGCAGGCCGCCCTGGCGAACGAGCGCATCGCGGCGGCTGGCCTCGCCGGGCGGTGCCGGGTGGAGGTGCGCGACTACCGCGAGCTGGACGAGCCAGACGGCTACGACGCGCTGGTCAGCGTGGGGATGTTCGAACACGTGGGGGCGGCCCTGCTGCCAACCTACTTCGCGCAGGCCTGGCGTCTGCTCAAGCCGCGCGGGGTCTTCCTCAACCACGGCATCGCCTGCCGGGCGACCGATGCGCCGCAGCATGGCCCCAGCTTCAGCGAGACATACGTCTTCCCGGACGGCGAGCTGACGCCCATCAACGTCACCCTGCGCGCGGCGGAAGAAGCTGGCTTCGAGGTGCGCGACGTCGAGAGCCTGCGCGAGCATTACACGTTGACGCTTCGTCACTGGGTGCGCCGTCTGGAGGCGCAACACGAGCGGGCGCTGCAGTTCGTGGACGAGCCAACGTATCGCGTCTGGCAGCTATACATGTCGGGGTCGGCGCACGGCTTCGCCACGGGCCGGCTCAACGTCTACCAGGCATTGCTGGCCAAGCCCGACGCCCAGGGGTGCAGTGGACTGCCTTTGACGCGCGAGGACTGGTATCCGCTCACTCGCCCATGATCTGCACCACCAGCCGTCGCGCGCGGGGGCGGGTGTCAAAGTCGAGGAGCACGATCTGCTGCCAGGTTCCCAACGTCAGACGGCCCTCTGCGAAAGGGACGACCAGGGAGGGGCCGATCAGCGCGGCGCGCACGTGCGCGCTGCCGTTGTCGTCGCCCCAGCGCAGGTGGTGTTGATAGGCGCGCTGGGGCGGCGCGATCTCGTCGAAGGTGCGTTGCAAGTCAGCGATCATGCCGTCCTCGTATTCCAGCGTCGTCAGGCCGGCGGTGGAGCCGGGGCAGAAGATGGTCACGATGCCCGCGGCCAGGCCCGACCTGGCGACCGCGTCCTGGACAAGGGGGGTGATGTCTTCGACGTCGGTGCGCCCCTGCGTGCGCACCTGGATCTCGCGCGTGATGACCATAGGCGTGGCTACCCTCTGCTCTCTTTGAGTTCCGCGCGGTGACTTTCCTGAGGTCCCACTCGCACCGCGACCCATGAGATCTGCCGGCCGTGGGCGTCGCTTGCCGCCAGCGCGGGCCAGGGCCGGCCATCCACCACGATCTCCTCGACTCGGCCGGGGAACGTCGCCTTCCAGTAGAAGGCGGGGCCTGCCAGGTTGACGAGGGTGGTCGCCCGGTTTTCCTCGTGTCTGACTGAGATCAGGTTATCGAGCGCTGGCGCGTGCGCCAGCTCGGCCCAGGTCGTCTGTTGCGCCAGGGCGGGACAGGTGACCACGGCGCGCTCGCGCGCGTCGGGCGCCAGGCCCATCATGCCCGCAGCCAGGTTGCCAATCACCGCGAACGAGACCTCTGGATACTCGCGGCGGGCGTAACCGGGGTCGATCTGCGCGCGCAGCTCGGCGTAGGCATCCTCGACGCGACCGTACTGGTAGTAGAGGCCTGGCAGATAAGAGCGTTCCTCGACGTTGCGTCGGCCATGGGCGATCACATCTTGCAGAGCCAACGCCGCACGGCGCTCATCCTCGACCAATCCGAAGTAAAGGGGCAAGAAGTTGGCGGAACCGTGATATTCGGGACAGAAGGTGCGATCCTGGAGCAGATAGCTGTAGAAGCGGCCCGCTTCTTCGCACCACCAGCCCTGGTTGTAGGCGGCTTTCAATTCCGCCGCGCGCGCCCGAGCGGTGGTGGCCATCAGTTCATTGCCATCCTGCTCAGCGAAATTGGCGAACGCCAGATAGCCAGCATACTGCGCGGCTACCTGGTCGCCAGCGACCAGCGGATGCGGGACCTCCTCGTTGTATGACGCGATGCCGCGGCTGCCGTATTCAGGCCGGTGCTCCATCAGCCCGTCGCCGTCTTGATCCCAGCGATAGACATATTCATGCACGGATTTAGTGTAAAAATAACGGAAGGCTGGATCGTCCAGGTAGGCGCGGTCGCCGGCCCACAGATACTCGCGCCAGCAGCAATCCAATACATCGAAGTTGGCTGGCAAGCAATACCAGAAGTGCTCATCATCGCGATAGTCTGCGGAGCAGGGATAGCCGCGGCGGTCGATCTCCCAATAGGCGCACCAGTCGCGGGTTTCGGAGATCGAAGCAGCGAACCGCCGCAGCATGTTGCGCGTGATGTGGCCCAGGCCGAGCACCTGGGCGCCTGTGCTCTGATGCGCGACGTCCCGCATACAGAAGGCCTGACGTCCAGGCAATGCCGCCTCATACCAATCCCCCACTGGATCGCCGGTGAAGACATATGCCAGCGCCTGAGCCTTCGCCCAGGCGAACCCCTCGACCAGCGCCTGATCTGACGAGTCGAAAGTTACGGAAGAGAGATGAGAAGGCCCTCCGCTCCATTGCCTCATCGTGCGCCTTTATCCTTTGATGCCGGTCAGAGCGATGCCGCCGATCAGTTTTTGTTGCGCCAGGAAGAAGACCAGGAGCACGGGCAGCGTCGCGAGCACGGAGGCTGCCATCAGCGCGCCCCATTCCGTCTGGAAGGAATTGCGGAACATGGAGAGGCCCAGGGAGACCGTGTACTTTTCCTGGTCGTTGAGGAAAATCAGTGGGCCGACGAAGCTGTTCCAGGAAGCCAGGAACTCCAACACAACCACCGAGGCCAGGGCAGGCGAGGCCAGCGGCAAGATCACGCGCGCGAAGATCTGGAACGTGTTGCAGCCGTCGATGCGCGCCGCATCGTCCAGCTCGAAAGGCAGCGTCATGAAATACTGGCGAATCAAGAAAATGTAGAACGGGCTGCCGAAGAAGGCTGGCACGATCAGCGCCTTAAGGCTGTTGAGGAATCCCAGCCAGCGCATGATGACGAACAAGGGGATCATCGTGACCTGAAACGGGATCATCATGGTGCTCAGCATGATCACGAAGATGATGTTGCGGCCAGGGAAGCGCAGGCGCGCGAAGCCGAACGCCACCACGCTGGCGGAGAGGGTCTGCCCGATGATGGTGAAGCCGCTGACGATGAGGCTGTTGAGAATGAAGCGCGGGAAAGGCACGTCTCGCAGGATGTAGATGTAGTTTTGCAGCGTGAACGGGCGCGGGATCCATTCAGGAGGAAAGATGAAGATCTTATCGACCGTCTTGAAAGAGGCCGAGATCATCCAAAAGGGAGGGATCATGATCACCACGGCGCCCAGGAGCAAGATCGCGTAGGTCAGGAGATCGCCTAGCCGCCGACTGGCGGTGCGCCCCAGCCGAGGATGTGCGCGCGAGAGCGGCGCGGTCATCGGCGCACCTCCGATTCATAGAAGACCCACATCGGCGAGGAGCGGAACACGAGGAGCGTGCAAAGCAGGATGATGACGAAGAGGATCCAGGCCAGAGCGGAGGCGTATCCCATCTTGAAGAACTTGAAAGCATTCTGGTAAAGATAGAGCACATAGAACAGCGTCGAGTTGAGCGGCCCGCCACTCGTCATGACGAAGGCAGCGGTGAACGTCTGGAACGAGCCGATGATGGCCATCACAAGATTGAAAAAGATGGTCGGCGAGAGCATGGGGATGGTCACGGCCCACAAGCGGTGCCAGGCGTTGGCGCCGTCCAGCTCGGCGGCCTCATACAGATGCGCGGGGATGCTCTGCAGGCCGGCGACGAAGATGATCATCGCCCCCCCAACGCTCCACAGGCTCATCAGGATCAGCGCAGGCAAGGCCCAATCGGAGTCTGCCAGCCAGCCGGGGCCTTTGATCCCGACCAGGCCCAGCAGATAGTTGAGGATGCCGAATTCCGGGTTGAACACCCACAGCCAGAGCAGCGAAACGGCCACGCCGCCAATCACCGAGGGCAGATAATAGATCGTGCGCATCACATAGATGCCACGCAGAGGGCGGATCATGAGCAGGGCGATCACGAGGGCCAGGATCAGGCCGAGGGGCACGCTGAAGAGGGTGTAGCGGATGGTGACGGAGAGGGCCTGCCAGAACAGGCGATCGTTCGCCATCGCCGTGTAGTTCTTGAATCCGACCAGCTTGGGCGACCCGACCAGGCCCCAGTCTGTGAAGCTGAGATACAGCGAGGCCACCAGAGGACCAGCCGTGAAGATGAGAAACCCGATCACCCACGGCGAGATGAACAGGAATCCTTCCAATGCCTCGCGTTGCACAGAAGTCAAACGAGGCCGCGGCAACCACCCAAGACGGGGCGCCGGACGAACCTGCGAAGTCATGGTCACCTCAAGTTCGGTGCATAGCAAGCTTCAGAGCGGCTGGAGAAGCGCCAACCGCTCTGAAGGGTGAAATCAGGAAGAGATAGCGCCGCCGCGCGCTGCGTCGGGATTGACCGCTAGAGCGTGCTCAGGATCTGATCGACGCGCGGGGCGACTTCTTTCAAAGCCTCCTCGACCGTCGCCTTCTCCAGGAAGGCTGCCTCGAAGGCCGTGCGGAACTCGCGATCGGCTGGCCACCAGACCGGTGTGCGCATGAACCACGGCTTCACGGTCGCGAAGGGCACCGCCTCGAACCATGGCTTCTCCAGAGGATCGCTCTCCATGTTCAGTTCCTGGACCACCGACGGGATCGCAGGGAGCGCCCAACCGGCCTCAGCGCGGATCTTGTTCGCCTCCGGGCCGCCCATCCATTTGGTCAGCTCCCAGGCTTCGTTGAATTTGTATTTGGAGGCTGCGCTTAGGCACCAGCCCGCCTCGTGCAGAACGGTGACGCGCTTCTTGGTCTTGGGATCCAGCGGCGGCAGGATCGTAGCGAATTGGAGGCCTTCAGCCTTACGGAAGTCGGTCAGGGGCTAACGACCGGTGTCGAAGATCGCCAGTTTGCCCGTCATGAACATCTGGCTCTCGCCGCCCAGGGATTGCACAGCGGTCGGCGACGGGGACACCTTCTCTTTGATGGCCAGATCCACGTACCAGGTGATCGCTTCGATGGTGGCCTGGCTGTCGCAGTAGCCGCTGGCCTGTTTGCCATCCGGGCTGATCATGTCGCCATCGTGCGACCAGACGTAGTACTGGATGGGGTAGGTGTCCGTGTAGGTGGAAAAGCCATACTGCGCTTCTGCCCCCTCGCCCTTCGTCATCGCCTTGGCCATGACGAGCAGGTCATCCCAGGTCCAGTCGTTCGTCGGATAGGCGATCCCGGCGGCGTCGAACAGCGCTTTGTTGTAGTAGATGGCGCGCGGCGTGAAGTCCTTGGGAAGGCCATAGAGGCCGGGGCCGACCCGGTTGTAGTCCAGCACCTCTTTGTAGTAGATGGAGATGTCAAGCCCGCTCGGGCCTTCCAGATAGGGGGTCAGGTCCTCGATGCCGCCGCGGGCCACGAGCATCGGGAAGTTCCACCACATGAAGACATCCGGCGCATTGCCGGCGGCCATCGACGTCAGCAATTTGTCGTCGTAGGCGTCGGGATTGAACTCCAGCTTCACTGTGATGTGGGGGAACTTCTCTTTGAATCCAGCCAGGACCTTGTCTTCGATCGGCTAGGCAGACGCGGTATCCCAACTGGCGGCGCGCAACGTCACCTCTGCAGGCGGCGCGGGCGTAGGAGTTACCACCTTCTCGACGACCTGCGGCGCGGCCGGCATGGGCGCAGCGCAGGCTGCCAGAGCGACACCAGCGGCGCTCACGCCGAGCGCGCGCAATGCCTCACGTCGTGTCAACTTGCGGTCGAACATGGTATTCTCCTTTCTCCAATGGCAGGACAAAATGGGAGGACGATCGCCACCCACATTCCATTATACGCCCTTTTCAGCCGTAAGAGACAATCACGAAGCCTCGTCAAGGAGTCGGCTCACCCGATCCGTTGCTTGCCGCCTGCCGCCAATCGTAAGGCAACAGATCGCGAAGCTTCACGATGATGCCCTGGGCCACCATCACCTCGGCGTCCAGGTTCGCGTCATGAAGCTGGCTGATGAACTCCCGGCAGCGACCGCAGGGCGGCAGGACCTTCCCATCCCAATCGACGGCGACCATCCGCACGACGTGGTTTTCCCCTGCCGTGATCATCGCGGCAGCGGCCGCGTGCTCCGCACAAAATCCCATCGAGCAGGCGGTGTCGATGCACACGCCTGTGTACACCGCGCCGCTCTCCGTCAGCAGCGCAGCGCCGACTCCGCCCGCTTCCGCGCAATCGGACAGCTTACGGGGGTTGAGGACAGACTTCGCCCGTTCGTACAGCTCGGCAAAGGTCACGGCGACAGCATCCATCTGCTTGCTCGACCCTCCTGCTCCTCTGTTCCCGGCCTCCTGACCAGCTCGCGACACAGGACACAACTCCAGGATTCGCGCCGCTCTCCCGACCGGCGTGGTCGCGGCCAGCGTCATAAGGCGGCGGGTCAGGAGACCCGCCACGAACACAACCTGCCGCGAACGCGAACATACAACCCCAGGGTTCGCGCCGCTCTCCCGACCGGCGTGGGCACGATCAGCACCATAGAGCGGCGGGTCAGGAGACCCGCCGCGAACGAGGACTCGCCGCGAACGAGAGCGCGGCTTGTCAGGACCACACCCCAGGAATGACGGCGCCGCAGCGCGGGCAACGGCCCTGCGGTGTCACGAGGTTGCTGAGGATGTGGTAGCCCAGGCGCTCGACGAGACGGGTATGACAGGACGGGCAAAAGGTGTGCTCGAACTCGCCGACGCGGCCGGGCAGGTTGCCCGCATACACGTAGCGCAAACCCGCCTCACGCCCGATGCGCGCCGCGCGCAGCAGATCGCTGACCGTGGTGGGCGGCGGATCGGTCATGCGATAGTCGGGGTGGAACGCCGTCACGTGCCACGGGATGTCGGGAGACACGGAGGCGATGAACTCAGCCGCAGCGCGCAGCTCATCGTCGCTGTCATTGAAGCCCGGCACGATCAGGGTCACGATCTCCAGCCAGAGGCCGCTCCCGTGGACCAGGCGGATGCCATCAAGGATCCTATCGCGCACGGCGCCGAGCTGACGATAGCGACGGTCGTCCATCGTCTTGAGGTCGATCTTATAGACGTCGATCCACGGCCGCAGGACATCGAGCGCTTCGGGCGTGAGGTTGCCGTTGGAGACGAAGCCGCACAGGAAGCCCGCCGGTTTGGCCAGCCGAAAGACCTCGATCGCCCACTCGGCGGTGATCAGCGGCTCGTTGTAGGAGCTAACCACAGCCCGCGCGCCGGCGCGTTTGGCCAGGGAGACGATGGCCTCGGCAGTGATCGGTGTGGGGGCAACCCCCGCCTCCGCGGCGCGTAGCGCCTGCGAGGTCAGCCAGTTCTGACAATAGTCGCAGTGCAGATCGCAGCCGAGCATGCCGAAGGTGAGCGCCTGCGCGCCCGGCGTCACGTGAAAGAAAGGCTTCTTCTCGATAGGGTCGCTATGCAGGCCAGCGACATAGCCGTGGGGAACGTAGAGGACGCCCCCGCGGTTGAAACGCACCTGGCAGATGCCGCGACGCCCCTCGCGGATCAGGCAGCGGTGCCCGCAGGCGACGCAGCGCACCGCCTGCCCATCCACTCGTTCATACAGCGCGCCAGGCGCAGTGAGCCGATCCAGCCGCTCCGCCAACGATTCCGCTGCCAATTGGATGGTTGCCATAGCACAACTCCTCTACGGGACCCTCCCCTTCCACTTTACCGCAAAGGCCAGGGGGCGTCAAGCGCATAGGGAGGCGCAAGCGGCTGAGAGAGCGGGGATCCCTCGCTTCCGCGTGGACAAAACGCCACGATCGCCGGACGTGGGCTGGTCCGACCTCATGGGATTCAGGCGAGACTATGGTGAGCGCGTCATGCCATGCTATATCTCGTCCGTCTTGATGTGATCCCCGCTGTATTTTGACCTGCGACCTGGTTTTCACTGCAACTCGTATGCGTTATAATCTAACTATTGCAGGAGGGAGCGATCATGAGTCCAGTGGCAGTCGCACGTCTGGAGACGGCAATCGCGGAGCTGGCCGAGGCGCAAAAGCGCACTGAGGAGCGCCTGAACCGTCTGGAAGCGGCGGTCACAGAACTGGCCGAAGCGCAAAAGCGCACCGAGGAGCGCCTGAACCGTCTGGAAGCGGTGGTCGCAGAACTGGCCGAGGCGCAAAAACGCACCGAACAGGTTTTGACAGGCTTGATCCAGACCGTCGAACAACTCGCCTTGCGTACCAAGACGATGCAAGAGCGTCTGGATGCGTTGATCGGCGATAATCTGGAACGTCGGTATCGCGAGCGCGCTCATGCCTACTTCGGTCGAATGCTGCGGCAGGTGCAGGTCGTACCCTGGATCCAGATCGAAGGACGGCTGGAGGAACGTCTGTCGGAACAAGAAGTGGACGATCTGCGCTCCCTCGATTTGTTGGTGCATGGGCAGCCGAAGGAAGCAGCGATCGGCGATGAGCTATGGCTGGCTGTCGAAGTATCGAAGGTGATCGGCCGCATCGATGTGGAACGGGCGCTCCGGCGCGCGGCTATGCTGCGCAAGGCTGGCTATCTGACTCTCCCTGTGGTCGCAGGAGAAGAATACACCATCGGCAGCGACGAAGCCGCGCGCGACACAGGGGTCGTCTTCGTGCAGGATGGTGCCACGCGCTTCTGGGACCAAGCTCTCGACCGAGTGCGATCGGCATGATGATGAGCTAGAACGGGTTGGCTGAATCGCCCCTGCTCGCCAACGTCAGGCCGCTGTTGCGAGCGCAGATCGCGCCCGCTGCCGTGAGATGCGGCGGGCGCGATCGCGCGCTTAGGGCCGAATCTCCACCACCATGCTCACAGATGCCGTGCGCCCATCGCGCGCCTGGACGGTAGCTTGCAGGGTATGCGCGCCGCGCTGCAAGATCGCGCCGCCCGGCCAGCGACCGCCGTGTGCGGCGAAATCCCAGCGGTTGCAGGTCGGCTCGCCGCCGCCGAAGACGCAGTAGCCGGCGGTGCCCTCAGTGCGCCGGTGGACCTCCTGGCCATCAGGCCCCAGGATGCGCATCTCGACGCGCGCGATGCCGTCTCCGTCATGTGTCCCGATGGCCGGATCGTACGCTTCCACGCGAAACGCGAACGCGTCGGCCGTGACTGTCGCTGCGGTGGGCGCCACGATGCGGGCGACCAGGCTCGATCCCGCCGGACGCGCGGCGCCAGGGAGGTCGAGCGCGAAGGTGAAGAACCAGAACGCCGACTTGGCAGGGTCATCCGCGGCAACGGAGATCGTCGCCTTGTAGAAGCCGCTCGTCATCGGCTGGCCATTTGGCCATTTGTAGCCGTGATTGGCGAAGACCCACACGTTGCAGTCTGGCTCGCCTCCTCCGAACGCGCAGTAGCCAGCGCGCCGTTCGATCTGCTCGTGCACGGGCGGCAGGAGATTGCCGTTGGCGTCGACCGCCTCGTTGCCGTCGCGATCGGCCGCGTAGATGCGGATCGTGACGTTCGCGATGCCCCTGCCCTCTTTGCGCTCAACCTCCGGATCGTAGATCTTAGCCCGGAAGGTCAGCGCCTCCCGAAACACGGGCGGCGGGCCTTTGACGGCCGGGGTCAGGATGAGCAACTCCCCCTCCAACCCTTCGACGAACCCGTCAGGCTGCAGGACATCGAAGGTCGGCGCCCGGCGAGAGGTGGTCGCTCCCGCCGCGCCGACCGGCAGCGAAGTGATAGCCACGGTGCACTTGACGAAGGCCGCCGCCACCCATCCCTGGCGGTTGCCCCGGGCGACCTGTAACCATTGGCTGTCGTTGGTGCGGGCAAGCGGGGTGACTACGTCTCCCGCGGGCAGCAGGGTGATGATGCTGGCAGCGACGCCGGGGCCGGCGCGCAAGTTCAGCCCCCCGCGCGGCGTCACCGTACAGGAGCCATCTGCAGCCAGCGCCGCCGGCGGCGACCAGAGGGCGCTGAGGGCCAGCGCCAAATAGAGGACCACCCATCCAATTTTGACTGTTTTCATCATCAAACTCCCCTTGTTGAGCACCGACTGCTGTCGCCTCAATGGCCCGCGGCCGCTTCTCGCAGCGCCGCCTGCGCCTGCTGCTGGTAGGGAACGCAGCCATCCGCCACGACCTTTTCGGTCAGGATACGGTCGAAGGCCGCGACTTTCCCCTGGGCGATGCACAGGCCGTAGGCGTCGCTGGCCTGGCGATACAGCGCCTGGCTCGCCGCCTGATCGCCCTGCTCAGCGCGCAGGTAAGCCAGTTGGTGGTACGAGGCGCCGAGCGCTAAATAGGCCTGCGCCAGAAAACGATGCAGGCCGGCTTGCGTCAAAGGGCCGGCGGCCTGCTGTAGCTCATCGATGGCTCGCGCGAGGCCAACCTCCGCCTCCGTATCCTGGCCGTTCACCAGATATGCCTCCGCCTGCATCCGATGGGCGATCCCCAGCCCCAGCCGCGCGATGGCGCCGACCTGCGCGTCTGGCGGCGCGAGGTCGAGGGCTGCTTGATACTCAGCGATCGCCTGCACGAGATCTCCTGTCTCCAGCCGCAGCTCAGGCGGCGCCCGCCTGGCGCGCTCGTAATAGACGCCAGCCAGGCCGATGTGCGCCCGCGCGTAGTCGCCGTGGTATTTCTGGCCGATGCGGATGGCCTCGACGAAGGCCCGTTCAGCCTGGTTCAGATACTCTTCGCCAGGGGAATCACGGCTCAGGAAGAGCGCCTCACGGCCGATGAAGAAGTAGAGGATCTCCTTGCCGTCACGCTCTTGCCATGTTGTTGCGAGCTGCGCTTCCGCCTGGCGAAAGACGGCCAGGGCCTGCGCGGACTCGCCGATCACCTCGTGGGTCAGGCCCACGCTGAGCCAGAAGAGGGCGCGCGCGCGCGTGCTGGGACCCACGCTCAGCGCGCCGCGCACCCCCGGATCGTCCAGGCGGATCGGGAAAGGCACAGGCACCGGTTCCCCCAACTGGTAATTGCCGCTGACAGCGTCGATGTCGCCCCGCACCAGGTCGTGGGCAACATAGAACTGCGGAGTGAACCCGTGATCGCGATCGAGATAGCCGTAGATCAGCACGCTGGCGCCGATCTGTTCGGCTTTGGCGCGCGCCGCCTTCTCGTCCGCGATGAAGCCGATCGTCGCGCGTTTGGCCGTGAAGGGCAGGCTATCGTGCCAGATCTCCAGGGCCAGCCCCTGCGTGACCTCGGGATGGAGCGCGTACTCCTGGCGCAGGGCGTCGAAGACCCAGCGGCTGAGCAACTTGCCCTCGGCCGAGGCGCGCGCGCGCCCATCGTCGCCCACCGTCCCGAATTCGGCCACGGCGACGTTGAAGGCGCCCTCCATGCGCGCGGGCGTGATCGTCCACCAGACAGCGAAGACAGCTACGGCCAGCGTCAGTAGAACAGCGACCAGCAACCAGACAGGGAAGATCACGCTTCCGATCTGGATGATGTTTTTGCCGACAGCGACCCCGCGTGCTCCTGTTTCGACATTGGCGGCGATCACGTCGCCAGCCGCGCCGCGCGCCCGCAAGCGGCTCGCCGTCTGACGCAGCCAGGCAAGGCCCCGGCTCACGGCGCTGCGCTCCCCAGATGCTGCCTGGCCCACTGCACAGCCGCATCGCCGGCTCTGGTCAGCGCTTTGCCCGCCGCTGGCTGGGCGAAGAGATCGACAAGAGCCGGCCGCAGAACGGGCAGGGTCTCGAACAGCCATCCGCCGACCTGGGTGATCGTGCTGGCGCTGGGGACCTCGTCGGCGCCGAGCTTGGTCAGCTCCCCTGCCAGCAACTTGAGTTGGAAATCGGCCATTGCGGCCATGCTGGCATCGATTTGGTCGCGCGCGGCGCGCAGCGCGTCCTTGACTGCCGCCAGCTTATCCTCGATCACCTGGCGATCATCAGGGACTGGCGCCCCCAGGGTCTCGCCGATCGTCTGGCTGATCCCTTTGCCCACAGCCACGTTGCGCGCGCCCGCTCCCACCTGAGCGATGATGACGTCGCCGCTCACCTGGCCCGGCGTGGGCGGAGCGGTCAACTCCCACCACGGCGTCTGTGCTTTCTGATCCATACCCACTTCCTGATCGTCATGTCGCCAGAGCACGCCATCGGGCGTGCGCATGTAGAGGACGGGCAGCGCCCACCAGGGCGCGTCGAGGCCGGCCTGCGCGGCGATCTGCCGTCGCCCCTCCACGACGGCCGCGTCGACCGGCCAGCCGTCCACGAGCGCGCGATAGAAGGCGCCCGCGAACGCGATCGCCGCGTCGTCGGGCACATCCGCCTGCATCCCGATCGCCGCAGGCAAGGCCGCTTTCACCAAGGCCCATGCCACGCCTCCCGCGGCGCGCCCGGTCTGGCAGGCGTTGAGCAGCGCCAGGCGCACGCCGCTGCCGTCAAGCATCACGCCCAGCTCGGCGGCGCCAACGAGGTCCAGTTCACCTCGGCCACGCGCGTCCGGTTTAGCAAAAACCAGACTGCCCTGAGCGCTAGTCCCGTCATAGGCGCCGTGGCCGATGTAGTGCAGAATGTGTGGCCGACGTTGGCGTAGGGCATCCAGGAGACCACCGCGGGTGATGGCGCCTTCCAGCCAGTCGAGCGCAAGCTCACCCTCTGCGACCAACGGCTGTAAAGCCGCGGTCAGAGCGGCGCGTTCCGCCGCTGTGTCAAGGGGCGGCAGACCCGCTTCCGCCGTCGCGCTGATCAACACAAGCAGGCGGAGCGGGCCTGCTACCTGCAAGGCGCCCAGCGCGCGCGCCGCTGGCACATAACGCACAAGGGGCGTCTGAGGGCGCAGCGCCAGCCACTGGTCGCGCACGCGCGCCGCCTCCCAGGGGATGTCGGCCAGGGCAGGGTCGCGCAAATAGAGACGCAGACGCATCCCCTCGCCCGCCTGATCGGCCGTAGCCAGGCTGGCTGCCCAGCGTTCGCCGACGGCCCCTGGCAACAGCCGTCGGCCGATCTCTGTATCCAGGCCGGCGAGCGCGGGGAGCGCGTCGAGAGAAGGAGGGAGATCGGCAAACGTATCGACGACAGCGTCCTCCTCCCCTTCTGGCGAACGCAACACGCGCGCGCCGATCCGATCGTCCTGCCGGGTCAGCTCAAGATCGAAATTGCGATAGGCAGCCACTGGCGGCGCCGGGTTCGTCATCTGTCCCCTCACACTGGCTCCCCGCATTCAATCGATCGCGTGGAGATCGATGTTCACCCTTCCCTCGACCGTGGCCGTGCGCCTATCCTGGGCGTAGACGACGGCCTGCAAGGTGTACGTTCCGCTCGTGATCTCCGTTCCGCCCGGCCAGAGGTAGCCGTTGGCGGCAAAATCGAAGACGTTGCACTCCGGCTCGCCGCCGCCGAACGCGCAGTAGCCCGCGGTGCGCTCGGTGCGCTCGTGGACCACCTGACCATAGAGGTCAAAGATGCGCATCTCGACGCGCTCGATGCCGTCGCCATCCCGATCGCCGACGCTGGGGTCGTAAGCCGTCACGCGAAAGACCAGCGCCGTCGTGACGGAAGCGCCCTCGCGCGGTTGGACGATGCGCACGACCAACGGTGGAAGATCCTGCGTCCGCTCCAGGCTGATCTGGACCTGCGCTTCGACGCGAGCTACGCCGCCGCCCCGGGCGTACGCCGTCGCCTGCAAGGTGTGCAGGCCGCTGACGATCGGCGCGCCGTTGGGCCAGCGGTAGTTATTGCGGGCGAACTGCCAGATTGTGCAGTCCGGCTCGCCGCCGCCGAAGAGACAGTAGCCAGCGGTGCGCTCGGTGCGCTCGTGGACCACACGTCCATCAGGATCGAGAAGACGCATCTCGACGCGCTCGATGCCGTCGCCATCATTGCCGCCGACGCTCAGTTCGTAGGCCACCACGCGAAAGACCAGTTCCGTCGTCGCGCGGAACGGTGAGCGACCGGACGGCTGCACGATCCTGGCAACCACCGTGGAGGGCACAGGCGTTGCGGTCGGCGGGGCTACAGTGGGCGTGGGGGGCAACGGCGGCCCCTCTTCCACCGGCAACTGCCGGATCGCGACCGTGCACTCGATGAAACGCGAGTCAGCGCTGACCCAGCCGCGCGCGTTGAGAGACGACGCCTCCACACGAATCCAGCCGCTATCCCGCGAGCGCGCCAACGGCGACAGCGCGGTCTGCGGCGGGAGCACGCGCAGGGGCGGCTCGTAGGCGAGGCCCGGTCCGGAGCGCAGGTTGAGGCCGCGGCCAGCCGCGGCGAGGACGCGACAGAGCGGCCCGGCGGTGGGCGTCGCCGTGGCCTGGCGTGTGGGCGTCGCCGTCGGCGCGACGGTCGGCCGGACAACCTCTTCCATTGCAGGACGCGGCGCGCCAGGATCTCCCTGCGCGGTGGGCGGCGTCAGGCTGAAGCCGAGGAAGCATCCATCGCTGAGGGCCAGTTCGGCGTAGTGGTACGGCTGGTCGGAGCGCAGGCTGAGCACCTCGATGGCGCCATCGCCAACGCTCACCGGTTGCATGGCCAACTCGCCGCGGCCCGGGTCGAACGCGCGCAGCGAGCCGTCGCCCGCCCGCGCGCGGTTGAGGACGGTCACATCGAGGGCGCGCACGCGCGCGAGCACCGTGCGGAAGTCTATCTGCAGCTTGCCCGCCTGGATCGCGATGTCGGCCACGCCGTCGCCGTTGCAGTCCTCGCGCGCATAGGCAGGCTGGCCGAACAACCCTTCCGGATCGAGCGTGAGGCGCACGCCGTTGAGGTCGAACGGCTCGCCAGCAGCAGGCAGCTCATCCAGCGGGGCCGTGTCGGCCAGGATGTCGGCAGCGGGCCAGACGACCTCGCCGACCTCCGGGTTCGGCTGGCCCTCGCGAACCCGGTCGATCCACTCCTGCATGCGCTCCATGTCGACGGCGATGCCAGCGCTCGGCTCGCCGATGGGAGCAATCCAACGGGCGACGCCGGCGGGCACCGACTTCGTGACTTCGCCCGCCGTCACCTGGAGGTCGTCCGCGGCGGCGTCCAGGGCGACGACCCACTCGAGGGGGCTGTCCGCCTCGCGCGAGACGAGGAAACGGGTGCCCGTGGCGGTGATGACGGCGAATTCGGTCCGGATCGTGAAGCGACGTTCGATCTCAGCGCCTGGCCGGAAATCGCTGAGGAGAGTCCCTCCGCTGTGAATCACTGTGACGACCGCCGATCGTTCGTCGGGAGGCAACTCTTGCAGGACCAGGCCCCCCTTGCGCAACACTTCGACGGCAAGCAGGTCAGCGAAGCGCACGATCGCGCGTCCCGCTGCGTCGACATCGACGCCGTCGCCGACCGTGAGAAACTGCTGGAGCGGGGAGGGCAGCGCCTCGCGCGCGCCGCCGCGCACCGTGAAGACGCCATCGCGGTTGGCCTCAACTTCCGCCGCACCGAACGCCGAAGCAGGGTCGGCCGAGGGGCTGGCCGGAGAAGCGCAGGCGACGACGAGCAACGCGATGGTTGCACCCAGTAAGATCGAACCCGGGACACGTTTCATGATCGTTCCTCCAACCCCCACCAGAAACCGAGGCCGCCCGTGGCGCCCATCGCCAGCAGCCACCAAAAGACCTGGTTGAAGAGCAGCCCCAGTCGCCAGGCGAGGACGAACCCGGCGATCCCGACGACGCTGGCGAACAGCGGACGCGCCAGCGACGGCAGCCGATCGGGGAGCGCAGCGGCAGCAGTCAAACAGCCGCCGATCAAGGCGCCCGCCGCGATGGTGCGCGCGATCTGTAGCGTCCCCGCGAAGATCGCGCCCAGGAAAACGAAGCCGGCTGCCATGGCGGCGGCGCCAACGGCCGTCGCCAACGCCCACGCGCGCCGGGGTCGCGGCCGATCCTCCAGAGAACTCAGGACAGCTCGGGCGAACGCGGCGCCACCAGCGGCTAGAGCGCCGATGATACCGGCCAGCGGCACGCCCACGCTCATCGCGCCGATCGCCGTCTGCCACGCGATGCGGTCGAAGCCGCTGGCGACAAGGCTGTTAAGGCCCAGAAAGAGGCCCAGCCCCAATCCTAGCCCCCAAAATCCCCCCTGCAACCCACGCAGCGCGGCAAACACGATGGCGTCGCGCCGACGTTGCCAGCGGGCGCGCCAGGCTTCACGCTGCAGAGGGCCGCGCAGGGACGGCGGCAAGGCGGGCTGACAGGCGGGCTGGCGATCGCGAAGGAGGGCGAGGGCGCGTCGAGCGGCGGCGGCGCGCGTCGGCTGGCCAACGGCCCCCACCAGCGCAGCCAGCGCGGCCTCATCATACGGCGCGGCACTGACAGCGGATGGCTGAGCGATGGCAACGGTGGCCGCCACGCGCACATCGGCGTCGGGATCGTCCAGGGCCGCCTCAGCGAGGGCAGCGGATGTCTGCGCGTCAGCGACGGCTGGCAGGTGAGCGACAGCCCGGGCGCGCACGGCGGGGACGTCGTGTTGCAGCAGGCGCAGCAGGATCAGGCGCCGGTCTTCTAGGGTGAGGCCTGCCTGCCAGAGCGAAGCATCGGCCGCGTAGGCGACGGCGGCAGCGTAGAGGAGCTGGGTTTCCTCGGAGGCCAGGCGAACGCGTCCCCCCTGCGCGGCGGCGAGCTTGAGATCGTCGGGCGCCAGCAACCGGCCGTGGCGTTGCCAGGCGAGAAGGCCAGCGCGCACGATCTCGCGCAGGCGTTGGGCGGCCCAGAACTCCTCGCCCAGCCAGCGTGCGATGCGCGCGGCCAGGACGTCGTGCGTCAGCTCATATTCGAGCGGGACGGCGCCCGCCTGGCCGGCCAGCTCGTAACGCTGGACGATCCGCTGGCGGACCAGCGCGTCGAGGATCGCGGCCGCGTCGGCGGGCGCGACGTCGGCGGCGCGGGCCAGCGCCGGCAGCGCCAGCCGCTGCTTCACGCCAGCGCTGCTGACGAGGGCGCCAAGCAGCGCGCGCGCCGCCGGCTGCTGCTCGAGGGGCAACTCGCCCAGCGCCGCGTCGAGGTGATCGCCGAGGATGGCTGCGGCGCCGCCCAACTGGCGATAGAGGGCGAGCGTGATCGACGCGCCGCGGGCGCCGGGCGCGGTCGCGGTTGCCGCCTGGTACAAACGATCGCAGACGATCTGGAGTTGCGGCGGGGCGATGCTGGCCTCGGCGCCGTCGGCCGAGGGGGCCAGGTCATCCAGCAGCGCCTCGACCAGGGCTGGCTCCCAGGACACGCCGAACAGCGCGGCTGGCCCTTCGATCGCGGCGCGCGCCTCCTCGCGGCCGAGTCGATCCAGGCGGAAGCGGACATCGAGCAGGCCAGGCCAACGCGACTCGAATGCCTGCAAGCGGCCCAGAAAGTCGTCACGAATGACCAGGACGAGGCGCAGGTCGAGGCTGCGGTCGGCCGCCAGGTCAGCCAGCGCGGCGACGGCGGCGGCGCGCTCTGCAGGAGAGTATAGAAGGAGGAACTGTTCGAATTGATCGATCGCCAGGACGACCGGCCCTTCCTGAGCGCGCTGGCGCGCGCGGATCAGATCGGCCAGCGAGGACGTTCCTGCCGGTGGGACGTCTGGCCCCTGATCATCGGAGGCGGAGAAGGCGCCTCGGATCAGGTCGAGCAGGGGCTGGGCGGGCGCGGGCGCGCAGAGGGCCAGCGCGGCGCGTTGCTGGGCCAGGAGGGGACCGACGCCCGCCTGCAGCAGGCTGGTCTTGCCGCTGCCCGACTCGCCGTGGAGGACCACCACGCGATGGGCGAGGATGCGATTGGTCAGGCGCTGGCTCTCTTCCATACGTCCGCTGAAGATCGCGGCGTCGGCGGCGGTGAAGCTGGCGAGGGCTTTGTAGGGGCGGTCGGGGAGGACAGGCGGCGGCGGGGACGATAGCAGGGAATCGGTCGACGGCGGCGGCGGGCGGACGGCCGCCTTGACCGCCTCGGCCAGCATCTGGAGGAAGTCCAGAGGATCGTAAACGTGGACCTGGACGCTCTGGCTTTCCCAATAACGTTGTTCGACGGCGTCGAGCGGCTGGGGGGCGATGGCATAGGCGACGCGTCGATAGCTGGCCAGGTTGCGGGTGACCTGACGAAAGAAGCGTTTGAAGGCATCGCTGGCCAGGTCATAGCCGAGGAAGATGAGCGATTTGGTGGCGAAGAAGGCGCGCACGACGTCGCTGATCGTGGGGAGACGCGCGACGAAGCTGTCGAGGTCGTCTTCGGTGACGATCAGGCTATCGGGCTGCGAGAGATCGCCCTGGAGTTTGATCAGCGTCACCTTAGAGGCGTCGAAGAAGGGGACGTCGGTATCGCGGACGATCAGGACGTAGGGTTTGCCCACCTGATCGAGCGCCTGCTCCAGGCTGCGGTCGAAGCGGTTGGTGATGATCTTGGTGGTGGGGAGGACGGCGTCAGCGATGAGGTGATGGATGGCAGCGGGATGGTCGCCGAGGCGCTCGCTTTCCTCGCGCAGGGCAGCGATGAGGGCGCGGCGTCCCCGCAACACCTCGAAATCGCGGGCGACGGCGGGCAGGCTGCGGTCGGCGCGCTGGTAATCGATGCGCGCGGCTAGGGCGTCGGCGATCTGCTCGGCGGCGGGAGGGCCCTGGGCCGCCTGACGCAAACCGGCGCCGACGAAGAGGATGGCGTTGTCGCGGACGATCAGTTGGGCAAGCTCGGCGACCAGCTCGGTCATTGGCCCTGTCGGGGGAGGAATAGATCCTATTTTTGATCTTAATATTCAACTTTATAGCATAATATCTGGGGAATGTCAATCGAGAGCCCGGAAAGCTCCCCGAAAAGAGTGGGATGGCCTTGACCGCCTCGATAGCGGCCGTACGCAGGCCGACGAAAGAACTGTGCCAGGCACTGGGGAACTTCTCTTCACGTCCGATGGATGTGGCCGACAAATTTGATGACCCAGAGGCTCGACGTCAGATGGTCATCGTTGACAATCAAAACGTGATACCCATTGATCGTAGGATCAAGGGATCGCCTCAATCAAACGGCGAGCGGTCAGGAGGTCAGTCACTAGGACATTGACCCATCGGCCCCGGATGGCGCCCAAGATGGCCTGGTACTTGCGCTGGCCGCCAGCGACGCCGATGCAGCGGTCCACGCGGCGCAGCTGATCTAAGTGCATGGAGATGACGCGCTGATTGAGGGGACTTTCCACCGGCACGCCATTAGCGTCGAAGAAGCGCAGCACGACATCTCCCACGGCTCCCCTGGCCCGCAGCTCCTCCAATTCCTCCATCGAGAAGCGGTTCCCACTGTCCGCCAACAGCTTTGACGGTTCTAACGCGCCGATGCCAACCAGGGCGGTGGTCACCTGACCGAACTGCTCCACGGCCATACGCACATACGGGTCAGCCGTGATGGCCTGGAGCGCCTCCGGAGAGCCGACGATCCCCGGCGCCGGCAGGAAGACCGCAGTGCCGCTGAGCAGGTCGGCCAGGCGCGTCGTGAGGCGGTTGGCGTGCACCTCAGCAGACGGCGAACCGACGCCGCCCAGGATCTGGACGACCCGGACATCGCCGCGCCGCGGGACGGGGTGGAGGGCATCCACCAGCGCCAAGAGCGTCGCGCTCCAGGAGGAGATGCCAATCACCTCGTTGGGACGGAGGACGGACTCTAGATAGTACGCCGCTGCGGCACCGATTTGCCTCTGGATGAACCGCTCATCCGTGTCGCCGCCGCAATCGACCACGATAGCGTCCCGCAGCCGATAACGTTTGATCAACTCCTCTTCGATCTCGGTGCAGATGCCCGAGGGGATGTTGACGGAGATGCGGATGATCCGCTCTCGTTTCGCCTCCTCGAGCATGCGTGACACGGTGGATTGGGAGATGCCCAACTGCTTGGCGATCGCGGTCTGCTTCATGCCCCACTCGTAGTACATCCGGGCGACCCTGACGATCAGACGCATCTTGTCCAGGTGCATGGTGTACCTCCGCGCGAGCTCCGTGTGCATGAAGACCTTGATGGTCATGCGGTACGAACCTGGGTTGAATATATATCTCAAAGTACTTGTTCATGCAAACCGAGTCTTCTACAATGAGAGCGCGCATAGAACATCTAATGAGCATATTTATGCAAAAGGGGACACCGTTGACTGCTGACATCGCTACGCTTGAGCTGAAATCGATCCAGTACCGGCGGACGATCCTCACCAGCATCTTTCGAGCGGGGGCAGGGCACACGGGTGGCAGCTTGTCGTGCCTGGACATTCTGAACGTCCTTTACAACGCGGTGCTGCGGATCGACCCGGCGTGGCCAGACTGGCCATCACGAGATCGGTATGTGCATAGCAAAGGACACGCAGTAGAGGCGTTGTACGTGGTATTGGCGGATCGAGGATTCTACCCCCTTGAGAAATTAGAGACCATGGAGCGATCCGGAGCTCATTGGGTAGGCCATCCGACCCGCAAGGTCCCCGGCATCGAGCACAACACCGGCGCGCTGGGACATGGCCTCTCGGTGGCGGTGGGCATGGCGCTGGCAGCGAAGAAGAGTGGGCATGACTATCGAGTGTTCGCATTATTGGGGGACGGGGAGCTGACAGAGGGCTCAGTGTGGGAGGCGTCGATGAGCGCCTCGTTCTACAGGCTGGATAACCTGGTAGCGGTCGTGGACCGGAACGGGCTGCAGATCACTGGGCCGACGGAAGATGTGATGGCGCTGGAGCCGTTGGCCGAACGGTTCCGTGCCTTTGGATACGCAGTGCGGACGGTGGATGGACATGATATCCCGGCGCTGCTGGACGTCTTCTCCCAGGCGCCGTTTGAGGCCGGGAAGCCAAGCCTGATCCTCGCTCAAACGGTGAAAGGCAAGGGAGTCAGCTTCATAGAGAACGCTGTGGGATGGCATCACCGGGTACCAACAGCGGAGGAGCTGGAAGCGGCGCTGGCGGAGCTAGAGGAGGCCGAACGACGCTGGCGGGAGAGGTATGGGGGAGATGGGACTCGGTAAGCCGAATCAGGAAGTGTTCTCGAACACGCTGCTCGAGCTGGCGCGCCGGGACCGGAATATTCTGGTGCTGACCAGCGACTCCCGGGGATCCGGCCGGCTGTGGCCCTTCGCCCGTGAGCTACCTGGCCAGATCATTGAAATGGGGATCGCCGAGCAGAATCTGGTGGGGGTGGCGGCCGGCCTGGCATCGGCAGGGAAGTGCGTCTTCGCCGTCTCCCCGGCCTGCTTCCTCACAGCGCGGGCGTTGGAACAGATCAAGAACGACGTGGCCTACTCAGATCATCCCGTCAAGTTGGTCGGCATCAGCGCGGGAGTGAGCTATGGGGCGCTAGGGAGCACCCATCATTCGCTGCATGATCTGGCCGCGCTGCAGGCCATCCACAATATCGACATCGTGGTGCCAGCAGACAACCTGGAGACGCGGGCGGTCGTGGAGGCGGCGGTAAACCATCCGCGGCCGCTGTATATCCGGCTGGGGAAGAAGCCAATGCCCCACGTTCATCCACCCGATGCTGCGTTCGCCATAGGGAAGGCGATGACGGTGAGGCATGGAGATGACGTCGCCTTCCTGGCGATCGGAGAGACCGTGGAGATCGCGGCGCGGGCGGCCGACTTGCTGGCTGTGCGGGGCATCTCTGCCGAGGTCCACAGCGTGCACACGCTGCGCCCGTTGGACGAAGAGGCGGTGCTAGACGTGGCTCGCCGGGTGGAGGCGATCGTCACGGTGGAGGAACACAGCATTTATGGCGGCCTCGGGAGCCGCATAGCCTCGCTGTTGATGCAGTCTGGTGTGACGCCGCGAATGCGCATCGTGGGGATCCCGGACGAATACACGTGGACCGGCAGTCAACAGGAGATCTTTGCGCGCTATGGCATCACACCGGACGGTCTGGCGGGCACGGCGGTGGCCCTTCTGGAAGCGAGTCGGGAGTTGGCGCCGTGAAGATGCATCTGGCTGTGGATCAAAGCACCTCTGCCACGAAGGCGTTGTTGTTCAACGAGACGGGGGAGCTGCTCGATCAGGAGTCTCTCTCCCATCGCCAGATCTATCCGCAGCCCGGCTGGGTGGAGCATGACGCGGAGGAGATCTACCGCAACACCGTTCAGGTTCTGGACGATCTCACAGCTCGCCATCATGGGCAGGCCGACGAGATCATCAGCCTGAGCATTACCAACCAACGGGAGACATTCGTCATCTTCGACCGCGAGAGCGGCAAACCCCTTCACCATGCGATCGTCTGGCTTTGCCGGCGCGGCGAGCCGATCTGTCACCAGCTCGTCGAAGAGGGACGAGAGCCGTTGGTCCATGAGCGGACGGGGCTCAAGATCGACACCTACTTCCCGGCGTCGAAGGTGGCCTGGCTCTTGCGGGAGCGCCCTGACCTAGCGCAAGCCCTGGCGGATGGGGATGCGCTATTCGGCACCATCGATACCTACCTGATGTATCGGCTGACCGGCGGCGCGGTCTACGCAAGCGATCACACCAACGCGTCTCGCACCCTCTTCTACGATATCAGCCGGATGGCGTGGGATCCGGAGCTGGCCGAGCTGTTCGGCGTGAAGCTGGGGCATTGGCCGGAGCTGAGGGAGAGCTGTGCGCAGTTCGGGACAACCGATCTCGAGGGGCGTCTGTCCAGGAAGATCCCCATCTGCGGCGTCATCGGCGACTCGCAGGCAGCCCTGTTCGCCCAGCGTTGTTACGAGCCTGGCAGCGCGAAGGTCACCATCGGCACCGGGTCCTCGATCCTGATGAACATCGGCGGGCAGAAGGTGCTCTCGCCGCGGGGCGTGGTCACGGCGGTGGCGTGGGCCTTGGGGGGACAGCCGACCTATGCCTTTGAAGGGATCACCAACTACACAGGAGGCACCATTGCCTGGCTGCGGGACCAACTGGGACTAATCGGCTCGCCAGATGAGACGGAACCCCTCGCCCAAAGCGTCCCGGACAACGGAGGCGTGTATCTGGTGCCGGCCTTCGCTGGGCTGAGCGCGCCGTACTGGCGCTCGGATGTCCGCGCAGCTATCGTGGGGCTGTCGCCCGCCAGCACGCGTCGTCATGTGGTGCGGGCAGCGCTGGAGTCGATCGCCTACGTGATCAGCGATGCGCTGCGGCTCATGGAGGAGGATTCGGGGATCACGCTGCAGCACATCCACGCGGACGGCGGCGCCGTGCGCAACCGCTTCCTCATGCAGTTCCTGGCCGACATCAGCCGACGCACGGTCAGGGTATCCAGGTTGCCCGAGTTGTCGGCTCTGGGCGCGGTCTTTAATGCCATGATCGGCATGCGCGGCGCCTCTCTGGAAGATTTGCAGCAGTTGCCGATCGGCTATGAGGCGTTCGATCCGTCCATGAGCCAGGACACGGCTGAGGCGCTCTACGCCGGATGGCGTCGTGCAGTACACCAGGTCCTTGCGTGATGGCCCGAGCGACAACACGTTCGGGCGGGAAACGGCATCATTGACCAGACCATAGGAGTGAGGCCATGGCTTCTGAAGTCCAACGATGGGACTATGTGGAGTTTTCCTACCCTGCCAGCGGCTTTGCCGGCAACCCGTTCACCGAGGTGGAGTTCGTGGCGGAGTTTCGCCATCGCCACCGGACGATCAAGGTGGACGGGTTTTACGACGGTGACGGCGTCTTTAAGGTGCGCTTCATGCCCGATATGGACGGAGTATGGAGCTACGTCACCTACAGCAATGTGGGCGCGCTGGATGGCCTGCATGGCGAGCTCGTGTGCATACCACCGACAGGGGATAATCACGGCCCTGTACGAGTAAGCCACCATACGCACTTCGCCTACGCCGATGGCGCCCCCTACAGGCCCGTGGGGACGACGTGTTACGTCTGGAATCATCAGGGCGATGAGCTGGAAGCCCAGACCCTGCAGACCCTGAGATCGGCGCCGTTCAACAAGATGCGCATGTGCGTCTTCCCCAAGCGCTATATATACAACATGAATGAGCCGCCCCTGTATCCGTTCGAGGGCGAGCCGACGCGCCCATGGGATCGTTCGTTGCTGTTCAACTTTCGGGACCAGAAACCGCCCGACTTTTGGGATTTCGCTCGCTTCAATCCGGCCTACTTCCGTCGGCTGGAGCAGCGCATCCTCGACCTGCGCGCCCTGGGGATCGAGGCCGACCTGATCCTGTTTCATCCCTACGATTTCGGCGCGTGGGGCTTCGATCGGATGCCGCCCGAGGTGAACGATCGCTACCTCAAATATTTAGTAGCCAGGATTGCGGCCTTCCGCAACGTCTGGTGGTCCTTTGCCAACGAGTATGACTTGATGCTGGGTCGCACCGAGGCGGACTGGGATCACTACTTCAAGCTGGTGCAGGACCTGGATCTCTATGACCATCTACGGTCCGTGCACAATTGTCGCGAGTTCTACGATCACGGCAAGCCATGGGTGACCCATTGCAGCGTTCAACATCATGAGTTGCTCAAGGTCCCAACCTGGCTCCAGCAATATGAGAAGCCGGTCGTGGTGGATGAGTGCGGCTATGAGGGTGATATCCCGTTTATCTGGGGGTCGCTCTCTCCCGAGGAGATGGTGACCCGTTTCTGGCTGGGCTTTGCGGCTGGCGGATATGTCGGCCACGGTGAGACGTACTGGAACGAGGAGGAGATCCTCTGGTGGTCGAAGGGGGGACAGTTGCGCGGTGAGAGCGCGCCGCGCATCGCGTTCTTGAGGAAGGTCTTCGAGGAGGCGCCGGCGCCGGGCCTGTCTCCGTTCCGGACCGACCAGGAGGCACGTCAGATCTTGCCGGAGGGCGGGTGGAACAAGATCGCGGGCGGCCACATTGGGACGGATTACTATCTCTTCTACTTTGGCGCTCATCAGCCGCGGTTTCGTCGCTTCCGTCTCCCCGAGGGCACGTACCGGATCGATTTGGTTGACACGTGGAACATGACGATCGAGCGGTTCGCGAACGACGCCTCCGGCGAGGTGGTCGTCGAGCTGCCGAGGCGCAAGTACATGGCGATCCGGATCGAGCGGAACCGCTAGAGCCGGATGAGACGTCGGACGCGATCTTGGGTGGAAAGGAGGTGGTCCGGGTTAGACGCGATCTTCGCACGTTATGATAGCCTTCCCAACTTTCTCAGTCAGATCAGCTTCGATTTGGAGGTGACGCGATGAGGCCCTTGTCTGTGCGCTTGCACACCGTAACGACCATACTGGTCATCCTGGTACTCCTCGTCTTGACGGCATGTGCGGGGGGAACTCCCGAGGCGCCTGCACCTGCGGCGCAAGAGCAGCCGGCCGCTGCCGAACCCGCAACTGGCGATGAGGGGCCGGTGACGCTGACCGATGTCGGCACACCTCGCCATGAGACCCTCATCGTTCAGACCTTTGATCGAAAGACTGCTGATCCGCACCAGCATAATCCCCTCATGACTTACGCGGTCTGGCGTGGCTTCCGGGAGCTCGGATGGGGATATCTCTGGGAGCGGGATACCGCGACGGGCGAGTCCTATCCGGAGCTGGCCGATGGCATGCCCGAGGTCTTGAATGATGAGCACACTCGCTTCCGGGTCAAGCTCAAGAAGGGGATCTACTGGAGCGATGGCGTCGAGTTCACGGCCGATGACGTCATCTACACCCTCGACGTGTACTTCCGGGATCGAGATAAGCTCACCAATGGCAATGTCTTCTACATCACCAATTACGTCAAGGGCTACAAGAAGATCGATAACTACACCGTCGAGATCGAGACGGTAGGCTCTGCCTTTGATTTCGTCGATGTCATGGGGGTTTACACGTGGGCTTCGCGCTTCATCCCTGTCCCCAAGCACATCTTCGAGAAACAGGAGGACCTGAGCCAGTTCATGAACACCTATCCCGTCACGCTGGGGCCGTACGTCATCAAGGAGTACGATCCGAACGGCTTCTGGCAGCTCTGGGAGCGGCGGGAGGACTGGCAGCGGTCGGCTTGGGGTTGGATGGTTGAAGATGGCGACCTGCCCAAGTATGTGCTGTATAAGGACTTCGGCCCCGAGGAGACCCGCTCGCTGGCGTTCGTCAACAACGAGTATGACGTCGACACCTTCATGAGCCCGGCCTCTATCAAGGCGGCTCAGAAGAGGAACCCGGAGATTCGCACGTTCTCTGACAAGATGCCGTATCACAACATGGACGACGCGTGCTCCTACGGGATCCTGCTCAACCTGCAGAAGCCGCCCCTGGATAAGCCGGAGGTGCGATGGGCGCTGGCGCTGTCGCTGGACCTGAAGCAGGTGGCCATCAACGCGCTGAACGGCGAGGTGAAGGTGTCTCCGCTGCCGATGGTCGATACGCGCATCCTGCGCCCCATCTACTTCGAGCCATTGCTGTCTTGGCTGAACGACTTCCAGCTCTCTGACGGATACAAGCCATTCAATCCGAACTTCGTGTCCGAGTTCGTCGAGGCGCTTCGCCAGGCGGGCATCCCCGAAGAAGCCATTCCTCAGGGGGAGGAGGCGCTTTCGGAGGCCTTCGGTATCGGGTGGTGGAGGTATGATCCGGCAGAGGCGGAGAAGCTCCTCAACTCTGTCGGAATCACCAAAAATAAGGACGGTGTCTACACGCTGCCGGACGGCTCTGTATGGGAGCTGGAGTTGGTGATTCCAGGTGACTGGAACAAGGTGATGCAGCGCGTGGGCTTCTCGGTGGCCGATAGCTGGCAGAAGGCTGGCATCGCGGTACGGGCCAGGCAGGTTGACAACGCGGAGTATAGCGTTGTTCAGTACACCAATTCCCAGCGTGAGGCGATGCTAAACTGGACCAACTGCATCTTCACACCCACTTACCTCAACGCCTGGAGCACGCTGCGGCTGAGCTATGTACGTCCTGCCGACTCTACCGAGCGGAACATGGGTAACTACTACCAGTGGGCCAACGAGGAAGTAGACGGCCTAATCGAGCGGGCGACGCATCTGCCTACAGACTCAGAGGAGTTCTATGAGATTGGTCGATCGGTCATGAAGAAATTCGTGACCGACATGGCGTACATCAATATCATGAACATCCCGACCACGATCCCCACCAACGACCATTACTGGACGAACTTCCCCAAAGCGGACAACTACTATGCGGTCCCGTACACCTGGTGGAGCTCGTTCAAGAAGATCGTGGCCAACGTGAAGCCGACCGGCGCTCGGTAGAGTTGACATCCTGGCTGGCAGGGCGGCCGCTGCTCGCGGTCGCCCTGCCTCTTCCCGAGAAGGGGGAAGCATGGGGATTCGAGAGTACATCCTTCAGAAGTTGCTCGTCTATCTTCTGGTGCTCTGGATCGGCATCACCATCACGTTTTTCCTGCCTCGATTCATGCCTAGCGACCCGATCGAGAACTATGTCGCCCAACTCCAAACCCAGGCGGGGCAAACCATGTCCGCGGAGGCGCTCGAGGAGTTGCGGCATTCTCTTGCTCAACTCTATGGCCTCGAAGGAAGTTTGTTCACCCAATATGGGAGCTTCTTGAGACGAGTCTTTCTCGAATTTGACTTTGGACCCTCGCTCTCCTCATTCCCTCGGCCTGTTTCCGCATTCATTTTTGAAGCGCTTCCCTGGACGTTGGGCCTGTTGGGCGTGTCCACCATCATCTCCTGGCTCCTGGGGAATCTGGTGGGGCTGGTGGCCGGCTACTTCCACGGGACTCGAGGAGCCACGACGTTGGAGGTGATCGGGATCCTGCTCTATCCGATCCCGTATTATGTCGTCGCCCTCGTGCTCATCCTGCTGTTCGCCTATGTCTGGCCGATCTTCCCTCTGTCGACGACCATTCGGCCGGGGCCCATGACGGTGGCGAAGATGCAGGCTATCATCCGCAATTCTATCCTGCCGGCGATGACGATCATCCTGGCCGGCTTCGGCTGGAATGTGCTGGGCATGGAGGCCCTGGCCTACTCCACTCGCGAGGAGCCGTTTGTGCGCTTCGCCAGGCTGAAGCGGGTGCCAACGAATGAGATCATGGCGCACTATGTCTTGCGCAATGCTATCCTGCCGCAGGTGACATCTCTCGCCCTGTCACTCGGCCGCATCTTCAGCGGTGCGCTGTTGACCGAGATGCTGTTCTCCTATCCGGGCCTTGGTTTTCTGATGCGTACCGCGATCGGCAACGGGGACTATAACATGTTGTATGGGACGTTGACCATGTCGATCATCGCCGTCGCGACGGCCGCTCTGGTGATCGACCTACTGTATCCCCTGCTGGATCCGAGAATTCGCTACAGGTGATGACGATGAGATCGAACTTTCGTCTCAAACTTGGCATCTCCATTGTGGTGATCATGACGGTGGGCAGCCTCATCCTCCCCTACTTCGCGGAGGCGGATCCCAGCGCTCAGGGGACATATCCGCCGGGCTTGCCGATGAGCCGCGAGCACTGGCTGGGAACGAATGCCCTGGGGCAGGACATCTTCTGGTTTCTGATCTTCTCCGTCCGCAATTCTCTCCTGCTCGGCGTGGTGGTGGCGTTCCTGAGCACCTTTCTCTCGGTGCTCATCGGGCTGAGCGCCGGGTATGTCGGCGGTTGGTTCGACCGCGTCCTCATGCTCCTTACCGACTCGTTTATCGCCATCCCGGCGTTCCCGATCTTGATCGTGCTGGGCACGCTGGTGCGGGGCCACGCATCCTTTGTATTCATCGCCATTATCCTGGTGGTGTTCGGCTGGCCGTGGAACGCGCGCCTGGTGCGCTCCATGGCGCTCTCCCTGCGGGAACGCGAGTTCGTGAACACAGCGTGGTTCTCCGGCACGGGCACCCTGGGGATCATCTTTCGAGAGGTGTTCCCCTATGTCTACACCTACATGGTGGTCGGATTCATCAACACGATCCTTTACGCGATCAACACCGAGGCTTCGCTGGCGGTGATCGGTCTCTCCAACGTTCGCGTGCCTACGTTAGGATCGATCCTGTTCTGGGCGCTCAACTACAATGCGCTATTTATCGGCCAATACACATGGATCGTGGCGCCCGTAGTGGCGACGGCTTTCCTCTTCCTGGGGCTCTTTTTGACCTCTACGGGCTATAACCAGCTCTTCACGCTCAGGCGAGGGGTCTCATGATCGAGCTTAACGATCTCATCGTGACCTATCGCACCGTCCGCGGCGAGGTGGCCGCGGTAGCCGGCGTCAGCCTGAAGATTCCCCACGGACAGATCATCGGCATCGCAGGGGAGTCCGGGTGCGGTAAGTCAACGCTGCTGAAGGTCATCTACGGCGATATCGCGTTCCCGCTTGCATTGAAGTCTGGAGAAGTACACTACGGCCTTGTGGACACTGACGGGACAGTGATCACCACGGACAACGTGCGTGACTATTGGTTTAAGCGCATCTCGTACATCCCCCAGAACTCCATGGGATCGCTGAATCCGGTGAGACGTATCCGCAAGCAACTGGTCGATTTTGCTGGCCGGGATGTGAACAAGGACGATCTGTTGGGACAGGTTCAGCTCTACATGCGCAACCTTGATCTTCCCCCGCAGGTGATCGATGCCTACCCGCATCAGCTCTCGGGGGGAATGAAGCAACGGGTGATCATTACCATGGCCACGTTCTTCCAGCCGGACATCATCCTGGCGGATGAGCCCACGACCGCGCTGGACGTGGTCGTACAGAAGGGGATCCTGCTCACGCTCGCCCATTTGCAGGAACAGATGAGGAACACGTTGATCATCGTATCCCACGACATGGGCGTGCATTACCAGGTTGCCCACAAAGTGTTGATCATGTATGCAGCCAAGGCTGTGGAGTTCGCCGATACAGACTCGATCTTCTCCACCCCGCTTCATCCGTACACGCGAATGCTGATCGAGTCTCTTCCTGCCATCGGGGATGACCGAGCTCGGCGGGGCATTGACGGGAGCCCGCCGAGCTTGTGGGAAGACCTTCAAGGGTGCCGTTTCGCGCCGCGATGTCCCCTTGTCGCCGAGATCTGCAGACGCGAAGAGCCCCCCCTGCAGGAGCATCGCCCTGGGCATCTGGCCGCCTGCCATTTCGCTGTGAACGGCCTCTAGCCGAGAGGGGTTCTTATGATCACTGTGATCGGTGCCAGCAATCTAACCAAGACCTACGTGAGAGGTACGCTGCTGAATCGTATCGCCATTCGAGCTCTGGATGAGGTGGATCTGGCGATCCGCAGCGAGGATGGATCGCCCTGTATCATCAGCCTGGTGGGGGAATCCGGTTCCGGCAAGACAACTTTCGCCAAGGTGCTGCTCCGTCTTGTGCCCCCCGATGCGGGGCGTTTGGTGGTGTATGACAGGGTTTTGGTGGGCGATGGGACGAAGCCCAGCAAGCAGGAGTTCCTCTCTATGGTACAGCCGATCTTCCAGGAGCCGGTGGAGACCTTTAGTAGCTATCAGCCGGTAGACTCGTACCTGCAAAGGACGGCGACTCAGGTCTCACGGCTCGTGGGCCACGCAGTGACGGAGACGATAGAGGCGGCGCTGGCTTCCGTTGGGCTGAAGTACGCCGATGTGAAGGGGAAATATCCCAGTCAGTTCTCGGGGGGTGAGTTGCAGAGGCTGTCCGTCGCCCGAGCCTTGATCGCCAACCCGAAGCTGATCGTGGCGGATGAGCCGGTGAGCATGCTGGACGCCTCCCTGCGCATGAACGTGATTAACCTGTTCCTCAGGCTCAAGGAAGAGTACGGGACGAGCTTCGTCTACGTCACCCACGATCTCTCGACAGCCTACTACATCAGCGACTATATTGCGGTCATGTATCGCGGAAGCATCTGTGAGTTTGGAAAAGCGAGGGATGTGTTGCGAGCTCCTCAGCATCCGTATACGCAGTTGCTTCTCAGCTCCCTCGCCATGGTGGGGAAGAAGTGGCCCCGTAACAATATCCGCTTGGCTGATCTGGAGACTCAGGAGTATCAGCTTCAGGGATGTAAGTTCCAGGGGCGCTGTCCCCATGCTGAGGCCATCTGTGCGCATAAGCGGCCACGCAGGGCCGTGCTCGAAGATGAGCGCCACGTCTATTGTCATCTGTTCACACGTGAGAACGTGTAGACAGGTCTGTTGACTAAAAGGAGGGATAGGCTCATGGCTCGTGCTACGTTGGGCGTCATCATCGGCAACCGCGACTTCTTCCCCGACGCGCTGGTGACCGAGGCCCGTCGGGATCTGTTATCGCTCTTCGCAGAGCTGGATGTCGAGCCCGTGATGCTGAGCGAGTCGGACACGAAGCTGGGGGGCGTGGAAACATGGGAGGACGCCAAGCGGTGCGCCGACCGATTCCGCCGTCATGCGGACCGGATCGACGGCATCCTGGTGTCGCTGCCCAACTTCGGCGATGAGAAGGGCGTCGCCGACGCGATACGACTCTCCGGGCTGAGGGTTCCCATCCTCGTCCAGGCTTACCCGGATGATCTCGATGCGCTCAGCGTGGAGCGACGACGAGACGCGTTCTGCGGCAAGGTCTCCGTCTGCAATAACCTGCGCCAGTATGGGTTGCCGTTCTCGCTGACCGATCGGCACACCGTTCACCCCCTCTCGCCCGAGTTTCGGGTCGATCTCGAGCGCTTCCTCAGGGTGTGTAGCGTGGTCAAGGGGTTGCGCAACATCCGGCTAGGCGCGATCGGCGCCCGGCCCAGCGCCTTCAATACGGTGCGCTACAGCGAGAAGATCTTGGAAGCGTACGGCATCAGCGTGCAAACCATCGACCTGTCGGAGGTGTTAGGCTCAGCGGGGCGCCTGACTGACGACGACCAGCGCGTGCGCGACAAGCTGGCCGCGATCACAGGGTATGCCAACGCGGACAGCGTCCCGCCCCTATCGCTGGTGAAGATGGCGAAGCTGGGCGTGGTCATCGATGACTGGATGCGCGCCAACGACATCGCGGCGACGGCCATTCAGTGCTGGACGTCGCTACAGCGCAACTACGGCGTGAATGTCTGCACGCTGATGAGCATGATGAGCCAGAGCCTGATACCGTCGGCGTGCGAGGTGGACATCACTGGCGTGGTCTCCATGTACGCGCTGCAACTCGCCTCGGGCAGCCCCAGCGCGCTCGTGGATTGGAACAACAACTACGGCGACGATCCCGACAAGTGCGTCCTGTTCCATTGTGGCAACTGGGCCAAGCACTTCATCCCCCTCGCGGCCATCAAGACGGCCCCGATCCTGGGCACCACCCTGGGCGAGGAGAACACTTATGGCGCCATGGCGGGACGCACTCCGGCAGGACCCGTTACGTTCGCACGCATCACAACCGACGACATCGCTGGTAGAGTGCGTGGCTATGTTGCTCAGGGCGAGTTCACCGATGACCCGCTCGATACATTTGGGACGCGTGCCGTCGTCCACGTTCCACGACTTCAGGACCTGCTGAAGTACATCTGCAGGGCAGGATTCGAACACCACGTAGCGATGAATGCTTCGCACGCCACCGATATCGTCAGCGAGGCCCTTGAAATTTATCTTGGATGGGATGTCTATGTCCACGTGGCTTAGAATTCGTCATAAAATCGCGCTCGAACTGCCGCTGCCCGCTTTGTCCCCGCTGAAAGCGACAGACGCCGAATGGCGCCGCGATTCAGGCGTAGCTGGGAGACGGGGCCGCCGTTGGAGATCGTGACGCCTAAAGGGTGTTGCGGACTGGGCAATCTTCCCACCAAGCGTTGGCGTCAAGCGTCAAGTCAAGGCATCAAGTCGTCGCCGCAAGTCCGCAAGTCCGCAAGCGCAAAGTTGCGATTGACAAGACGCCGCAATGATGGTATACTCGTTGCCAGTGAAGCGGAGAGCTTGTAGGAACAGGAACGTATAGCTCATGCGATCAAGTCGGTCGTTGCTTAGCCTCGTAATTAGCGAGCCCCTCGTACTTATTGGCGAGGGGCTATCCTGGTTAGGAGGCTGAGCGCGCAGGGAAGTCACCCTGCCGACCTGTCGATGCAGACCCCTCCCTAACCAGGAGGGGTTTTCTTTTCTAACCGACCCGCGGCCATGGCGCCGCATGAGCCGATGACGCCTCACCCGATTCGCCCACTACGGGCCGGTGAGGCGTTCGTTTGAATAGGGGTGGCAGGGGCTTTGCCCAGGCCCTCATCGCGAGGGAGGAGAATTCGATGCTACGGACAGGCGCGCAGATCGTGTGGGAATCGTTGGTGCGCGAGGGAGTGGACACGGTGTTCGGCCATCCAGGGGGCGCGATCCTGCCCACCTACGATGCCATGCCGGACTATCCGATCCGCCACATCCTGGTGCGTCATGAACAGTGCGCGGCGCACGCCGCCGAAGGGTACGCGCGGGCAACCGGCAAGGTGGGCGTCTGTATCGCCACCAGCGGCCCCGGCGCGACCAATCTGGTCACCGGCATCGCCAACGCGATGATGGATTCGGTGCCCATCGTCGCCATCACCGGCCAGGTCGCCTCGCACCTGATCGGCGGCGACGCCTTTCAGGAGACCGACATCTCTGGGATCACGCTCCCCATCACCAAGCATAACTACCTGGTCACGAAGGTAGACGATATCGCCCAGGTGATGGCGGAAGCCTTCCACATCGCCCGCTCCGGGCGCCCAGGCCCCGTCCTCGTCGATATCGCGAAGGACGCGCAGCAGGCCAAGACCGAGTTCCGCTACCCGTCTCCCGATGAACTGTACCTGCCCGGCCTGCGCCTGCCCAAGCCGCCGGATCCCGCCGCCGTCCGGGCCGCCGCCGACCTCATCAACGCCGCGCAACGCCCGCTCGTCCTGGCTGGCCATGGCGTGCAGTTGGGCGACGCCACGTGGGAGCTGCGCCAGCTCATCGAAAAGGCGGAGATTCCCACCGTGACGACGCTGCTGGGCATCGGCGACATCCCCGAGGCGCACCCGCTCTGTCTGGGCATGGGCGGCATGCACGGCGAAGCCTACGCCAACCAGGCCATCCAGGCGTGCGATGTGCTGATCGCCGTCGGTATGCGCTTCGACGACCGCATCACCGGACGGCTCGACTCGTTCGCCAAGCAGGCCAAGATCATCCACTTCGAGATCGACCCTGCCGAGATCGGCAAAAACGTCAAGCCGGACGTGGCGGTCCTGGGGGATTGCAAGGACACCCTGGGCGCGCTGTTGCCCCTGATCGAGGAGCGACGTCACAGCGAATGGCTGGGCCTGATCAATGAGTGGCGACAGGAGTCGCAGGAGCGCGACATCTCTAACGCCGAGGTCGATGAGCTGATCCCGCCCTTCGTCATGCGCCAGCTATGGCACGCCACGCAGGACAGCAATTGCATCGTCGTCACCGATGTGGGCCAGCATCAGATGTGGGAGGCGCAATATTATATCCACGCGCGGCCGCGGCAATTGATCACCTCGGGCGGGTTGGGAACGATGGGCTTCGCCATGCCCGCGGCGATGGGGGTCAAGCTCGGCGTGCCGGAGGCCGAAGTCTGGGCGATCTGCGGCGACGGCGGCTTCCAGATGACGATGCAGGAGCTGGGGACGATCATGCAGGAACGCATCCCGATCAAGATCGGCATCATCGTCAACGGCTTCCTGGGCATGGTGCGCCAATGGCAGCAGTTCTTCTACGAGAAGCGCTATGCGGGCACGCCGATCCTCAGCCCAGATTACGTCAAGCTGGCGGAGGCCTATCGCATCCCGGCGCGCGCGGTCTGGCACAACGAGGAAGTGGCGCCCGCCATCGCCGAAGCGCGCGCCGCGGAGGGGCCGTTCCTGATCGCCTTCCACGTCAAAGAAGAGGTCAACGTCTATCCGATGGTGGCTCCCGGCGCGGCGGTTGGGGAGATGATCCGCCGACCCAAGCCGCACATCGTGCAGGGGTATTCGGGCGTGGAGCCTTCGTGGTAGAAGCCGACCGCCGCGAGCCGGCTGGCAGCCGGCTCGCGGCCCATAATTCGTTGCGAGGACGGGCATGAAGCACACAGTGATCGCCTGGATGGAAGATAAGCCCGGCGTGCTCAACCGGGTGGCAGGGTTGTTCCGGCGGCGCAACTTCAACATCGAGAGCCTGGCGGTCGGCCACAGCGAGACCCCTGGCATCAGCCGCATGACGTTCGTCGTCGACGGCGACGAACGCATGGTCGATCAGTCGGTCAAGCAACTGGAGAAGCTGATCAACGTCACGCGCGTCGAAAACGTCACCAGCCAGCCGGCCGTGATCCGCGAGCTAGCGCTGGTGCGCGTGCGCGCGACCGGCGCGCAGCGCTCCGAGATCGTGCAACTGGCCGACATCTTTCGCGGCCGCATCGTCGACGTCGCGCGCGATTCCATGGTGGTGGAGGTGACGGGGCCGGAGAGCCGCGTCAACTCGCTGATCGCCTTGCTCGCCGACTTCGGCATCCTGGAGATCGTGCGCACAGGACGCGTGGCGATGGTGCGCGGCAGCGGCAGCGTCACCCAGGACCGCGAGCTGACCCCTGGCTGGGGACAGAACGGCAACGGCAGCAGCCACAATGGCAGCGACGGCGATGTGATCGGCGTCGACGGGCCAGGGGCGTAAGCCAAACAGCAGGTTCAACGAAGGCCAGGACGAGCGCAGCGACGCGCCGATCCCCAAAGGCGCTTCCCTCTCCTGGGTATCGCCTTCGTCGCAACGCAGATCGATCAGAGAGGAGAACCCGATCATGGCAAAGCTGTACTACGACGTCGACGCCGATCTCGGGCGGCTGGCCGGCAAGAAGGTCGCCGTCATCGGTTATGGCAGCCAGGGGCATGCCCACGCCCTGAACCTGAAGGACAGCGGGGTGGACGTGCGCGTGGGCCTGTACGCGGGGTCCAGGTCGTGGGCGCAAGCCGAACAGGCTGGCCTCACGGTGAAGCCGGTGGCTGAGGCCGCGGCCGAGGCCGATTTCATCATGCTGCTGATCCCCGACACAGTGCAACCCAAAGTGTACCGCGAGTCGATCGAGGGAGCGTTGGCGCCAGGCAAGACCCTGATGTTCGCCCACGGCTTCAACATCCGCTACGGCCAGATCCAGCCGCCCGATTTCGTCGACGTGAGCATGGTCGCGCCCAAAGCCCCCGGCCATCGCGTGCGCGAGGTGTTCGTCGAGGGCGGCGGCACGCCCGGGTTGCTCGCCATCTACCAGGACGTGAGCGGCCAGGCCAAGGCCAACGCCCTGGCCTACGCGAAAGGCATCGGCTGCACGCGCGCCGGCGTCATCGAGACCACCTTCGCCGAGGAGACGGAGACCGACCTCTTCGGCGAACAGGCCGTGCTGTGCGGCGGGGTCAGCGCCCTGATCAAAGCCGGCTTCGAGACGCTGGTCGAGGCTGGCTATCAGCCGGAGATCGCCTATTTCGAATGCCTGCATGAGCTGAAGCTCATCGTTGATCTCATCTACCAGGGCGGCCTCAGCTACATGCGTTATTCCGTCTCAGATACGGCCGAGCACGGCGACTACACCGCCGGCCCGAAGATCATCACGCCGGAAGTGCGCGCCAATATGCGGAAGATCCTGGCCGACATCCAGAGCGGCGCCTACGCCGAGGAATGGATCGAGGAGAACGCCAAAGGTCGGCCATGGTTCAACCAGATGCGCGCCAGCGAGCGCGACCAGTTGATCGAACAGGTCGGCAAGCAGTTGCGCTCGATGATGCCGTGGATGAACCCCAAGGAAGTTTGACGGCAGGCCGTTGGCGGCTCATCGTCGACTGCCAGCGGCGGAGCTTGATGAAAGGAAGTTGCGATACCATGGAATCGATCGATGATCCGGTACAAGACATCGGCACAGTCTTGATCTTCGATACGACGCTGCGCGATGGCGAGCAGTCTCCCGGCGCGACGCTGCATCTGGCCGAAAAGCTGGAGATCGCTCGCCAGTTGAGCCGACTGGGCGTTGATATCATCGAAGCGGGCTTCCCGGCCGCCTCCCCCGGCGACCTCGAAGCGGTGCAACGGATCGCCCAGACGGTCGGCAACGACCCCGACGAGCGCCGCCAGGGGCGCCCCCCGACGATCGCTGGCCTGGCTCGTTGCAACCCCGACGACATCGACAAGGCGTGGCAGGCGGTGCGTTTCGCCGCCTATCCCCGCATCCATACCTTCATCGCCACCTCCGACATCCACATGGAGCACAAGCTGCGCATGACGCGCGCGCAGGTGTTGCAGCGCACGCGCGAGATGGTCTCCCACGCCAAAAGCTACTGCCAGGACATCGAGTTCAGCCCGGAAGATGCCGGCCGCTCCGATCCTGAGTTCCTGTACGAAGTCCTGGCCACCGCGATCGAGGCGGGGGCAACCACCCTCAACATCCCGGACACCGTCGGCTACACGACGCCGGAGGAGTTCGGCGCCCTGATCGCCGGCATCATGCGCCATGTGCCCGGCATCGCCAACGTGATCGTCTCGACGCATTGCCACGACGATCTGGGGCTGGCGGTGGCCAACTCCCTGGCTGGCGTGCGCGCTGGCGCGCGCCAGGTCGAATGCACGATCAACGGCATCGGCGAACGCGCCGGCAACGCTTCGCTGGAAGAGATCGTGATGGCGCTGTACGTGCGCCGTCCCTTCTACAGGCTGCAAACCAACATCAACACGACCGAGATCCACCGCACCAGCGACATGGTCTCGCGCTACACCGGCATCCTGGTCCAGCCCAACAAGGCCATCGTCGGCGCCAACGCCTTCGCCCATGAGGCCGGCATCCATCAGGATGGGGTCCTCAAGCACAAGCGCACCTACGAGATCATGGACGCCGCCACGATCGGCCTCAGCGAGAGCAAGCTGGTGCTGGGCAAGCATTCGGGGCGCCACGCCTTCCGCTCCAAGCTCGAGGCGATGGGGTACCGCCTGGAGCCTGAGGACCTCAACCAGGTCTTCCAGCGCTTCAAAGAGTTGACCGACAAGAAGAAGGTGATCACCGACGCCGACATCGAGGCGATCGTGGCCGACAAGCTGTACCAGCCGCCGGAGACCTATGTGCTGGAGGCGGCGCAAGTGCAATGCGGGCGGCCCGCCATCCCCACGGCCGTCGTGCGGCTGCGGCGCGTGGCCGATGGAGCCATCCTGACGGAGGCGGGCATCGGCACCGGCCCCGTCGACGCCGTCTACCAGGCGATCAACCAGATCGTGGGCGTCCCCAACAAACTGAACGAGTTCACCATCCAGGCCATCACCGAGGGCATGGACGCCGTGGGCGATGTCACGATCCGCATCGAGACCACGGAGACGGTCGGAACTCAGGAGACGGCGATCGGCGGCCGCGGGCGGCGCATCTTCACCGGCCGCGCGGTGGACACCGACATCGTCATGGCCAGCGCCAAGGCCTATATGCAGGCGCTCAACAAGCTGCTGGCAGCACAACAGGAGGCGACAGCCTCGACGGCGACAGCTCCTGCGGTAGAGGCGACGGCGGGACGAGTTTAGCGAATCAGCGAGTCAGCGAATGGGTGAGTCAGCGAATCAGCGAATGGGCGACTCGTTCTCTCGCTGATTCGCTCTCTCGCTCTCTCGCCGATTCGCTTTCTGGAGGAAGGGATCCTGTGCCAAAGACGCTTTTCGACAAAGTTTGGGATGCGCACGTCGTCGCGCAGGATGAAGGCGCGCCGGCGGTGCTCTACATCGACGCCCACCTCATCCACGAGGTGACCTCTCCACAGGCGTTCGCCGTGCTGCGCGAGAAGGGGCTGAAGGTGCGACGGCCTGATCGCACCTTCGCCACCATGGACCATGCGATCCCCACGCGCGCGCTTGACATCAGCCTGTGGCCCAGCGACGCCGCCACACAGGTGCAGACGCTGCGCCAGAATTGCGCCGACTTCGGGATCACGTTGTACGACATCGAGGGCGACACGCAGGGGATCGTCCACGTCATCGGCCCGGAGCTGGGCATCACCCAGCCCGGCATGACCATCGTCTGCGGCGATAGCCACACCGCCACGCACGGCGCCTTCGGCGCGCTGGCCTTCGGCGTCGGCACCAGCGAGGTCAGCCACGTGCTGGCGACGCAGTGTCTGCTGCAGCGCCGGCCGAAGACCTTTGCCATCAACGTGGAAGGGGAGTTGGGGGTAGGGGTCACGGCCAAAGACATCATCCTGGCCATCATCCGCCAGATCGGTGTGAGCGGCGGGGTCGGTCACGTCTTCGAGTACCGCGGCTCGACCATCCGCCGCCTCACCATGGAGCAGCGCATGACGATCTGCAACATGTCGATTGAGGGCGGGGCGCGCGCGGGCATGGTCGCGCCGGACGAGACAACGTTCGCCTACCTCAAGGGGCGGCCCTTCGCGCCGCAGGGCGCGGCCTGGGACCAGGCGGTGGCGCGCTGGCGGACGCTGGCCACCGACGAAGGGGCCGTCTTCGATCGCGAGACGACCCTGTACGTCGATAGCCTGGCGCCCATGGTCACCTACGGCACCAACCCCGGCATGGGCCTGACCATCGAAGAACGCATCCCGCGGCCAGAGGACACGGCGAGCGAAGAGGAGCGCCGCGCGTTAGAGAAGGCGTTGGCCTACATGAGCCTGCGGCCTGGCCAGCCGATCGCTGGCCAGCCGATCGACTACGTCTTCATCGGCTCCTGCACCAACTCGCGCATCGAGGACTTGCGCCAGGCGGCGGCCGTGGTCAAAGGGCGTCGAGTCGCCGACGGCGTCGTCGCCCTGGTCGTCCCCGGCTCGAAGGCGGTCAAAGCGCAAGCCGAGGCCGAGGGGCTGGATCGCATCTTCCGAGAGGCAGGCTGGGAGTGGCGCGGCGCGGGCTGCAGCATGTGCCTGGCCATGAACGATGATAAGGTGCCGGCCGGCAAGTACTGCGCCAGCACCAGCAACCGTAACTTCGAAGGCCGACAGGGCAAGGGCGCGCGCACCTTCCTCATGAGCCCGCTGATGGCCGCCGCCGCCGCCCTGCACGGCAAGATCGTGGACGTGCGGGAGCTTCTATGAATCCCTTTACTTCTCACACTGGCACCGCCCTTCCCCTGCGCGCCGAGAACGTCGACACGGACCAGATCATTCCGGCGCGCTACCTGACTACAGTCACCAAAGAGGGGCTGGGCGAGGGGCTGTTCGCAGATTGGCGGCGCGACGCCGCTGGCGCCCTGCGCCCCGACTTCCCCCTCAACCAACCGCAGTATCAGGGCGCGACCATCCTCATCGTCGGCCCCAACTTCGGCTGCGGCAGCTCGCGCGAGCATGCGCCCTGGGCCATCCAGGACGCCGGATTTCGGGCGGTGATCTCCCCCGACTTCGCCGACATCTTCTACAACAACAGCCTGAAGAACGGCCTGCTGCCCGTGCGCCTGCCCATGGACACCGTTCGCCTGCTCTGGGATATCGTCGAGGAGGTCCCGACGACCCCCATCACCATCGACCTCGACAGCCAGATGGTGAGCTGGCCGGGAGGCGAGCCTGCTCACTTCGAGATCGACCCCTTCCGCAAGCTGTGCCTCATGCAGGGGGTCGACGATCTCGGCTATCTGCTAGCCAAAGTGGACCAGATCGCCGCCTACGAGGCGCGCAACGAACGCCGTTGAGAGATCGAGGGCAGCCCTGGCGCCGCCGATAGAGGTTGAGAGTTTCGAGATTCGGGCGCGAGGTAAGGCATGACGGAACTGATCGCGGAGCTGAGCGACGTCGAGGCTTTGATCCTCGACCTCGACGGGACCATCTATAGCAACGACGAGCCGATCCCGGGCGCCGTGGAGACGGTGCGCGCGCTGAAAGCTCTGCATATCCCGTTGCGCTTTCTGACCAATACGACCTCGCGTGGGCGCGCGCCGCTCGCCGCCAAGCTGCGCGAGCTGGGGTTCCCTGTCGCCACCGAGGAGGTCTTCGGGCCGCCATGGGCCGCCGGCGAATTCCTGCGCGCGCGCGGCGCCAGCGCCCACCTCCTCGTCCCCGACGGCGCGCGCGAGGACTTCGACGGCGTCGTCATCGATGACCAGCATCCCGATTACGTCGTCCTCGGCGATCTCGGCTACGATTGGACGTTCGGGCGGCTCAATCATGCCTTTCGCCTGCTCCTCGAGGGGGGAGCGCAGCTCATCGGCCTGGGGCGCAGTCGCTACTGGCGCGCGCCGGACGGTCTGCGTCTGGATACGGGGCCGTTCGTGGCGGCGCTCGAATACGCCATCGGTCGCCCCGCCATGATCATCGGCAAGCCAGAGCGAACGCTATACGAGATGGTACTGCAAGACCTGCAATTGCCAGCCGATTGCGTGGCCATGGTCGGCGACGACGTGGAGATGGACGTGCGCGGCGCCCAACGCGTGGGGCTGCGCGGCGTTCTCGTCCGCACCGGCAAGTTTCGCAACGGCGACCTGGCGCGCGGCGTGTGGCCCAGCCTGGTGCTGGACTCGGTGGCCAACTTGCTACGCTAGAGGGATACCGCAATGACCAAGGTGTGGGTGTACGATACGACTTTGCGCGATGGGACTCAAGGCGAAGGGATCAACTTCTCGCTGGCGGATAAGCTGCGCATCGCCCAACGCCTGGACGCGTTCGGCGTCGATTACATCGAGGGCGGGTGGCCAGGGTCTAACCCGAAGGATGTCGAGTTCTTCGAGAAGGTGCGCACGCTGGACCTGAAACATGCGCGCGTGGCCGCCTTCGGCGCCACCCGCCGCGCCAACACAGCCGTCGCCGACGATCCCCAGATTCAGCTCCTGATCGACGCGCAGACGCCGGTGGTGACCATCTTCGGCAAGACGTGGGACCTCCACGTTCGCGACGTCCTGCGCACGACCCTCGAAGAGAACCTGTGCATGATCGCCGATACGGTGCAGTTCCTGAAGGCGCACGGCCGCGAGGTCGTCTACGACGCCGAGCATTACTTCGACGGCTGGAAGGCGAACCCGGCGTACGCGTTGCAGACCCTGGAAGCCGCCGCCGCCGCTGGCGCCGACTGGATCGTCCTCTGCGACACGAACGGCGGCTCTCTGCCCTGGGAGATCGAGGAAGGGGTGCGCGCCGCGCAGGCGGTAGTCCAGGTCCCGCTCGGCATCCACGCCCACAACGACGGCGGCGTGGCCGTCGCCAACTCGCTCGTGGCGGTGCGTCAGGGCTGCACCCAGGTGCAGGGGACCACCAACGGCTACGGCGAACGCTGCGGCAACGCTGACCTCGTGGTCATCCTGCCCAATCTGCAGCTCAAAATGGGCTACGACTGCGTGCCCGCCGAGCAGATGGCCGGCCTGCGCGACCTCAGCCTCTTCGTCTCCGAGCTGGCCAATCTCAGCCCGAACCCCCATCATCCCTTCGTCGGCTACAGCGCCTTCGCCCACAAGGGGGGCGCCCACGTCAACGCGATGGCCAAGAACGAGCGTTCCTATCAGCATATCGATCCAGCGGCGGTCGGCAACCGTCGGCGCGTGGTCGTTTCCGAGCTTTCGGGCAAGGACAACATCGCCGCCAAACGGATCGAGTTCGGGCTGGAGGGACTGGATCGCGCCGCGGAGCGCCGCATCCTCCAGCACATCAAGGAGCTGGAGAACAGGGGGTTCGCCTTCGAGAGCGCTGAGGGCAGCGTCGAGCTGTTGTTGCGTCGGGCGCAACCGGACTACAAGCCTCCCTTCGAGCTGATCGACTACACCGCCACGGTCGAACATCGCCACGGCCGCGGCCTGATCTGCGAGGCCACGGTCAAAGTGCGCATCGGCGAGCAGATCTTCCACACCGCCGCCGAAGGCAACGGCCCGGTCAATGCGCTCGATAAGGCGCTGCGCAAAGCGCTGTTGCAGTTCTACCCACAACTGGCCGAGGTGCAATTGACCGACTATAAAGTGCGCATCCTCGACTCCGCCTCAGCGACGGCCGCCCATGTGCGCGTGCTGATCGATTCCACGAACGGCCGACGGAGCTGGGGCACGGTGGGCGCGTCCACCAACATCATCGAGGCTTCCTGGCAGGCGCTGGCCGACTCGGTGGCCTACGCGCTGCTGATCGCCAATGGGACGCCGCAGCCGCAGCCGGCGCCCGTCATCGACCCAACGCTGATCGCGAAATAGGAGACCTCGCGCGAGGCGCGGCGATCTTCGCCAGCCCTCGCGCGCCCTCGTATGACAGGCCCTGCCCCCACCTCGCACCGCATCTGGCTCTTGGCGATCCTGATCGGCCACCTGGCCCTGAGCCTGTGGGCTGGCTTCAGCGTGCCCCTGGGCGAGGCGCCCGACGAGCTGTCTCACTACGACTATGTCAAGGACATCCTGACCTACGGGCGACCTCCGCAGGGCCGGGAGAGCTATGAATCGTTCCAGCCTCCGCTCTACTACCTGCTGGCAGCCGGCCTGACGTTCTGGGTCGACGCCCCCACCGGCTTCGGCTGGGTGCGCGCCAACCCCGACTTCGATCCCCGGCGCAGCGACAGCCCTCCCAACGCGCTGATCCACACCCGCTTCGAACGTTTCCCCTGGCGCGACAGCGCGCTGATGATGCATCTCGGTCGTGTGCTGTCGGCCTTCCTCACTACGGCCGCCCTCTGGTTCGTCTATCAGATGGGGCTGGCCTGGCTGCCGCGCCGCCCCGAGATCGCGCTCTGGAGCGCCGGGCTGCTGGGCTTCACGCCCCAGTACGCCTTCCTGGGCGGCATGGTCAACAACGACGCTCTGGCCGCGCTGATCGGCGCGCTGTTCCTGTGGGCTGCCCTCTCGCTGGGGAGGCGCGCGCTGGAGGGCCGCGCGCGGCGGCGCGATGTCGGCTGGCTTGGGCTTGCGCTGGGCGCTGGCCTGTTGACCAAGACCAGCTTCCTGGCCTTCGCGCCGATCGCGGCGCTCGCCCTGGCGGCGGCGCCGATCACGAGCGGGTTGGCCGCGCGCCGTCAAGGGGCAAGAGAGGCCTGGCGGCAGGCGACAGGGCGTTGGCTGAGCGACAGCGCCCTGGCCTTCGCCCTCGCGTTGCTGCTGGTCGCCCCCCTGTGGCTCTACAACACGGCTATCTATGGCGACCCGCTGGCCTGGACCGCCTTGCGCGGCCTGGTCGATCTGCGCACAGAGCCGCTGACGTGGGGTAGCCTGTTGCGATGGCTGCAGGGACTATGGATCTCCTGGTGGGGCAAATTCGGCGCCGCCGCCCACCTTGCGCTGCCGCTCGCCGTCTACGTCGTTTTAGGGGGGCTGAATGTCCTGGCATTGGTCGGCTGCCTTCAGCTCGCGAGTCGCGTGGCGCGCGGCCAGGAAGGGGACGCCGCGTCGCGCTGGGGAGGGCTGCTTCTGGTCCTGGCGACGGGCGCGATCTTTGTATCCCTCTTCCGGTATAGCCTGATCGCCCAGGGGACCGATCAGGCGCGCCTGCTCTATCCGGTCGCCGGGCCGCTGGCGCTGGCGCTGGGGGGCGGCTGCGTGGAGCTAACGAGGCCGCGCCGTCGCAGCAGCGTGTACTGGACCGGCGCGTTCCTGGGCGCGCTGGCCGCTTTCGCCGCCTGGGCGATCTGCCTGTACCTTCCTGGCCACTATCTCCCGCCGGCGCCGCCCGACGCCGAGACGGTCCAGCGCGCGCGGCCTACCCAGATCACCTTCGCCGAGCCAGGCACGACCGATGCAGCGATCGCTCTGGAAGGCTGGCAGGTTGATCCTGAGGAGTGGCGAGTGGGAGAGCCGCTGACCTTGACGCTCTACTGGCGCGCGCTGCGCCCGATCCTCTTCGACGGCCGCGGATCCCTGGGGGCGACCGGCCCCGTAGAGACCTTCTGGGAGTGGAAGTGGGCGCCGGCGCGCGGCCTCGCGCCCACCGACCGCTGGCAGCCGGGCGATCTGATCGCCGATCTGCGGACCATCTACCTGCCGACGACGGCGCCTTTCGGCCGCTACTCGTTCGCCCTGGGAGTCTTCCGCTTCGAGGACGGCGCCTGGCTGTCGTCACGCCCGAGCGCCCCCGATGCTGCGCCGCGCGTGCCGCTCTTCGCCCTCGACTATCGGCCTCGCGTGTGGGCGACGCTGCCCGCTGACGCCCGCCCCCTGGACGCGCGCGTGGGTGGGTTCACTCTCGTCGGCTATCGAATCGCCGAGACGCCGGACGCGATGTGGGTCACCCTCTACTGGCGAGCCGATGAACCGTCGGCAGAGGACTACACCGTCTTCGTCCACGTGGTCGCGCCGGATGGGAACATCGCAGCCCAACATGATGGGCCGCCGGCTGGCGGCCTGGCGCCAACCAGCGCCTGGCAACCGGGGACGATCATCGAAGACCCACACGGGATCGCGCTCAGGCAGCCGCTGCCTCGCGGGTGGCAGGCGCGCGTGGGGATGTACACGCTGGCTGCAGGACGCCTGCCCGCCTTCGACCGCCAGGGGACGCGCCTGCCCGACGACCAGGTCGTCCTGCCCTGAAGGGGCCTCTGCTGGCTCGCAACGGCGATGGCAACTCATCGGCCTTGTCGGAGGGATCAGGCGATGCTATACTCAGAAAGGCGAGGCGTCAACCTCACAGAAACGATTCGCCGAAAGTCTCTTGGGTAGGGAGGAGGCGGAACTCTGCATCGTCAAGGTTGCCGGGAGGATGTTTATGAGGTGGCAGGATTATATCGTCGTTGATCCCACTGTCTGTCACGGACAAGCCTGTATCAGGGGCACACGCATCATGGTTTCTGTTATACTTGACAACCTTGCTGCTGGCCTCTCTCCCGATGAGGTTTTGCACAGCTACCCTTCTCTGAGTCGAGAAGCTGTGCAGGCCGCCATCACTTACGCCGCCGAGCTGGCTCGCGAACGTATTGTGGCCATCCCGGCATAGACGGTGTGATGAAATTCAAGGCCGACGAGAACCTTCCTGTTGAGGCAGCCGACCTGCTACGCAAGGCTGGCTATGATGCTGTCACCGTCGTCGAACAGCGTTTACTATGAGCTGGCTGCTTTGCTCATACGATTCGGCTACCGACCTGTTGGACGGTACGAGGCTTACGATTTAGCCAAGAAGCTATTGGAGTTGGGCTATGATCGCTAGACCAGACTTGATCAGAGTGGGCGGGCTGGTGAAAGTCAATGGCTACGTGGGACGCATTGTAGAGATCGCCGAATCGGACAATAGCCTGATGGTCAAAGTGGAATCGGCCAAATGTGCTCGCCGTTTCCAAAAGCCCGATTGGCTAGAATACACTGCTGCGCCCAGTTTATGGGAACCAGCTACCCTCCAAGACTTGCTTGAAGATGCGGAACATGAAAAGCGCGTCGCGCTCAAGAGCGTTGAGGCGATTGAGGAGTACGTCAAAAAAGTTATGGTTGAGAGCGCGGCCTGACCAGCAGTCATCCGTCACCGTGGAAGGCATCCGCCATCTTGCGGCGATGTCACTTAACCTCACGCATCCTCGCGCTGGGCGAAGCAGGAAGGGCGGACGCCGCCCAAGCCACATCTCATCCTGAAAAGGAGTCGTATCGTGAAATATCGTCCCTTCGGTCGACTGTCCTGGCAGGTCTCCGCGCTCGGGTTCGGCGCGATGAGGCTGCCCACCCTGTCCGATGGCTCCGGCGCTATCGACGAGCCGGAAGCGATCCGCATCATCCGCTACGCCATTGACCACGGCGTCAACTACATCGACACCGCCTACGGTTATCATAACGGCCAGAGCGAGATCGTCGTCGGTCGCGCGCTGCAGGATGGGTACCGTGCGCGCGTGCGCCTGGCGACCAAGCTGCCCCACTGGCACGTGACCATCCCTGCTGACTTCGACCGCCTGCTCGATGAGCAGTTGCACAAGCTCCAGGCCAACAAGATCGACTTCTACCTGATCCACGCCCTGAACGCTGAAAGCTGGCATAAGGTGCGCGACCTGGGCGTCATCCCCTGGGCCGAGCGCCAGATCGCTGCCAGGCGCATCGGCCACCTGGGGTTCTCGTTCCACGACCGCTACGAGGCCTTCCAGGAGATCATCGACGCCTATGACGGCTGGACGTTCTGCCAGATCCAGTACAACTACATGGACGTCGAGGAGCAGGCGGGCCGGCGCGGCCTGGAGTACGCGGCCAATAAGGGGCTTGCGGTCGTCATCATGGAGCCGCTGCGCGGCGGCCTCCTCGCCAACCAGCCGCCACAGCCCGTCGCCGAATTGTGGCGCACGGCCCCTGCGACGCGCACCCCCGCCGACTGGGCGCTGCAATGGCTGTGGAATCAGCCCGAGGTCTCCGTGGTCCTCAGCGGCATGAGCAACCTGCAGCAGGTGGTCGAAAATCTGGCCAGCGCCGACCGCTCCGGGCCAGGGACGCTCACAGCCGCCGAAGTGGAGCTGATCGCGCGCGTGCGCGAACGGTTCCGCAGCCTGGCTCCGATCCCCTGCACAGCCTGCAAATATTGTCAGCCCTGTCCGAATGGGGTCAACATCCCGCGCGTCTTCGAGATCTACAACGAGGCGATGATGTACAACAGCCCCGAACGGGCGCGCGAGGCGTATGCGCGCTGGATGAAAGAGGAGGAGCGGGCCGACCAGTGTCTGGCCTGCGGCGACTGCGAGGCCGTCTGTCCGCAGGGCATCGCCATCATCGATTGGCTCAAGCAGGCGCATGACTTCCTGGCGGCGGCGCGCAATTGATGAAAGCTCACCTCTCCTTATTCCGCGAGCTTGAGATCGCCAGCGACGCGATCCGCCGCGCGGGCGCGCAGGTGGCCGCCATCTACGCGCGCGTCCCGGCTGTCGAATGGAAAGAGGGCTATGAGCCGATCACCGAGGCTGACCGCGTCAGCAACCAGATCATCGTCTCGGCCTTGCGCGCCGCGTTCCCCGATGACGGTCTGCTCTCGGAGGAGACCGCCGACGACGGCAGCCGTCTGACGCGCGCGCGCGTTTGGATCGTCGATCCCCTCGATGGCACGCAAGATTTCGTCAATCGCACGGAGGAGTTCACGGTCATGATCGGCCTCGCCATCACGGGGCAACCGGCGTTGGGGCTGGTCTATCAGCCGATGGCGGATCGCCTGTTCGTGGGTCAACCTGAAGCGGGAGCGTGGCTGGAGGAGGAAGGACGGCGGACGGAGCTGAGTGTATCTACAGAAGCCCGGCCAGCAGCCATGCGGCTGGTCGTCAGCCGTTCGCACCGCAGCCCCCTTGTGGAGAAGGTGCGCGCGGCGCTGGGCATTCACGAGGAGCGACCATGCGGCAGCGTCGGCCTCAAGGTCAGCCTGCTGGCCACGCGCGAGGTCTATCTTTACCTGCATCCTGCGCCCGGCATCAAAGAATGGGACGTCTGCGCGCCGCACGCCATCCTGCTCGCTGCGGGCGGCCAGATGACCGATTGCTGGGGGCGTCCTTTCGTCTACAACCAACGCGAGGTGCACAAGCGGTGGGGGGTGATCGCCAGCAACGGCTGCGCCCATCACCTGATCGTCGGCTACACGGCGGCGGCCTGCGAAGCCGCGGGCGTCGACCCGCGGGTGGGGTTCGCGCGCTAACCCACTGCCTTCAACGACAGCCAGCGCATGTTAGCCGCAATCCTTGCTCAGCTTGCTTCCGCCTCGCCACCTGACGTCGTTCCCTCCTGCAACGTCGCTTCCAGCGCGTCGACCGCCTCGTCGATCTCGGCCTGGCTGATCACCAGGGGAGGCAGGAAGCGGATGACGGTTGGCCCTGCTGGCAACGCCAACACTCCCCGGCGCATCAACTCCTGAAGGTAGGGCGTCGACCGCTCGCGCAGGTCGACCCCTACCAGCAGCCCCAGCCCGCGCACCTCGCGGATCCTGGGCGACTCGATGCGCTGCAGGCGGCCGATCAGGTAGGCGCCTTTCTCCGCCGCCTGGCGTGGCAGGTCCTCTTGCTCCAACACGTCTAATGTCGCCAGCGCGGCCGCGCAGGCCAGCGGATTGCCGCCGAAGGTTGAGCCGTGGACGCCTGGCGTGATCGCCGCGGCCACGGCGTCGCTCATCAACACCGCCCCCATGGGGACCCCGCCCGCCATCCCCTTGGCTAGCGCCATCAAGTCCGGCTGCAGGTCATGATGCTGCACCGCAAACCAGCGCCCCGTGCGCCCGAACCCCGTCTGGACCTCGTCGATGATCAACAGCGCGCCGGCGCGGTCGCAGATGGCGCGCGCGCCGAGCAGGAACTCGCGCGAGGCGGGCCGCACGCCCCCCTCGCCCTGCACCACCTCCAGCAAGACCGCCGCCGTCTGTCCATTCACCGCCGCTTCCAGACGCTCCAGATTGTCGTAGGGCACATGGCTGAAGCCGGGCACCAACGGCTCGAACGGCTCGCGATACTTCTTCTCCCACGTTGCGGAGAGCGCTCCCAGCGTACGGCCGTGGAAGCCGCGCATCGCGGCAACGATATTCGGCCGGCCCGTAGCCAGGCGCGCGAACTTGATCGCCCCCTCCACCGCCTCGGCGCCCGAGTTGCAGAGGAACGCATGGGTCAATCCGGCGGGCGCCAGGCCGATCAGCCGCTCCAGCAGGCGGGCGCGCTGATCGTTGTAGAAGATCTCCGGGCACGTGATCAATCGGCTGGCCTGCGCAGCGATGGCGGCGGCCACCTCGGGCCGGGCATGGCCGAGCAACGCCACCCCCTGGCCCGAAGCGCAATCGATGTAGGCGCGTCCGTCGGCGTCCCACAGGCGCGCCCCTTCCCCGCGCACGATCGCCACACTTCGCTTGGGGTAAGCCCCCGAAGTGAAACGGCCCTCGAGTTGTATGATCGCTTCATTGGATGCCATACGATCGCGCTTCCTTCCTGACGGTAGAGACGTTGCAATGCAACATCGTAGAGACGTTGCAATGCAACATCGTAGAGACGTTGCAATGCAACATCGTAGAGACGTTGCAATGCAACATCGTAGAGACGTTGCAATGCAACATCGTAGAGACGTTGCAATGCAACATCGTAGAGACGTTGCAATGCAACATCGTAGAGACGTTGCAATGCAACATCGTAGAGACGTTGCAATGCA